>Ga0079305_1000168_pt1 | contig 156927 bp, 132 predicted proteins | sample LMS_cellobiose_e_FD_79183 | JGI IMG/M metagenome (GOLD analysis project Ga0079305, IMG submission 79183) | Rumen-fistulated moose microbial communities from Alaska, USA - LMS_cellobiose_enrichment | ecosystem: Host-associated > Mammals > Digestive system > Stomach > Rumen fluid ... | reverse complement strand
TGTCACGCTGGAGGTCGTGGGTTCGAGCCCCATCTCGGTCGCCATTTGCTGCTGTAGCTCAGTAGGTAGAGCGCATCCTTGGTAAGGATGAGGTCGGCAGTTCGAATCTGCCCAGCAGCTCCAAAGAAAAGTCCCGAAATCCTGTCGATTTCGGGACTTTTTATTACTTTTTTTGGCAAGTTGGAAATCTACGAGCGCTCCCCCCGCCGCCCGATATCTCATGCGTAGGTCAGATCGTTGTTCACCACCGCCATTGTCTGCTTCCGGATTTGTTTATGCAATCTTCAAGACGGCATCTCAAATCTGCTGGATCACCATGTTCATCCTCACAAATCCCGGTCAGGAACGCCATATCACCGGGATGATGCTTCCTGGTATTTGAATCCACTGTCAAATAAATCTTCCGGTAACACTTTCGCTGCAGGACCTGATCTCGTCCGGCGTTCCGCACGCAACGATTCTGCCGCCGTCTTCTCCGCCTTCCGGTCCCATATCAATGATATAGTCGGCAGCGCGGATCACATCCAGATCATGCTCGATCACGATGACTGTAGCGCCGTGGTCGAGCAGCGTCTGAAACACGTTCAGCAGCGTTTCCACGTCCTTCGGATGCAGGCCGATGGTCGGCTCGTCAAAAATGAAAACGGAATCCTCCTGTTGTCTTCCCATTTCTGACGCCAGCTTCAATCTTTGCGCTTCGCCGCCGGACAATCCCGGTGTTTCTTCCCCCAGCGTCAGATATCCGAGCCCGAGGTCCCGCAGGACTTCCAGCCTCGGTCGCACGGTATTCATCTCCCGGCAAAAGTCAAGCGCCGTATTGACGTCCATGTCCATCAGTTCCGGCAGCGAGCACTCCTCCCAAGATTTATTTTTATAGCGGATCTTCTTTGCTTCTTTTCCATAACGTGATCCCCGGCAATCCGGGCATGGGATGTCCACATCCGGGAGAAACTGGACATCCAGCGAGATTTGCCCCGTTCCGTCGCAAACCGGACAGCGGAGCGAGCCTGTGTTGTAGGAGAAGTCCCCTGCTTTGTATCCATGCCGCTTTGCGTCTTTGGTTCTGGCGTAGATCTTACGCAGCTCGTCATGGACGTTCGCATAGGTGGCAATCGTGGAGCGGACGTTGATGCCGATTGGCGTCGCGTCGATCAGCTTAACGTGCCTGATCCCTTCCGCCTCGATCACCCGGACATGCGCCGGCATCTTCTTTCCGTTGCAAAGGGCATCCAGCGCAGGAACAAGGCTTTCCAAAATCAGAGTTGTTTTACCTGATCCGGATACGCCTGTGATTACGGTCAAAGCGTTCTTTGGAATATGGACCGACAGCGGTTTGACCGTATGGATTTGCTCCGTCTCCATTCGGAGCTCGCCGCTTGCAAACGGGTTTTTCCCTGTGCCGTGTCTCACAGGCTTCTGCTTTCCGGAGAGGTACCTGCCGATGACGGAAGCATCGTTATCTTCGATCTGCTCCACGGTTCCTTCGGCAATCACCCTTCCGCCTTTTTCTCCGGCCTCCGGACCCATCTCGATCAGCCAATCGGATTCCTTCAGGATCTGCGTATCATGATCGACCAGAAGGACGGAGTTTCCGTCCCGGACCAGATCATGCATTACCCCGTTTAATCCGACGATATTCGCAGGATGCAAACCGATAGAGGGCTCGTCCAACACATACAGAACGCCCGTGGTTCTGTTGCGCACCGCGCGGGCAAGCTGCATCCGCTGCCGTTCCCCTGTGGAGAGTGTGGACGATGCCCGGTCCAGCGTCAGATATCCAAGGCCCAGATCCATCAGCCGTGCCGCGGCTTCCAGATAGGATTCGCAGATGTTGTGCGCCATCGGGCGCATTTCTTCCGGAAGAGACGCTGGGACCCGTTTTACCCATTCTATGGAGTCCTTCAGCGTCATCTCACATGCCTGGGCGAGAGAGATTCCCATCAGCTTCGGCGCTCTGGCTTCCTCTGACAATCGTGTGCCGCGGCATTCCGGGCAAATATCTTCCTTCAGAAACTTCTCCACGCGCTTCATGCCTTTTTCGTCTTTCACCTTGTTCAGCGCGTTCAGCACCGTGGCCGTGGCGCTGTAATAGGTAAAATCCATCTCACCGGCAGTCGCGCTATCCGCCTTTTTTGGCCGGTAAAAGATATGCTTCTTCTCCATGGGACCGTCATAGACGATCTCCTTTTCCCGTTCCGTCAGATTTCTGAAGGGAACATCCGTCCGCACGCCCATGGCCCTGCAGACATCGGTCATCAGAGACCACATCAGCGAATTCCAGGGGGCGACTGCGCCGTCGTCGATGGAGATGCTCTCATCGGGAACCAGTGTGCTTCGATCCACCGTTCTGACCGTACCGGTTCCGCCGCAACATTTACAGGCTCCCTGCGAGTTGAAGGCGAGCTCTTCCGCGCCCGGGCCGTAAAAATGCTCCCCACATTCCGGGCAGACGATCTCCTGCATCAAAGCCACCTGAAAACCAGGCTTCACATAGTGCCCATTGGGGCAGCGGTGGGAGGAGAGGCGGGAGAACATCAGGCGCAGGCTGTTGAGCAGCTCAGTACCGGTACCGAAGGTCGATCGGATTCCCGGAACACCGGGCCGCTGATGCAGCGCGAGAGACGCGGGAACATACAGCACCTCGTCAACATCCGCTCTTGAAGCCTGTGTCATGCGCCGCCTGGTGTAAGTCGACAGGGATTCCAGATATCTTCTCGAGCCCTCTGCGTAAAGCACGCCCAAAGCGAGGGATGATTTCCCTGAGCCGGATACGCCTGCAATTCCAACGATGCCGTGAAGCGGTATATCCACATCGATATTTTTCAGATTATGAACACGCGCTCCTCTGACTTCTATCTTCTTTGGCTGATCCATATTCCATACCCCAGTTTCCTGTGATTGCATTGATCCGGTATTCACATTAAAGGAATGCCGGAATGCATGCGGATTGATGTGCGGCAGGACGTGACGCTTTTGCGAAACGATCCGTCTCCGGTTCAGGCAAAAACAGCTTGAGGATTTCTGCTTTTCTTTCCCATTTTCTTCCAGCGGTGCAATCGTTGCGTGGCGGAATTCCGGCAAGCTCACGGGTCCGGCGAAGTCGGCAGATCGGAACGGTTCTGTCCGGGTATCGTCATTTTCACCACAGTTCCGCCTCCTTCACGGGGCAGGATCGTCAATTCTCCGCTGCACATGGTTTTCAGTCTTTGCTGAATGTTTTTCAAGGCGATACCCGACTCGCTGTGATCGGCGGAGTCAAAGCCGCGGCCGTTGTCCGCCACAACGATCTCACTGCCGGAATCCGTGCACCGTGTCCGGATGGAGATACGAAGCGGCCCGGCATACGGGTCCATGCCGTGTTTGACTGCGTTTTCCACAAGGGGCTGAAGAGTCAGCGGCGGCAGGCGGAAATGGGTAAAGGGTGTATCGTAATCCACCACAAGCATATCTTCATACTGTGCCTGTTCTACGGCAAGGTAGGCGCGGATGTGCTCCAGCTCGGCAGAAAAGGGAATGGTGCTGTCGCTGGCAACGGCGTTGAAATTCTTGCGAAGGTAGTTGGTGAAATCCATCGTGACCTGCCGGGCCTTCTGCGGGTCCCGATTGCAAAGGCTGTAGATGCTCACCAGGGTATTATAGATGAAATGTGGCCGCATCTGCAGCACCATGACGCTGGCGCGCTGCTGGGCGATTTCCTGCTGCTGTCGGGCGATTTCCCGCTGCTGCCGCAGCTGCTCTTCCGTCTGATCCGACAGGATCAGGCCGAGCATGGAAATCGCAGAGAGAACGGTACTGATGTCAACCAGTTCGATAGCATCGGTGAATGCGTGCACGGACAGTGTGACTGTCAGCGGAAGCATGGCGATGAGGAAGCCGAAATAGTATTTGCGTGAAAGCGTCCTGCGTAAGCGGACTGCGGCGGCAAGGTTCAGGAACAGAATCACGATCAGCGGCAGTATCAGCAGCGGAAACCAGGGGCCCCGTTGAAACTGCCTGTCCGGTGTAACATAGTAAACATACTTCGTAAAAGGCGTGCTTCCCAGTAAAATGAAGAATACCGACCACAGCGCCAGCACCAGCCGGAAAAATCTGCTGCCCCATACGCTTTTTCCGCGACAGTGTACAAGGTACATTGTCAGCATGGGGATCGGCAGCGAGAGGGAAAGGGATTCAGAAAATGCAAGTACTTCCATCGCTGTTTCCATATTGGGATACCGGTAGACGATCATGTCGATGAGGCTGGTGACGCTGCAAAGAAGGAGAATCGAAAAATAGATGATAAAGAAGCGCCTGCTCCATGGATCTATGCAGGGCATGATGACGCTAAACCACAGCCCCGTGACCGTCAGCAGCAGTGCTGCGCCAACGATGAAATAATAGAAGGGTTCGGTCCAGCCGTTCACTCGTTCGTGCCTCCCTTAAAAAACGGATACCGCAGCTTACCCAGCTGTGTCTTCAAGCCTTCCGGGGTCAGCGGTTTGACCATGAAACCGCAGGCCTCGGTGTTCCATGCGTGGAGGGAATATTCGGGATAGGCGGTCAGAATTACGACGTTTGTGCGTGGATTGATCTCAAGCAGCGTTTGGCACAGGTCAAAGCCGCTGGCCGTTCCCAGTTCGATATCCAGAATGGCCAGGGCGACCCGGTTCATCTTTGCGTATTCGATTGCCTCCCTGGGCCAGATAAAGCCGGTGATTGTGGCGTTTGGCATGACCTCCTCCAGTACTGTCAGGCTGTCGATGAGAATCACCCTGTTGTCGTCCACCATGATGACATTGGGTGATTCGTCGCTGCTGACCGCGGCGGAGAGAAGCGTGTTAACGTCGACACCGAGTTGTTCAGAGAGCCGGAAAATCATCATGGCGTCCGGAAGACGGTTGCCGTTTTCCCATCGGGCAACAGTGGATCGGGTCACGTAGACCCGCTCAGCAAATTCCTGCTGCGAAAGCCCTCTTTCCATTCTCAGTTTTCTCAGGGTTTCTGCAAAACTCATGCTCATTTCGTATCATTCCTCATGTTTTACTAATCCAAATTAATCTTAACTGTGTGAAAATGCAAAATCAAATACAATCCAAAAACAGGATGTGACATTCTGGAACACTGCCTTGAAAGGAAAAACGAATCATGCAAAAATAAAATACCTAATTTACATAACAGGCAGAAAGGATGTGACGGCCAATGAATTATTATACTTCGATCATCTGTTTGTCCCTGATGGCGCTGGCCGTGCTGTGCATCCTGGTGCGAGAGAATGGACGGATCCCGAAAGAGAATAAGAGGCTTCTTTATCTAACCAACCTTCTGATTGCACTTTCTGCCATGGCGGAATGGACCGGACTCCAGTTGGACGGCGTGGAAAGCCTTTCGGCATGGCCCCTCCGGATCGCGAAATGTGCAGACTATATCCTGACGCCGATGGCGGGCGGAGCGCTTGTGCGGCAGATGAATCTCCGCAATCGATGGTACAGGATGCTGATATCGGTCCTGACGGCAAATGCGGTCTTCCAGATTGTCTGCTGCTTCACCGGGTGGATGGTTCGAATTGATGCGCACAACCACTATTCGCACGGGCCGCTGTACGGTATCTATATCTGCGCTTATCTGGTCGTAATCGCGCTGCTCATCATTGAGTTCATTCTTTACGGAAAAGAATTTCGCCGACAGAACAGAGTCTCCCTTTATGCCATTATGATTTTCATCATTGCGGGGATCGCGGCTCAGGAGCTGCTGGGAAGCGAGCACCGGACTTCCTATATGGCGCTGACGCTGGGCTCGGCACTGCTGTTTATCCACTATTCAGAGTTTTACCAGATGTCCTCCGACGACCGACTTCGGGAGCAGGAAATCCAAATTTCAACGGATGCGCTGACGGGTATGCTCAATCGCTATGCCTACGTGAAGACTCTCGAATGCTATAATGCGGCGGACCGCTTTCCTGAAAATCTTGCCGCCTTCTCCATCGACATCAATGGGCTCAAATCGATCAACGACGAGTTTGGCCACGCGGTGGGAGATGAGCTGATCTGCGGCGCGGCCATGTGCATCAACAAGGTTTTCGAAGGAACGGCTCGATGCTTCCGGACAGGCGGCGACGAATTCGTTGTATTTGCGAGACTGGATCGGACACAGGCGGACGCAGCGCTGGCACGGCTCGCAGAAGAATCAGAGCACTGGTCCGGGAATGTAATCAAACATCTGCGGCTTGCGGCCGGCTATGCGCTGGCTATCGACCACGCCGGAATTTCTGCCGAGAAGCTGGTAATTGCGGCGGATCGCGCCATGTACGCCGAGAAGGAACGGTATTATCGAGAGAGCAGTGAGAATCGGAGAAGTTACGCCCCCGGCTCCGGCAAGACAGAATCTGCTGAACAGACGTGCTGATCATAACATGCTGACTGTGCCAAAAGAACGGGAGGTGCGCCATGAGAAACGGTTCCGAGAAAACCCCGTCCCATCGGACGGTACTCCTGGTGCTGCTCGTTCTGCTGATTCCCGTTGCCGGACTTCTGGGCTGGCTGCTCGGCCGAGGCGTGACGCCGACGGCGGAGCTGAAAGATGTAGATGTAATCCCTGACCACGGTCATGGCCTGTTCTCCTGGCATGATGAGGTGTTCGAGCAGGAGGAGCGGGAGATACTGCTTCGGCTCATGCGGGAGCAGGGTCTGACGGAGCTTTATCAGGACATCCCCTTCAGTCATTCCACCGATGAGATTCAGGAGCTTCTGGAGGCATGTACGGCAGAGGGAATACGGCTGTATCTGCTGGTAGGCGAACCGGAATGGGCGCTGGACACGAGCGCAAAAGAGCTTCGTGCGGAGATACAGCGGGCGGCGCTGATTGGCTGCGCCGGCATCATGGTGGATATCGAACCGGGATCTACGAATAAATGGAAAAAAGATCGGGATTCGGCAATGGACAGCATGATGAAGTCTCTGCTCCGGGCCAAAGCCGCTGCGGAGCTGGAGAAGCTCGAAATGATCGTCTGCCTCTCATGGTACTATGACGATTATGGCTACGCCGCTCAGCTCGACCATATTGTTTCCGAAGGCTGCGACGCACTCGCCATCATGAACTATGATCGCACGGATGAAATCGGGCAGATTGAGACGGAAGCGGCGCTGTGCCTGAAATACGGGAGGCCACTGATCAACATTTATGAGCTTCAGGAAGTCGGGAAATATGATCTGGAAGAGATCCACACATACCGTGATGCAGGGCTTCCCGCCTTGCGGGAGAGTTGGGATGAACTCCGGAGTGCATATTCGGACCAGGAAATTTCCGCCGCTTTGCATGAGTATCGAGCACTGAAAGCGATGAGCTGAGCGGCAAACGTGAATATAAGGGCAAACCCGCCGAAAGGCGGCGACGCAAAGCAAAAGTGTCTAAACGGCGACCGCCGCAGGACTGACTGGCTGCAATGTTAATTCTATTGCAGCCGGTTTCTTTTTTGGGGGGATTCATTTGAATCAGGTTCTCCGGGAAGAGAAAAAATATCTGATCAACATAGAAGATTTTCTGCGCTTGAGCCATAAGCTGGAGCAGGTGATGATTCAGGACGCGCACAACGGTACCCATGGCTATGTGATTCGTTCCCTGTACTTCGATACGATCTACGATCAAGATTTCTTTGAGAAGTCGGCAGGGATTGAGCTGCGCCGAAAAATGAGGCTGCGAATCTACGATCCCGACGCAGACTATGCCATGCTGGAGATGAAGCAGAAGCAGGGTGCGCAGCAGCGCAAGCGGTCACTCCGCGTTTCTCGTGAGGACGCAGTCATCTTGAGCCGCGGGGATTTCTCCCCCCTGCTGCATTACAAAGAGCCCTTTGCAGCAGAGTGCTACGGTATGCTGAACGCCCGATGTTACCGCCCCGTCACCATCGTGGAATACCGCCGCAAGGCCTTTATCGCCAAGGAAAACAAGATCCGCGTGACCTTCGATAACAGGATCGCTGCCACGGAGTCCAGCTTTGACCTCTTCTCTCCCCGGCTCAACATGAACCCTGTTCTCGACTGCTTCGACGTGGTGCTGGAGGTCAAATACAACGGTTTTCTGCTGGAATACATCCGCCGTCTTCTCCTTGACGTTGGCCGCAGCGAGCTATCGGTCAGCAAATATGTATTGGCCAGACAAAATGCCTATCAGACGCATCTGTAAAGGAGAAAGCCACTATGAGAGAAAAGCTGTTTGAACTGATCGAGCATCAAAACAATCTGACAGTGCAGGAGATCCTGCTGAACATCGGCATGTCCGCGCTGCTGGGATTTCTGATATACATATCTTATTATATCACACATCGCGGCACTGTTTACAGCAAAAAATTCAACGCTTCGCTGGTGGTGCTCACCATGCTGACGGGTGTTGTCATGACCGTTATCGGCAACAACATCGCGCTGTCTCTCGGTATGGTCGGTGCCCTCAGCATCGTCCGCTTCCGCACAGCCGTCAAGGATTCAAGAGATACCGTCTATATTTTCTGGACAATCATCGTCGGTATCTGCTGCGGCGTCGGGGATTACTCCGTCGCGCTGATCGGCTCTGCCGGGGTCTTTGTGGTGCTGCTGGTGCTGGGACTCATCAAAAACGACAATCGGATGCTCCTGATTATCCGCGGCAAGCGTGACAGCCAATCCACGGCGCAGGCAAAGGTATATCAGCTGTTCAGGAAAAGAGCGATCCTCCGCGTACAGAATACGACAGAAGATGATTTTGAGCTGATCTATGAGCTCAGTCAGACCACGATCAAAAAGTCCGTCGATTCCACGTATCAGATCAGCGACGAGATCTACCAGATCGGTCGGATCGAATATGTGAATCTGGTGATGCAGAACGACGAGGTATCCAATTGATGGCGCAGAGAATCCGCATCGCTTTTGCCGCCGCATTGCTGATCGTCTGTGTGCTTTTTCAGTCCGGATGCACCGCTGATACACCGGAACCGGCTGAAATTGCCGTGACCGCCGAAGCAACTGAGAGGACGATTTCGCTCCGGTGGGACGCCGTTGACGGGTCAGACCGCTGTCGTCTTTTCCGAAAAGCCAGAGAAGAAAGCGATTTCAGATTTATATGCGACGTGACGGAGGGTACCGTCTATACTGATGAATACGTCGTACAGGGAATAGAGTACGTCTATAAGCTCAAGGCCTACAGCGGAGCTGCAATCATTGCCGAGGGGCTTTGTACGCCGATCGACCTCCTTGGTTCTCCCAAGATTACCGCTATCCGTCAGATCGAAGGCAAAAAGTATACGGTCGAATGGGATCATCACGACAGAGAATGCGTCGTTTACGGAAAAAACTCCTCCGGTTGGCAGGAGATCGGGCGCAGCGAAACCGGGCTTTTGCAGTTTGAGAACACGAAAAACTGCACGGAGCTCTCGGTGTCTTCGGCGGGAGCGGACGCGATCCGCTCCGAGGCGGTCTCTTTCTGCGGATCGCCCGCCATTCTTTCGGCGACCGCTCTGGACTCACACACGAACGCGATGGAACTCGGCGCGCCGAACGGCGAATGGAGATATGAGCTCGCCCGCGCGGAAGCGGAGGACGGCGTCTATACGACGGTCGGATCGACGGACAGCCGCATGTTTTACGATATTCTGGACACGGAGGACACAGAGGACGAAGAGGACGCGGAGAGCGCACTTCCCTGGTACCGTTTCCGCTGCCTGGGAGACCGCTTCGTGGGCGCGTGGAGCGAGCCTGTGCAGCTCGGGACGAACGCGAAAGACATCTTTTACGTTCCGGTCATCGTGTACCATGAGTTTCTGACTGCGGAAGAATTCGACGAGACGTCCGACTTTAGTGACGATGTGATCACGCCGGAAGCGTTTGAGAGCGATTTGATCTGGCTGCAGGCGCACGGCTATTCCACGATCACCACCGCCGCGCTGGCCGAGTGTCTGGAGGGCGGCGCGCCTCTGCCGGAGAAGCCCGTCATCCTTTCGATCGACGACGGCAAATACAGCGTATACAGAGCGGCGTGGCCGCTTCTGATGAAATACGGCATGCAGGCGTCGCTTGCCGTGATCGGCGCGATGATCGACGAGGCGACAGAGAAACAGCCGGAGCGTGAGCATTCCCATGAGGATTATTGTACATGGGACGAGATCAAAGAGATGCACGACTCGGGCGCGATGGAGATCACGAGCCATACGCAGAATCTACACATTTTCAATCATGACGGCCGGCAGGGCGCCAACTGCAGCCCGGAAGAGACAAGTGAGCAGTTCCTGCCCGCGGCGCAGGCCGACGCGAAGATCATCATCGCCAAGATCGAGGAGGTGACCGGATCTCCGGTCACGACTATGGTATATCCGTATTCTTTGAGAAGCGCAGAAGCCGACCGGGCGTGGTTCGCTGCCGGATACAAGCTGCTCCTCTGCGGGAACTCGGGATCGGTACACTATTCAAGATGGAATCCGATGATCCTCGAGGCGGGCCTGAACGGAAATTCCTCTCTCCTCAGGCGCATAACGCGCTTGGAGAGCGAGCCCGTCGAGATGTGTCTGGGCGATTACGAGAAAATGCTGGCGGAAACCGCGCTCACCGGCTGACGCTTCCGCGCGGACCGGACTCGGAGGCCCCCGTTCAGGTTCCGTTCCCGCGGCACGGCCGCAGGAACGGAACGGACAAATCCATGGCAACAACCAGAATTGGAGGAAGCGCATGCCTTCCCCGCCCAATAAGGCGGGAAAGATCCCGCGCTGATACGCGATGAAATACAAACTGATCGGGATAACGGCGCTTTTACTTGCCGCGGCAACCGTGCTGGGCGTCACCGTCTACCAGGTCAATATGGAGAAGAACCGGCGCGTCCATCAGCATCTTGCCGCCCAGGAGAAGGCGCCCTGCGCACTGGATCACAGCGACGGGAGCTTCTGTACCCATCTGCCTCTGCTGGTAATCGAGACGAACGGACAGACAATCCCCGGACTGCCCGCAGGCACGAGGGACATGTTCGATGAGGCGAACTATACCATGGCGGACGACGGAAGCAGCATGGTCACCGTATGCATGGATGTCTTTGACAGCGCCGTGTCCCACAACCACCCCACGGACGAGCCGACGATCTCCTCCCTGGCACAGATCCGCATACGCGGCCACTCCTCCCGGAATTTTGGGAAAGCTCCCTATCTCCTCAAGCTGGTGACGGAGGAGGGCACAGAGCGGGACGAGGCCCTGCTCGGCATGAGCCGACACAACGAGTGGGTGCTGCACGGGCCGTTTCTGGACAAATCCCTGATCCGGAACTATCTCTTCTACAACCTTAGCGGCGAGATGATGGACTACGCGCCCAACTGCCGCTTCTGCGAAGTGATAATGGATGGCGACTACCGGGGCATTTATCTCCTGGTGGAATCTATCACCGCCGGCAAGGACGGGCGTCTTCCCATCATCATGGACAAGAAGAACCACCGGCTCTCCGGATACCTGCTGCGGATCGACCGCCCGACGGAGGCGGATCTGGAGACGCTGCGGGATGTGGACATGTACACGGAGCGGGCCTATACACAACACATGGATGTGGCAATCCGGTACCCGGGCACGGCGCAGCTGACAGAGGAACTCAAGACGAAGATAGAGCGGGACTTCTCCGCGTTTGAAAAGGCAATCTACTCCTACGACTACGATTCCGGAGACTACCGCTTCGAGAACTTCCTGGACGTGGACAGCTTCGTGGATTACTACATTATCAATTCCGTCAGCGCCAACATCGACGCCGGACGCTATTCCACCTATATTTACAAAACGCTCAACGACAAATACCGGCTCTGCGTCTGGGATTTCAACAACAGCTGCAACAACTTCGTGGATGACGAGACCGGCGAGGATTTCGACGGCATCCGCAACGCCGTATATTTCAACATGCTGTTCCGGAACCGGGAATTCGTGCAGCGGCTGATCGCGCGCTACCGCGAGTTGCGACAGACCATTCTGAGCGAAGCCTTTCTCGAGCAGTATATCGGCGACACGCTGGTCTTTCTGGGCGACGCCGTCGGGCGCGACAGCGCCCGCTGGGCGGAGTTCATCGCCAGCGATCCGCTGGCGGACACGGAAGGCGACGACAGCGAAAACGAGCGCAATCCGCACTCTCAGACGGAGGCAGTGGAAATGCTCAAGGACAACCTTTTCAGCCGCATGGAATGGATGGACGAGAACATCGACTACCTGATGCAGTTCTGCGCCGCCTCCGCCAACAAGAAGTTCAGCGAGCTGCCGCACTGATCCCCGGGAGGATACCGCATTATGACGATGAGGAAATTCATTATCCTGGTGGTCGCGCTGATCCTGGGCTACCTGGCAATCACGACGCTGTATTACAGTTTCGGGATCCATCTCGGCATCGGATGGGACAGACCGGTCACGACCTTTACCAAGGTAGAGGGCAAGACCATTTTTCTGGACAGGGGAAACGGCTTTGAGCCGTTTGAAGTCCGCGGCGTCAACATGGGCTCCGGAGAGCCGGGAAAATGGTCGACGGACTACGCGATTGATTATGACTCCTATTATCGCTGGTTCGGCCTGATCCAGGAGATGGGCGCCACCGTCCTGCGTATCTATTCCGTGCAGGAGGATACGTTCTACAACGCTTTCCACGCCTACAACACGGCGCGGGAGGAGGCCGGACTGGAGCCGCTCTGGCTGCTGCACGGGGTCTGGGTAAACGACTATACGCAGCTTTCCCACCTCGACATGTACACGGATGAGTTTCTGGAGACCTTCATCCGGGACGCCAAGACCATGGTGGATGTCATTCACGGGAAACGCGACCTTACGCTCGGACGGTTGGCCAGCTCCGGCCACGGGACCTATCGCAAGGACATCTCCCCCTGGGTGATCGGCTATATCCTCGGCGTGGAGTGGGAGCCGGAGACCGTGATCTATACTGACCAGATCCGCGAGGAGGAGCCCCGATATCAGGGCAGGTACATGTATGCTTCCGAGGACGCGACGCCCTTTGAGTCCGCGCTTGCCCGCGTGGGCGACGAGGTCATCACATATGAGACGGACCGCTATCACGTGCAGAGGCTCACGGCCTTCTCCAACTGGCCGACCACGGATCCGTTCAAGTACTCCACGGCGATCACCGCTTTCTGGAACAAACTGGCGGCGGTAAACGTGGAGCACATCCGCACTACGGAGGAATTCATTTCCGGGACCTTTGCCTCCTATCACGTCTATCCCTATTACCCGGACTATCTGGAAAGCGCCACGAAGGAAATGGAGCTGACGCCGCAGGATCTCAAGGAGATGACCGGCTTTTCCGGCTTCCGGAAGCTCGACTGGCGCGTCAAGCACTGGGACACCCCGGCAATCGAGGACTATATCCGGGAAGGCGACAGCATAGATCGGTACGGACGCTTCAACACCTACCTTGCCTATCTGACCGCCCTGAATCGTTATCACACGCTCCCCGTCGTCATCACGGAATTCGGCGTGTCCACCGGTCGCGGCATTGCGCAGATCGATGAGAACACCGGGCGCAATCAGGGACACATGTCCGAGCAGGATCAGGGGCAGGCGATCATCGAATGCTATGAGGACATCCTTGACGCGGGCTGCGCCGGAGGCTGCGTCTTCTCCTGGCAGGACGAATGGTTCAAGCGCACCTGGAACACCATGCACGCGGTCGATCTGCGGCGTACGCCATATTGGTCAGATTACCAGACCAACGAACAGTATTTCGGCCTGCTCTCCTTTGACCCCGGAAAGGAAAGCTCTGTCTGCTACGTGGACGGGGACATCTCAGAGTGGATGCCGGAGGACATCGTGACTGAGAACGCCGGCATGACGCTCTCCATGAAATACGATGAACGGTTTGTCTATTTTCTGGTGGAGAAGCCCGGCCTGGATTTCGAAAACGACATTCTCTACCTCCCCATTGACACTACCCCGAAAAGCGGCAGCAATTACTGCAGCAACTTCGGCCTGCAGTTCGACTGCGACGCGGACTTCCTGGTGGTGCTGTGCGGAGAGGACGACAGCCGCATCATGGTGCAGGAGCGCTACGACGTGCTGCGCTCCACGTACGCGATGTCCGTCTATGGCTACAACACCTACGTCAAAAGCAATATGCCCGACGCGGAATCCCCCCTGTTCCGGCCCATTAACATGATCCTGAAGGTAGATACCCGCTTCTTTATCCCCGCGGCTTCGCAGTATGAGGCCGCCGCCATGGTCTTTGAGACGGGTAAGCTGAGATACGGCAACGCCAATCCGGAAAGCCCGAACTTCGATTCTCTGGCGGATTTCATCTCGGAGGGCGACTGCATTGAGCTGAAGCTCCCCTGGCAGCTGCTCAACTTTTCCGATCCCTCGCGCATGAGTATACATGACGACTACTATGAAAACTTCGGCATCGATTATATGGACATCGACTCCATGAATGTGGGCGTCTCAGACGGCCTGGAGAGCCGCCGGATCCCCACAACTGCCGTTTCCATGAATGGCTGGGAAAATCATGTCACGTATCACGAGCGGCTGAAACGTTCCTATTACATTCTGCAGGAATACTGGAGAGCGCATTGAACGCGGTGTCTTCGAAAGGAAGGTGAACGGCTTGGGCGTTGAGATCCTGGTTTATATCTATTTGGCCGTTTGCCTGGCCATGATCTTCTTCAACATCGGAACGATCATCTTTGCCCGGCAGCGGGATCGGGCGAACGAAAAGAGAAGCATACAGTATGAGAGCCTGATTCGGGAAGAGGTGAAGCGGATTGGCCGCGGTGAGCCAACCGGGCAGAAGACGGTTCCCTATTTGGAGCGAAAACTGCGGCACCCGGAGCATTTGTTGGTTTTTATCCATGTAATGACCCAGGAATACACCCAATTCCCGGATGAGATTCGGACCTGTCTGGAGCGCTTTTCCGAGGCGCTCGACAGTTTGTCCCCGCATTATGAGCGGCAGAGCGATCCCATCCGATATGCGTTTTTTCTGTATTCCATCAAAGCCTTTTGCCAGATGAGCGGCGTCATGCCGCCGCAAGTCGCCGAAATCCTGCTGCGAGCGCTGCGTGTTCCGTACACCTACTGTCGGGAGAACGCGCTGCAGGCCATTTACGGCAGCGGTCAGCCGGAGCTGGTAATCCGGGCGCTTGAGGTGATTGACTCCGAACATATCGCCCATAATAAAAAGCTGCTCAGCGATGGCCTTCTGTCATTTCGCGGCAGCAAGGATCTGCTCATGGACCGCCTTTGGGACGTGTTTGAATCGTTTGACGTGGGCATGCAGACTGTGATTCTGGATTACATCCGGTTTTGCTCTCCCAGTCATCGGGACCGCCTTCTGGACATTCTGACGGATGAAACAAGAAGCCCCGAGCTGCGGTTTTCCTCCATTCGCTATTTCGCCAAATACCCGGACGAGGCGGCCTATCCTGTTCTTCTGGAAATGGCGGGCAACCTCGGAAATCGACGCTGGGAATTTCCGGCCATCGCCTGCACGGCACTGGCAAGCTATCCCGGGGAGAAAACTGTCGAGACGCTGAAACGGGCGCTTCATGTCGCGAACTGGTATGTTCGGTATAATGCTGCGGAAAGCCTCGCCAGGCTCGGGGTAGGCTATATGGATCTGATCGAAGTGATCGACGGGAACGACCGGTATGCGCGCGAGATCCTTCAGTTCCAGTTGGATATGCAGTATAACCAGAGAAAGAAGGCGGCTGCACAATGACAGATACCATCATGAAAACCGCCGATATCATTCTGAAAATCATCAACATATTTTTTGTGGCTTATCTGGTCGGCTACTCCACGTTCCTCTTCCTTTCCGTATCGGTGGGCTCATCCGAGCTGTTTAAAAAGAAACAGCAGTATCGGATGATGAGCGCGATCAAGAACGACTATTATATTCCGATCTCCATCATCGTGCCGGCATACAATGAGGAAGTCACCGTGACCGACACGGTCAAGTCTCTTCTGGCTTTGGACTACAAGGTATATGAAATCATCGTAGTGGACGATGGGTCCGTCGACGACACTTCGAAGGTCATGATCGAGCAGTTCCAAATGGAGCCCGTCCGCATGCCGATTCGAAGACAGATCCGGTGCCAGCAGGAAGAGTTTGTTTATGAAGCGAAAATACAAAACGTCCATGTCAGCCTGATTCGCAAGAAAAACGGGGGAAAGTCAGACGCGCTCAATATGGGAATCAACGCTTCCCGCTATCCCTATTTTATCTGCATCGACGCCGACAGCGTACTGCAGCACGATTCTCTGAAAAAAATCGCGCTTCCGCTGCTGGAAAATGAAAATGTCGTCGCCGTCGGCGGCTCTGTCCGCCCCTCCAACGGCGCGACGATCGAGAACGGCCACGTGATCTCCTATCGACTTCCGAAGAATCTGCTGGCAAGTATGCAAACGCTGGAGTATGACCGCAGTTTTCTGGCCTCCCGGATCCTTCTGGATAAATTTAACGGCGCTTTGATCATTTCCGGCGCCTTTGGGCTCTTCCAGAAGCAGCTTGTGATCGAGGCGGGCGGCTATGATCCGAGCACCATGGGCGAGGATATGGAGCTGGTGGTAAAGCTCCATGAATATTGTACTGCAAACGACATCCCCTATCTCATCAAGTACGCCACGGATGCAATCTGCTGGTCCCAGGCGCCGGAGAGCATGCGGGATCTGATGAAGCAGCGCAAGCGCTGGCATATTGGTCTGTTTCAGAGCCTCTGGATGCACCGTCATTTGGCTGCCAATCCAAAATATGGGCCCGTGAGTTTTGTTTCCTATACATATTTTCTGTTTTATGAACTCCTGTCGCCTTACATTGAGGTGTTTGGGGTATTCTCCGTTATCCTGGCATATCTGCTGGACATGTTGAATGTTCGCTTTGCAATGTTCTTCCTGGGAATCTATGCTGTCTTCGGCGCGGTGATGAGCCTGACCTCCTTTTTTGCCAGGACGCAGACGCTGGATCTGAAGCTGTCCTTCGGCGACGTCCTGAAAGCGATCGGACTGTGCTTCTTTGAGGTGACGATCCTTCGCAGCATCCTGGCGTATACAAGATTTTTTGCTCTGTTCGGCTATCGCAGCAAGAAGCGCAGTTGGGGAAAAGTCAAGCGAAAAAAGATCGACATCCGTTAATTCTGTTTGCGAGGAACAATGCTTATGAAAAAACAGGCTATTAAAATACTGTTGTGGGTTTGCGCACTGCTGGCCTTCTTTGCGGCGCCTGTATATGCAAACGTAGGCTTCACAACGGACGGGGCTGCGGATCCAGCTGCACTTTATGTGGCGGGAAACCCAGACGGGTTTCCCGTGGAAGGCTTCAATACCGACTCCGGGGCGTATGTCGGGGCGGCGCCCGCGTTTCTTCAGTTGGTCTCTGAGCGGACAAACCTGAATTTTGTTTATATCCGCGCAGGGGAACAGGATCGCAGAGAGGCTCTCGTCCGCAATCATCAGGTCGATCTGCTGTTTGCGACTTCGGAAGAACCTGCACTTCTGGATCTTGGAGATGAAGCGATCAAGCTGTTCAGCGTGATGAACAATGGCGTCCCAACGGACGTCTACTGTGTTTTTACTGCTGTTTCCGGTGCAGAAGATCGGGCACAGATCCGGTCTGTTGCGGAAAGTCTGACGAAAGACGAGCTTTCCCTGCTGATCACCGCCGACAGCGCGCATTTTGCCGGCGAACGGAAACACGATCTTACGCTGATCCTGCTGGGCTCTGCGCTTCTGATCGCGCTGGCTGCCGTGGCCGTTCTTTCTTTTCTCTTCTTCAGATTCAGAAATAAGCGCAAAAAGACCGCGTTCGTGGATACCGCAACCCGAATCGGCAACAAGCAGTATTTTGTCCGCACATTCCGCACCATGATCTCCGACCCGGCAAGAGAACTCTACTATGTGATTCACTTTGCCTTCGACATCATATGGGTCAATAATAACTACGGCGAAGAGGAAGCCAACGAAATACTGCGCTATGCGGCAGATTCCATCACGCAGAGGATGAAGGACAATGAGTTCTGCGCCAGAATCGGCGGAGGCGCCTTCGCGGCGGCGATCTACAGCAGCGGTACGGAACAGGTGGAAAACCGTGTCGACGAGATTCTGCGTGTGCTGAATGCATACAGCGGAAAATATAAAAACGGCGAAATGAAACTGCTGTTCCATGCAGGCATCTGTGCACTGGCTATCGATGACAAAAACGCAGAAAAGGTACTTTACAATGCGGAACAGGCATACCGCCGCGCTGTGGAAGAGAAAAGTGCCTTTGTTTTTGTCAATCATGATGTGCTGAATAAGCAGCAGGCCCGGGTCTCCATTCGGGAACAGGCGGCCGAGGCACTGGATCAGCATGCATTTACCCCCTATGTTCAATTTATCGTTTCAGCAGAGGACGGGTCGATCTGCGGGGGCGAGATGCTTTCGCGTTGGCAAAATCGTTTGTACGGCCTGCTGAATCCGGGAGTTTATGTTCCCGTCCTGCAGGATATGGGCATGATCGCTGCCCATGATCTTTTGATGCTGGAGGAAGCCTGTAAGCTGTTGCAAGCGTGGACGTCTCAGGGGAAAAGCTGGTTTTTAACCTGTAACCTGACACGCATCACCATCTCGGATCCGTCGCTTGTCGACAGAATATCGACGATTGCAGAGCGGTATTCCTTTGCCAGAGAGAAACTGATTCTTGAAGTGACAGAGGGTTCTCTGGAAGAAGATAAGGACCGCGCCCTGCAGAATATAACAAGCCTGAAAGAAAAGGGATTCCGCATTGCCCTGGACGACTTTTCCCGCGGACACACGTCCGTATCAAATCTTTATGAGTATTCCGTGGATCTCGTGAAGCTGGATCGGCAGATGATTCTCGATGCAGATCAAGAATCGCAGGCCGCATCGCTCCTGAACGAGATAACGAGACTGTGCCATGAGCTGCAGATCCGTGTGCTGGCGGAGGGCGTGGAGACCGAGCAGCAGGCGCGGCAGGTCAGAACTGCGCGCTGTGACTATATTCAAGGCTACTACTACGCTCGGCCTCTCCCACTGCGGGAGTTGGACTGCTTTGAGGAGCAATACCGGCCGGAGAAAATCAGCGCGGATGAGGAGAGGCCTGCTATGAGCGGTTTTGAGGCAGGATATCCGCCAAAAGCAGCATGCAAAAATGAAGAAGTGCCGGAGCGGATTCAGGAAGCATATGCGCAAGATGAAAGCCAAGCGGAGAAAGGGGAGACGGAAGTGAGCAGTGCAGAAACCCGGATTGCGGAGCAGCAGGATGGGCTCAAGGCCAATCATACCATGCTTCAAATCCAGTACGGTCCTTACCACTTGGAACTGCCCGGAAACATTGACATGGATTCCGTTGTCGGAATCCTCCGCGCGATACAGGATGGGATGACTGAAAACAGGACAAAATTAATGATGCGCATGACAGATAAGCGGAATTATCTTCAGAATATGGAGATTCACGGCGCGGAGCACGGCTGACAGAGGAGCTCAAGGAGTCCTTTGCGTTTTTTCGCAGTGTCTGCAGGCGCTATACCATTCCGCCATCCAAGGCGACGAGGATGGAATATGATTTCGTCACGCGCGTTGCGGAGAGCGACACCCGGACGCTCCGGCCGAAGCTACGGACCAGAAGGTCAGGGGTTCGAATCCCTTGCGGCGTGCCAGTAAAAATACCCGCCATTACGGCGGGTATTTTTACTGGCACAAGAGATTTTAATTCGAGGCGGGCTCCGCCCCCTCGAGCTCCCCCCTTTCTTTGTCGTAACCCCAATGTAGGAGAATTAACCGATTACCGCAAAAAGACGGTTGTCTCTTTTGAGACAACCGTCTTTTTCGTACTGTTTCGTATGAGAACTGCCGACCCGTGCCGCATGGTGCATGGCCTTTTTGATATAGCTTACCGTTCCCGGTATATCTGCGCCAGCCCGCCGTGGGAGGTCTCGCGATACTTCTCGTTCATGTCCAGCCCCGTGCGGTACATGGTCGTGACGATCTCGTCAAAGGATATCTTACGCGTAGCGTAAAGGAACCGGGAGAGGTTGACCGAGCTCAGCGCGCGCATGGCCGCCACGGCGTTACGCTCGATACAGGGTATCTGCACAAGCCCCCCCACGGGGTCGCAAGTGAGCCCCAGGTTATGCTCCATGGCTATCTCGGCGGCATACTCGATCTGGTCGATGCTCAAGCCGAACAGCGCGGCGACCGCCGCCGCGGCCATAGAGCAGGCACTCCCTATCTCCGCCTGGCAGCCGCACTCCGCACCGGAGATGCTGGCGTTAGTGCGTATCACGTTGCCGAAAAGGCCGGCCACGGCCAGCGCATCCAGGATCTCCGCTTCCGGGAAGCCCCGGTCATGCTGCATATAGTACAAAATGGAGGGTATCACGCCGCAGCTGCCGCATGTCGGCGCCGTGACCACCACGTGCTCCGCTGCATTCTCCTCGCTGACAGCGTAAGCGTAGGCGGCGATGAGACGGTTCATGGTGACGTCCGTGCTCTCGTTATAGCAACGCTTTTCATAAAGAGACTTCGCCTTGCGCACCACGCCAAGGCCGCCCGGCAAAACACCCTCCGCCGCAAGCCCGCGCTCCACCGCGTCCTGCATGGCACGCCAAACGGTGCCGAGATAATCTCGCAGACCGCCTCCCTCCTGCCGGTAGATGAACTGTCGCAGGCTGATATCCTCCCGGCGGCAAAGGGCCAGCATCTCCGAAAGGTCCCGCTGCGGATAGACCTCCCGGTCCTCCGCCGGTTCTCCCTCGATACGGATAGAGCCGCCGCCGATGCTGAAGATACGGACAGCGGCTATCTCCTGCCCGGCCTTGAAGGCCCTGAACAGCATCGTGTTGGGATACGGAAGGTCAGCGGTCTCCCGGTCGAGAACCACCTCCGCCCCGGGCAGTCCCGCCCGGATGGCCCGACCGGTGCCGTGCCCCTCCCCGGTGCAGGCCAGGGAACCGTATAGCGTGACCTGATAGCGGTCCGCACCTGGCCAGCGGCGGCCGAAGATCTGCGCGGCGTGGTACGGGCCGACGGTGTGCGAACTGGAGGGCCCGTTGCCAATCTTATAAACGCTGGTGATGCTTTTCATGACGGCAGAAGCTCCTTTTCTTGATACGTTTGGATAAAGCGGGAGAATGGCACCGCCGCCTCCGCGATGCCATTCCCCTTAAAGAAATAACATGAAGAAAATCGCTTTCGATCTGCTAAAAACAGTTCACACCATTTCGAAAAGCAGCATCTGCGAAGTGAGCGGTCCGTCCAGCCGGACGGAGACCCCTGTCTCGGCCAGCTCATAGCCGCTGACGCAGAAGCTGTCCTCACCGGTGAGGCGCGTCACCTTGTACGTGGCGGCGCGGTCCAGCCCTCTGGGCCTGAAGACCCAGGTGTCCTGCTCCGTGCCGGCAAGGCGGAAGAGCGCAGCATAGGCACGCTTTTGATCCTGCGACACGAATTCGTTCACCACCCAGCCGCGGCCCTGGAAGCCCGGCACCACAGGCGTGTGATGGTACATCCTGCATTCATTCTGGATCGGCCGGATAAAGCTCTTATAGAGGTCTATGTAATCCCGGATGTGCCGATCCAGCGTCTCGTTCGCCGGCTCGTCGGCCGGGGCGAGGGGATTGATGTAGAAGGACCCCTGCATGGCCATCTGGAACAGCGCATCGACATTGCCGTACCGATGAGCCGACATGGACGACCCCGTGACGGTGAGCAGCGTTTCCGGCGGCAGACAAAGCGACAGTCCGTTGAAGATACGCGCCACGCGGGGAAGCTTGCCCCAGTCGGAATACTGCGTCCGGCTGAAGCGCCGCATGAGGCCCAGGTCGGTGCGGGCGCCGCCCGCCGCGCAGTTTTCCAGCAGCAGATCGGGATAGCGCTCATGCACGTGGTCAAAGATGCGGTAAAGCGCTTCCACGCAGCGCCAGTGGGTATTTTCATTGTAGCGGCCGTGCCGGACGAAGCCGCCCTCATAGACATATTCGTTGTTGGCGTCGATGCGGAGCAGATCGATGTCGTACCGCTCGATGATGTCCATGACCTGGTGTTCCACCCAGGCTTCCACCTCGGCGTTGCCCAGATCGAGACATCGCTCCATCTCGTGACCGTAGCGCTGGAGCAGCCACTCGGGGTGCTCTTTCCGGATGGCGCTTTCCGGCCCGATGGCCTCCGGCTCGATCCAGAGGCCGAAGAGCATACCCTTGCTGTGGGTATAGTCGATGACTTCCTTCAGACTGCCGGGGACGCGCTCGTCCTGCCAGTCGCCGACGGTGGTGGCCCAGTTGCTGCCGGGCTTGCCGTACCAGCCGGCGTCCACCAGGAACATCTCGATGCCCATGGCCGCCACGCGGTCGATATGCGTTTTGAGCCGCTCGGGATCCATATCCCAGCCCTCATAGCCCCAATGGGCGCTGTAGGTGGGCTCATAGCCTAGCTGTCCCCGGGCCAGGATGTAGCGCCGCTGATAGGCGTGCAGACTCTGGATGGCTCCGTCCAGGTCCTGATAAGTATAGCCGAAGTGGACGGACGGGAGCTTCACGGTCTCCCCCGGGTCGACGACACGCATCGGCGCCCGCGCCTCGGGCGCGAGATCAAAGCGCAGACGGATATACTGTCCGGGTGCCCGCTCCTGCCCCGCGACATGACGGAAATCGTTATTGAAGCGGAAGCGCCAGTTGCCGCTCCACTCCAGCTGACAAACGAAATAGCCGCCGAGGACCTTGTTGTGGACGATGGCGAAGGGATGGCTGTGACCGCTGCGCCCCGTGTCGCTGCCGAACTCCACCGTGGTGTTGTAGGGCACGTCGCGCCAACCGAAATTACCCTCCATCCCCCACCAGTTATCAAGAAAGCCGCCCACGGTATACGGGATCAGATCGCCGTCCTGCAGCGGCTCCGCTATCTCTTCGTTGACTTCCCAGAGCGTGCCGCACAGCGGTGACACCCGCGTGATGGCGGTTGCCTCTCCGGAAAGGTTGGTCAGGAACATCTGCCGGGTGTAATACCCGTCGTCCCCGCAGTAAGTCTCTATCTTCAGCTGCAACGAACGCTCGTTGTTCTGCAGCACCAGCTCGGCCAGCGGACGGCCGTCCGCCGCCCTTTTTTCCTCCCAGCCGGCCAGAACCCAGCCATAGGAGGCATCCTGTCCGTCGATCTCCAGATCGAAGGCCGGCACAGGATTGTCCGCGATGCGGTCGATCGCCTGCTGGGACATGCCTGCGGCGTGATAGTCAGTGGAGAGGAGCCGCCCCTCCGACAGTTTTTCCGAATAAAGCGTCAGCCCGGATCCATACCGGAATTCCTGTTTGGTCTCATTGTGAACCAGAAAACCCATAATTATCCTGTCTCCTTACGGAATAATAGAGCGCCTCCGGACGCGCGTCGGTATCCTTAAAGGCATAGGCGCAAGCGGCTGGCTTACGCCTATGCTTTTAAGAAAGGAATGAGATGAAGCTGTGACCGAGCAGCTTATCAGCGGAACGTTATGCCAGGTTCGTACCTGTCTCCTTGTCGAAGAGATGGCAGTTGAAACCATCGAAACTGAAGCAGATCTCCCGGCCGGAGATGAGCTCCGTCACGTCGTCACTGGACATGTTCATCGTGGATACGATGGCCACCACGTCCTGTCCGTCCACGGTGAGGTGCAGATGGACCGAGGAGCCCATCAGCTCATGCACGTCCACCTGGGCCTTGACGCCCTCCTCCGACAGCATGATATGCTCGGGCCGGACACCCAGCGTGATCGGCTGGGGCTCCACCTGCCCGGCGCGCAGGATGGCCTGCCTGGCTTCCGCCAGCTTCACGGTCAGGCCCTTCAGCTCCACGGCGTATTCGTCGCCGTTCCTGACAAGCCTGGCGTCCTCGAAGAAGTTCATCTGCGGCGTCCCGATGAAGCCTGCCACGAACAGATTATAAGGATGTGAGAACACCTCCTGCGGCGTCCCGATCTGCTGGATGAAGCCGTCCTTCATGACCACGATGCGGTCGCCGAGGGTCATGGCCTCCGTCTGGTCGTGCGTCACGTAGATAAAGGTGGTATCGATCTTCTGGCGCAGCTTGATGAGCTCCGCACGCATCTGGTTGCGAAGCTTGGCGTCCAGGTTGGACAGCGGCTCGTCCATCAGCATGACCTGCGGATCGCGCACGATGGCACGGCCGATGGCCACGCGCTGCCGCTGGCCGCCGGACAGGTTGCGGGGCTTACGCTTCAGATACTCGGTGATGTCCAGTATCTCCGCCGCCTCCCGGACCTTCCGGTCGATCTCCTGCTTGGGCATCTTTTTCAGCTTGAGGGAAAAACCCATATTGTCGTACACCGACATATGGGGATAGAGCGCATAGTTCTGGAACACCATGGCGATATCCCTGTCCTTGGGAGCCACGTCGTTCATCAGACGGTCCCCTATATAAAGTTCACCTTCCGTGATATCCTCCAGCCCCGCTATCATGCGCAGCGTGGTGGATTTACCGCAGCCGGACGGGCCGACGAGCACGATGAATTCCTTGTCCTGGATCTCCAGGTTGAATTCCTGCACCGCCACGACGCCCTGCTTGGTGATCTGAAGGTTCACCTTTTTTTCCGGTCCTTCTTCGCCTTTTTTCTTTTTCTTTTTATCCTCGGCTATGTAGGGATAGATCTTCTTGACGTTTTTCAGCGTTACGCTGGCCATATCGGTATGCCTCCTTTGCGGTCCCGCGCCATGCCGTGATGGCGGGTTTTGCGGGAAGGGGCATCTTTGCGGATGCCCCTTCCCACTGGAGATGGGTCGCTGGTATTACTGCGTTACTGGAGCGAATCGCAAAGCGTCTGATACATCTGGATGCCCTCTTCAGGCGTGATCTGGCCAAGGATGACACTGGTGGTGACACTGTAATAGGTGTCGAGATAGGCCTGATCGAACCAGTACACGAAGGTGTCGGTGGTGGGGATGAGATCGACCGTGAAGGAATCGATGAAGCTGTTCTCCAGGCCGCTCTTCTCGGGATATGTCAGGTCATAGGTGGTGGCGGGGTTCTGGCCGTTGTCGACCATGAACTGGGCGTTCTCTTCGGACAGGGTGGACTTGGCGAACTCAACGACCAGCGCGCGCTTTTCGGGCGAATCGTTCGCGGACTTGCCGAAGGCGTAGGCCCAGCCGTAGTAACGGAGACCGGACTTGCCGGAGAGCGTGCCGTCGGGGAACTCGGGCCCGAAGTTGAACTTCATCTGCGCGAAGGCGTCGACCTTCTCCTGGGAGGGCAGGTTGCCGTCTGCATCGGGGTTCAGAACGCCGTTGGCGATGTTGGAGTAAACGGTGTACATGGCCCCCTGGCCGGCCTGGAAGCGGGCCCACGCGTCTTCATGGCTGATGGTGTAGGCGTCTTCGTTGTAGGCGCCCATGTCGTGCAGCTCCTTCATCCGCTCGAGAGATCTGCGGATGGCGTAGCAGTCGGCAAACTTCTCTTCGCCGGACTGGAGCTTCTGCGCCTCTTCATAGGTGAAGCCGTAGCGGGTCAGGAAAGCATGATAGCCCCAGATGGCCCATCTGTCGATACCGCCGTGCAGGATCGGGGTGATGCCGTTGGCCTTGAAGACCTCGATGCAGTGGACCAGCTCGTCCCAGGTCTCGGGGATCTCAAGACCGCACTGCTCGAAGAGCTTGGTGTTGTAGACCCAGCCCTGCGTTTCCACAACGGTGGGGATGCAGTAGACCGTGCCTTCGCCGGTGTAGGCGTTGCAGAACTCCAGGGAACCGCTCTGCAGGTGGCTGAGCCACTCCGTGTCGGCGTAGAACTCTTCGCCCAGATCGGTCAGCAACCCGGCCTTGGCCCACTGGGCCACCATGCCGGAACCGGTGTAGAAGATGTCGGGGAAGTTGGCGGCCTGCGCTGCCGCGGCCCACTTGGCCTGATACTCGTCGGAGCTTTCGCCGATGTAGGTGATGTCGAACGAGACGTTGTCATGGGTCGCTTCGAAGTTCTTCGCCGCGTTCTCGAACGCTTTGTTATCGCCCTGGGCGCTGCCCGTCAGCCACGCCGTGATGACGATCTTGCCGTCCGCGGTCTTGCCGCCGGAGCTGGAATTCCCGCCGGAGCTGGAGTTTCCGCCGGAGCTGGAGTTTCCGCCGGAGCTGCTGTCGCCGCCTGTGCTGGTCTCGCCGCCGCTGGACGCGCACGCGCAGAGACCGAGCGCCAGAACGATGACAAGGATAAGCGCTATGATCTTTTTCATCATGTTTTAGTTCCTCCTTAAAAATGTTTTCTTATTTATCGTCATATCGTATCGATAGGACTCACTCTTTGACCGCGCCCGCGGTAACGCCCGCCATGATCTGGCGCTGGAGCACGATGAACACGATGATCTGCGGGATCAGCACCAGGACGATGCCGGCCGACATCAGACCGTAATCGGTGCTGTACCGGCCCTTGAAGAACACGGCCGCCAACGACACGGTCCAGAGATTGTTAGCGTTCAGCACCAGCCGCGCATACATGTAATCGTTCCAGATGGCAAGGAAGTTCAGGATGAAGATGGTCACGGCCGTTGGCCGCACCATGGGCAGCATGACGCGGGTAAACATCTGGGGCACTGTGCATCCGTCGAGTACCGCCGCCTCCTCCAGACTGGACGGGACCTTGTTGAACGCCGTCACGAGCAACATGACGCTCATGGGCGCCGCCCAGCCGATCTGCGGCAGGATCACGGCCCACAGGCTGTCCCACACGCCGATGTCCAGCACCAGCTTATACACGGGGAACAGCATACACGCGAAGGGAACGATGAAACCGAGGGAGAAATAGGAATGGAACGCGTTCCTGATCCGCGGATGCGTTGCCGTGACGCGGCTGATGGCGAAAGCCGCCATCAGCGAGAAGAGCATGACCAGCGGCAGCGCCACCAGCATGATCTTGAAGGAGTTTTTGTACAGCATAAGGAAGGGCGCCGATTTCAGGGCCCCTCTGTAGTTGGTGAACTTGAAGCTGTCCGGCAGCTTGATGGGCTCCATCATGATCTGCTGCTGTGTCTTGAAGGACATCATCAGCATCCAGAACAGCGGGAGCAGCGTCAGAGCCACGTATAGGCAGACGAGGAACTTGGACAAAAGACTCGTTTTGTGCAGCTTTTTGTTTTCAAACATATGCCGTCCCTCCTTACAGCTTTTCCGTCTGGCTCAGCCGCCGGATGATCAGCGTGGGCACCGCCGCCATCGCGAACAGGACCACCGCCATCGTCATGCCGTAGCCGTGCTGGGTATTGACGAACATGTTCGTGTACATATAGGAGACGACCGTCTCTGACTTGTACAGCGGGCCGCCGCCGGTCAGCATGTCAACGTATTCGTACGTTTTGAGACCGCCGGTCACGATGAAGATGAGGATCGTGCCTGTGATGTCCTTCATCATCGGCAGAATGATGTAGCGTATCTGCTGCCATTTCGATGTGCCGTCGATGAGACCCGCCTCCAGCACGTCCGTCGGGATGCTCCGGAGACCCACCTGCCACAGCATGATGTAGAAGCCCATGCCTGCCCATGAGCCGATGATGGCGTAGGAGACGGGACTCAGCGTCGGCCCGTTGATCCACGCCTGCCTCCATGACCCGAGGCCGATCAGCTCCAGAAAGTTGTTGAGGAGGCCCGTGGAGGGGTTCAGGATGAAGTACCACACCAGCGCCGTCAGCGCCGCCGAGATGACATACGGCAGGAAGATGATCGTCTTGACCGTGTTGTTGAGCCGCGTCTGCCGGTTCAGCGTATACGCCAGGAAGAAAGAAGAAGGCAACAGCACCAGCAGCAGCACGCCCACCACCGTCAGCGTATTGAGGATCGCCCTGCCAAAATAGGGATCGGTGAGCAGCCTCTTGTAGTTGCTGAGCCCGCTGAAAACGGGCTTATAGGCCCCGTGCGCGTTGGTAAAGCTGAACACCACGTTGTAGAGGATGGGGTAGATCTCAAACACGGTGTAAAAGATCACCATCGGCAAGACCAGCGCATAGAAATGCCTTTTCTTATAGAATTTCGACACCTTTCCCTCTCCTTTTTTACATTTTTTCGTTATCTACAGCCTCAAATAAATAGCACTATTTAACACCTATAATAATATTGTTTATTTATCCCCTAGGTGGCACAAAAACATCAATATGCGCATGCCATTATGCATTCAACGGGAATATTTCATCAAATTGGACAACTTTTTTGTTAAGAAAACAGTGACAAATGTCCTAAAATGGTGTATGATGATATAAGAATACCATTTTTTTGCGCTTTCTTCATCGCATTTTCTTGACAAATAATAATACTATCTTGCTTTACAAGGGAGCCCCCGGCTATGAAACAAATAGACTTGAAAAGCTGTTTTGACACAATTTCAATCCGGCGCTATGTCGTGAATGTTCCCTCTCCAGAGACGGAGAACAATCTGCTGTATCTGCAAGAGGGCGGCGATCATACACTCGGCCCGCGTTTTTTCACGACGCGTTCCAGCCTGCCCTCGTTCCTCGTTTTCCTTACGTATTCCGGCGGTGCACAGCTTATCTACGACGGCAAGCGATATGAGATCCGCCAGAACGATCTGTTTATTATCGACTGCCGAAAAAAACACCATTACGCGACTGATTCCTCCTTTGGCTACTGGGGTTCCATCGCTTTTCATTTTTTCGGAGGCAACTCAGACTTCCTGTTCAACACATTCTTCCACTTAAACGGCGACAGTCCCGTCTGCACGCCCCCTGAGTACCAGCATTTCTACAACCTCATCTCTCTGATTTTGGATTGCTACATCACCAAACTTCATATCCCTGCCAACGTCTATCAGCCGGACAACGACCCGCCTCCTGAAATATTCGACCCGACGAGCCTTTCATTCGGTAATGACCTCAACGCTTCTCTCTTGATAACCCAACTCATGACCGATCTTCTGCAGCTCATGATCAAATCGAAGCAGACCCAGTCGATCCCCGCCGACTTTATGGCCATCCGGGACTACATCGCCAACAACTACCAGCAGCGGATCACGCTGGAGCAGCTCGGCAAGCTGTTCTTTTTGAGCCCCTGCTACCTGCAGCGCACCTTCAAGCAGTATTATGGGCAGACGCCCTCCGAATATCAGATCAGTCTTCGCCTCAACGCCGCCAAAAACATGCTGCGCTACGCGCCGCACTTCTCCGTCAGCGAGATCGCTCTTGTCAACGGCTTTGAGAACCGCAGCTATTTCAACCGCCTTTTCCGCCAGCGGGAGGGCATGACTCCCAGCGAATACCGCAAGAGCTTCGGTGCCACGTTCGTGGAGGAGGAAACGTAACGCCCTCCGGGCATAAAAAAGCGCTCCCCGAGGGGAGCGCTTTTGTCGTTTTTTCAGCTTTCCGCCTCAGCGGAGACGATACCGGACCTGTCCCGGCAGCTCATGCAGCAGCGCTTCAGGCCCCCCTTATTTCCCCTTCTGCGCCCGCGCGTTCGTGTCGATCGACGCACCGAAGACCACGAAGCGGTCGAAGAGGTACTCCGTCACGAAATTGAAGAGCATGTTGAGCGCCGTGACGAGATAGCCGTTCCAGCCGAGCGTCTCCGCAAGGTAGTTGCCCAGGATGGTGGACACCGGCGTGAACACGGCGTAGTACCCGGCCACCTTCAGCATGGCGACGGGCACGTTGTTGGCCGACTTGAACGTGAACTCGCGGTTCAGCGTGAAGTTCCACACCACCGACAGCACCAGCGCCGGCAGATAGCAACCCCAGTAGCTCCAGTTCGTGAAGCGCTCCAGCAGCGTGTAGGCAACGATCTCGATGATCCCCGCCGAGGCGGAGAAAAGCACGAATTTCACCGTGCGGATGAGTTCCTTTTTCTTTTCGCTCTTGTCCATAAAAACGCCGCCTTTCAAGTACGTATCGGGATACGGTCGCCGACCGCTTTGATGAGCGCCAGAGCCGCCGCCAGCTTGGCGCAGTCCGGCACGATAAAGGGCACGACGCACTTCATCAGCACTGCCCAGAGCCCCATGGCCCCCGCGCCGTCGTACACGACCAGGAACCACACCGTGCCGAACGCGTAGCACACCGCGAGCCCGAGGAGCATCCCCGCCGCCTGCCGCCGCGCCTCCCGCGCGTCGCCGCAGAGAACGCGGTAGACGAACGCCATGGCCAGAAAGCCGACGATGTAGCCGCCGGTCGGCCCCGCGAGCCGCCCCAGCCCGCCGGTGAAGCCGGAGAACACGGGCGCTCCCACGGCCCCCAGCAGGATATAAACGAGCACGGCCAGCGTGCCGCGCTTTCCCCCGAGCAGGCCGAGCGCGCAGAACACGCCGAACGTCTGCATGGTGAAGGGCACCGTGAAGGGCACGGAAATCCACGCGCAGACCGCGATGAGCGCCGCGGCAAGGCCGATATACGCCGCGTCCCGCGCGGCGCTTTTTCCGGTCATCCTGTTTTCCATCGTTATCGTCGATCCCTGCGGCGGACGGTGCGTCCGGCGGGGCGTCTCTCCTTGCAGCCTTACTGTCAAAAAGCATACATCCGCCCCGACGCGGTTGTCAAATCTTTTTCAAAAAACATCCCCTGCCGCTCTTGACATACGGCGCAAACCGCCGTAAACTGAACATATTCAAGGCAATGGCGTCTTGGAGGGATACCTCTTTGCGCTGTTGTTCTTTTTTATTACGTAAAAACTTTATTTTCATAAGAAAAGAGGTACTGTCATGGCGATCAAAAACGAATATTTAAACAGTGTGTACGAGGGTCTCGCCGCGCGGAACGCGGAGCAGAAGGAGTTCCTCCAGGCGGTCTATGAAGTGCTGGAATCGCTGGAGCCCATCGTGGAAAAACGGCCCGACTTCCAGAAGGCCGGCATCATCGAGCGCATCGTGGAGCCGGAGCGCGTTATCCTCTTCCGCGTGCCCTGGGTCGACGACGCCGGCAACGTGCAGGTGAACCGCGGCTACCGCGTCCAGTTCAACAGCGCGATCGGCCCCTACAAGGGCGGCTGCCGTCTGCACCCGAGCGTCAATCTGTCCGTGATGAAGTTCCTCGGCTTTGAGCAGATCTTCAAGAACAGCCTGACGGGCCTGCCCATGGGCGGTGCCAAGGGCGGCAGCGACTTCGATCCCAAGGGCAAGAGCGACAACGAGGTCATGCGCTTCTGCCAGAGCTTCATGACGGAGCTCTACCGCCACATCGGCGCGGATACGGACGTGCCCGCCGGCGATATCGGCGTGGGCGCGCGCGAGATTGGCTTCATGTTCGGCCAGTACAAGCGCATCACCAACCAGTGGACCGGCGTCCTCACCGGCAAGAAGGTCGGCGCGGGCGGCTCCCTCGCCCGGACGGAGGCCACCGGCTTCGGCCTCTGCTATTTCACCGATGAGATGCTGAAGGTCATGAAGAACGACAGCTTCGCCGGCAAGAAAGTCGTCATCTCCGGCTCCGGCAACGTGGCCATCTACGCCAACCAGAAGGCCACTCAGCTCGGCGGCAAGGTCATCGCCATGAGCGACTCCAACGGCTACATCGTTGATGAAAACGGCATCGACTACAAGGTCATGCAGGAGATCAAGGAAGTCCGCCGCGCCCGTATCAAGACGTATCTCGACTTCGTGCCCGGCGCGAAGTACGTGGAAGGCTGCAAGGGCATCTGGACCGTCCCGTGCGACATCGCCCTCCCCTGCGCCACGCAGAACGAACTGGACGAGGCGGGCGCGAAGGCGCTCATCGCGAACGGCGTGATCTGCGTCAGCGAAGGCGCGAATATGCCCTCCACCCCCGAAGCCATCGCCGCGTTCCAGAAGGCGGGCGTCCTCTTCGGACCGGCCAAGGCGGCTAACGCCGGCGGCGTGGCCACCAGCGGCCTTGAAATGAGCCAGAACAGCCAGCGTCTTTCCTGGACGTTTGACGAGGTGGACCAGAAGCTCCACGGCATCATGGTCAACATCTTCGCCAGTGCCTCCGCCGCGGCGGAAGCCGCCGGCAAGCCCGGCAACCTCGTCGTCGGCGCCAACATCGCCGGCTTCCTCAAGGTGGCCGAGGCCATGCTCTGGCAGGGTATCGCTTACTGAAACGGCGCCTCCGGCGGGAAAGGTCGATAATTTATGTGCGGCATCGTTGGATTTACAGGCACACGGCAGGCGGCGCCCCTGCTTTTGGAGGGGCTCAAACGCCTTGAGTACCGCGGTTACGACTCGGCCGGCCTTGCCGTGGCCGGCCCCGACGGGATCACCGTGGACAAGGTCAGCGGCCGGATAGCCAATCTCTGCGAAAAGACACACGACGGCGCCGACGTTCTCGGCAGCTGCGGCATCGGCCATACGCGCTGGGCTACCCACGGCGCGCCCACGGACACCAACGCCCACCCGCACCTCTCAAACGACGGGCGCTACGCCGTGGTGCACAACGGCATCATCGAGAACTACGCCGCGCTGCGGGAGGAGCTCATCGCGAAGGGCTACACCTTCCAGAGCGAAACGGATACGGAAGTCATCGTCCACCTGCTCGAGATGTACGACAGCCCCGACCTCAAAGCCACGGTCATGAAGGCCGTCGCCCGACTCGAGGGCTCGTACGCGCTGGGCGTCCTCTGCGCCGACCGGCCGGATACGCTCTATGCCGTGCGGGAGGCAAGCCCGCTCATCCTGGGCATCGGCGTGGGGGAAAACTATTTCGCCTCCGACGTGACCGCGCTCGTCTCCTACACGAAAAACGCCGTCTATCTGGACGACGGCGAGTTCGCCGAGCTGACGCCCCGCGGCATCACGGTCTACGACTGCTCCGGCAAGCAGCTCGACAAGCCCGTCTCCCGTGTCACGTGGGACGTGGAGGCCGCGGAAAAGGGCGGCTACGAGCACTTCATGCTCAAGGAGATCATGGAGCAGCCCGCCGCCGTCCGCGCCGCTGTCGCGCCGCGCGTGAAAGACGGCGAGATCCACCTGGACGAATTCGATCTCACCGCCGACGAACTGCGCCAGTTCCATAAGATCGTCGTCACCGCCTGCGGCAGCGCCTATTACGCCGGATGCGCGGCGAAGTACGCGCTGGAAAGCCTCTGCCGCATTCCGGTGGAAAACGCGCTGGCCAGCGAGCTCCGCTATGGCGACCCGCTGATCGACGAGCACACGCTGCTGATCGTCGTCAGCCAGTCCGGCGAGACGGCGGACACGATCGCCGCCATGAAGGAGTGCCGCGCCCGCGGCGCGAAGGCGCTCGCTATCGTGAACGTCGTCGGCAGCACGATCGCCAAGACCGCGGACTGGACGCTCTATACCTGGGCGGGGCCGGAGATCGCCGTCGCCACGACGAAGGGCTATACGACGCAGCTGGCCGTACTGTTCCTGCTGGCGATCTCGATCGGACGCAAGCTCGGCACGCTCGACGACGGGCGTTATCCCGGCCTGCTGTACGACGTGCTGCGTCTGCCGAAGCTCATCCAGAACGCCATCGACCTGAACCACGGCCTCCCGGCGCTCGCGAAGAAATACCACGTCTTCCCCTCTCTCTTCTTCATCGGGCGCAACACCGACTGGGCCGCGGCGCTGGAGGGGGCGCTCAAAATGAAGGAGATCTCCTACATCCACGCCGAGAGCTACGCCGCCGGCGAGCTGAAGCACGGCACGATCGCCCTCATCGAGGAGGGCACGCCGGTCATCGCCGTCTGCTGCAACGAGGCGCTGGAGGACAAGACGATCAGCAACATCGTCGAAGTCAAGGCCCGCGGCGCGCAAGTGCTGGCCGTGGCCTTCCGCGGCGACCGGAAGATCGTCTCCCAGGCCGACGACGTCATCTACATCCCGAAGATCAACACGCTCTTTTCCCCGCTGCTGGCCGTGCTGCCCATGCAGCTGCTGGCCTACTACGTGGCGAAGGAGAACGGGTGCGACATCGACAAACCGAAAAACCTCGCCAAGTCCGTCACCGTGGAGTGAGCGGACGGCCCGAAACCATGCAAAAAGCGCCCGGGGACGCCCCGGGCACTTTTTTGTGCCTGCTTGCGCAAGCCATCCGTTTTTGGTATGATAACGGCGGAAAAGGAGGCGATCCGATGGATCAGAACGAAAAACGCCTGTATCTCATCCGGGCTCTGATGAGCGAGGACGCCCGCTGCGCCCGCCTGACCGTCCCGCAGGACGAGCAGGGGCAGAAGGACCTGCTCCGCTCCCTGATGAACGTGCGCCCTCCCCGCCCCGTGAGCGCGGAGTTCCTCGCCGTGCAGGACAGCTACCTGCGCGCGGCCATCGCGGAAAAGGGCGTTACCCCTGTCGAGGGCATGACCCCCGTGGAGGAAGGCCTTTACCTCTGGCAGGGCGACATCACGACACTGGCCTGCGGCGCCATCGTGAACGCCGCCAACAGCGCCCTGCTCGGCTGCTTCCAGCCGCTGCACGCCTGTATCGACAACTGTATCCACACCTACGCCGGCGTCCAGCTGCGGCTGAAGTGCGCGGAGCTGATGGACGCGCAGGGCCACCCGGAGCCCACGGGCCGCGCCAAGATCACGCCGGCCTATAACCTCCCCTGCCGCTATGTCCTGCACACCGTCGGCCCCATCGTGAGCGGCCGGCTGACGCAGGAGGATCGCGACCTGCTGGCCTCCTGCTACCGCTCGTGCCTTGCGCTCGCGGCGGAAAACGGCGTGGACAGCGTCGCCTTCTGCTGTATCTCGACCGGCGTTTTCGGCTTCCCGAAGCGGGAGGCGGCGGAGATCGCCGTGCGCACCGTCAGGACGTGGCGGGCCGGGCACGACAACGCCCCCGCAGTCATCTTCAACGTCTTCGCGGATGACGACTACGAGCTTTACCGGGCCGCCCTCGGCCTGACGCGGAAAGGAGTGTGACCATGCCGCTCGATACGAACGCCGTTGACCGTCTCCGCCGGGAGCTGGACGCGTGCGACGCCGTAGTCGTGGGCGCCGGCGCAGGCCTTTCCACCTCGGCCGGCTTTATCTACACCGGCCAGCGCTTCACGCGCTACTTCTTCGACTTCATCGACCGCTACGGCTTCCGGGACATGTACACCGGCGGCTTTTACCGCTTCCCGACGGAGGAGGAGCACTGGGCCTACTGGAGCCGCTACATCTATATCAACCGCTACATGGACGCGCCGAAGCCCGTCTATGAAACGCTCTTCTCCCTTGTCCGGGACAAGGACTATTTCGTCATCACCACCAACGTGGACCACTGCTTCCAGAAGGCCGGCTTCGCGAAGGAGCGCCTTTTCTACACCCAAGGCGATTACGGCCTCTTCCAGTGCAGCAAGCCCTGCCACCAGAAGACCTACGACAACGCGGAGAGCGTCCGCGCCATGGTGGTCTCGCAGGGCTGGACGGTGCGGCCGGACGGCGACCTCGTGCTGGACGGCGGCGCGCCGAAGATGGCCGTGGACGCCGGGCTCGTGCCCCATTGCCCCGTCTGCGGCCGGCCCATGCGCATGAACCTCCGCTCGGACATGACCTTCGTGGAGGACGACGGCTGGCGCGCCGCCTCGCAGCGGTACGACGATTTCCTCCATGCCCACCGCAAGGACAGGACGCTCTTCCTGGAGCTCGGCGTCGGCGCCAACACGCCCTCCATCATCAAGTACCCCTTCCTGCTCATGGCCAACGACTGGCCGAACGCCTTTTACGCCTGCGTCAACTTCGGCGAGGCCTACGTCCCGCGGGACATGACCAAGCCGTCCCTCGCGCTGAACGGCGACATCGGCGAGGTGCTGGAGCAGCTGTAAAGAAAACAACAAAAGCGCCGGGGAGCGTATCCGCTTCCCGGCGTTTCATTTTTTCGTCAGCCGTTGATGAAAAGCTCGGTGTACTGCGCTTTCGTGAAGACCCCGTCCTTGACGAGCTTCTCCCAGAGGAGTTCCCCGCTCTTCATCTTCTGCGCCAGCGCGGCTTCCATGATGCGTACGCAGACGCCGCGGTTGAAGCCGATGGCGTCGCCCTCGCCCCGCAGGATATGGTGGTCGATGCCGGCCTGTATCGCCCCGTCGTAGGTGAAGTCCGTGCCGCCCTGCGTATCGTCGGTATAGCCCATTGCCCGCAGGACAAAGGTCGCGAACTGCTGGGCCGAGGCGTTGCCCATACCGAATTTGCCGTCGCCCTCGCCCTGCGTGAGGCCGTGGTCATACGCGAAGCCGAGATAGCCCTTCATCCATTCGTTCTCCCAGGTGTCCGCATCGGTGAAGGGACATTTTTCCGCGGGATAGGCCCTCAGATCCGCGTCCCTGTTGCCGAGCAGGCGGAGCAGCATGATGACCGCCTCCGTGCGCGTCGGCGTGCGGTCGAGCTCGAAGCCCTTGTCGCTGCCCATGAAGAGGCCCAGCGCTCTCAGCTTTTCGGCCGTCCTCGTATAATCCTCCTGCTGACCGCCGTGCCCGCCGCCGGCAGGCGGCTGTTCAAAGGGATCGTTGTCGTAATTCGCCGCCAGCACGTAGTGCCCCGTGGCGCTGTCAAAGAGGAACGTGGGCCGGTAGTCGTCGTGCGGCTCGGAGGCCACCACATCCGCCAGCGTGACGGTGAGCGGCTTTTCCACACCGGCGACCTTATAGTAAAGATCGAGCCCCGTGCAGGTGGCGCCGCGCTCAAAGATGATGCAGCCGCCGCCGGTGATCGTGCCGCCCTTCTCCACGGTCAGGCTCTTCACGATCTCCAGCCCCTGCGGGTCGGGCTTGAACACCTTCATCGTCACCGTGACGCCCGCCTTCACCGTGGCGTTGTTGTAGCGGTTGATGAACGACGTCAGCGTCGTGTCCTTGGACCAGACGACGTCCCCCGCGGCGAGCGCCGTGACGGTGAGCGAGCAGAGCACCGCGACGGCGAGTATCAGCGACAGAGATCTTTTTTTCATGGCAAATAACCCCTCCCGATCATGCTGCAAAGCAGGAAATCATACCGTTATGATAACATATCCCTTGCCAAAACGCAAGAAAGCGGCCCGCGCCGAAGCGCGGGCCGCCCTTTTTTATGCTTCGCCGTTCAAAAGCTTCTCCCGGCGGCGCTTCTCCCTGTTGTCCATGAACACGCCGGTGAACACGCCGATGGCGAGGCCGATGACGGTCAAAAACGAGGACATCCCCACGAGCTTGCCGATGATCGCGCCCGCGATGACGCCGATGATGAAGCCGGTGCCCATATAGCCGGGGTTGGGCTTCTGCGTCCGGAACCAGAGCAGCTCGCCCGTCTCCACCAGGCCGCCGTGCTTGTTGTACCGCTTGAAGCCGGACCGCTTCAGGATCTCCTGGAGGTCGTCGTTGTAATAATCGGCGCAGACCTCCGCCGCGACCACGTCTTTCTCGCGGAACGCCCACTGCAGCATGCCCCTGATGGCCTCGGAAACGGTCTTGTCCCGCTCCCGCCCGCTGGGGATACAGACGCGAAGCTCCACGACGCCGTTCACGGCCGGCCCCTTGCAGGCGAGGTAGCCCAGCGCCTTGTCCGGCTCTCGTTTGGCGCACACCTGCCACGCGGCGTACCATGCCCGCTCCGCGGGATGGGCCTCCGCCGCGGCGCGTATCTCCTCATACGCGTCGCCGTAGGTCTTGCCCGCGTTCTCCGCGCAGAGCGCCCGCATCGCCTCCTCCGTCAGCAGGCTGACGCTGAGCCTTCTTGTCGTGAAACTCTCCGTTAACGCCATGTCCGTCCCTCCGTCCGGGCTTACAGCAGCCCGAAATATTTGACCGCCTTTTCAAGGCCGTCGTCGTCGATATCCGCCGTCACGTGGTCCGCCGCGGCCTTGGTGATGTCCGCGCCGTTCCCCATGGCGACGCCGATGCCCGCGTAGCGTAGCATCTCCACGTCGTTCTCCTCGTCGCCGAAGGCCATGGTCTCCTCCCGGTCGAGGCCGAAGATGGCCATATACTGCCGGATCCCGAAATCCTTGCCGCTCGTTTTCGGCAGCAGGTCGATGCCGTAGGGGTGCCATCGGGCCGGCAGCACGTGCTCGGCGTATTCCCGCCGGAGCTCCACCTCCCGCTCGCCGGCGAACGCCGTGGCCATAAAGATGGGGGCCCCGGTGTATTCGCCCACCACGGGCGGCCCCGTGGTCACGGTCTTCAGCACCTCCACCGTCGTTTCGTCGATATAGTTGATGTACATCCTGTCCCGCTCCACGAGCTCGAAGGGGATGGCCTTTTTCCGGAACTCGCCGATGACGAACCGCCGCGCCTCCTCGTCGAAAGGCACCTCGTAAAGGGCTTTGCCGTCGCCGTCATAGCCCATCTGCCCGTTCAGCATCATGTATCCGTCCACCCGCAGATCGCCCATCGGCAGGAAGCCGAGCTCCATCATGTGGCGGCCCGTGGCGATGACGCATTTGATCCCCTTTTCCCGCAGCGCCGCGATGGTCCGGCGGGTGCTGTCGGGTATGCGGCGTGTCTTGTGGGACAGCAGCGTCCCGTCGATATCGATAAAAACGGCCTTGATCATAGCCAGTCCGCCGTCCCGCCCCCGCTCAACCGGCGGGGACCTTGACGGTTTTGACCCCTTTCTCCGTCAGTGCGCTCTCGATCTCCGCGGCCAGGTCCGTGTCGGAATACAGCACGTCCACCGCCTCGATGGGCGCCACCTTGATCAGCGCGTTCAGATTGAACTTGGCGCTGTTCGCCATGAACACGACCTTTTCCGCGCAGGCGATGGCGCAGCGCTTGATGTCGGCGTCCTCCTCGATGAACTCCGTGATGCCCCGCTCCACGCTGACGCCGGCGGCGGACAAAAACACTTTGTTTACGCTGAAGTTCCGCAGCATCTCCATGGTCATGGCGCCCGATACGGACGCCTCGGACTTCCGCAGCCAGCCGCCCAGCAGGAACAGCTTGTTCCCGCTGCCGAAAAGCACGTTGGCCACGCGGAGCGAGGGGGTGATCACCGTGATGTCGTTCCGGTCCGCCAGCGCCTTCGCCAGCTCCAGACACGTGGTGCCGTTGTCGATGACGATGCTCTCGCCGGGGATGATCGTCTCGGCCACGGCCCGCGCGATACGGCGCTTCACGTCGATGTTGAGATTGACGCGGTTCTGCTCGTGCGGCTCCGTCGCCTTGAAGTAGTGCGGCGTCACCGCGCCGCCGTGGACCCGCGTGAGCAGGCCCTTCTCCTCCATGGCGGCAAAGTCGCGCCGGATGGTCTCCGTCGTCACCTTGAGATAGGCCGCCAGGTCCGCTACGCGCACATGCTTCTCTTTATTCAGTAGTTCCGCAATGATCTCTTCTCTGCCGCTCAAGCGGAGCACCGCCTTTCCGTCGTTGTTCCCTTCCCGGGACAGGCCGCGTTCGACGCGTCAGCCGTTCTTGATAAAAGCGTATACCTCCGCGGGGTCGGTCATCTCCAGGATGGTCCTGAGGTTGTCCCCGTTGGCGAAAAAGTCCATCAGCTCCGGCAGGAGCTTTACGTTGTCGTCCATCTTCTTCATCGCCAGGTTGACGATGACGCTGACGGGCACCTCGTTCTCGTCGTCGCCCATTTCGCGGAACATCACGGGCTCTTTCAGCGTGGCCAGCGTGATGGCCACCTCGTTCACGTGCTCGGGATACGTGTGGGGCAGGGCGAAGTTCAGCTCCCCGATGGGAAGGCCTGTGGGGAAATCCGCCTCGCGGGCCAGCAGCGCCTCGTAATATGTATCTTTAACGATGCCTTTTTCCTCCAGCATCGACGTGATCTGTTTCAGGGCGTCATCCCTGTCCCGGCAGGTAAGGCCGAGGAGGATGAGGTCTTCTCTCATATGCTTCGCAAAGCTGCTCATGATCGTTCTCCGTTCCTTTTTCAGAATGCGTCAGGCGGGCTGCCACAACGGCAGCCCGCCTGGCTTGCGCGGTAGAAAAAACTGTATGGATGTCTCAGCCGACGAGCTGCTTGAAGGTCAGTTCCAGCTTTTCCAGCAGCTCTTCGCACTGGGCCTGGGTGATGATGAGTGGCGGCTTGACCTTGACCACGTTGGGGTGCGCCCCGCCGAGGCCGAGGATCAACCCGTTCTCGATGCACTGGGAATAGATCTTGCCGGCCATCTCGATGTCGGGCTCCTTCGTCACCGGGTCCTTGACCATCTCAAAGCCGATGAGCAGGCCGGGCCCGCGCACGTCGCCGATGATGGGGTACTTCTTCTGGAGCTCCTTGAGCCCCTTGGTGAGGAATTTGCCCATCTTGGCCACGTTGTCGGGGATGTGGTCCCGCTGCAGGATCTCGATGGTCTTCAGCGAGGCGGTCTGCGCCATGGTGTTGTTGACGAACGTGAAGTTGTCGTCCGCACCGTCCTGGAAGCCCTTGAGCTTCTTGTTCACGCAGACGCCGGCGATCGGGAAGCCGTTGGCCATGGATTTGCCCATGGTGAAGATGTCCGGCGTGACGCCGTAATACTCCATCGCGAAGAACTTGCCCGTCCGGCCGAAGCCGGTCTGCATCTCGTCGAAGATGAGGATCACGCCCAGCTCGTCGCAGATCTCGCGCACCCGCTTCAGATAGTCGGCCGGGCAGGGGATCTGGCCGCCGGAGCCCTGCACGGGCTCCAGGATGACCGCGGCGGTGGGGCCGGGAACGCCATGCAGGATGGTGTTCCGCAGCTGCTCCGCGCAGAGCAGCCCGCAGCTGCCGTGCTTTTTGCCGTAGGGGCAGCGGTAGCAGTAGGGGTTGGGCGCCTTGACGAAGTTCTCCATGAAGCCGAGATACTTCCGGCCGCCGCCGTATTTTCCGGGCGATTTGGTCGAAGCCCAGCCGGCAGCCATGGTGGCAAAAGAGCTTCCGTGGAAGCCGTCATAGAGGCTTACGATGTATCGCGCGTCGGGATTGTTGATCAGCGCTATTTTGAACGCCGCCTCGACAGAGAGGGAGCCGCTGGGCTCAAACGCCACTCTGTCAAAGGAATCCGGCACCATGCTGAGGATCTTTTCCACGAGCCTCAGCCGCGGGAAGGTGTTCAGACCGCCCTTCATATGATACATGTTCTGCGCCTGCTCGAAGGCGGCGTCCATGACCTCCTGGTTGCCGAAGCCGAGACACAGAGACCATGCCTGGGATTCGCAGTCAAGGTACGCCTTGTCCTGCCGGTCATAGCAGTAAACGCCCTTGCCGTGGGTCATGAGCGGGCCTCTCCACGGGCCGCCGAACATCATATGAGGTTTCAGCTTCTCTTCTACCTTCTCGCTGAACTCATAGGGATAGCTTTTCTTTGCCACTGTAAGCACCTCTTAAAAAGTAGTTAGGATCAGAAGATCTTGCCGATGAGCTCCAGGATCTTCCAGATGACGAAGCTGAGCGGGTTGGAGCCGTCGAGGAAGGACGTGACGAGCGTTGCGGAGCCGAAGCCCTCGGGCAGGCTGAAGATGCCGGCTTCCTGGATGATGGTGGAGATGGCCGGCGCGGCGAGAGAGCCGAGCGGCAGCATGATGAACGCCACGATGATCAGGCCGATGATGAAGAGCTTCACAACGTCGCCCTTGACATACGGGGTGATCAGGCAGAGCATGAAGGGAATGGAAGACAGATCCGCGAACGGGATCGTGGTGTTCCAGGGCAGGATCGCGGCCAGCAGCAGCGTGCAGGGCACGAGCACGATGCCCACAGCCAGCGTGGACGGGTTGCCGATGGTGATGGCGGTGTCGAGACCGATGCGGATGTTTCTGCCGGGCAGCAGGCTCTGCATACGCTCGGAAATGCTCTCAGCCAGGGGGTTGAGGCCTTCCACGAGGACGGAGACCATTCTCGGGAGCAGGAACATAACGCCGGCCATGGTGATGGCCACGCCGAGGGAGTCGGCAACGGTGGCGCCGGAGAGCAGGGCCACGACAAGGCCGATCACGGTGCCGATGAACACGGTCTCACCGAAGACGCCGAACTTTTTGCGCAGGGTCTCGGGGTCGGCGTGGATCTTCTCCAGGAACGGGATCTTGTCAAGCAGCTTGGCAAGCACCCAGCCCACGGGCAGGAACGAGAGCGAGGAAACGTGCGGGAACGAAATGCCGGGCAGGCCGAAATACTCCTCGGTCTTCGGGGCGATGATGTCGGCACCCTTGAGGACGAACATCTCGGACAGGACGACGCCGATGCAGGCCAGAAGCAGGTTGTGGCCGGTGGTGACGTAGACCAGCGCGCCGGCATAGAAGCACAGGCAGTAGTTCCACACGTCGATGTCCACGGTATCCGTGAATTTCACGATGAGCAGGATAATGTTAACGATGAGGAAGAGGGGCAGCATGATGGTCGCTATGGGGGTGGCCCAGATAGCGCTCATGTAGGGAGCCCAGCCCACGTCGATAACATTCAGCGCGAGGTTGTACTTCAGCACGAGGGCTTCGGTAACAGGTTCCAGCGAGGTGAAAAACAGGTCCGTGATGGCGCCGATACCGACAAAGCCGCAGCCGACGATCAGGGACGACCGGAGAGCTCTGCCCGGCTTGACGCCGAAGATCACCGCGACGATGAACAGGAAAATAGGAATCATCGCGGCGGACTTCAAACTGGTTACCCAGTTCATCACCGAGTTGAGTACTGACAATACGCCTTCCATAAAATAATCCCCCTATATATAAATTTTTATTGAGGCCTACTTTAGTTGTTCGCGTTGTGATCCTTGATGATCTGGATGACCTGATCATAGATCTTCTGCGCGCCGATCCCCGTCAGCAGCGGCGTCGCCACGATCACCGGGATGTCGTATTCCTTCGTCTTCCCGGTAACGAGCGCGCAGATGGGATGGAGCAGATCGATCTTGGAATCCAGTTCCGCGAACGAGCACTGGGTAACGGTCACGTCGAGCCTTGCCTCGTCAAGCTTTTCTCTGACCCGCGTCGCCACGATGGTCGACGTGGCGATGGAGCTCGCGCAGGCAACGAGAACGATGGGTTTGACAGCCATGTTTCACATCTCCTCCTTTCCGTTGGAGTCCTGTGGGTACCTATAAAGATCCATAGTGATAATGTACAATATAAAACACTTTTTTTCAAGTAGATTTGTTGTTTTTGTTGACTTGTCGATATGTGTAATGTTGTTTTTGTTGATTTTGTCGTTTCTGTTTTGTAACTTTTTCCGCCGTGCGCCGCGCGGCCGTGCCCCTTGTGCTGCGGCGGTCTGCTGTGCTATAATACAGCCATTGATTCCTATAGGAAAAGAGTGATCGCATGTACAGTTTTGACGCCGCCTCCGCCGCGGAGGCCTGCATCCGCTGGATACAGGACTGGTTTGAGCAGAACGGCAAGGGCTGCACCGCCGTCGTCGGCATCTCCGGCGGCAAGGACAGCTCCGTGGCCGCCGCGCTCTGCGTCCGCGCCCTCGGGCGGGAGCGGGTGCTCGGCATCCTGATGCCGAACGGCTACCAGGACGATATCGACTACGCCCGGGATCTGGTGAAAACGCTGGCGATCGAGGGCATCACCGTGAACATCAAGCCCGCCGTGGACGGCGTTTACGTCGGCCTGCTGGGCAAGGTGGAGCCCTCCGCCCAGACGCGGGCCAACCTGCCCGCCCGTATCCGCATGGCCACGCTCTACGCCGTGTCCCAGTCGCGCAACGGCCGCGTCTGCAACACCTGCAACCTGAGCGAGGACTGGGTCGGCTACTCCACCCGCTACGGCGACAGCGTGGGCGATTTCAGCCCCCTGTCCCACTTCACCGTGGCCGAGGTGAAGGCCATCGGCCGCTATCTCGGCCTGCCCGAAAAGTTCATCGAGAAGCCGCCGGTCGACGGTCTCACCGGCAAGACGGACGAGGAGAACCTCGGCTTCACCTATGCCGAGCTGGACCGCTACATCCGGGAGGGCGTCGAGCCCGCGCCGGCCACGAAAGCGCGTATCGACGAGCTGCACGTCCGGAACCTCTTCAAGCTGCAGCTCATGCCCTCGTTCCCCTACTCTCCCGAAGCGTAAGAGGGGCCGCCCATGGATACAAGACAGCTCAGATCCGCCGCCATCGCGGCCATCAAGGCCCGCCTCAAGCCGGCCATCGCGTGCTCCGCCGTCTATCTCGCGCTGTACACGCTGATGAATTATCTGATACTGCGGCTCTACCGCTATGACGAATACGTCGAGCAGGTCTACGACCTGGTCCGCCGCGGCGATACGACCACCATACCGGCCCTGCCGGAGATCACGCCCGCGGCCGGCGCGCTCATTTGCGCCATCTACGTCATGCTCATCATCCTGCTTACCGGATACATGGGCACCGCGCTGCGCATGGCCCGGGGCGAGGATTTTAAGCTGCGGGACCTGCTGAACGGCTTCGATTTCCCGCTGAAAGCCGTCTGTATCTTCGTGGTGCGCGGCTTCGCCGTCATGCTCGGCCTCATGCTGTTCGTCGTCCCCGGCGTCATCCTTTTCTGCCGGTATTCCCAGGCCATCTACCTGCTTTTTGAGAACCCCGACAAAAGCGCCCTCTGGTGCCTGCGGGAATCGGGCCGCCTGATGCAGGGGCACAAGATGCCGCTGTTCCTGCTGTACTGCTCGTTCCTGCCGGCCCTTATCGTCAGCGAGCTCGTCGCCCTGCTGCTGGGCGTCCCGCTGCTGGACCTCGTGCTGAACCCCTACCTCTTCACCGCCGTCGCCCTGTTCCACGTGGTGCGCTTCGCCCCCGCGGACACGGCAGGCGCGGAGGACGCGCCTTCGGGTGACTGATGTGGCGTCGTTCAGAGAGGACGGCTCCCTGCTGGTGGAGCCCATCGCGCACATCCGCACCGATTTCCCCACGAAATTCGGCGTCCCGCGGCAGGGCGGCCTCGCCCCGTCGCTGGCAGGCCGCGTCGTGTTCACGCCGAAGTACCGCGACGCCAACGCCCTCCGCGGTATCGAGGGCTTTTCCCATCTGTGGCTCCTTTGGGGCTTTTCGCAGGCGGGCCGCAAGGGCTGGTCGCCCACGGTGCGGCCGCCCCGTCTCGGCGGCAACGCCCGCCTGGGCGTTTTCGCCACCCGCTCCCCGTTCCGGCCCAATCCCCTCGCCCTCACCTGCGTGAAGCTGACGGGCGTGGAAACGGCGGCGGACGGCCCCGTCCTTCTCGTCGCTGGCGCCGATCTCATGGACGGCACGCCCATTTACGATATCAAGCCCTACGTCCCTTATGCCGACTGCCGGCCGGAAGCGACCGGCGGTTTCACGGAGGAGGTGGAGCGCCGCCTGCTGACCGTCGTCATCCCGGATGAGCTGCTGGCCGCCGTCCCTGCGGACAAGCGCGCCGCGCTGACGGAGACGCTGGCCCAGGACCCGCGCCCCGCCTACCAGCAGGACGGCGACCGGGTCTACGTCCTCCCCTTCGGCGCGCAGGAGATCGCCTTCACCGTCCGGGACGGCGTCCTCACGGTGACGGACGTCCGGGGATAACACGCTCCGCAAACACAAAAACAAGGCACGGCCGCCGGCCGTGCCTTGTTTTTATCCTGCGTCAGCCCTCCTGGGCTTTCCGTTTGTTGACCATGGAATTGATGTTGTTCGTGATGTGGGCGTCGATGATCGAGACGGCCTTGTCCTTGTTCCGCGCCTTCAGCGCCTTCAGGATCTCCACGTGGTAATACCGCGCGCCGTAGGATTTCAGCTCGGCGATGATCTCCTTCATCTCCCGCTGCCACACGGGCTGCATCGCCTCGTAGACCTGGACGATGATGGGGTTGTGGGTCGCCTTGGCGATGAGGAAGTGGAATTCCACGTCGATCTCGCTGATACGGGTGATGTAGGCGTCGTCGTCCTGGTAATCCTCCATCATGGCCAGCAGCTTTTCGTTGTTGGTCTCCAGCAGGGCCAGATCCTCCTCCGTCGCCCGGTCCACCGCCAGCTTGACGCAGCCGACCTCAATGATCTGGCGGAACTCGCTCATGAACACGCTGTTCTCCGTGTCGAAGTCCAGCATGGGCAGCATGGTGTTGATGAAGTTGCTCGTGGGATATTCGCAGACGAATGTGCCCTCGCCCCGCCGGCTCTCCAGAAGGCCGATGGAGGAAAGGCGCTGGATGGCCTCCCGCACCGACAGCCGGCTGACGCCGAGCGACTTTGTCAGCTCGTTTTCCGAGGGGATCTTGCTCCCCTTCGGCCATTCGCCGCTGACGAGAGCCTCCCGCATCTGCTCATAGACGGCCTGTCCCACCGATTTCCGTTCGATTGGCTGCATGGTACATCCCTCGCTTGTCATAGATTGCCGTTCAGCAATGAGTTGTCTAACATTATACGTCACATATACGCATTTGTCAAACGGCCGCCGGCAGCAAAGCGTCCGTCACCGCGCTTTTTCGACGGCCCGCAGCGCCCGTTTCCCCGTTCCGGCGATCATCAGCAGCAGACAGAGCGCCGACCCCGCCGCCGCCAGATACAAATACCCGTTGTAGGAGCCCGTGGTGTCGAAGAACCACGCCGCGATCGGCGCCGCGATGACGCCGCTCAGGTTCGCCGCCGCGTTGCCGTAATTGATGAGCATACTGCCGTCGCGCCCGCCGTAGACGCGGGGATAGGTCACCGCCGCCAGATTGCCGCCCACGCACATTGACCCGATGAAAAAGCCGATGGCCGCCACGCCCGCGAAGCCGTGCAGGAACGTGGCCGCGAACAGCGTGGCCCCGCCCACGAAGGCGTGCACGCCGTTGGCCACGGCCGGCCCCTTCCTGTCGGCCAGCACGCCGTGGAGCAGCGACCAGCCCACGGAGACGATCCCGTAGATGGAGATGCCGTAAGCCGCCTGCACCGGGTCCGCGCCGATGGACTGATAGAAGACGGAGGCGTTGTTGTTGAAGCCGTTGAAGGCCGTGTTGAAAAGCAGGATGCCGATGAAGATGAGCCAGAAGGGATACGTCCGGAGGAGCCGCCCCAGCGGGGTCGCCGCGCCCTCCGCGGCCGCGGTCTGCTCCTCCCGCCGGAGGACGACGCCGTATCTGTCCGGGTGCTCCTGCACCAGCAGCAGGTCCGCGAGCATGATGACCGCGCTGCCGACGAGCCCGTGGACGAGCGCCGTGTACCGCACGCCCATCAGCAGGATGCCCTTCGCGATCAGCGGCGAAACGACGAAGGAGGTCAGGCTGAAGCCGATGGACACATAGCTGATCCTGCGGCCCACGTTCCGCTCCGACCACCAGGTGATGAGGATCTGGCTCACCGTCAGCCCCGCGAGACTGAACGAAAGGCCCATGAGCGCCATGCCCGCGTAGACCGCCGTCATCGTCCGGGCAAAAAACACGCAGAGGAAGCAGGCCGCGAACGCGGCGGCACCCCCCGCGATGATATGCTTCACGGCGCTGTTCCGCCGCAGCATCATGCCCACCAGGAACGTGCCCACCAGGCTCATGAGCCCATGCAGCGTAAAAACGAGCGAGGTCTCGCGCATGGTGAGGCCGAACATCTCGCTCAGCGGCGTCAGATAGTTGGACAGCGTGGCGTAGCTGCTCACGTTGACGGCGGATATCACGATGGCGCCGATGAGCGCCTTGGTGCTTCTTGTCATGGTCTGCTGTTCCTCCCGGGCAAAACTGGAACTCATTATAGCACCGTTTTGCTCGAAAAACAGCGGTTTTTTACCATTTTTTCGCGCAAAAAAGAGGGGGCAAAGCCCCCTCTTTTTTTGTAAAAACGCTTATTTCCCGTCAGATTTGCGAATATATTTGTCGCAAAGGTCGTTGATCTGGTCCGCAAATTTCGCCAGCTCCTTATTCGTCAACCCGCGGCTCATGTCGATGGCTGTCTTCAGCCGCTGATAGGCGACCGTGAGCCGGTCCATGGCGGCGTTGGCCCGCCGGCGGCCCTCGCTCTCCTTCGTGAGCCGGATGACGCGGCCCCGCGCGGCCCATTCGCCCGCGATAAGGTCGAACTCATCCCCGCTGAAGGGCGCCGCGGTCAGATAGCCCAGCTTGTTCGTGACGGTCTGGGCGAAGCTGTCGCAGACCACATCCTCGCCGTGGTTGATGAAAACGCGCTTCGGCGCTTCCGGCAGCGCGCCCAGCCACTCCACCAGCATGTCCCTGTCGGCGTGGCCGCTGATACCGGCCAGCGACTCGATGTGCGCCTTGACCTGGATCGTCTCGCCGAAGAGCTTGACGGTCTTCTCCCCGTCGATGAGCTTGCGCCCCAGCGTCCCCTCCGACTGGTATCCCACGAAGAGCACCGTATTGTTCTCCCGCCACAGATTGTGTTTCAGGTGGTGGCGGATACGCCCCGCCTCGCACATGCCGGAGGCGGAAAGGATCACCTTCGGCTCCGTGTTGAAGTTGATCGCGCGGGAATCGTCCGACGTCACGCTGAGCCGCAGGTCCGGGAACGTGATCGGATCGATCCCTTTCCGCAGCAGCTCCAGCGTCTCGTCGTCGTAATAATCGTAAAGCGACGTATCGGAATAGATCTTCGTGGCCTCCACCGCCAGCGGCGAGTCCACGTAGACGGCGAAATGCTCGAACCCCGGCAGCAGCTTCTGCTCCTTGATGACGCGGAAGAGGTATAGAAGCTCCTGCGTGCGCCCGATGGCAAAGGAGGGGATCACCAGATTGCCGCCCGCGCTGAAGGTCTCCCGCAGGATACGGGTCAGCTGGGTCACGTAATCCGGCCGCTCGCCGTGCACCCGGTCGCCGTAGGTGGATTCCACCACCACGTAATCGGCGCGCTCCGGCTTCTGCGGGTCGCGGATGAGCGGCCTCGCCAGGTTGCCGAGATCGCCGGAGAAGAGCACCGTCCGCGTCTGCTCCCCCTCCGTCAGCGTGAGCAGGATGCTGGCGGAACCCAGCAGGTGCCCCGCGTCGGCAAAGCGCGCACTCACGCCCGGAAAGAGCTCCAGCGTCCGGCCGTAGCCCGTGGTGCGGAACAGCTTCGTCGTCTCCATGGCGTCCGCCACCGTATAGGGCGGCGTATAGGGCTCCCCGCCGGAACGCAGCGCCTTCCGGTTGCGCCACTCCGCCTCCTGCTCCTGGATATGGGCGGAGTCCTGCAGCATGATGCCGCAGAGCCGCGCCGTCGCCTCCGTGCAGTAGATGGGCCCGCGGAACCCCTTGGCCACCATGGCCGGCAGCATGCCAGAATGGTCGATGTGCGCGTGTGTCAGGCAGATGGCGTCGATGGCCGCGGGCGAGACGGGTATCTCGCAGTTTTCATAGATGTCCGCCCCCTGCTCCATGCCGCAGTCGACGAGCAGGCTCTTCCCGCACGCCTGCACCAGCGTGCAGGAGCCGGTCACTTCATGGGCGGCGCCGATAAAAGTAAGCTTCATGGGTTCGCGTCCTTTTCTGTTGGTTATCATCTATATTGTATAGCAAACGCGGCGAAAAGACAACAAAAAACCGCGTCGCCCTTGACAAAACACGTGTCAGGAAGTATGATCTGTATAACAAATCATACTGCAAGGAGGTAACGCCATGCCAAAACCCAAGGGAAAATACGCCTGGAGCGTGACGGTGGGCACCAAGGGGCAGATCGTCATCCCCAAGGAGGCGCGCGCCCTGTTCCACATCGAGCCGGGCGACACGCTGCTGCTGCTGGGAGACACGGCGCGCGGCATCGCCATCCCGCCGAAATCGCTGTTCAACACGCTGTCCGCCCGCGTTTTCTCCCCCGAAGAAAGCGAGGCGGATTGAATGCCCGTCCTGGAAGTGAACGGCCTTTGCAAACACTATCCCGGCTTCACGCTGGACCGCGTGGGCTTCGCCGTGGAGGCCGGCCGGATCATGGGCTTCATCGGCCGGAACGGCGCCGGCAAGACGACGACGCTGAAGTCCATCCTGCACATCGTCCACCCGGACGCGGGCGAGATCCGCTATTTCGGGCTGGACTTCGCCGCCCATGAGCGCGCCGTCAAGCCCCGGATCGGCTACGCCGGCGGCGCCGTGGACTATTACCGCAAAAAGAAGATACGCGACATCGTGGACGTGACCCGCCGCTTCTATCCCAACTGGGACGGGGCCGCCTGCCGCCGGTATATGGACGCTTTCGCGCTGGATGAGGAGAAAACGCCGCAGCAGCTCTCGGAGGGGATGAAGGTCAAGCTCAATCTGACGCTGGCGCTCTCCCACCGGGCGGAGCTGCTGCTCCTGGACGAGCCGACCAGCGGCCTCGACCCCGTCTCGCGGGAGGAGCTGCTGGACACGTTCCGCTTCCTGCGCGACCGCGGCGTCGCGATCCTGTTCTCCACGCACATCACGTCCGACCTGGAGCACTGCGCCGACGATATCACGTACATCGCCGGCGGCCGCCTCATCGCCTCCGAGCCGCTGGCCGGCTTCCTTGCCCGCAGCGCGGCGGAGGGCGCGGGCGACACGCTGCAGGATATCATGGTGCATTATGAAAAGGAGAGCCTCTATGATAAACTGGCTGAATAAAGAATGCCGGCTCGCCGCGTCTCCCCTGTCGTGGATCATGCTGGCGGCCGCCCTGCTCACGCTCGTGCCGGGGTATCCCATCCTGCTGAGCGCGTTTTTCGTCGGTCTCGGCCTGATGCATTCCTTCCAGAATGCGCGGGAGGCGAACGACGTGCTCTACTCCGTCCTGCTCCCCGCGCCCAAGGGCGACTATGTCCGCGCCAAATATGCCTTCGCCTGTCTGATCGAGCTGATCGCCTTCGCCCTGACGGCGGCGCTGACCGCGCTCCGCATGACGGCGCTCGCCGGCGCGGCCGTGTACCGGACCAACGCGCTCATGAACGCGGGCCCGCTGTCGCTGGCCTTCACGCTGCTCATCTACGCCGCGTTCAACGTCCTTTTCATCGGCGGCCATTTCCGCACGGCCTACGCCCTGGGCTTCCCGTTCCTGCGCTTCGGGCTCGCCGCCCTCGTGCTCGTCGTCGCGGCGGAATCGCTGCACTTCTTCCCGGGCATGGCGTATCTGAACGCGCCCGCCGGCGAGCGGCTCGGCCCGCAGTTCGCCGCGCTGGCCGCCGCCGCGGCCCTCTACGCGCTGGCGACGTTCCTCTCCTGCCGGCGGAGCGTCCGCCGCTTCGAAACGCTCGATCTGTGACCGCCCGCGGTTGAAAAAACACGCCCCCGGCACAAAAATCAGGACGGATCGCCGCGCGCCCATCTTCCCCCGGAAAAACCGTTGACAAGCGGTTTTCTTCGTGTTAATATGAATATCCGTCCAACGCGGGTGTAGCACAACGGCTAGTGCACCAGCCTTCCAAGCTGGGGACGTGGGTTCGATTCCCATCACCCGCTCCAGCGTCGGGGCGGACTGCGCTAAGTCTCGGGCCCCGCCTTGTGCGGCCCTCGCGCGCTCCGTCGCCCCTCCTTTTCAAACCGCAAGCGCTGCGCTGGTTCGCGATTTGATTGGGAACAGGGAACGCGGTGTTGGACGGTGGCGAAGTCTTCATCATACGCGCCAGTAGCTCAGCAGGATAGAGCATCTGCCTTCTAAGCAGAGGGCCGGGGGTTCGAGTCCCTTCTGGCGTACCAGGTACGCCGGGCGCTGACACATCGGCGTACCGTCATGGTGGGTATAGTTCAATTGGCAGAGCACTGGATTGTGGTTCCAGGTGTTGTGGGTTCGAGTCCCATTACCCACCCCATACGCTGCCGCCGGTCACCCGGCGGCGGCGTACCACCATAAGGGGATGTAGCCAAGTGGTAAGGCACAGGACTTTGACTCCTGCACTCGTGGGTTCGAGTCCCGCCATCCCTGCCACGTCATCGTCGCGGACTTATCCAAAAACAGTCCGTTTTTTATAATGTCGCTGCGTCCCGCTAGCTCAGGCGGTAGAGCACCTGCCTTTTAAGCAGGGTGTCCGGAGTTCGAGTCTCCGGCGGGACACCAAAAGAACAGACCGGCTTTTGGCCGGTCTGTTCTTTTGGTATCGTAGGATAGCACGAACGCCGGACACCAAATATTGATTATCCGGCGTATTTGTGAGATAATAAAACGACTTCCACAGTGAACCGTACGTCGCGTCATCATGAACGGAGGTGTTTTGATGAATTTCTGGGCCGGTACCCAGCACGTCAACTATGACGGCACGCCGATCCGGGGCAGCGGCACGCCCGGCAAGGGCGGCCGCGCGCGGAAGCCCATGGACCGGACGAAGCGCACCATCCTCAGCGTGGTCATCACGCTCGTCTTTGCGCTGGTGCATTTTTACTTCAGCCTGCCCGCGCTGAACGTGCACGCAGGCGACCTGTATTTCTCCATCATCCTGCTCTGCGTCGTCTTCTGCGCGTGCGAGCTCATCTTCAGCGCGTTCCGCGACGACAGCGTCAAGGGCTATGCCAAGCACACGTTCCAGCACGCGCGAATCCCCGTCATCCTCGTGGCGCTGACGCTGCTGGTGTCCATCATCGGCACCGTCGTCGGCTGGCGCGTTTTCCGCTCCAAGGATTACGCGAGCCTCCTCTCCGTACAGGACGGCGACTTCGCCGCGGAGGTGTCGGAGATCTCCTTCGACCAGATCCCCATGCTGGACGGCGCCTCGGCCAACGTCCTCGCCAACCGCAAGCTGGGCGAGCTGTCCGACCTCGTCTCCCAGTTCGAGGTGAACGAGGTGTCCTACCAGATCAACTACTGCAACGCGCCCGTCCGCGTCACGTATCTCAATTACGGCGACTTTTTCAAGTGGCTCAACAACCACGCCTCCGGCATCCCCGCCTACATCGTCGTGGACATGGTGAGCCAGGAGGTCACCGTGAACCGCCTGGAGCAGGGCATCCGCTACTCCCCGTCGGAGTACTTCTTCCGCAACATCAACCGCTATCTGCGCTTCCACTATCCCACGCTGATCTTTGACGACGTGAACTTCGAGATCGACGACGAGGGCCGGCCCTGGTGGGTGGCCAGCGTCATCACGAAGCGCATCGGCCTTTTCGGCGGTCCGGACTGTATCGGCGCCGTGCTGGTGAACGCCGTCACCGGGGAGAGCGCCTATTACGCCTCGGCGGACGTCCCCACCTGGGTGGACCGCGTCTACACGGCGGAGCTGCTCATCCAGCAGTACGATTTCCACGGCCTCTACAAAAACGGCTTCTTCAACTCGCTCTTCGGCCAGAAGGACTGCACCGTCACCACCGACGGCTATAACTATATCGCCCAGGACGACGACGTGTGGATGTACACCGGCATCACCTCCGTGGGTGGGGACGAGAGCAACGTGGGCTTCATCCTCGTGAACCAGCGCACCAAGGAGGCGCACTATTACGCCTGCGCCGGGGCGGAGGAATTTTCCGCCATGAACTCCGCGCAGGGCGCCGTCCAGCAGTACAGCTACGCGGCCACCTTCCCGCTGCTGCTGAACATCTCCTCCCAGCCCACCTACTTCATGGCGCTGAAGGACGCGTCGAGCCTCGTCAAGATGTACGCCATGGTCAACGTCCAGCAGTACCAGATCGTGGCCACAGGCTACAACGTGTCCGAGTGTCTCGCGAATTACGAATCGCTGCTGGTGAAAAACCGCGTCATCTCCGCGGAGCAGGGGATCGTCGTCCCCGCCGCCGACCTGACGGAGGTCACGGGCAGGATCGCGGACATCCGCTCCGCCGTCATCGCGGGCGACACGGTCTATTATCTCCGGCTCGACGAAGGCGACGCGTGGTACACCGTGACCGCCGCCGCCTGCCCGGAGGCCGTCATCTTCGACGTGGGTGACCGGGTCACGGTCCGCTTCGCGCCGTCCGACGGCGCGATCATCCCCGCGCAGGAGGTCGTCCGCTGACGCGGCTTTTTTCCAACAAAAACCTGCATAAAAACCGCCTCGGAGGGAACACTACCTCCGAGGTGATTTTTTATGAGTCCCAAAGAGCTGCTCTATATCGAGGACGCGCTCGGGCACGCGCAGTTCCTTTCCACGCAGTGCCAGGACGCCGTCAACACGCTGCAGGATCCCAAGCTGAAAATGCAGGCCCAGCAGCTGGTAGATACCAACCGCCGGATCTTCGGCTCCTTCTACAAGCTGGTGTAAGGGAGGGATAACGATGGACGACAAATGTATCATGGAGAATATCCTGCTCACCACTAAGGGCGCGTGCGACCTCTATCTGCACGGCGCCATCGAGTCTGCCACCGCCAACGTGCACCAGACCTTTTCCACCGCGCTGAACGACGCGCTCTGCATGCAGGACGACATCTACAAGCAGATGGCCCAGCGCGGCTGGTACGCCGCCGAGGAGGCCCCGCAGCAGAAGATCGACCAGGTGAAGCAGAAATTCACCAGCGCGAACTGAAACAGAACGAAGAAGGCCGCAGGGCCTTCTTCGTTTTTTCGCGTGTTTTCTGCGTTTTCTTCTTGTTTTTCGCTGTTTTTATGATAAACTGCTATTTGTGGGAAGTTCGGCTTTGCGGATAAAAGCCGCATTTTCCGCAAAAAACGGTTCAAAACCGGTAAAAAACACACAGGAGCGACCATGGAGCTTTTCCTCACCTTTTTATCCTTCCTCGGCGGATTGGCCCTCTTTCTGTACGGCATGCGGACGATGGGCGACGCGCTCAAGCGCGGCTCCGGCAACACGCTGAAGCGGGTGCTGGGCCGGCTGACGGGCAGCAACCTGAACGCGTTTTTGCTGGGTCTCGTCGTCACCTGCATCATCCAGAGTTCCACAGCCACCATCGTGCTGACGGTGGGCCTTGTGGGCGCCGGCATGCTCACCTACAAGCAGTCCATCGGCATCGTGGTGGGCGCCAACGTGGGCACCACCATCACCGCCCAGATCATCCGTCTCCTGGACATCAACGCCGACGCCACGGGCTTCCTCTCCCTCGTGAAGCCCTCCACGCTGGCCCCGCTGGCGCTCGTCGTCGGGATGGTCATCATCATGTTCATCAAGAACAGCACCACTTCCGTCTCCGGCTCCATCGCCGTGGGCTTCGGCATCATCTTCACGGGGCTCATGAACATGACCGCCGCCGTGACGCCGCTGACGGAGTCCGCGGCCTTTACCCGCATGCTCACCGCGTTCACCAACGTGCCGGTGCTGGGCTTCCTCATCGGCCTTGTCGTCACCATCGTGGTGCAGAGCTCCTCCGCCGTCGTCGGTATGCTGCAGGCCATCTCCCTGTCGGGCACGTTCACCTTCAAGACCATTTACGCGCTGATGATCGGCATCAACATCGGCGACTGCACCGAGACATATTTCCTCTGCCGGATCGGCGGCAACACGGACCAGCGCCGCGTGGGCATGTTCCACGTCGTTTACAACATCTTCGGCGCGCTGTTCCTCATCGTCGTGATCCTGCTGGGCCGCTCCCTCGGCCTTTTCGATACGCTGTGGGACAAGGTCATGCATTCCGGCGACATAGCGAACGTCCACGCGATCTTCCGTCTTTCCGTCGCGGCCGTCCTGTTCCCGTTCCTGGGCCTCATCGACCGGCTCACCTGCCGCATCATCCCGGAAAAGGCGGACGTGAAGCCCGCGGCGGAGCCGGAGCTGAAAATGCTGGACGAGAACCTGTTCATCTCCCCCGCCCTGGCCCTCGCCAGCGCGCGGGACGCCATCGTCGTGATGAGCGCGACGGCCCGCACCAATACGGAGCTGGCCTTCGGCCTCTTCCGGCAGTATGACCCCGCCGTGATGGAGCAGATCTACGCCAACGAGGGCCATATCGACCATCTGGCCGACTCCGTGGACAACTACCTCATCAAGCTCTCCACCCGGGTGACCACCGCGGAGCAGAACGACCGGCTGAACTACCTGATCCAGACTTTCTCCGAATTCGAGCGTATCGGCGATCTGGCCGTGAACATCGCGGAGAACGCCACGGAGCTCAACGAGAAAGGCCTCGTGTTCTCCGACGTCGCCCTGCAGGAGATGGACGTCATCCGCTCCGCCATCAAGGACATCCTGGACGTGACCCACGAGACCATCACGGAACCGGCGAGCGGCGCCGCCCGCCGGATAGAGCCCATCGAGGAGGTCGTGGACGACCTGGTGGCCGTGCTGAAGACGCGGCACATCGAGCGGCTGCGCGCCGGCCAGTGCCGCACGTACGCCGGCCTCATCTTCCTGGACGCGCTGACGAACATCGAGCGTATCGCCGACCAGTGCTCCAACATCGGCGTCTATACCATCTCGCTTTCCAACCCGGAGGCCAAGATGAGCCACCACGACTATATCAGCACGCTGCACAAGGGCGCGGACACCGCGTTCGTCTCCGCCTACGAGGCCAACCACCGCAAATATTTCGGCGCGCTGCCGGAACAGGGAGAATGACATGAACGAAACGCCCGTCAAGATCAAGAAGCTGAACGCGAACGCCGTCCTCCCCACCCGCGGGTCGGATGCCGCGGCGGGCTACGACCTGTACGCCTGCCTGGAGGGCGAGAGCGCCGTCATCCCCCCGCACGGCACGGTCCGGATCGGCACGGGCATCGCCGTCGCGCTGCCGGAGGGCACCTTCGGCGCGGTGTTCGCCCGGAGCGGCCTTGCCGCGCGGGAAAATCTGCGCCCCGCCAACTGCGTGGGCGTGGTGGACGCCGACTACCGCGGCGAGATCATCGTGGCGCTGCACAACGACGCGGCGGAGGCGCGCACCGTGACCCGGGGCGAGCGTATCGCCCAGCTGGTCCTGCTCCCCTTCATCCCCGTGGCGTTTGAGGAAACGGAGACCCTGCCGGAGACGGCCCGCGGCGCGGGCGGCTTCGGCTCCACCGGTAAGTGAAGTTGTCGGCGCGTCCCTCCGGGGCGCGCCGATTTTTCGTTAGATTGCCTTCGCTTCCGCGCTTGACATCCTCTCTTCCCTATAATAAAATAAGAATAGTTTTTTTCAGAGGTTTTTTGCGACTGACGGACACGATGTGGAGCACCACAGGGGAGCAAAAAACAATAAGGAAACGCCGACCGTCTGGGCACACTTATTCCTGGCGGAGTAAGTGCGCTCTTTTTTTATTACAGAAGGGGGAAACGCCTATGAAAAAAGTTGCCGTCATCATGGGGAGCGCCAGCGACATGCCCGTGGTGAGCAAGGCCATCGACACGCTCAAAGAGTTCGCCATCCCTGTGGAAACGCACATCTACTCCGCCCACCGCACGCCGGATGAGGCGGCGGCCTTCGCCCGAACGGCGCGGGAAAACGGCTTCGGCGTGATCATCGCCGCGGCCGGCATGGCGGCCCATCTGGCCGGCGCGCTGGCGGCCCAGACCACGCTCCCCGTCATCGGTATCCCCTGTAAATCGAAAGATCTCGGCGGCATGGACGCCCTGCTCGCGACCGTACAGATGCCCTCCGGCATCCCCGTGGCTACGGTCGCCATCGACGGGGCCGTCAATGCCGCCTTACTGTCTGCGGAGATCCTGTCTCTCGCGGACGACGCACTGGCTGCCAAGCTGGCCGCCTACCGGGAAAACGCGAAAAAATCCGTCCTTGCCAAGGACGCGGAACTTAACTGACAAAACGAAAAGGAGAACATAGAAGTGAAACACATCTACACCGGAAAGACCAAGAACGTCTACGCGCTGGACAACGGCAACTACCTGCTCAAATTCAAGGACGACTGCACCGGCAAGGACGGCGTCTTTGACCCCGGCATGAACGAGGTCGGCCTTACCATCGAGGGCGTGGGCGACGTGAACCTCCGCATGTCCATTTACTTCTTTGAAAAGATCAACGCCGCCGGCATCCGCACCCACTACGTCAGCGCCGACCTGAAGGAGACCACGATGGAGGTCCTCCCCGCCAAGGTGTTCGGCAAGGGGCTGGAGGTCATCTGCCGCTACAAGGCCGTCGGCAGCTTTTACCGCCGCTACAGCGACTACATCGAAGAGGGCGCCGATCTGCCCGCTTACGTGGAGATGACCTTCAAGGATGACGCGAAGGGCGACCCCCTGGTCACGAAGGACGGCCTCATCGCCCTCGGCGTGATGACCGCGGAGCAGTACGAGGCCATCAAGGACGAGACGCAGAAGATCACCCGGATCGTCGCGGACGAGATGAAGGCCCGGGGCCTCGATCTGTACGACATCAAGTTCGAGTTCGGCTACGACGCCGACGGGCAGGTCATGCTCATCGACGAGATCGCCTCCGGCAACATGCGCGTCTACAAGGACGGTCAGTACATCGACCCCATGACGCTCTCCAAGCTCTTCTTCGCCTGATCGGAGGTCTTTCATGGGAGGATTTTTCGGCATCACCGCCGCCCGCGACTGTGTGCAGGACGTGTTTTTCGGCACGGACTACCACTCCCACCTGGGCACGTCCCGGGCGGGCATGGCGGCCTATGACCGGACCGTCGGGCTGCAGCGGGAGATACACAGCATCGAGAGCTCGCCCTTCCGGACGAAGTTCGAGAAGATCGGCGAGAAGATGCACGGCGCCGCCGCCATCGGCTGTATCAGCGACCATTATCCCCAGCCGCTGCTGATACGCTCCAACCTGGGCACCTACGCCATCTGCATGATCGGCCTCATCAACAACCAGGACGAGCTCATCTCGCACTACCTGTCCTACAGCAGCGGCCACTTCGACGCCATGACCGGCGGGCGCGTCAACTCCGTCGAGCTCGTGGCGGCGCTGATCAACCAGAAAAACAGCTTCGCGGACGGCCTGCGCTTCGCCCAGTCCGCCATCGACGGCACGGCCTCCATCCTGCTCCTGCGGGACAACGGCGACCTCATCGCCGCGCGGGACCGGCTCGGCCGGCTGCCCGTGCTCATCGGCCGGAGCGAGGACGGCTACGCCGTCACCATGGAGTCCTTCGCCTATCAGAAGCTGGGCTTCACCGATGAAAAGGAGCTGGGCCCCGGCGAGATCGTGGAGATAGCGCCGGACGGCCTGAAACAGCTCTCTCCCCCGGGCGACGAGATGCGCATCTGCTCGTTCCTGTGGTCCTATTACGGCTACCCCACCTCCACCTACGAGGGCGTGAACGTGGAGATGATGCGCTACCGCAACGGCGAGATCATGGCCGAGAACGACCGGGCGAACGGCAAGGACAAAAATATCGACTACGTCTGCGGCGTCCCGGATTCCGGCACGCCCCACGCCATCGGCTACGCCAACGCGAGCCACCTCCCCTTCGCCCGCCCCTACATCAAATACACCCCCACCTGGTCCCGCAGCTTCATGCCGGAGAATCAGGGCGACCGGAACAAGATCGCGAAGATGAAGCAGATCCCCGTGAACGAGCTCATCCGCGGCAAGGACCTGCTCTTCGTGGACGATTCCATCGTGCGCGGCACCCAGCTGCGCGAGACGGTGGAATTCCTCTATGAGAGCGGCGCCAAATCCGTCCACATGCGCTCCGCCTGTCCGCCCATCATGTACGGCTGCAAGTTTTTGAACTTTTCCCGCGCCACGAGCGACATGGACCTGCTGGCCCGGCGCATCATCCTGGAGCTGGAGGGGGAAGAGGGCTTCGGGCACATCGACGAATACAGCGACGCCGCCACGGAGCGCGGCAAGGCGCTGCGCGACCGGATCTGCGAAAAGCTCCATTTCGACTCGCTGGAATTCCAGTCGCTGGAGGGCGTCGTCAAGGCCATCGGCATCGACCCCTGCAAGCTCTGCACCTACTGCTGGAACGGAAAGGAATAAGCCATGAACAACGAGTCAAGGTCAGAAAGCTACGCGGCCGCCGGCGTGGACATCACCGCCGGATACCGCGCCGTGGAGCTGATGAAAAAGCATATCGCCCGCACGATGACCGGCGCTTCCGCCGCCATCGGCGGCTTCGGCGGCCTCTTTTCGCTCGATCTGACCGGCTGCCGCGAGCCTGTGCTCGTCGCCGGCACGGACGGCGTGGGCACGAAGCTGAAGCTCGCGTTCCTGCTGGATAAACACGACACGGTGGGCATCGACTGCGTCGCCATGAGCGTGAACGACGTCATCTGCTGCGGCGCGAAGCCGCTTTTCTTCCTCGATTACATCGCCTGCGGCAAAAACGTGCCGGAGAAGATCGCCGCCATCGTCGCCGGCGTCTGCGAGGGCTGCGTCCAGGCCGGGTGCGAGCTCATCGGCGGCGAGACGGCGGAGATGCCGGGCTTCTACCCCGCCGACGAATACGACCTCGCGGGCTTCGCCGTGGGCCTTGTGGACAGGGCGAAGGTCATCGACAAGACCGCCGTCAGCGAGGGCGACGCGCTGATCGCGCTCCCCTCCTCCGGCGTCCACTCCAACGGCTTCTCGCTGGTGCGCAAGGTGTTCGACGTGGAGCACGCCGATCTCGGCGCCCCCGTGGCGGCGCTGGGCGGCGCGTCCCTCGGCGAAACGCTGCTGGCGCCAACGAGGATCTACGTCAAGCCCATGCTGGCGCTGTTCGACGCGGTGCGCGTCAAGGGCGTGGCCCATATCACCGGCGGCGGGTTTTACGAGAACATCCCCCGCGCCCTGCCGGAGGGCCTCGGCGCCGCCATCGATAAAGCGTCCCTTCGCATACCGCCGATCTTCCGCCTCATCCAGGAGCGCGGCGACATCAGCGAGCGCGACATGTTCAACACGTTCAACATGGGCGTGGGCCTTTGCGTCACGGTGGCGGCGGAGGACGCCGACCGGGCCGTGGCCGTTCTGCGGGAGCAGGGCGAGGACGCCTACGTCATGGGCCGCGTCGTCGAGTCGCGGGAGAAGGTGACGCTATGCTGACAAAGATCGCGGTGTTCGTCTCCGGCGGCGGCACGAATCTGCAGGCTCTCATCGACGCGCAGGCCGCCGGGCTCATCAGGAGCGGGCGGCTCGAGCTGGTCGTGGCCTCCAACCCGCAGGCGTACGCGCTGCAGCGGGCGGCGGCGGCCGGCATCCCCACCGCCGTGGCCGACAGGAAAGCCCTCGGCTCGCAGGCCGCGTTCGAGGCGGCGCTGCGCAAACTGCTCCGGCAGTATGAGATCGACCTCATCGTGCTGGCGGGCTTTATGTCCATCCTCAGCGCCGATTTCACCAAGGACTACCCCAAACGCATCATCAACGTACATCCCTCGCTGATACCCGCCTTCTGCGGCAAGGGCTTTTACGGGCTTCGCGTCCACGAGGCCGCCCTCGCCTACGGCGTGAAGGTCACGGGCGCGACGGTGCACTTCGTGAACGAGGTGCCCGACGGCGGCGAGATCATCCTGCAGAAGGCCGTGGCCATTCGGGACGGCGACACGCCCGAAACGCTCCAGAAGCGGGTCATGCGCCTTGCCGAGTGGAAGCTCCTGCCCCGCGCCGTGGAGCAGGTATCGTCACAGATCATGAACAACAGGAGGAAAGGAACATGAACGTCTACGCGATCAACGACATCCCCGCTCTGCTGACAGGCAACCCCTACGTGGGCCGCGGCATCATCGCCGGCAAGAGCGCCGACGGGAAGTGCGCCGTCGCCGCCTACTTCATCATGGGGCGCAGCGCCAACAGCCGCAACCGCATTTTCGTAGAGAAGGACGGTGAGGTGTTCACCGAGCCTTTCGACGCCTCGAAGGTACAGGATCCCAGCCTCATCATCTACGCGGCCGTCCGTCAGTACAAGGACACCCTTATCGTGACCAACGGCGACCAGACCGACACCATCTACGACGCGCTGGCGGCCGGCGGCACCTTTGAGAGCGCGCTGGACACGCGCTGCTTCGAGCCGGACGCGCCCAACTGGACGCCCCGTATCAGCGCCGCGCTCACCGCGAAGGACGGCGTCCTCACCTACAAGATGAACATCCTCAAGAGCGTGGACGCGGAGGGTTCCGCCTGCGCCCGCTACACGTTCAGCTATCCGGCCGTGAACGGTCTCGGCCATTTCCTCCACACCTACGTCACCGACGGCGCGCCCATCCCCTCCTTCACCGGCGAGCCGGAGCGCGTCTTCGTGGACAGCGATATCGACCGCTTCACGAACGACCTCTGGACCTCCCTGAACGAGGATAACAAAATATCCCTTTACGTGCGCTATACCGACCTGGCGACGGGCGCTGTCACGACCCGTCTCATCAACAAAAACAAATAAGGGGGATGAAAAAATGAAGGAATTTGAACTGAAATACGGCTGCAACCCCAACCAGAAGCCCGCGAAGATCTACATGCACGACGGCAGCGACCTGCCCATCGAGATCCTGTCCGGCCGTCCCGGTTACATCAATTTCCTGGACGCCTTCAACTCCTGGCAGCTGGTGAAGGAACTCAAGGAGGCCACCGGCATGCCCTCCGTCACCTCCTTCAAGCACGTCAGCCCCACCTCCGCCGCCGTGGGCGCCCCGCTGCCCGAGCGGCTGAAGCGCGCCTGCTTCGTGGACGACATCGAGGGGCTGGACGCCTCCCCCCTCGCCTGCGCCTACGCCCGGGCCCGCGGCACCGACCGCATGAGCTCCTTCGGCGACTGGGTCGCCCTCTCCGACGTGTGCGACGTGACCACCGCCGCCATGCTGAAGCGCGAGGTGTCCGACGGCGTCATCGCCCCCGGCTATGAGCCCGAGGCGCTGGAGATCCTGAAGCAGAAGCGCAAGGGCAACTACAACATCGTCAAGATTGACCCCGCTTACGTCCCCGCGGAGACGGAGCGCAAGCAGGTCTTCGGCATCACCTTTGAGCAGGGGCGCAACAACGTGAAGATCGACCGCGCCATGCTGCAGAACGTGGTCACGGCCAACAAGGATCTGACCGACGCGGCCGCCCGCGACCTCATCATCGCCCTCATCACCCTGAAATACACCCAGTCCAACTCCGTCTGCTACGCTTACGACGGCCAGGCCATCGGCGTGGGCGCGGGCCAGCAGTCCCGTATCCACTGCACCCGCCTTGCCGGCACGAAGGCCGACACCTGGTTCCTGCGCCAGGCGGACAAGGTGCTCGCTCTGCCGTTCCTGCCGACCATCGGCCGCCCCGACCGGGACAACGTCATCGACAGCTACATCAACCAGAACGAGGAGGACGTCTGCGCCGACGGCGTGTGGCAGCGCTACTTTGCCAGCCGGCCCGAGCCCTTCACGCGGGAGGAGCAGCGCGCCTATCTCGACGGGATCGACGGCGTCTCCCTCGGCTCCGACGCCTTCTTCCCCTTCTTTGACAACATCGAGCGCGCGAAGCGCAGCGGCGTGAAGTACATCGCCGAGCCGGGCGGCTCCATCCGCGACGACCTGGTCATCGACTGCTGCGACCGGTACGGCATGGTCATGGCGTTCACCGGCGCGCGCCTTTTCCACCATTAAACCTTAACGCCCCTTTAGAAAGAGAGAACAGCATGGATTTCTTCGAGCAACTCGCCCAGTATGACAAGGAAGTATACGACGCCTGCGCGCTGGAGCTGAAGCGCCAGCAGCAGAATATCGAGCTCATCGCCTCGGAAAACATCGTTTCCCGGGGCGTGCTCCTGGCCGCCGCCACGGTGCTGACCAACAAATACGCCGAGGGCTATCCCGGCAAGCGGTATTACGGCGGCTGCCAGTATGTGGACGTCGTGGAGAGCATCGCCATCGAGCGCGCCAAAAAGCTCTTCGGCGCCGAGCACGCCAACGTCCAGCCGCACAGCGGCGCGTCGGCCAACCTGGCCGTGTTCTTCGCGCTGCTGGAGCCCGGCGACACCGTGATGGGCCTCAACCTGGCCCACGGCGGCCATCTGTCCCACGGCTCCCCCGTCAACATCTCCGGCAAGTATTTCAACGTGGTCCCCTACAGCGTGTCGGACGAGACGGAAACGCTGGATTACGACGCGATACGCCGCCTCGCGCTGGAAACGAAGCCCAAAATGATCATCGCCGGCGCCAGCGCCTACGCGCGGACCATCGACTTTGCGAAGATCCGCGCCATCTGCGACGAGGTGGGCGCCTATATGATGGTGGACATCGCCCACATCGCCGGCCTCGTGGCCGCGGGGCTCCATCCCAGCCCCGTGCCCTATGCCGACGTGGTGACCACCACCACCCACAAGACGCTCCGCGGCCCCCGCGGCGGCCTCATCCTCTGCCGGGAGCGATACGCCAAGCAGATCGACAAGGCCGTTTTCCCCGGCGTGCAGGGCGGCCCGCTGGAGCACATCATCGCCGCCAAGGCCGTGGCCCTCGGCGAAGCGCTGACGGAGGATTTCCGTCTCTACCAGCAGCGGATCGTGGCGAACGCCAAGGCGCTCTGCGCCGCGCTGCAGCAGGAGGGCTTCCGGATCGTCTCCGGCGGCACGGACACCCACCTCATGCTCATCGACCTGCGCCCGTTCCACATCACCGGCAAGGACATGCAGCACCGTCTGGACGAGGTGCACATCACCGCCAACAAAAACGCCATCCCCAACGATCCGGAATCCCCGTTCGTGACCAGCGGCCTCCGCGTGGGCACCCCCGCCGTGACGACCCGCGGCTTCGGCCCCGACGAGATGGCCATGATCGCCGTCTGGCTGCGCCAGACCGCCGCCGATTTTGAGGCGAAGCGCGCGGAGATCGCCGCCGGGGCGATGGCCCTTTGCGAGAAGTTCCCAATTTACGAATAAGGAGACAGGCTCATGAACGTTTTAGTCGTCGGCAGCGGCGGACGAGAACACGCCATCATCAAAAAGCTCCGGGAGAACAAGAGCGTCGAGCGCCTTTTCGCCCTGCCGGGCAACGGCGGCATCGCCGCGGACGCGATCTGCGTGCCCATCGGCGCGAAGGACATCGGCGCCATCGTCGCCTTCGCGCAGGACAACGGCGTGGACTACGCCGTCGTGGCGCCGGACGACCCGCTGGTGCTGGGCTGCGTCGACGCGCTGGAGGCTGTCGGCATCCCCTGCTTCGGGCCGCGGAAGAACGCCGCGATCATCGAGGGCAGCAAGGTCTTCGCCAAAAACCTCATGAAAAAATACGGTATCCCCACCGCCGCCTACGAGACCTTTGACGACATGGACAAGGCGCTCGCCTATCTGGAAACGGCCCCCGTCCCTACCGTGGTCAAGGCCGACGGCCTCGCGCTCGGCAAGGGCGTCGTCATCGCCGAAACGCGGGAGGAAGCCCGCGCCGCCGTCGTCAGCATGATGCGCGACCGGAAGTTCGGCGCCAGCGGCGAGCATATCGTCATCGAGGAATTCCTCACCGGACCGGAAGTCTCCGTCCTCGCCTTTACCGACGGCAAAACGCTGGTGCCCATGGTGTCCTCCATGGACCACAAGCGCGCCGGCGACGGCGACACCGGTCTCAACACCGGAGGCATGGGCACCATCGCCCCCAACCCCTACTACACGCAGGAAACGGCCGCCCGCTGCATGGAAACGATCTTCCTGCCCACCGTGGCCGCCATGAACGCCGAGGGGCGCCCGTTCAAGGGCTGCCTCTACTTCGGCCTCATGCTCACGCCGGACGGCCCGAAGGTCATCGAATACAACTGCCGCTTCGGCGACCCGGAGACCCAGGTCGTTCTGCCCCTTTTGAAAAGCGACCTGCTGACGGTCATGCAGGCCGTGACGGAGGAGCGGCTGGCCGAAACGCCTGTGGACTTCGCGGACGGCGCGGCCTGCTGCGTCGTCGTCGCGTCCCGCGGCTATCCCGCGGACTATGAAAAGGGCTTCCCCATCACGATGACAGAGGAGGCCGCCCGCCACAGCTATGTGGCCGGCGCCGCGCTTGCCGACGGCGTCCTCGTCACCGCCGGCGGCCGCGTGCTGGGCGTCACCGCCGTGGCGGACGATCTGCCCGCCGCCGTCCGGGAGGCGTACCGCCTCGTGGAAGGCGTGCATTTCGACAACGCGTACTGCCGCCGCGACATCGGCGCGCGGGCTTTACGCGCGCTGGCGGAGGCGTGAGCATGGTCTACCGAGTATTTGTTGAAAAAAAGCCCGCGCTCGCCAACGAAGCCCGGGCTCTCCTGTCGGACGCGCGCAACCTGCTGGGCATGACCGGGCTGGAGCGCGTCCGTATCCTGAACCGCTACGACGCGGAGAACATTGACCCGGCGCTTTTCGAGTACGCGAAGCGCACCGTTTTCTCCGAGCCGCAGACGGACCTCGTCACGGAGGCGCCCGATCTGGACGGCGCGGCGGTCTTCGCCGTGGAATATCTGCCCGGCCAGTTCGACATGCGCGCTGACAGCGCGGCCCAGTGCATCCAGATCATCTCCTGCGGGGAGCGGCCCACCGTCCGCTCCGCCAAGGTCTACGCGCTCTACGGCGCGCTGACGGAGGCGCAGCTGGCCGAGCTCAAACGATACGTCATCAACCCCGTGGAGGCCCGGGAGGCCGCCATGGAAAAGCCCGCCACGCTGGCGGAGACCTTCCCCACGCCGGACAGCGTCGACGTGCTGACGGGCTTCACCGCGCTGGACCGGACGGGCCTCGCCGCCTTCTGCGCATCGCGCGGCCTCGCCATGGACACGGACGATCTCGCCCTGTGCCGCGACTATTTCGCCGCGGAGGGGCGCGATCCCACGATCACGGAGATCCGCGTCATCGACACCTACTGGTCGGACCACTGCCGCCACACCACGTTCCACACCGATATCGACAGCGTCGCCATCGAGGACGCGGCCATCGCCAAAACGTACGCACGCTACCGCGCCGTGCGGTCGGAGCTCGGCCGCACCGCGCCGGAAAACCTGATGGACATCGCCACGCTGGCGGCGAAATATCTGAAAAAGCAGGGCCTGCTCGACAAGCTGGATGAGTCGGCGGAGATCAACGCCTGCACCGTCCGGATCACCGTGACGGTGGACGGCCGGCCGGAGCCCTGGCTCCTGCTCTTCAAAAACGAAACGCACAACCACCCCACGGAGATCGAGCCCTTCGGCGGCGCGGCCACCTGTATCGGCGGCGCCATCCGCGACCCGCTCTCGGGCCGCTCCTACGTCTACGCCGCCATGCGCGTGACGGGCTCCGCCGATCCCACCGGCCCCATCGCGGACACGCTCCGCGGCAAGCTGCCCCAGCGTAAGATCGCCCAGACGGCGGCGGCCGGCTATTCCTCCTACGGCAACCAGATCGGCCTCGCCACGGGGCTCGTGAACGAGCTTTACCACCCCGGCTACGCCGCGAAGCATATGGAGATCGGCGCCGTCCTCGGCGCGGCCCCCGCGGCGAACGTCCGGCGGGAAACGCCTGAAGAGGGCGACGTGGTCATCCTCCTCGGCGGCCGGACCGGACGCGACGGCATCGGCGGCGCCACCGGCTCCTCCAAGGCGCACACCCAGGACTCCGTGGCCCGGTGCGGCGCGGAGGTGCAGAAGGGCAACGCGCCCGAGGAGCGCAAGCTCCAGCGGCTCTTCCGGAACGCGGAGGCCTGCCGCATGATCAAACGCTGCAACGACTTCGGCGCCGGCGGCGTCTCCGTCGCCATCGGCGAGCTGGCCGACGGCCTCGCCATCGAGCTGGACGCCGTACCGAAGAAATACGAGGGGCTCGACGGCACGGAGCTCGCCATCAGCGAATCCCAGGAGCGCATGGCCGTCGTGGTCGCCGGCGCGGACGCGGCGCGGTTCGCCGCCCTCGCGGACGCGGAGAATCTGGAGGCCACCGTGGTCGCCGCCGTGACGGCGGAGCCGCGGCTTCGCATGCGGTGGAAAGGCCGCGTCATCGTGGACATCTCCCGCGCGTTCCTGGACTCCAACGGCGCGCGGAAGCATACCGCCGTCGCCGTGCCCAAGCCGCGTCCGTTCGCGAAGAAAGCCCCCGCGGGCTTCCGCGCGGGCTATGAAGCGCTGCTCGCCGATCTCAACGTCTGCTCCGCGCGCGGCCTTGCCGAGCGGTTCGACTCCACCATCGGCGCCGGCACGGTGCTCATGCCCTTCGGCGGCCGGCACCAGCGTACGCCCATCCAGGCCATGGTGCACAAGCTGCCCGTCGAGCAGGGACACACGGACGACTGCTCGTTCATGGCCTGGGGCTTCGATCCCTACATCACCGAAAAAAGCCCTTACCACGGCGCGTATCTCGCCGTGGTGGAGAGCCTTTCCAAGCTGATCGCGGCGGGCGCGTCCTTTGAGGACGTGTACCTCTCCTTCCAGGAATATTTCGGCAAGGTGGCCGCCGACCCCGTCCGCTGGGGCAAGCCCTTCGCGGCGCTGCTGGGCGCGTTCCAGGCCCAGCTGGATTACGGCGTGGCCGCCATCGGCGGCAAGGACTCCATGAGCGGCTCCTTCGAGTCGCTGGACGTGCCGCCCACGCTCGTCTCCTTCGCCGTGACCACGGGCAGAACGGGCGACGTCGTCTCCCCGGAATTCAAGGCTGCCGGCCACAAGGTCATCCGGGTCGCGCCGCTCCGCCGGGCGGACGGTCTGCCCGACGCGGACTCCCAGCGCAAGTGCTTCGCCAAGGTGACGGAGCTCATGCGCGACAGCAAGGTCTACGCCGCCGCCACGCCCGCCTCCGGCGGTATCGCCGAGGCGGTGTATAAAATGTGTATCGGCAACGGGCTCGGCTTCCGCTTCGCGGACGGCGAAAAGCCGGAGGAACTCTTCGCCTACGCCTACGGCTCGTTCCTGCTGGAGGTGGACGAGGACACCGCCGGCCAGTGCCTCGGCCGCGTCACGGACGACGGCGCCGTCACGCTGGGCGGCGAGAGCCTGCCGCTCGCCGCGCTCGACCGCCTGTACGAGAGCCGGCTGGAGGACGTCTACCCCACGATGGAAACGAACGCCGGCGAAAAGGCCGAAGCGTTCTCCTTCCGCGCGGAAAGCTATCCCGCCCCCGCGGTCAAAACGGCGCGGCCGCGCGTGGTGATCCCTGTTTTCCCCGGCACCAACTGCGAATACGATTCCGCCCGCGCCATGCGCGACGCCGGCGCCGAGCCGGAGATCTTCGTCGTCAACAACCTGACGGCGGAGGGCATCGCCCGCAGTGTGGACGCCTTTGCCGCGTCGCTGCAAAAAGCGCAGATGGTGTTCATCCCCGGCGGCTTCTCCGGCGGCGACGAGCCGGACGGCAGCGGCAAGTTCATCACGGCCTTTTTCCGCAACGGCGCCGTCCGCGACGGCGTCACCGCCCTGCTGGACGAGCGCGGCGGTCTCATGTGCGGTATCTGCAACGGCTTCCAGGCGCTCATCAAGCTGGGCCTCGTGCCCTACGGCCGTATCATCGACGCGGACGAGAGCTGCCCCACGCTGACCTTCAACACCATCGGCCGCCACCAGTCCCGCCTGGTCCGCACGCGCGTGGCCTCCAACAAGTCGCCCTGGCTCTCCCTGACCCGGGTGGGCGAGGTGTACACCGTGCCCATCTCCCACGGTGAAGGGCGCTTCCTCGCCGACGAGGCGCTGATCCGGGAGCTGGGCCGCAGCGGGCAGATCGCCACCCAGTACGCCGATCTCGACGGCGAGCCCTCGATGGACATGCGCTATAACCCCAACGGCTCGCTCTTCGCCGTGGAGGGGATCACCTCCCCCGACGGCCGCGTCTTCGGCAAGATGGGCCACAGCGAGCGCACCGGCGCCGGTCTCTACCAAAACGTGGACGGCCGCTGCGATATGCCGCTCTTCACCGCCGCCGTGCGTTTCTTCCGCTGATCTTCCAACAAAAGAACGGCGCCCGCAGGTCCTCCTGCGGGCGCCGTTTATCCGTCATCGTCTCCGCGGCGTCAAATGTCCGCGAAATCTCTTTCTTCTTCCGGGGTGTAGCGTGTCTTTTTGAACGTCCTCTCGCAAAAATCAGAGGTGCTGTTCTTCAGCGTGTAGAGCCACTCTCTCACAACGATCAGGATCTCCTTGACCTCGTCCTTGAAAATGATAACGGCGGCGATCGTCACGCCAACGACGGCCACGAACGCGGAAATGCCGATTATCAGCTTGATGAGCTTGTTGTTCTTCATCAGCGTCACCTCCCTTGATCTGTGCCTATTTTATCGCAAAACGGCGGCCAATTCAAGAATAATTTGTAAACAATGCAGCGCGCCCCCGCGGCTGAAGCCGCGGGGGCGCTGCGTTTATCTCCTTTACAGCAGGCCGCCGAACTTGATAAAGAGCGGCGCAAAGACCAGGGATACCACGGTCATGAGCTTGATGAGGATGTTGATGGAGGGGCCGGAGGTGTCCTTGAAGGGGTCGCCCACGGTGTCGCCCACGACGGCGGCCTTGTGCGCCTCGGAGCCCTTGCCGCCATGGTTGCCCTCTTCGATGTACTTCTTCGCGTTGTCCCACGCGCCGCCCGCGTTGGACATGAAGATGGCCAGCAGCACGCCGGTCACCAGCGCGCCGGCCAGCATGCCGCCCAGCGCCTCGACGCCGAGGAGCAGACCTACCAGCAGCGGCACGACGACCGCCATGACGCCGGGCACCAGCATTTCCTTCAGCGCCGCGGTGGTGGAAATGGCCACGCAGGATCTATAGTCGGGCCTGCCCGTGCCTTCCATGATACCGGGGATGGTCCGGAACTGACGGCGGACCTCCTCGATCATGCTGTACGCCGCCTTGGACACGGAGTCCATGGTCAGCGCGGAGAAGATGAAGGGCAGCATGCCGCCGATGAAGAGGCCGATGGTCACGTAGGAATCGAGGATGTCGATACCGCCCGACGCGATACCCACCGCCTGGGCGTAGCTGACGAACAGCGCCAGCGCGGTCAGCGCGGCGGAGCCGATGGCGAAGCCCTTGCCCATGGCCGCGGTGGTGTTGCCGACCGCGTCCAGCTTGTCGGTGATGTCGCGGACGGACTCGTCCAGACCGCTCATCTCCGCGATGCCGCCGGCGTTGTCCGCGATGGGGCCGTAAGCGTCCACCGCCACCGTGATGCCGGTGGTGGAGAGCATGCCCACCGCCGCGAGGGCGATGCCGTACAGGCCGCTGACCTTATAGGAAACGTAAATGCCCACGCAGATGAGCAGGATGGGGATGACCGTCGAGCGCATGCCCACGGCGATACCGCTGATGATCGTGGTGGCGGAGCCGGTCTCCGACTGCTGGGCGATCTTCTTGACGGACTTGTAATCGCCGGAGGTGTAGATCTCCGTCACGACGCCGATGATGAGACCGACGATGAGGCCGGCGATGATGGAAACGGCAGGCGCAAACCCGTCAAAGAACAGCTTGCTGAACACGAGGGACGCCACGACCACGAGGCCCGCGGATACGTAGGAGCCCATCTTCAGCGCCGCGTGCGGGTTGGCGTTGTCGCTGCCGCGGACGAAGAACGTGGCGATGATGGCCGCGGCGATGCCGCAGGCCGCCAGGACCAGCGGGAAGAGCGCGCCGGCGCCGTTGAAGGTGCCCTGTACCGCGATGCCGAGCGTCAGCGCCGAGACCAGCGCGCCGACATAGCTTTCAAAGAGGTCCGCGCCCATGCCGGCCACGTCGCCCACGTTGTCGCCCACGTTGTCGGCGATGACGGCGGGGTTGCGGGGGTCGTCCTCGGGGATACCGGCCTCGACCTTACCGACGAGGTCGGCGCCCACATCGGCCGCCTTGGTGTAGATGCCGCCGCCCACACGGGCGAAGAGCGCGATGGAGGAGGCGCCGAGGGAGAAGCCCGTCAGGACCTCCACGTCGCCGGTGACGGCGTAGATGAGCGCGCAGCCCAGCAGCCCCAGGCCCACGACGCACATGCCCATGACGGAGCCGCCGGAGAACGCGATGCCCAGCGCCCGGTTCATGCCGCCGGTGCGGGCGGCGTTCGCCGTGCGGACGTTGGCCTTTGTGGCCACGTTCATGCCCACATAGCCCGCGCCCACGGAGAACACGGCGCCTATAAGAAAGCAGACAGCCGTTTTCCAGCTGATGCACAGACCGATCAGCACCAGTAAAACGGCCACAAAAATAACCAGTATCCTGTATTCAGCAAACAGGAAAGCGCGCGCGCCCTCCGCAATGCTGCCGGATATCTCCTTCATACGTTCCGTGCCCGGGTCGGCTTTGGACACCACTGCGGTCTTATATGCCGCGAAGAGGAGTGCCAGCGCCGCCAAGACCGGGGCAAGCCAGATAAGCTGCTCCATGCTTTGATCCATCTCCTTATAAAAAATACTGTTGAGCTGTTCCAAAAAACAGCTCAAGCCTTTAATAAAATTAATATATCGCGGCTGTGTGCCATCCGTCAAGTTTATCTGGTAAAATACTTTTCACAAAAATGCACAAAATCCTTGGTCAGTTTTATGCTACATTCCGATATTTCCCTTTTTGCCCCTTGCAGTCTTGACAAAACTATAATATAATGGTCAGACTGGGTGATGTTTCGAGCTGTGACTCACCCTTTTTGGCAGCCTGAAAGCTGCCGACAGGCCTGGACTTCCCAGTGAACGATGGAGTTGATAGTATGATTAAATTTTCCAATCCCTCCGGCGACATCACCCTTTCCCCCGAGCTGTTCACCAGCCTGGTGGGCGACGCGGCCACCGGCTGCTTCGGCGTCAAGGGCATGGCTCTCCGCTCCGTTTCGGACGGCCTGGTGCATTTGCTCAAGCGTGAATCCATGGGCAAGGGCGTTTATATCACCTACAACGATGATGCCACGATCACCATCGAACTTCATATCATCGTCAACCGCGGCGTGAACATCCCGGAGATCTGCCGCAGCATCATCAACGAGGTGACCTACAAGGTCTCCCAATCCACCAGCGTAACGGTCAGCTCCGTCAACGTCTTCGTGGATTCCATCAGCCTGAATTGACGGAGGACCGTACCATTGATAATGACGATCGACGCCGCCCGTTTTGCCGAGATGATGCAAAGCGGCGCGGCCCTGTTGGAAAACAACAAGCAGCACGTTAACGACCTGAACGTATTCCCCGTACCGGACGGCGACACCGGCTCCAACATGAGCTGCACCATCAATACCGGCATCGCCGAGCTTGCGAAGCTCGACGCCGCTTCCTTGAGCCTTGCCGCCGACAAATTTGCCAGCGCGCTGCTCCGCGGCGCCCGCGGCAACTCCGGCGTCATCCTGTCCCTGCTGTTCCGCGGCATCTCCAAGGGGCTCAAGGGCAAGGACGCCGCCACCGCCGCCGAATTTGCCGCCTCTTTGAAGGAGGGCGTCGCGGCGGCCTACAACGCCGTCATGCGCCCCACGGAGGGCACCATCCTGACCGTGGCCCGCGTCTCGTCCGACGCCGCCGTGGCCTTTGCCGCCGGGAACGATGATCTCATCGCCCTGCTGGAGCGCACCATCGAGGTGGCGGCCGAAGCCCTGGCGGAGACCACCGACCAGAACCCCGTCCTGAAAAAGGCCGGCGTGATCGACGCCGGCGGCGAGGGGTATCTCCTCCTGCTCAAGGGCATGCTGGCCGCGCTGAACGGCGAGCCGGTGGCATTCTCCGGCGAAGTGCCCACCGCTCCGGCCAAAAACGTATTCGACGTTTTTGAGACGGAAAACATCACCTTCGCCTTCGACACGGTGTTCATCGTCCGCAAGACGGGCAAAAAATCGCTGGATCCCCTGCGCCATTATCTGAACGGCATCGGCGACAGTCTGGTCATCGGGGAGGACGACGAGGCCTTCAAGGTCCACGTCCACACCAACGTCCCCGGCGACGCGCTGAACGCCGCCCAGAAATACGGCACGCTGGAGCTGGCCAAGATCGAGAACATGCGCACCCAGCATGACGACGTCGCGGCCGGCCGCAAGGCCCACACCACCGACGATCTGGACGATGAGGAAGCTCTGTTCGGCCCCGCCGCGCCGGAGAAGCCCTACGGCTTCGTCTCCGTCTGCGCGGGCGAGGGCATGCACGAGCTCTTCCGGGAGCTGGGCGTCGACGCCGTGGTCGACGGCGGACAGACCATGAACCCCTCCACGGCGGACATCCTCAAGGCCGTGAATTCCGTCCCCGCGGAGACGGTCTTCGTCCTGCCCAACAACAAGAACATCATCATGGCGGCGGAGCAGTGCGCCCCCCTGACGGCGAAGAAGGTCGTGGTGATCCACTCCAAGACCATCCCCCAGGGCATCACCGCCATGTACAACTTTGACGACAGCCTCACCACCGACGAGCTGACGGGCATTTTTGAGAACGCCTGCACCACGGTGCACACGGCGCTCATCACCAACGCCGTCCGCGACTCCGGCTTTGACGGCGCCAGCATCCGGGAGGGCGAATACCTCGCCCTGCTGGACGGCACGCTCATCGCCAACACCTTCGATCTGAACGCCGCGCTGGCGGCCGTCGCGGATGCCTTCGCCGCCTTCGACCCCGATATCATCAGCATCTACCGGGGCGTCGGCGCGGACGAAGCGTCCGCCGCGCAGGCTGAAGCCGTCTTCGACAAGAAGCTCCCCGGCGCGGAGATCACCCTGCTGGACGGCGGCCAGCCCGTTTACGTCTACATACTTTCCGCCGAATAACGCCGCAAAACGAGATCCCCGGAACGCGCAAGCGTCCCGGGGATCTTTTTTACGTTTTTACCGCGTCAGCGCCGCTGCGCGCCGAGGCTCGCCAGGATCTTCCGCGCGTTCAGAAAGGACAGCACGCCCGCCGCCGCCATCACGACGGTATAGGGGAACGAAAGTCCCGCCAGCGCCACCGCGGCGAAATAGACCGCGATCAGCGACGCGGCGGCCGCCGTCCGCGGCCTCGGCCGCGCGCAGACGTAACCCTCCGCGTAATAGGCGCTCACCGCCGCCGCGGCGATGGCCAGCGCCTCATAGCAGAACAGCAGGATCTGCGGCTCCGCGGAATAGCCCTTGTAAAGCGCCGCCAGCCAGAAGCAGCCGAAGACCGGCGGCACGGCACAGATGGTGGCGAGTCCGTCCTGCTTCTGCCCGTTCTTCATGGCCAGCGTGAAAAGGATCACGGCCGCGCCGCTGACGCAGGCCAGGATGCCGAAGATGACGTCTGTCGCGCCGCTCCTGTTCAAAAACACGTAAACGCCCTGCGCGCCCAGCACGCCGCCGCAGACGAAATAGAGGATATACTCCGCCGTGGACATGGCGAACACCTGCTCGCAGCCACTCGCCCGGCTCGCAGGCCGCGTGGCGCAGAATAAGATGATGAGCACCGCCGCCAGCAGCGACAGCACGGCCAGCGCGACGGACACCGGAGCGCTCCGCGGGAAAAAGCCGGTCGCCTCATCCGGCAGACCCAGCTGTATCCGCCGCAGCGCGGCCCCGACGGCGCCGGCCGCCAGCACGATCCATGGCGCCGCTTTTTTCAACATAAGCGCACGCCCCCTTTCATATCCTGTATTGTCCTATTGTACATCAGCCCGCCCCCGTAAGTCAACACGGAGGCCGAAAGGAGCGCCCATGAAACGTATCGTCCCGCTGGCCCTTCTCGTGGGCCTGCTGGCGCTTGCCCTTCCCGTCCTGACGGCCCTGGACAGGCCCGTCGGCGCCGCGTCCTCTCCCCCGCCGGAAACGCCGCCCGCGGCGGATGACGCGGCCGCGCCCGCAGCGGACGGCCCTCTCTCCGACGCGGCTTCTCTCCTCACCTTCCGCCGCGGCGACGAGTCCATGACCGTGACCATGGAGGACTACCTCACCGGCGCGCTGGCGGCGGAAATGCCCGCCGGCTTCCTGCCGGACGCGCTGATGGCCCAGGCCGTCGCCCTGCGCACCTTCGCCCTCTACCGCCAGCGCGTGGCCCCCGCCGCCGCCCATGCGGAGGACGTCTGCGCCGATTCCTCCTGCTGCGCCGCGTGGCGGGACGAGGCCGCCCTGCGTGAAAAGTGGGGCGACGATTACGACGCCTGCATCGTGAAGATCCGCTCTGCCGTCAATGCTACGGACGGCGTCTACCTCACCTGGGACGGCGCGCCCGCGCTGGCCGCGTTCCACTCCTCCTCCGCCGGCAGCACGGAGCCCAGCGACGCCGTCTGGTCGATGGCGCTGCCCTATCTCACCCGTGTGGAAAGCCCGGAAACGGCGGCGGACGTGCCGAATTACCACACCGCCGTCACCGTGGCCCCGGCGGAGTTCGCCGCCGCGGTCCGCGGTGTCGCCCCCGCCGCCGACTTCTCCGGCGACCCGGAGGGCTGGATCGCCGCGCCCGTCTACGACGCCAGCGGCCGGCTGCAGAGCGTCAAGCTGGGCGGCGCGGAGGTCACGGGCAAACAGCTCCGCGCCCTTTTCGCCCTGCGCAGCACCGCCGTGGCCCTGCGGTACGAGGACGGCGCCGTCGTCATGAACGTCACCGGCTACGGCCACGGCGTCGGCATGAGCCAGTACGGCGCCAACGTGATGGCCGCCCGCGGCGCCGGATGGCGGGAGATCCTCGCCTGGTACTATCCCGGGACGGCGCTGGCCGGCCCGGCCGCCTGAAGACAGAAAGACGCCCCGTGCCGCGGCACGGGGCGTCTTTTTTATGGCTTCTTATTCGCTGTACAGGGCCTTCAGCTTCAGCAGGTGCTGATAGCGGTCGATCGCGGCCTTCTCGTTGCGCTCGAACAGCTCCGCAGCGCGCTCCGGGAATTCCCGGGTCAGCCGGCTGTAGCGGGCCTCGTTCATCAGGAACTCCTGATACCCGCCGGCGGGCTCCTTGGAGTCGAGGGCGAACTTGGCGCCTTCCGCGGCCGGGTTGAAGCGGAACAGGTTCCAGTAGCCGCAGTCCACGGCCTTCTTCATCTCGGCCTGGCAGTTGGTCATGCCGCCCTTGACGGAGTGCATCTCGCAGGGGGAGTAGGCGATGATGAGGGACGGGCCGTTGTAGGCTTCCGCCTCGCGGATGGCCTTCAGCGTCTGGGCCTGGTTCGCGCCCATGGCGATCTGGGCCACGTAGACGTAACCGTAGCTCATGGCGATCTCGGCGAGGGACTTCGGCTTGATGTCCTTGCCGGCGGCGGCGAACTGCGCCACCTGGCCGATGTTGGACGCCTTGGAGGCCTGGCCGCCGGTGTTGGAATAGACCTCGGTGTTGAACACGAAGACGTTGACGTCCTCGCCGGAGGCCAGCACGTGGTCGAGGCCGCCGAAGCCGATATCATAGGCCCAGCCGTCGCCGCCGAAGATCCACACGGACTTCTTGGCGAGGTATTCCTTCTTCTCCAGCAGCTCTTCCTTCCGCGGGCAGGTGCTCTCGCTCGCTTCGATGAGCTTCAGGAACTTCTCCGTGGCGGCGGCGTTCTTCTCGCCGTCGTCATAGGTGTCCAGATATTCCTTCGCCGCGGCGCGCTTCTCCTCGGTGTCGGCGTTCTCGGCGCAGTACTTCATGATCTCCTTCAGATCGTCGCGGATCTTCTTCTGGCCGAGGTAGAGGCCGAAGCCGTGCTCCGCGTTATCCTCGAACAGGGAGTTGGCCCAGGTGGGACCGTGGCCGTCCTTGTCGGTGCAGTAGGGCGAGGTGGCCGCCGGACCGCCCCAGATGGAGGAGCAGCCGGTCGCGTTGGAGACGTACATCCGTCTGCCGAACAGCTGGGTCACGAGACGGGCATAGCTGGTCTCGGCGCAGCCGGCGCAGGAGCCGGAGAACTCGAGCATGGGCTTGAGATACTGGCTGCCGATGACGGTGGCGGGGTTCGTGACCTCTTCCTTCGGGTCGATCTTCTCCACCATGTAATCGAACACGGGCTGCTGGTCGAGCTGGCTGTCCTGCGCGACCATTTTCAGGCTCTTGGTCGGGCAGACGCCGACGCAGACGCCGCATCCCATGCAGTCGAGCGGCGAGACCGCCAGGCTGTACTGATAGAGGCCCTTGCCCTTGCCTGCCTTGAACGGCACGATCTTGGCCGCGGCGGGAGCGTTCTTCGCTTCCTCGTCGGTCAGGGCGTAAGGACGGATCGTCGCGTGCGGGCAGACGTAAGCGCACTGGTTGCACTGGGCGCAGGTCTCGGCGTTCCACGCGGGCACCGTGACCGCGACGCCGCGCTTCTCATACGCGGAAGCGCCCTGCTCAAAGGTACCGTCGCAATGCGGGACGAACTTGGAAACGGGCAGCGAATCGCCGTCCATGCGGTCCACGGGCTCAAGGATCTCCTCGACCATGTCGACGAGCTCCTTCTTGCCGCTGAGCTTGACGCTCTTCTTCTCGTCAACGGCGTCGGCCCAGTCGGCGGGAACGTCGATCTTGACGTACGCAGTGGCGCCGGCGTCGATGGCGGCGTGGTTCATATCGACCACGTCCTGGCCCTTCTTCAGATAGGAGTGGGTGGCGGCGTCCTTCATGTAGCCGATGGCTTCCTTCTCCGGCAGGACCTTCGCCAGGGAGAAGAACGCGGACTGCAGGATGGTGTTGGTGCGCTTGCCCATGCCGATCTTCTGGGCGAGGTCGATGGCGTTGATGGTGTAAAGCTGGATATCGTTCTTCGCGATGTAGCGCTTGGAGGCGGCGTCCAGATGGTGGGCCAGCTCCTCAGCCGTCCACTGGCAGTTGATCATGAACACGCCGCCGGGCTTCACGTCGCGGACGATGGGGAAGCCCTTGGTGATGTAGCTGGGGTTGTGGCAGGCCACGAAGTCGGCCTTGTTGATGTAGTACGGGCTCTTGATGGGCTTGTCGCCGAAGCGGAGGTGGCTGATGGTCACGCCGCCGGTCTTCTTGGAGTCGTACTGGAAGTAGGCCTGCACGTACTTGTCGGTGTGGTCGCCGATGATCTTGATGGAGTTCTTGTTGGCGCCGACGGTGCCGTCGCCGCCGAGGCCCCAGAATTTGCACTCGATGGTGCCTTCCGCCGCGGTGTTGGGGGCGGGCACCTCGGGCAGGGACAGGCCGGTCACGTCGTCCACGATGCCGATGGTGAACTGGCGCTTGGGCTCGGCCTTCTTGAGCTCCTCATAGACCGCGAACACGGAGGACGGAGGCGTATCCTTGGAGCCGAGACCGTAGCGGCCGCCGATGATGTCGGCCTTCCGGCCGGCGTTGGCGAAGGAGGTGACGACGTCCAGATAGAGCGGCTCGCCCAGCGCGCCGGGCTCCTTGGTGCGGTCGAGCACCGCGATCTTCGTCGCGGTGGCGGGCACGGCCGCCAGCAGCTTGTCCGCGCGGAACGGACGGTACAGGCGGACCTTCACGAGGCCGACCTTCTCGCCGTGGGCGTTCAGATAGTCGATGACTTCCTCGGTCACGTCGCAGATGGAGCCCATCGCGATGATGACGCGGTCGGCGTCGGGCGCGCCGTAGTAGTTGAACAGCTGATAGTCGGTGCCGAGCTTGGCGTTGACCTTGCCCATGTATTCTTCCACGATCTCGGGCACGGCGTCATAGTACTTGTTGGCCGCTTCGCGGTTCTGGAAGAAGATGTCGCCGTTCTGATGGGAGCCGCGCATGGTGGGCCGCTCCGGGTTCAGCGAACGCTTGCGGAATGCTTCCACCGCGTCCATATCGCACATTTCCTTCAGATCGTCGTAATCCCAGATGGCGATCTTCTGGATCTCGTGGGAGGTGCGGAAGCCGTCGAAGAAGTTCAGGAACGGCACGCGGCCCTTGATGGCGGAAAGGTGCGCCACCGCGCCGAGGTCCATGACCTCCTGCACGTTGGACTCGGCCATCATGGCGAAGCCGGTCTGGCGGCAGGCGTAAACGTCGGAGTGGTCGCCGAAGATGTTCAGCGCGTGGGTCGCCACGGTACGGGCGGACACGTGGAACACGCCGGGCAGCAGCTCCGCGGAGATCTTGTACATGTTGGGGATCATGAGCAGCAGGCCCTGGGACGCGGTGTAGGTGGTGGTCAGCGCGCCCGCGTTGAGCGAGCCGTGGACAGCGCCGGCGGCGCCGCTCTCGGCCTGCATCTCGGAGACCTTGACGGTGGTGCCGAAAATGTTCTTCTGGCCGTTGGCCGCCCACTGGTCAACGTAGTCGGCCATGGGGCTCGACGGCGTGATGGGGTAGATGGCGGCCACTTCCGTGAACGCGTAGGACACGTACGCAGCGGCGTTGTTGCCATCCATGGATTTCAGTTTTCTCGCCATTTTGATTGCTCCTTATCTAAAATTTTTTATTAAAAAACAAGAAAAAATTCGTGGTGAGCACAAAAAGCCCACTTATAGTGTATTCTATCACTCTTTTTTTCGCCTGTAAATAGGATTTTACCCGTCCGGCTCATGTTTACAGTTTTTTCATATGGTGGTACAATAGCGAAAGCCGCAAAAGCAAAAGACCTGTGGGAGCATGCTATGGAAGAAGAGCAGAAAACACCGTCCCCGCTCTGGACGCGGGACTTCACCATCATCACGCTGGGCAGCGTCGTTTCCATGCTGGGGAACGCCCTGTCCGGCTTCGCCATGAGCTTGATGGTGCTGGATATCTCCCAGTCGACGCTGCTCTACGCGATCTTCATCGCCATGTACACGCTGCCGCAGCTGTTCGTCCCCATCTTCTCCGGCGCCATCCTGGACCGCTTCTCCCGGAAGAAGACCATCTACACGCTGGACTTCATCTCCGCGTTCCTGTACGGGCTGATGGCGGCGCTGCTGCAGACGGGCTGGTTCTCCTTTCCGCTGTTCGCCGCGTACTGCTTCCTGCTGGGCAGTATCCAGAGCACCTATATGGTGGCTTACGAAAGCTTCTATCCCCTGCTGATCTCGCCGGGCAATTTCCAGAAGGCCTATTCCATCGCCAGCGTCCTGGAGACGCTGTCCGCGGTGATGGTCCCCGTGTCCGCCTTTCTGTACCGCCAGATCGGCCTCGCGCCGCTGATGGCGGTCAACGGCCTCTGCTTTTTCATCGCCGCGGTCATGGAAACGCGGATCCGGGCGGACGAGCAGTACCTGCTGACCCAGCGGGAAACGAAGCGGGCGGAGCTCAGCGGCCCGCGTCAGATGCTGCGCGATATCCGCGAGGGCTTTGCCTATCTCCGGGCGGAGAAGGGGCTGATGGCCATCGCGCTGTACTTCTTCTTCTCCGCGATCTGCGGGGGCGTGTCCAGCGTGATCGTGCTCCCCTGGTTCAAGGCGACCTACGAGAACGGGGAATACCTCTATATGCTCGTCTGGGGCACGGCGCTGGGCGCGCGCGCCCTCGGCGGTGTGATCCACTACCGGATGGCCCTCCCGGCCAGATACCGGTACAAGATCGCCCTCACCGTCTACATCGTCATCTCCATCTGCGAGGGCGTCTATCTCTTCACGCCGATCCCCGTCATGATGCTCCTGTGCTTCATCGTCGGTATCGGCGGCGTCACCAGCTATACCATCCGTATCTCGGCCACGCAGAGCTACGTGCCGGACGAGCGGAAGGGCCGTTTCAACGGCGCTTTCAACATGCTCTCCACGGCCGGCGCGCTGCTGGGCGAGGTGCTGGCCGGCGCGCTGACGCTGGTCATCCCGGAGCGCGTGGTGCTGCTGATCGTCATGCTGCTCTGCGCGCTGGCGGCCGTCGTGTTCATCGGCGGCAGCCGGGAGCAGGTGTCCTATATCTACAACCGGACCCAGTGACCCCGCGGGGCAAAAAAGCAAAAAGAAAAGGACGGAGGCTATCCGTCCTTTTCTTTTTGTCGTTTTCGTCAGGTGCCGATCTTCGGCAGCATGTCCGCCATGCCGATGATGTAGACCACGAGGATGATGAGCGGCAGGATCCACGTCGCGTAGAACTTCATCCAGTCGCCGACCTTCATGCCCGCGCCGGCGTTCGCCTCGGCCTTGAACTTGTCCCAGCCCCAGCCGGCCTTGCGCGTGCAGTAGATGACGTAGCACAGCGAGCCCAGCGGCAGCAGATTGTTGCTGACGATGAAGTCGAACAGATCGAGCACGCCGGAGCCCGCGCCGAACGGCGTGAAGCCGACGAGCACCGTGCTGCTGAGCGCCATGGGCAGCGTCAGCACCAGAAACGCCAGAAAGTTGACGACGCAGCTCTTTTTCCGGCTCCAGCCGAACGCGTCCATCGTCATGGCGATGATGTTCTCGAACACGGCGATCACGGTGGACATCGCCGCGAAGGAGAAGAACAGGAAGAAGATCGCGCCCCAGAAGCGGCCGGCCGCCATGTGGTTGAACACGTTGGGCAGCGTCTCGAAGATGAGGCCGGGCCCCGCGCCGGGGCTCACGCCGTAAGCGAAGCAGGACGGGAAGATGATGAAGCCCGCCATCAGCGCCGCGAAGGTGTCCAGCGCGATGACGCGGGCGCTCTCGCCCATCAGCGTATGCTTTTTCCCGATGTAGCTGCCGAAGATGGCCATGGAGCCGATGCCGAGGGACAGCGTGAAGAACGCCTGGTTCATCGCGCCCACGAGCACGTTCCCGTTGATCTTGCTGAGATCGGGCTTGAGATAGAACGCAAGGCCCTCCCCGCTCTTGTCAAGCAGAACGCCGTGCACGGCCAGCAGCACCATCAGCGCGAAAAGGAGGAGCATCATGTACTTCGTCACCTTTTCCACGCCCTTCTGGATCCCGAACGAGCAGATGAAGAAGCCGACGGCCACCACGATCCACGTGTAGATGACCTGCTTCTCCATATCCGTGTAGAACGCGCCGAACGCCGCGGACACGGCGCCCGCGTCGGCCGCGGCCGTCACGTCGCCGCCCACGAGGTAGGTGACGAAATAACGGACGATCCAGCCCGCCACGGTCAGATAGAACATCATGAGCAGGTAGTTACCCGCCATGCTGGCCCAGCCGTGGATGTGCCACTTCTGGCCCGGCTGCTCCAGCTCCTGATACATCTTCACCGGGCTCTTCTGCGCGGCGCGGCCGATGGAGAACTCCATCGTCATGACCGGCAGTCCCAGCACGATGAGGAACAGGATGTAGAACAGCACGAAGGCGCCGCCGCCGCCCTGGCCCACCATGTACGGGAATTTCCACACGTTGCCGAGCCCGATGGCGCACCCCGCGCTCAGCAGGAGGAAGCCGAGCCGGCTCCCCAGTTTTTCTCTCTCCATATTGTTTACCCCTTTACTTCCCTAAATTGGTGAAGCCATTATACGCCCTTCTTCCATGGAATGCAATCCTTCCCGCGCAAAAAAAGACCGGGGAGCCTCCCCGGTCTTTTTTTGATCCGTTTTACCGCCACCCGGCGTACAGCGTTTTGTGCGCCGGCGCCGACCAGTCGATGTCGATGTTGCCGTAGCCGTCGTCCTTCGTGTTGGTGAAGAAGCTCATCACCTCCAGAAAGTCCACCGGCTCGCCGACGGCCAGCGGCGTCTCATACCAGCCGGTGAAGGTGTACCCCTCCCGGACGGGCACGGGATATTTGCACAGGAAGATCATGCCCTCGGAGGCCATCGGCGTCTCCAGGGAGACGGTGACCGTCCCCTCCCCGCCGTTGGCGTCCAGCGTCAGGATGTCCTCCGCGAACGTGATGTCGTCGTCCGTCTTGTTCCAGAGGACGTAGACCTCCACGCGCCGCGCGCCGTCCACGGGCGGCACCCAGCAGACCTCCTCATAGGTCAGCCGTCCCTCCTCCAGCTGCCGGGCGAATCGCTCCCCGCCCTCGCGGCAGACGACGGCGTAGCCCGCCGGCTCATAACCGTCCGTAAAGTCGCCGGTATACGGCTCCGGCAGCGCCAGCGCCGCCGGGAACGCGTCCTCGTCGTACGTCTCCTCCAGCAGCACCCGGTTCCCCCAGTCGTTCCCCGGGTCGACGCTGTCGTTATAGACGGTGACGGTGATGACGCCGCCCTCGTTTTCATAGGTATCGTAGACCAGCACGAAGGGCTCCTCCGGCGCGGGCTCCGGCTCGCTGACCGGCTCCGGCTCCGGGCCCGGCTCGTTCACCGGCTCCGGCTCCGGGACGACCTCCGCGATCTCCCGCTCCGGCTCCGGCGGCAGTACGTCCTGCGCCGTGTCCGCCAGGATGTCCAGGCTGAAGGAGTCCGCCACCAGCACCGTGGCCAGCAGCGCCGCCGCCACGCGCATGTAGTCCGCGATCTTGCGCCGCGGCGCGGCCTTCTCCTCCGCGCGCCCTCCGCCGAACTCCAGCGCCGGGTCATTCCCGCCGTTGAACTCGCCGCCGGGCATCGCGCCGAACTCCCAGCTTTTCTCCGTGCCGGCCGCCGCGCGCGGCGAGCCCGTCAGCGGATGGCTGACGTGGAACTCCCGCTGAAAATCGGTCTTGTTGTCCATGCGCCCCCCTTATCCCTGGTGGACGACCACCTGCTGGAACGGTATCTCCACGCCGGCCTTGTCGAAGCCGATCTTGATCTCGCGGTTGAGCACGCGGGCCGCGGCGAAGATATCGCTCTCCGCCACCTCCGCCGCCACGCGCAGATTCACGGAGCTGCCCGCCAGCTCCTGCACGCCGATATACTTCGGCTTCGTCTGGAACATCTCCGGATACTTCCCGGGTATCGCCTCCAGGATGGCGTCCAGGATCTCCTCCGCCTTCTCGATATCGAGACTGTACGGGATGGGCGCGTCGCAGATGGCGCGGGAGGGCGTCTTGGAGCGGTTCAGCACGTTCCGGATGTCGGAGTTGTTCACGATCTTGATGTTGCCGCCGGCGTCCCGGATACAGGTGACGCGCACGCCGATGCTCGTGACCGTGCCGCGGAAGCCGTTGAATTCGATGATATCGCCCACGTTGAACTCATCCTCGAACACCAGGAACACGCCCGTGATGATGTCGGCGATGAGGCTCTCCGCCGCGAAGCCGATGATGAGGGCCAGGATCCCGATACTGGCGAAGATGGTGCTCAGATTGATCCCGATGGCGGACAGGCACCACACGATGCCCACCAGCACCGCCGCGTAGACGATGAAGCTGTTCACCATAGACACGATGCTCTGTCCCTTGCCCGTCTTGGGCTTCACGTGCTCCAGGATCAGTTTCACGACATTCGTGAGGAAGGCCACCAGCAGGATGATGGCGACGATCTTGAACAGGGACACCCAGTTCACCGTCACCGCCTTGCTGACGGCGTCCACGTCGCCGAAAAGGCCCGACCACGCCTGCGACAGCGTGCTCTTCGCCCCCTCCGGCAGGAACCAGAGGATGGCCGGGTTGGTCAGGATGAGGAACAGCACCAGCGCCGCCGCAAAAACAACGATCTTCTTCGCTCTTGACATCTTTTTCATGGTATTCCCTCCCGTCGTTCTGTCAATATACCGCCAGGTCCGTGATATCGTCGGCCGTCACGCCGGGGATGGCGTCCGCTACGTCCACCGGCGCCAGCGCCGCCGCAATATCGTCCTTTTCCAGCCGCACGCCCGTCAGCGCCCTTCCGATACGCCCCGGGTCGCCGTTGGTAAAAAAGTCGCCGTAAACGCTGCACGTCCGGATGACGCCGTTTTCCACGTGCAGCTTCAGCTCCACCGAGCCGATGGGGAACCTTTTGCGCTTGACCGTATTGAACTTGGGCGACTGGCCGTAGACCCAGTCCCACGTCCGGTATTTCAGCGCGGCCAGCTCCCGCACGGAGGCAAGCTCCGCGTCGCCCAGCTTGTACTCCTCCGCCCCGTCCTTCGTCAGCGCGGCGAGGAGCCTTGCCTTGAAATCTCCGATAGCGGGCGGATCGGGCAGAAAGTCCGCGATGTTCGCCACGCGGCTCCGCACCGATTTGATGGCCTTGGACTCGAACTTGTCGGGCTTCACCTTCAGACACCGCGCCACGACGGAAAGGTCGGCGTTGTAGAGGATACAGCCGTGGTGCAGCAGTCTCCCCCTGTCCTTGTGCTCGGCGTTGCCGGACACCTTGGCCCCCGCGACGGTGATGTCGTTCCGGCCGGAAAGGCCGGCGTCCAGCCCCATCTCGCGCAGGGCGGCGCACACGGGCTCCACGAAATCCGCGAAGCGGAAATCGCCCTTGTCCTCCGTGGGCGTGATGTAGGTATAGTTCACGTTGCCGAGGTCGTGGTACACGGCCCCGCCCCCCGTGATACGGCGCACCACGTGGATGCCGTTGGCGTCCACGTACTCCTTGTCGATCTCCTCCAGCGTGTTCTGCCAGCGGCCCACCACGATGGTGGGCTCGTTCTGCCAGATCATGGCCACCGGCTCCTCCGCGCCCAGACTGCGGAAGGCGAATTCCTCCAGCGCCAGGTTGAAATAGGGGTCGTGGCTCTCTTCGTTGCGTATCCAGATCATGGTTTCCCTCCTCCTTATCGTCCGGCTCCGCGGGCCGTCCTGTCCGCAACGGCGGCCAGGAAGCGCTCCAGCCCCGCCGGCCGCGCGTCGGCGGCGGCGAGATGCGTATCGCCCAGCTGCACCGGCTTGTTCCGGCCGTGGTAATCGCTGCCCGCCGTGACGTACAGCCCGTGCCGCTCGGCCAGGGCCAGCATCTCCCGCTGCAGCGCCGGCGTGAAGCCGGAATAAAACGCTTCCACGCCCTGCAGCCCGAAGCCGATGAGCTTCGCGAGCCGCCGCTCCATCGCCTCGCCGCGGATGAGCTCGTCGCCGCGGCCGAAAGCGGGGTGCGCCAGCACCGGTATCCCCCCCGCGCCGAGGATGCCCCGCACGGCGTCCTCCGGCCGGAGGTAGGCGTCGCCCATGGGGAACCGGTCGATATACGTCCGGATGGCCTCCTCCTTCGTCGGCGCGTAGCCGTACCGGACCATTAGGACCCCGACATGCGGCTTGCCCGGGTTGTCCAGTGCGAAGAGCGCGGCGCGGTCCGCCTCCGAAAAGGTGAAGCCGCACTCGCTTTTGAGGAGATCCAGCCGCTTTGCCAGCTTGCTCATGCGCAGCGCGTGCCCTTCCTCCACGAGGCCGACGATCGCCGGCGACGCCATATCGTAGCCGTAGCCGAGGATGTGGTATTTCCCCTCCTCGTCCTTGCAGGAAAACTCCACGCCGTTGATAAAGGCGGGATCGCCCTCCCGGAGGTGTGCCCGGACGATGCTGCAACCTTTGACGGCGTCGTGGTCCGTCACGGAAAACAGCGCGATCCCCGCCTCGCGCACACGGCCGACGATCTCCTCCGGCGTATCCGTACCGTCGGAAACGACGGTGTGCATGTGCAGGTCGAGCCTGTCCGGTGCTCTCATGCGCCCGGTCCCTTCTGCCGCAGACCGCCCTTCTTGACGCCTCCGATGTTCTTCATGCCGCCTCCTCTGCGCCCCGCCGGGGCCGCGGGACGCTGCCTGTCCCGCCCTTGTTTTTTTGTTTATTATAGCTTTTTCCGGACGTTCGCGCAACCCCAAACCGCGCCGCGGAATAGGATGGTGCAAGACTATGCCGAAAGGATGATCGCTTTGCATATCTACGTCGCCGTCCCCGGGGACAGCGTCTGGTCCGTGGCCCGGAAATTCTCTCTTTCGCCGGAGGCCGTCGTCTACGCGAACCAGCTGGCCTCCCCCGCCGTCCTGGCCGTGGGCCAGGCGCTGCTGCTCCCCGTATATGCGCTTTCCTATACCGTCTCGCCCGGCCAGACCGTCTCTTCCGTCGCCCGCAGCCTGCAGGTGAGCGAGGCCCGGCTCCTGGCCCAGAACCCCCAGCTGACCGACCCGGACCGGCTGAGCGCCGGCGCCGTGCTGAACGTCACGTTCGCCGAGCCGAAGCGCGGCCCGCTCCGCACGAACGGCTACGCCTACCCCAACATCTCCGACGCCTCGCTGGAGGCCGCCGCGCCGCGCATGACCTACCTGAGTCCCTTCTCCTGCTCGCTGACGGCGGCGGGCGACCTGGTCCCGCTGGCGGGCGACCGGCGGCTCATCGCCGCCGCCTACCGGGCCGCCGCGGCCCCGCTGCTCACGCTGACCAACCTGAACGAGGGCGCCGGCGGCTTCTCCAGCGACATCCTGCACACGCTCCTCGTTAACCAGCGGGTGCAGGACAACTTCCTTGCCCAGCTCTTCCGGGAGCTGGACGACAAGAGCTACTACGGCGTCAACGTGGATTTCGAGTACGTCTATCCCTATGACAAGGCCAGCTACGAGCAGTTCCTGCGCCGCCTGGCGGACGCGCTCCGCCGCCGCGGCTATACGGTCTGCGCCGCGCTGGCTCCCAAGGTCTCGGCGGACCAGCAGGGGATCCTCTACTCCTCCCACGATTACCGCGTCATCGGCGCCATCATGGACTTCGTCATCCTCATGACCTACGAGTGGGGGTACACCTACGGCCCGCCGGAGGCCGTCTCGCCGCTGAACAGCATGCGCCGCGTGCTGGCTTACGCCGTCACGGAGATCCCGCGGGAAAAGCTCTGGATGAGCCTGCCGAACTACGGCTACGACTGGACGCTGCCCTACGTCCGCGGCACCGCCGCCCGCGCCCTCACCAACACGGCCGCCGTCACCCTCGCCGGCCGCACCGGCGCCGCCATCGCATACGACGAGCGCAAGGCCACGCCGTATTTCCGCTACCTGGACGACGCCGGCCGCCGCCACGAGGTGTGGTTCGACGACGCCCGCAGCATAAAGGCGAAGCTCTCCCTCGCCGCCGAATACGGCCTGGCCGGCGTCAGCTGGTGGACGCTGAACCCCCTTTACCGCACGAACTTCCTGCTGCTGGAAGCGATGTATGACGTGCAGAAAGTCCTCTGATGCAAAAGCGACCCCGGACCGCTCGGTCCGGGGTCGCTTTTTTGATCATTTGCGGAAAGCCGCCTTGAATTGATAGATCATCTTTTTCCTCTTCGTTTTCCAGGCGCTCAAAAGACGCCTGACCCAGCAGAGCGGCAGGAGGATCGGCCGCCGCTCCAACACGGGATAGAGCTTCTGCATATCGCGCCGCGGCAAAAAGATCCGCGAAAAAAGATACCCGGCGCGGCCCTTTTTGGCGATCCGGTTCTCAGCCAGATGTTCCGCGGAGCCGTAAGCGCCGGAGGACAGCACGTAGTCGAGCATGGCCTCGTCCGCGTCGGTCAGCGTCCCGCCGCCGAACAGCCGGAGCGAGAGTTTCCGGTTGGCCCGCTCAAAATCCGCAAGACCGAGCTTTTCCAGCTCGCCGCCGATATACGCCCGGTCCAGCGTCTCTCCCTTCCGCCGGCAATACAAATAAGTATCCAGCAGAGAGCGCAATCCCGTGCCGCCCGCCTGATAGTGCTTCCGCTCGTGGGCGATCATATAGACGTAGAGATCCTCGTCGGAGAAACGGCAGCGTCCGTCCGTGCGGTAACGCGCCGTAAGATCACAATAGTATCCGTACAGCTCGCTGCCCGGTGCAAACAGCATCCTGTGCATCTCGAAACTGCAGAGCGACGCCTTGTGATAAATATCGTGGTGGGTCCTGCCGAAGCTTTCCGTCGAAAAGCCCAGTCTCTCCATGATCCGCCGGACGTCGTCGCAGCGGCCGTCGTCGATCAGGATATCGACATCCGCCATCTGGCGCATGCCGAGCTTCGGATAAAGCGCCTGAAGCACGCACCCCTTGAGCGGCACGTACCAAACGCCCGCCTCTTCCAGCGCTTCCTGCACGGCGGCGCGTTCCGTATTCAGGATCGCCGCCTTGCGGACGATCTTTCCCTTTGCCTGTGTGAACGCCTCGTTTTGAACTCCCGCGCTCTCCAGGCCCATGGCGACGGCGCCCGCCAGCATGTGCTGTTCCGCGAACCGATAGAGCGCCGAAAGGTCCATGGCCGCCGTACGCGCCGCGTCCGGCGTTTTTCCGTCCACGGCGCACGCGGCGAGATACGCCGCGTCCAGCCCCGCCTTGCGGTGCGCTTCAGGTGTCACGGCTTCGCACCCCGCTTTCCGTGAACTCCACTACGCGGTCGCAGATAGCGAACGCCGCGGGACGGTGCGTCACGATGACGACGGTCCTGTCGGTCATCTCGCGCAGGTTCCGGAGCAGTTTTCGCTCCGTCTCCGCATCCAGCGCGCCGGTAGCCTCGTCCAGCAGCAGGATCGGGCTGCCGGAAAAAACGGCCCGCGCGACGGCGAGACGCTGCATCTGCCCTTCGGAAAGTCCTGCGCCGCGCTCGCCGAGCAGGGTGTCGACGCCCTGCTCCAGCTCGGCGACGAACCTGTCTGCGCAGGCGGCGCGGAGCGCGTGCTGAAGCCGCGCTTCGTCGCGGGCGGCGGACGGCTCCGCGAAACTGACGACCTCGCGGATCGTCCCGTTCATCAGCGCGTTGCCCTGCGGGACGTAGGCGAAAAGTCGACGGTATGCCGCGGTGAGCGCGCCGCGCCGACCGCTCTTCTCCGTGTAATACCGCTCGCCGCCGTCCGGCGCGCAGACGCACATCAAAAGCTTCAGCGCCGTGGATTTGCCGCAGCCGCTCTGCCCGGTAAAGGCGACGTATTCGCCCTTCCGTATCTCAAGCGTCAGGTCGCGCAGGACGACGGGCATCCCGTCCTTGCCGGCGTCCGCCTCCCCTGCGGCGGGATAATACGTAAAGCACACGTTTTCAAGGCCGATGCTTTGAAGCTCGTCGGCGTAAAACGCCGCCATCTCTTCAAGCGGTCCGGCCTCTTCGCCATCCTCCGGGAAGCTCTCGGCCTCCATGAGCCGCTCGGCGCTGGCCAGCATGGCGTAATAACGGGGCAGATAGCCCGTGATATTGGCAAACGGCGTCTGTATCTGCGAGATGAGCTGGGTGACCGCCGTGAGCGTGCCGAACGTAACGGTCCCCGTGAGGATGCCGTATCCGCACCAGCCCACGCCGAGCAGGTACATCCCGCTCATAGCCGCGCCGAAGCCGATGTTGCAGAGGTTGGAAAAACGGTTTTTCCGCATGCGCGCCGCCTTGTGCGCCTGCATTTCGGCCTCCGCGTCCTCCCCCGTCTTCGCTTCCGCGGCAAACGAGCGGATCATCAGCATGCTCCCGATGCGCTCCTGCAAAAAGACGCGCAGCCGCCCGTCGGCCTCCTGCACGGTCTTATGGAGCCGTTTCAGCACCTTGCGGAAAAACCACGTGCCCGCTGCCAGCGCTCCCCCGACGGGGATGAGAACGGCGGCAAAGCGCGGCTCCATCGCAATGATCATCGCCAACGCGCTGAGCAGCTTGACCGCCATGCCCACAAGGCCGGGCACGATGTCCACGTACCCGTTTGTCACGACCACGGTATCGTTGGTCAGCCGGTTGAGCCACTCCGCGGAGTGGACGGCGCTGACGCGCAGATAGTCCCGCCGCAGGAGCGTCTCCGTCAGGCGCACCTTGAAAAGGTTCTCGAACGTCGCCTTGGCAAACTCCGTCAGCCACCGGATGACGGCCCGCAGCGCGAGCTGCGCCGCGGCCAGCAGCACGATCAGCGCGATGCCGCGCCAGAAGCCGCCGCCGTCGCCGCCCGCCGCCGCGTCCACGATGGCGCGCAGCAGCAGCGCGTAGAGCACGCCGGACGCGCCGTGGAACGCCTGCACCGCGGTCAGCGCGAGGATATGCATTTTTTTCTTCCCCGGTACGGCCCACAGCCAGCGGAGCGCGCTGTTTTTCATACGTTACCTCTTGATCCCGCGTCTGATCTTCCCGACCGCTTTTTTCGCCGCCGCGCGAAGCGGCGCCGTCCGCACCCACAGCGCGGCATAGACGCGGTACCCCGCCTCCGTGACGCTGTGTTCACGCCCGCCGCGGACGAACCCCGTCATGACGCCGAGGATATCCCCGTCGCGGACGCCGTATTCCTTTATAACACTGTTGTCGCCAAGCGTCACGTAATCCTCCGCCCGCACTTCGACGACGCGGTGGAGCACATACTTGTCCGGCGCCCGGCGGAAAAGGACCACGTCGCCGACGGCACAGCGCTCCGCCCCCTTTTTCCGCACGATGAACAGATCCCGCCCTTCGCGCAGCAGCGGGCGCATGCTCGCGCCCGTGTTCGTATAAGTCAGCGTGCCGTATCGATCCAGATAATCCTCGTATGAAACGCCGTCACTCATCGATAGCCCCAATCTTTCGCAGCTCCGCCAGCACCCGTGCCACGTCGGCCTCGACGGCGCCTTCCGGCGCGTCGAAACGGCCGCGCAGCGCGGCGACGATCGCCGTCTCGGTGGTGTCGTTTTTCAAAAGCGCCAGCACCGCGCCGAGCGTTTTGTTCCCCCGCACCACGCCGGAAAACGCCGCGCCGCCCGCGGGGACGAGCACGGATTCGCTTTCGGTGTTGTGGAGCAGAAAACCGTCCTTCAGTTTCATGCCGTTATCCTTTCATCGCGTCGTAGGCGATCCGCGCCGCCTCGACGTCCGTGTTGCACGTGAGCCGCCACAGGCGCACCGCGGCGGCCAGCCGGTCGATCAGCGTCAGCGTTTTTTCCATCGCCGCCGCGTCCGACGGACGGTAGACCTGCTGCAGGAGCATGGGATACGCCTCCGCCGCCGAAACGGGCTCGATGCGGTTTTCATTGCCCCGCCGCAGGATGCATATCGCCCTCAGCGGAACGGCGGTGTTGCGGCTCAGCCGGTGCTTGCCGTCCCACGGCGTGCCGTAAGCGACGGCGCCGCCCTCCGTCACGCGGACGAGCGGCTTGTCGTCGTTGACCGTGAAGGCCCTCTCGCCCAAAAGCTCCCGCCAGAGGCGCGCGTGCGTGCTTTTTCCCGTGCCGCTCTTCGCGATAAACAGATAGCTCGCCCCGTCCGCGGCCACGCAGGAGCCGTGGACCAGCACAGTATCGCGGTCCGGCATCCGTTCCGCGATCGCGCGGTACACTGCGAGCGTCTCCAGATAGCCGTCCGGAAACGGCCGCGCCGGCACGCCCGCGCGCGCGTCTTCCCGCGCGGACTTTTCGCGCTCGGCGTCGATATCCGCCTGCGTGGTCGCGACGGTAAAGTCCGCCTCTCCCTCTGCGCGGTAGGCGGCGCACAGCGTATGCACGTCCGGATAGAGCGATCGTATCCCGATCGTCCGGTCAGCGATGCGATAGAGCGACTCCATAACCTCTCCATGGCAAAGGACGGGCAGCCGAAGCCGCCCGCCGCACTGCTCTTTTATTTCATTAAGTAATTCATCATGACCTGCGCCACCTCGGCGCGCGTCGCGGTGCCTTTCGGCTGAACCGTACCGTCGTCGTATCCGTTGACGATACCCGCTCCGACGGCCCACGAAAGACTCTCCCGCGCGTACGCGGACGTGTCCGCGGCGTCGGAGAAGATGCTCGTGTCGCCCGCGGCGGCCGCCGTTTTGCCCTTGTACTTTTCGTAGCGGCACAGGATCGTTACGAGCTGTTCGCGGGTGATGTCCGCGTTCGGCTGATACCGTCCGTCGTCATAACCGTCTACGATCCTGTTGGCCGACGCCCACCGTATCGCGGCGCTGTACCACCGTCCGTCCTCCACGTCGCTAAACGTCGTCCCCCCGCTGACGGCGGGACGCTCTTCCAGGTTGTAGAGGATCTGAACGATCATCGCGCGGCTGAGATTGGCCTCGGGGGCAAACTGCCCGTCGCCGACGCCGTCCATAAGTCCGCGCTCCACCACGAAATCGATGGCGGCCACGTACCATTTCGTCTGGTCCACGTCGGTAAACCGTGCGGACGGGTGTTCGGCCGGCGTTTCTTCCGGGTTATCCGACTCAGGCTCCGTCCCGGAGACGCTCCCGCCTCCGCCGCCGTTACCGCCGCTCCCTCCGCTGCCGCCGCCCGGCTGTGCGGGCGCGCCGCCGATGGGAATGAACTGACCGATGATCTCCGTTTCGTTCCCCGCAGCCAGCGCGTGCGTACCGCACGCAGCGCAAAGCAGAACGGCCAGGAGTAAACAAAGCCGTTTTTTGTTCATACGTTCTTATCCGCGGGGTCGTTTACATGCCGACGCCGCCGGGATCCGTCTCGTCTCCGCTGGTGGTAATAACGTCTTCGCTCTCGAAAGCGATCACTTCGAGTTCGAGCGCTTCATAGATCTCCTTCATTATCGCTGCCTCCTTTTAGCCGAAATAGGCGTTCGCGGCCTGGTTGTAACGGTAAAGCCCCATCATGGCGTACTGCAGGTTCTCATTCGGCGACGCGCTGAGCGCCCAGTAGGCGTAGCCCATCGGGCCGTGATGCGCCGTCGTGGTCGTCGCGCCGTTGTCGATCGTGATGTCGTACATCTCGTCCAGATCCTGCGCCGCGATGTTCTCGACTTCGACGTAGTAGAGACCGCCCGCGGACTTGATCGGCATCCCGACGCCGCCCTTGGTGATCGTCAGCGCGGAGGTGTCGTCAGAATCGAAGTACAGACGGAACGAAGTCTCGTTCTTCAGCACCAGCGTCGTGTACTGGAACGTGAAGTGGTCGATGTTGGAGGGGACGGTGTAGGCGAAGCCGGAAAGGTCGCCCGCCGTGACCGTGGAGAAGCCGGCCACTTCGGGACGCGCGCCGGCGTAACCCTGATCGCGGACCGCGAAGTAGTGCTTCGCGTAGGTGCAGTAGGCGCTCATATCGCGCGCCAGCTGCTGCATGGCGGCGGTGCCGGTGCTCTGCGCCTCGGTCAGGCAGGTCGCGAGCGCGTAGTCGTAGCCGGTGTCGCCGTCGACCGCCGCGCCGAGGTTGTCGGCGAAGCCGATGTAGCTGTCGGCGGAGATGTTCTTGATCTTCATCGTGAAGGCCTTGTCGACGTCTTTGGCGACCGTCGTAAGGGTAAAGCCGTAAACGGTGTACGGCGTCGTATCGCGGTATTTGACCTCCGGCGAGACCGCGCTCACCAGCTGGCTCGCGGCAAGCGTCGCGCCGTCGTAGAACTCGACCTGATAATTGGCCGCGTCGCCCGTGATCGCACCGCCGAGCACCAGGTAGGTGTTCATGCCGATCTGGCCCTCGAGCGTCATCGAGTGGCCGAAGATCTGCGCGTCGATGACGGTGGAGGTCCCGGCCGTGTAGATCGGGTCGCCCGCGTTGCCGGAGAACGCGCAGAAATAAGCGGCAAAGTCGCCCGTGTTGAGCGTGACCGCGGTGTCGGTCGCGGTGCCGTTGTTGTTGGTGAACGTGCAGCTCGTGGCGGTGACCGAGGCGCTCTGATCGCACTTGATCGCGCCGCCGTCGCTCGAAGCGGTGTTGCCCGTGAACGTTACGCCGTTCAGCGTGATATCGCCCGCGCAGCGGTCGTAGATCGCGCCGCCCGCCCAGCTGGCCGTGTTGCCGCTGTACGTGCCGCCGGTGACCGTGAGCGTCACGGTATCGGCCGCCGGGTTGCCGACGCAGATCGCGCCGCCCGCCACGGCGGAGTTGCCCGTGAAGTCGCAGTTCGTCACCGTGGCCGCGCCCGCGCCGTACACGTAAAGCGCGCCGGCGGTGCCGGCCGCGTTCGTCGTGAACGTGCAGCCGGTGAAGGTCGAAGTCGCCGCGTTAGTGCTGACGGCGGAGCCGTTTTGGCCGTTGTTGCTGGTAAACGTGCAGTCCGTGCACGTCAGAGACGTGAGCCCTTCGGCATAAATACCGCCGCCGCCCGCGCCGGTACCCCAGTTGCCCTCGAACGCGCAGTCCGTGAACGAGGCGTTGCCGGTGCCGTAGAGGGAGATCGCGCCGGTCGAGTCGGTGCCGTTGCCCTGGCCGCCGCCCTCGCCGATCTGGCAGCCGGAAGCGGTGACGTTGCCGCAGCTGGAAAGAACGACAGCACCGTTCACGCCGGCGTTCGCCGTGGCTTTGCAGTCCGTCAGGGTCACGGCGCCGGTATTGGCGTAGATAGCGGTGGAACCGCCGTAGATCCAGATGCCTTCCAGCTCCAGATCAAAGTCGCCGGCGTTGATGAGCGTAAACGTCCAGTTGCCGCTCAGCTTCGTCGCGCCCGCGCCGCTCAGCTTCGCGTCGGCGCTGAGGAAGAGCGTCGTCGTCAGAACGATGTCGTTGTCCAGGATGATCTCAGCCTCGTTCGCCGCGAGGGCGGTGGTGAGTTCCGCTTCATCCGTGACATGGACCGCCGTCGCTTTCGCGGAGGGCGCCGCCGCTACCAGCACCGCGCATACGAGCGCGAAGCTCAAAAACAGAGAAAGCATTTTCTTCATAGTCGTTTTTCCTGCCTTTCTTTTTCAGGAGACTCTCTCCTGTTACATAGACAGTCATAACTATCCATGGTATTTATTATTATTATAAAATGAAACCGCACGAAAACTATTTTCATTACTTAAGATTATATATGTTTTTTTTACGATTGCGCCGTGGCAGTGATACTAACGTGAAAAAGCCCGTTCTCTTCTCCCGATTGCGGACATGCGCCCGATGTGGTATCATAGATCCCAGGGATAAAACCATACGGGGAGGGCCTTATGGACACTTACGAAAAACTGATGTGCTGCGCGGACGCCGTGCGGCGCGCAACGGATTTTACGCCGGATATCGCGCTCGTGCTCGGCTCCGGCCTCGGCGGCCTCGCCGACGCGCTGGACACGGAAGCGGCCGTGCCCTACGGCGCGATCGACGGCTTTCCCGTCTCCACCGTGCCGGGGCACGCGGGCCGTTTTCTCTTCGGCCGCCTCGGCGGGAAAAGGGTCGTCGTCCTGCAGGGCCGCATCCACTATTACGAGGGCTACCCGATGGAGGACGTCGTCCTTCCCGTCCGCCTCGCGGGCGTGCTCGGAGCGAAAACGCTCTTCCTGACCGGCGCTGCCGGCGGCATCAACGCCGCCTTCGCGCCGGGCGATCTCATGCTCCTCACGGGCCATATCTCGTCCTTCGTCCCTTCGCCGCTCCGCGGCGCGAATATCGACGCGCTCGGCCCCCGCTTTCCCGATATGACCGACGCGTACGATAAAGACCTCCGCGCGCTCGTCCGCGCCGCCGCCGCGGAAAACGGCATTGCGCTCCGCGAGGGCGTCTACGTCCAGACCGCCGGTCCCCAGTATGAAACGCCGGCGGAGATACGCATGTACCGCGCCCTCGGCGCGGACGCCGTGGGCATGAGCACCGCGTGCGAGACGGCCGCCGCCCGCCATATGGGCCTGCGCGTCGTCGCCGTCAGCTGTATCTCCAACATGGCCGCCGGCATGCTGGACAGGCCCCTCACCCATCAGGAGGTGCAGGACACCGCGGACCGTATCGGCCCCGTCTTCGCCCGGCTCATCGCCGCCGCCGTGGCGCGGATGTGATGGGCGCCGTCTACCTGTCGCGCCGGGTCCCGCCGGAGGTGGCGGCCTATCTCCGGAGCGCCGGGCGAGAAGTGCGCCCCGTCCCCGACGAGCCGCGTCTCCCGCCCGCACTCGCCTCCCATCCCGACCTCGTGCTCTGCCGCCTGCCGCAGGGGCTCGTCCGGGCCGACCCGGCCCGTCTCGGCGCCGTCTATCCGGCCGACGCCGCCTACTGCGCCGCCGCGCTGGACGGCCTTTTCGTCCACCGGCTGGATATCACCGCGCCGGAGCTGCTGGCCGCCGCCCGCCGCCAGGGCCTCGCGCCGCTGGACGTGCGCCAGGGCTACACCAAATGCTCCCTCGTCGTGGTGGACGGCTCCGCCGTCATCACCGCGGATCAAGGCCTCGCGGAGGCCTTATTTACAACGAATGTAAAAGTTTTGACAGTTGAACCGGGCCACGTTTTGCTGCCCGGCTATGACGTCGGCTTCCTCGGCGGCGCCTCCGGCCGCGTCGGGGACGAGGTGCTGTTCACCGGCGATCTCACCGCCCATCCGGACCACGCCCGCATCGCCGAATTCGTTGAGGGGCGCGGGCTTGCCGTCAAGGATTTTCCGGGCTTCCCGCTGACCGATTTCGGCAGTATTTTGGAGGAATAAACGCAAAAAAAGCGTTTTCTTTTCCATAGCGCCGTGTTATAATAAACTATTAAAATAGGAATTTATCCGCTTTTTTGTGTTTTTCCGGAAAAAAGCGTTCAAAAACCGCGCCGCGTTTTGCACGCGCGCCCCCAAAAGATCCCCCCGAAAACCAAGGAAAGGAGACGTTTTTACATGCTGGAACTTGTTGCCTCGGCCGGCTCGCCGGAAGCCGTTTCCGCCGCCGTACAGAACGGCGCGACGGCCGTCTATGTGAGCTTCGGCGCGCCGGACAGCGTGAAAACGTCTCTGGATATGACCTACGGCGATTTCGCCCGGGCGGCGGAGTTCTGCCGCCAGCGCGGCGTGAAGATCTACGCCGTCATCGATTACCTGCCCACAGACGGCGAGTTCGCCGCCGCGGTCAAGACCGCCCGCATGGCCAGCCGCACCGGCGCCGACGCACTGGTGGTCAGCGACCCGGGTCTCATCCGCGTGCTGCGCCGCGTGGTGCCGGAGCTGCCCCTTTTCGGCGGGGAAAAGCTGAACATCCACAACGCTGACGGCGTGAAGATCGCCGCCGCGATGGGCCTGAAGCGGATCACGCTGGCCCGGGAGCTCTCCCTCGCGGAGATCGCGTCCCTCTCCGCCGCCGCGGACATCGAGACGGAGGTCATCGCCCACGGCCCCACCTGCCCCTCTTACGCCGGCTTCTGCCATCTGAGCGAGGCGCAGGGCGCGGGCAGCAGCTTACGCGGGCAATGCGCCCTCGTCTGCCGGGAGGCCGCGGCCTCCGGCGCGAAGGAGCCCTTCCCCCTCAAGCTGAAAGATACCTGCCTTTTGACACGGCTCGCCGCGCTGGAAAAAGCCGGCGTCGCCGCCGTCCGTATCACCGGACGGGAGCGGCGGGCGGAATACACCGCCCTCGCTACGGAGGTCTATGCCCGCGCCGTGCGCGACAGCGACAGCGTGACCGCCGGGGACGGCGATCTGCTGCGGAGCGTATTCTCCCCCGGCGGCCTCTGCGAGGCATGGCTGGACGGCCCGGAAAAGAGCGCGGACATGACCGCCCGCGCCGCCTCCGACGCGGAGGTGAGCCCCCAGTTCTTCACCTCCGTGCGCAAGGCCTATCTGAACCGGGAATACCAGCACGTGGCCGTATGGTTCTACGGCACGCTGGCGGCGGAAAAGCCGCTGACGCTGTCCGTGGCGGACGACCGGGGCAACCTGGTGGAGATGACCGGCCCCGTACCGGAGCCCGCCTTCCATCAGGAGACCACCTTCGCCGTGCTCCAGACGGAGCTGCTCAAAACGGGCGGCACGCCCTTTTACTGCGACGGCGTGAAGTGCGCCATCGACAAGGGCCTTTATCTCCCCACGGCGGAGATCGGCAAGCTGCGCGACGCGCTTTTGGCCGAGCTTTTGGAGCGCCGCAAGGCGTATCCGCCCCGGGTGGAATTCGATTACGACAGCTTCACGCTCTGCTCCAACCCCCAGGACCCCCCTGCCCTCACCGTCTCCGTGGCCGACGGCAGCCAGCTTTCGGACGCGCTGCTGGAGATCGCGCCCACGGTGCTGACGATCCCGCTGTGGAAGATCGAAGACTCGCGGGACGCCCTGCGCCCCTTCATCGAGCGGGAGGGCATCACCGTGGCGGCGCTGCTGCCCGGCGTCGTCCGGGACGGCGAGCGCGAGGCGGTGGAAGCCCTGCTGCAGAAGGCCGCGGCCCTGGGGATCCGCCACGCCATGGTCTCCAGCTTCGCCCACATCCTGCTGGCCCGCCGGGCGGGCTTCCTGGTGATGGGCGATATCGGGCTGAACATCTACAATTCCCGCACGCTTGGCGTGCTGCAGGAGCTGGGGCTCATCTCCGCCGCGCTCCCGTTCACCATGACGGCGGAGGAGGCGCGCACGCTGTCGAAGACCGTGCCCGCGGAGATGATCGTTTACGGACGGCTGCCGCTCATGCTGACGGAGACCTGTATCTCCAAGGCGGCCACCGGCGTATGCAGCTGCGGCAGCTTCGCGGGGCTGGCCGGGGCGGACGGGCTGCTCATGCCCGTGGTGTCGGAATACGGCTGCCGCAACGTGGTGCTGAGCGCGCGGCGGCTTTTCCTGGCCGGCCGCATGAAGGACTATATGACCGCCGGCCTCGCCGGCGTACGCCTTTCCTTTACGACGGAAAACGCCGCGGAATGCGCCCTGATCGCGGGGCGCTACCTGGGCATGAACAAGCACACGCCCGCGGCCGTGATGAGAGGTATCCATGAGAACTGACAGACAACGGATCATCCTGGCCTCCGCCTCCCCCCGGCGGCGGGAGTTGCTCGCGCTGATGGGCGTCCGCGATTTCGCGGTCATCCCCGCCCGGGAGGAGGAAGCTCCCCCCGCGGATCTCGGCCCGGCGGAAACGGTGCGCGAGATCGCGCTGATGAAGGCGCGGGACGTGGCCGCCCGGGAGCCGGGGCTCGTCATCGCCGCCGATACGCTGGTGTGGCAGGACGGCGCGCTGCTGGGCAAGCCCGCGGACGGCGCGGAGGCCGCCGCCATGCTCCGCCGTCTTTCCGGACGGAAGCACACCGTCTTTTCCGGCGTCGCCGTGCTGGCCGACGGCCGGGAGCTGACGGATTTTGAGGCGACGGACGTCTGGTTCCGGGAGATGAGCGAGGAGGAGATCCGCTTCTACGTGGCCTCCGGCGAGCCGCTGGACAAAGCCGGCGCCTATGGGGCGCAGGGACTGGGCTCCCTCTTCGTGCGGCGGATCGAGGGCGATTTCTTCAACGTGATGGGGCTGCCGGTGTGCCGGCTGGGCCTGATGCTGAAAGCGTGCGGTGTGGACCTCGCATCGCTGAATGAAGGGTGAACGATGTGAAAAGCTTTATCAACAGAAAGGGCTTCTGGGTGATCATCGTCGCGGTGGTCATCGCGCTGGCCGCGGCGCTGTCCGTGGCGCTGGGCCATTCCGGCTCCGACGTGGCGAACAGCCTGTCCAACACGCTCATGAAGCCCGTGAAAACGGTCATGTCCTCCTTTGTGGACTCGCTGGAAAAATACTATAACTACATGTACCGGTACGACGCCATCGCCGCGGAGAACGAGGAGCTGAAAAGCCGCGTGGCGAAGCTGGAGGAGGAGTACCGGGAATACACGGAGATGAGCGAGGAGAACGTCCGTCTGCGGGCGCTGCTGGACCTGAGCGAGCGCAACTCCGACTATAAATTCGACACGGCCACCATCATCGCGTGGACGAGCTCCAACTACGCCTCCTCCTTCACCATCAACAAGGGCACCGGCGCGGGGCTGGAGCTGGGCCAGGGCGTCATCACGGAGAACGGCTACCTGGTGGGCCAGATCACCCAGATCGACTACGCCTCCGCCACGGTCACCACCATCCTGGACACCACCTCCAACGTGGGCGCGCTGGTGAACGAGACCAGCGAGGTGGCCATCATCAACGGCGACTTCGACTGCTTCCAGGAGGGGAAGGTGCGCCTTTCCTATCTGCAGAACGACACCAGCGTCATCGCCGGCGACACCATCATCACCTCCGGCAAGGGCGGCGTGTTCCCGCAGGGGCTCGTCATCGGCTATGTGGAAAGCGTCGTCAGCGACCCCTCCGGGCTGGACGTGTACGCCGTGGTGGCCCCGGCGGCGGACATCACCGACCTGACCCACGTGTTCATCATCACCGAGTTCAACATCACCCAGTAAAAAGGACGCGCCATGAAGATCAAAAGCCGCACGGCCATCAAAACGCTCATACTCGTGGCTTTCGTGTTCATAGCCTACCTGCTGCAGGCTATGCTCTTTGCCCGCATGTCCATTTTCGGGGCGAAGCCGCTGGCTCTGCCGCTGGCCGTGGCGGCCATCGCCATGGCGGAGGGCAGCGTCCGCGGGGGCGCCTTCGGCGTGCTGGCGGGCGTGCTGTGCGACCTGTCCTTCAACCAGCCCGCCATCACCTTCACCATCGGCCTCGCCATCGTCGGCATCGGCATCGGCCTTATGGCGGAAAACTTCCTGGTGAAAAATTTTGCCTCCTATCTGCTGTGCACGCTGATCGCCCTGATGTTCTGCGCCGCGTGGCAGTCCATGTCCTTCCTCATCTTCGACAACGTGGCCGCGGCCCCGCTGCTGGCCATCAGCGTGCGGCAGACGCTGGCCTCCCTGCTGTTCACGCCGCCGGTCTATCTGCTGCTGCACGTGATGGACCGCCTCGCCGCCTGACGGCCGAAAGGAAACGACCCCATGGAAAAGATCATCAAGCCCTCGCGGCTGACCTTCCTCTGTATCATCCTCGCCATCCTGCTCGTGATCTACGGCATCACGCTGTATAAGCTGCAGGTGCTGGAAGGCGAGGAGTACCTGACCGAATCCACCGGCACCATCACCGTCCGCTCCACGCTCCCCGCCTCCCGGGGCGCCGTCCTGGACCGGAACGGCGTCATCCTGGTGGACAACCAGACGACCTACAACATCAAACTGTCCCGCTCCATCCTGCTGAAAAGCGCCGACCCCAACGGCAGGCTGCTGGAGCTGGTGACCATCCTGGACGACGCCGGCGTCGCCCACAACGACGATTTTCCCGTCACCAAGAGCGGTCCCTTCTCCTACAGCGCGGACATGGGCAGCAAGCAGCGGGAGCGCCTGCTCCGCTACTTTGCGTTCTTCGGCCTGGACGAGAACATCTCCGCCCCGGACCTGATGAGCTGGCTCTGGGACCATTACGGCATCGACTACACGCTGACGCCGGAGACGGCCCGCGTCATCATGGGCATCCGGTATGAGCTGGAGCTCCGGGCCATCATGAACATCGACGAATACATCTTCTGCGAGGACGCGGACCTTGATCTCATCAGCCGCGTGACGGAGCGGGACATCCCCTTCGTCTCCGTCGCCGCCGGCTCCGTCCGCGTGTACCACACCGCCTACGCCGCCCACGTGCTGGGCCACATCGCCCGCATGAGCGACGCGCAGTACGCCGTCTACAAGGAGCAGGGCTATCCCTACGGCTCCACCATCGGCCAGGCCGGCGTGGAAGCCGCCTTTGAGACATATCTCCACGGCACGGAGGGCGCCATGACCCGGATCTACGACCGGAACGGCGCCGTGACCGACTCCACCGTCACGGCGGAGCCCCAGGCCGGCGGCAACGTCTATCTGACGCTGGATATCGAGCTGCAGGGCGTGGCGGAGGAAGCGCTGTCCGCCACCATCGCCTCCATCAACGCCGAGCGCGAGGAGGACGAGGAGCTGGCCACCGGCGGCGCCGCCGTAGCCATCGACGTCAAGACCGGCGACGCGCTGGTCATCGCGTCCTACCCCTCCTACGACCCGGCGCGCTATCTTTCCGATTACACGGAGCTGCGCGACACCGACGGCAACCCGCTGTACAGCCGGGCGACGCTGGGCACCTACAACCCCGGCTCCACCTTCAAGCCCGTGACGGCGCTGGCCGCGCTCTCCAACGGCACCATCACCCGTTTTTCCACCATCACGGACGAGGGCCGCTACACCAAGTATCCCGACTACCAGCCCAGCTGCTGGATCTATCACGGCCCCGGCTCCGCCACCCACGGCACGCTGAACGTGGTGGGCGCCATCGAGAATTCCTGCAACTACTTCTTCTACACCGTGGCGGACATGATGGGCATACGGCCCATCATCGCGACGGCGGAGCAGTTCGGCCTCGGCTCCAAGACCGGTATCGAGATCGGCGAGTCCGAGGGGCACATCGCCTCGCCGGAATACAAGGAGGAGGCTCTGCACGAGGGCTGGTGGGCGGCCGACAACCTGCTGGCCTGCATGGGCCAGGGCCACAACTACTTCACCCCCCTGCAGATCGCGAACTACGCCGCCACCATCGCCAACGGCGGCACCCACTATAAAGTGTCCCTGCTGAAAAAGATCACCACCGCCGATTACGCCTACACCGTGCTGGAGGAGGACCCCGTGGTGCTGAACGTCATCGACGATCCGGACGGCAACATCGGCGTCATCCACGAGGGCATGGAGGCCGTGGCCAAGCGCGGCACCGCCGCCTCCGTCTTCCGGAACTATCCGGTCAAGGTGGCGGCCAAGACCGGCACCGTGCAGGCCGACACCGCCGAGATCAACAACGGCGTCTTCATCTGCTACGCCCCGGCGGACGATCCCGAGATCGCCGTCGCCGTCGTGGTGGAAAAGGGCGGCTCCGGCGCGGGCATCATGGCCGTCGCCAAGGAGATCCTGGACGCCTATTTTGAAAAGACCACCTATTCCTCCGCCGCCGAAGCCGACAACGCTCTCGTCCGGTAAGCTTGAAAACGGCGCGGCGCTCGTTTATAATGGATCATTACGGGACATCCCCGGCAAAAGGAGGTCCGTCATGGGCAAGAACATCCTCATAGCCTCCGGCAAGGGCGGCACCGGCAAGACCACGGCCACCGCCGCCATCGCCTCCTGCCTCGCCCTGCGCGGCCACAGGACGCTCTGTATCGACTGCGACGTAGGGCTGCGGAACCTCGATCTCGCCCTCGGCATGACCGACGTTTCCGCCACGGACCTGTCCGACGTCACCGCGGGCCGTCTCCCGCTGGAGGAGGCCGCCGCGGCCTGCCCCGGGATCGAGGGGCTGTGGTTCCTGGCCGCGCCCTCCACCGCCAGCGCGGAGGATATCGCGCCGGCGGATATGAAAAAGCTGCTGGGCGAAGCGCGGGCCGCCTATGACTACTGCCTGCTGGACGCGCCGGCCGGCATCGGCGCCGGCTTCCGCCTCGCCGCCGCGGACGCGGACATGGCCGTCATCGTCGTGAACGGCGACGCCAGCAGTCTGCGGGACGGCCAGCGGACCGTCATGGAGGCGACGCGCCTCGGTATCCCGGAGATCAGGCTGCTGGTCAACCGGCTGACGCCCTCCCTCTTCCGCCGCACCGGCGCCACCGTGGACGACGTCATCGACGTGGTGGGCGCGCGGCTCATCGGCGTCGTGTCCGAGGACCGGGACGTGGCCGCCGCGCTGAACACGGAAAAACCGCTGGCGCTTTTCGGCGCCAAATACGCCTATCCCCAGTTCGACAACATCGCCCGCCGGATCGCCGGCGAGAACATCCCCATCGGCAAACTGCCCGTCAACGTCTGAAAGGAGGACGACAATGAACATCGCGCTCATGGCCCACGACAGGAAAAAGGAACTGATGGTGCAGTTCTGCATCGCCTACTGCGGTATCCTGGCCGGCCACACGCTCTGCGCCACCAACGCCACCGGCAACCTCATCAAGGAGGCCACCGGCCTGCCGGTCCACCTCTATATGTCCCGCAACCAGGGCGGTATCGAGCAGATCGGCGCCCGCCTCGCCTATAACGAGATCGACCTCGTCCTCTTCTTCTGCGACCCCTCCGGTCCGGAGCGGTACGACGACGTGGAGCGTATCTGCCGCCTCTGCGACCAGCAGAACATCCCCTTCGCCACCAACGTGGCCACGGCGGAGGTGCTGATACGCGGGCTGAAGGACGGCCTGCTCGACTGGCGCGACATCGTCAACCCCAAGAAATAAAAACAAAGCCGCTGCTCCCGCCAAGGCCGGGAGCGCGCTTTTTGAAAGGAAACCGACCTATGGAAAAGATCAAGCCGCGCACGCTGTCCGGCTTTATGGAGCTGCTGCCGCAGGACCAGATGAAGTTCCGCGGCATGACGCAGGCGCTGCGCCGCACGTTTTCGCTTTACGGCTTTTCCCCCATCGACACGCCCCTCATCGAGGAGAGCAGCATCCTGCTCGCCAAGGGCGGCGGCGACACGGAAAAGCAGATCTACCGCTTCACCAAGGGCGACAGCGATCTCGCGCTCCGCTTCGACCTGACGGTGCCCCTCGCCCGCTACGTGGCCCAGCATTACGCGGAGCTGACGTTCCCCTTCCGCCGCTACCAGATCGGCAAGGTCTACCGGGGCGAGCGCGCCCAGCGCGGCCGCTTCCGCGAGTTTTACCAGGCCGACATCGACATCATCGGCGACGGGAAGCTGGACATCATCAACGAGGCGGAGATCCCCTCCATCATCTACCGCGCCTTTACGGAGATGGGCCTCACGCGCTTCCTCATCCGGATCAACAACCGCAAGATCCTGACCGGCTTTTACGCCATGCTGGGCCTCGCCGACAAGGCGGGCGACATCATGCGCACCGTGGACAAGCTGGAGAAGATCGGCCCCGACAAGGTCCGCGCCATCCTGACGGACGACTTCGCCGTGGCCCCGGCCGCCGCCGACGAGATACTGCGCTTCATCGCCGTCAAGGGCTCGAACAGGGATATCCTCGACGCGCTGGCCGCCTACCGCGGCCGGAACGAAACGTTCGACCGCGGGCTGGAGGAGCTCGCCGCCGTGACGCGGTATCTCGCCGAGTTCGGCGTGCCGGAGGACCATTTTGCCGTCGATCTCACCATCGCCCGCGGGCTCGATTACTACACCGGCACCGTGTACGAAACGGCCATGCTCGACCACCCGGAGGTGGGCTCCATCTGCTCCGGCGGCCGGTACGACAACCTGGCCGAATACTATACGGACAGGCCCCTCCCCGGCGTCGGCATCTCCATCGGCCTCACCCGCCTTTTCTTCGTGCTGGGCGACTGCGGCCTGCTCTCCCCCGACTATCCCTCCGCCCCGGCGGACGCGCTCATCATCCCCATGACCGACGACCTGGCGCCCGCCGTGTCGCTGGCCACCGCCCTGCGGGCGGACGGCGTCCGCGCCCAGCTCTACCGGGAGGACAAAAAGTTCAAGCAGAAGATGGCCTACGCCGACAAGCTCGGCATCCCCTTCGTCATCCTCCTGGGCGAGGATGAGATCGCCGCCGGCAAGGCCGCGCTGAAAAACATGCTCACCGGCGAACAGGTGCTCCTGCCGCCGGAGGCGGTCGCCGGCCGGATACGGGCCGTCACCGCCGCCGCGGACAGCGGCAAGGTCATCCGCGAAGACTAAAGAGTAAAAGAGGACGAATACGTATGCTTCAATCCCGTACACACACCTGCGGAGCGCTCCGCCTGACGAATGCCGGCGAAAAGGTGCACCTTTGCGGCTGGCTGGAAAACGTCCGCGAGGTCGGCGGCAATCTCGCCTTCGTCGTCCTGCGCGACTTTTACGGCACCACCCAGCTCGTCGCCGAAACGGACGAGATGGTCGCCGCCTTCAAGGCGCTCAACAAGGAATCCACCATCGCCGTGGAGGGCGTCGTGCGCGAACGCTCCAGCAAGAACCCCAAGCTCCCCACCGGCGATATCGAGGTCGTGCCCGACAAGCTGGAGGTGCTGGGCCGCTGCCGCTACAACAGCCTGCCCTTTGAGATCAACCACAGCCGGGAGGCGGACGAGTCCGCCCGGCTCAAATACCGCTATCTCGATCTCCGGAACCCCGCCGTCAAGGCGAACATCCTGCTCCGCTGCAACGTGGTGGCCGCCCTGCGGCAGGCCATGACGGAGCAGGGCTTCCTGGAGATCACGACGCCCATCCTGACCGTCTCCTCGCCGGAGGGCGCGCGGGACTATCTGGTCCCCGCCCGCAAGCACCCCGGCAAGTTCTATGCCCTGCCCCAGGCGCCCCAGCAGTTCAAGCAGCTGCTGATGACCGCGGGCTTCGACCGCTATTTCCAGATCGCCCCCTGCTTCCGGGACGAGGACGCCCGCGGCGACCGCTCCCCCGGCGAGTTCTACCAGCTGGATATGGAGATGGCCTTCGCCTCGCAGGAGGACGTGTTCGCCGTCTGCGAGCAGGTCCTGCCCCCCATCTTCGCCAAATACGGCAAGTATGATATCGCGTCCGAGCCGCCCTTCCGCCGCATCCCGTACCGGGAGAGCCTGGAGACTTACGGCACGGACAAGCCCGACCTGCGCATCGACCTGACGGCGAAGGACGTCACCGCCCTGTTCGAGGGCACGGAGTTCGCGCCGTTCCAAGGCCGGACCGTCCGCGCCGTCGCCATCACGGACTGCGCCCTGACGCGCAAGCAGATCGAAAAGCTCCTGGCCGACTGCGAGGTGCAGAGCGGCGCCAAGGGCTACTGGTTCAAAACGGACGAGACCGGCACCATCGCCGGCGGCGTGGCCAAATTCGTGGACGCGGACAAAGCGAAGGCGCTGCTGCCTCTCGCGCCGAATACGCTCATCGTGCTGGCGACGGACGTCAAGACCGCCGGCGTCGTCATCAAGACCTTCGGCCCCGCCTGCCCCGGCCACATGGACGCGGAGCGGTACGAATTCTGCTGGATCACCGACTTCCCGATGTACGAGATCGGCGAGGAGAGCGGCGAGCTGGAATTCTGCCACAACCCGTTCTCCATGCCGAAGGGCGGGCTGGAAACGCTTTTGAAGGCGGAGCGCGGCGAGATCGACCCGCTTACGATCATGGCCGACCAGTACGACCTGGTCTGCAACGGGGTGGAGCTCTCCTCCGGCGCCGTCCGGAACCACGACCCAGAGATCATGGTCAAGGCCTTCGAGCTGGTCCGCCTCGGCGAGGAGGACGTGAAAAAGAAGTTCCCCGCCATGTACAACGCCTTCTGCTACGGCGCGCCGCCCCACGCGGGCATCGCTCCGGGCGTGGACCGCATGGTCATGCTCCTGGCGGGCGAGGATTCCATCCGGGAGATCATCCCCTTCCCCATGAACAAGAACGCCCAGGACGTGATGATGGGCGCCCCCGGGGAGGTCACGCAGGCCCAGCTGGACGAGCTCTCCATCGCCGTGACCCGCCGGGAGGACGACGGAACGCAGTAAGAGACAAAAAACAGGGTCGCACGGCTTTTTCTGCGCCGTGCGACCTCTTTTTCGCTTTTTTGCGCCCTTTTGGCGGTATGATCGGACCAGATCCGATGGATACCGCGAGGTGATGTCTTTTGTCCGCCGTTCCCGCCTTTTTTCGCCGTCCCCGCTTCCGCTATCTCCCCTGCGCCGCCATCACGGCCGCCGCGCCGCCCCTGCGCCAGACGCAGGAGCTGCCGGACCTGCTGGCGCTGGTAGCCAGTATCCGCCGCCACGGCCTGCTCTCCCCGCTCCTCGTCGCGCGGCAGCGCCGCGGGCGGTACCTGCTGCTCTGCGGCTCCCGCCGGCTCTGCGCCGCGCGCCTTGCGGGCCTTGAGAAGGTGCCCTGCCTCATCCATCGCGGCCCGGTCCAGCCCGCCGTCCTCTCGCTGACGGAGAACCTGCAGCGCCGCAGCCTCTCGTTCACGGAGGAGTCCGCCGCCTACCTGCGCCTTTCGCAGACCGGCGTCACGCCGGAGCGCGCGGCGGAGCTGACGGGGATACCGGAGGAGCGGATCACTGACATGATACGGGCGGGCAGCCTGCCGCTCCCGTACCGCAGCGCCGTGCAGACGCGGCAGCTCACGGTCAGGGACGCACTGGCCCTCTCCCGCGCGGCGGAGGCCCCCTCCCCGCCGCCGGAGCCCGCGCCGCCCCGGCGGAGCGTCTCTCTCCCGCCCGTCAGCGACCCCCGCTCTTTCCTCAACACGGTCCAGCGCGGCGTGGACGCCCTGCGCCGCGGCGGCCTCGCGGTGGAGTATGAGACCAGCGCCGGCGGCGAGCTCATCACCATCCGGCTCCCGGCGGCGAAAACGCCGTAAACGCAAAAAAGCCCGTTCCCCGGTGGGAACGGGCTTTTCGTTTTTGCTCAAATGCCCCAGACGAGCCAGATGATCACGTAGCCGGAAAGGACGGCCGCCATCGTGAACGGCACGCCGATCCGCAGGAAGTCCCTCGTGGTGACGGTCTCGCCGTTTTTCCGCAGGATACCGATACCGGCGATGTTCGCGGAGGCGCCGATGGGCGTCAGGTTGCCGCCCAGCGTGGCCCCGATGAGCAGGCCGAAATAGAACACGTACGGCTCCACGCCCATGATGGCGGAGATGTCCTGCACCACGGGCAGCATGGTCGCGACGTAGGGGATGTTGTCGATAAAGGCCGAGAACGCCACCGAGAAGAAGACGATGAGCGTATAGAGCGCGAAGGGGCTGTCCCCCGCCACGCGGCAGAAAAGCGCCGCGATGGCCTCGATGACGCCCGCCGCCGTGATGCCCTCGATGACGATGAAAAGACCGAAGAGCAGGAGCAGCGTCTCCACGTCCAGCTCGTTCAGCACGCGCCGAAACACGCGGTCGGTGCCCTCCCTGGCGCAGCCGCGGACGACGCCGACGACGCAGAGCGCCATGCAGATGAGGCCGCTGCGCATTTTATACAGCGTCAGCAGCGCGCCGCCCGCCGGCGCCGGGATGAAGGACGCCAGGATGAGCAGCACCACCACGCCCGCCATCAGCCAGCTGGGGAAGTAGTCCGTGACCTCCGTGGTGACCTCCGCGTCGATGGGCTGGCGCTCATGCCGGAAGAGGAACATCAGCACGGCGAGCGAGATGAGCGCACCGATCTCCACGGCCCAGAAAATGCCCGGCTTGCCGTGCATCCAGAGGAATTCGATGAAGTTCATATCCGCGAAGCCGCCCAGCAGGATGCTCGTCGTGTCGCCTACCAGCGTCGCCGCGCCCTGCAGGTTGGAGGAGACGGTGATCGCGATGATGACCGGCACCGGCGAGATCTCCAGCTTGCGGGAGATGGCGAGCCCGATGGGCGCCACCATCAGCACCGTGGCCACGTTGTCCACGAAGGCGCTGATGACGCCCGCGAACAGGGACAGGATGGTCACGGCCCACATGACGTTGGGCGTTTTGGCGATGAGCATCTCGGAAAGGCGCGCCGGCATGCGGCTGTCGATGAAGAGCGTCACGATGCCCATCGTGCCGCCGATCATCAGCAGGACGTTGTAGTCCACCGCCCGCAGCGCCGAGACGAAGCTCATCTCATAAAGCCCCGCGTACCCCAGGATGACGAACACCGCAGCGGAAGTCAGCGCGATCCACGGCCTCACCCGCTGGAACGCCATCATCAGGGCGTAGGTGATGAAAAACAGGATAAGTGCAGCGATCATAAAAAAGCTCCGATAAAAGGCGTCAGCCCGTCTCGTCCTCGAGTCTGGCCAGCACCGATTTGAAATAGTCCGGCAGGGGCGCCTCGCACACGACCGGCTCTCCGGTCCTGGGATGGAGGAAGCGCAGCTGCCGCGCGTGGAGACATTGGCCCGCAAGGCCCTTGTCCACCCGTTTCATGCCGTAGACCAGATCGCCCAGCACGGGGTGCCCGATGTGCGCCATGTGGACTCTGATCTGATGGGTGCGCCCCGTTTCCAGCGCGCAGCGCACGTGGGTATAGCCCCGGTAGCGCGCCACGACGCGCCAGTGCGTCACGGCGGGGCGGCCCTTCTCCGTCACGGCCTGCCGCTTGCGGTCCGTGGGATGGCGGCCGATGGGCGCCGAGACGGTGCCGCTGTCCTCCCGGACGCGGCCGACCACCACGGCGTCATACTCCCGGGCCAGCGTGTGGTCCTTCAGCTGCGCCGCCAGCGCCCTGTGGGCGGCGTCGTTCTTCGCCGCGATGATAAGGCCGGAAGTGTCCTTGTCGATCCGGTGGACGATGCCCGGCCGGATGACGCCGTTGATACCGGACAGCGACCCGCCGCAATGGTGCAGCAGCGCGTTCACCAGCGTCCCGTCCGGATGGCCCGGCGCCGGGTGCACCACCATGCCCCGCGGCTTGTTCACCACGATGACGTCCTCGTCCTCGTAGACGACGTCCAGCGGGATAGCCTCCGCCGCCACCTGTACGGTCTCCGGCTCCGGCAGCGCCACCTGATAAACGGCCCCGGGGGCCGTTTTGTCGCTTTTTTTGACGGCCCTGCCGTCCCGGGTGACCCGCGCCTCCTCGATGAGCCGCTGGATCAGACTGCGGCTCAGATCGGGGCACGCCTCCGCCAGAAAGGCGTCGAGCCGCCGGCCCCCGGCCTCAGCCGTTACGGTCCTTGTCGTCATGCTCATCTCCCGCAGGCTCCTCCGCGGGCTCCTCCACGCTCTCTTCCGCGGCTTCTTCCGCCGGAACGGGCTCCGCCGCCGCTTCCCAGCCGCGGCGCAGCCGCTCGAGCTCCGGCATGCCGCGCTTGAGCTCGTCCTTCCGCTGCTTCTCCTCCCGGAAGATCGCGGCGATATAGACGATACAGAACACGATACCGGCGCAGGTGATGAACGCGTCGGCCACGTTGAAAACGGCGTTCAAAAACAGGAAGTCCGTGAACTCCACCTCGAACATATCCACCACGTAACCCAGGCGGATACGGTCGATCGCGTTGCCCAGCGCGCCGCCCATGATCATGGCCAGCAGCCATTTTTCGACCTTCGGCGTCCGCTTGCGGAGCACCGCGACGGCCAGCGCCGCGATGCACACGCAGGACACCGCCGCCAGCAGCCACGTCTTGTCGGAGAGCATGGAGAACGCCGCGCCGGTGTTCCGCACATAGGTCAGATGGATGACGCCGTCGATCAGCGGGAAACGGCCGTTCAGCGCGATATGCTGCACCACCCAGTATTTGAACGCCTGGTCGAGCGCGCACACCGCGGCCGCGATCAGTAAATAAAGCATAGCTGAACCTCGTTGGGAAAAGGCGGCGCGAGGCCGCCTTTTTCCTTGTTACATTTCGGATACCACATGGGCGCAGCGGGGGCAGAGCCCGTCCGCGTCCGCTTCTTTCGTATGCTTCCAGCAGCGGGGGCACTTGTCGCCCTCCGCCTCCTCAACGAGCACGCGCACGCCCGGGACGGGCGTATCCGCGCCCTGCCCGTAAAGGGCCGCGTCCTCGACGACCTCCACCGCGGACACGATGAAAAGGTCGGCCAGCTCTTCGTCGGTGAATACCCGCTCGGGATGGTCCGCGCCGGGCTTTTTGACCAGCGTCACCTTCGCCTCCAGGCTCTTGCCGATCCGCTTGTCGTTGCGGGCCGCCTCCAGCGCGGCGTTGACGCCGTCGCGCACCTGGGTCAGCCGCGCCCAGCTTTCCGTCATGCCGGACTCATACGCCGTGAAGGGCCTGTTCATCTCGTTGAAGACCACGTTGCGCGTGTCGTCCTCCGCCCGGTGGGGCATGGCCTGCCAGATCTCGTCGCAGGTGAAGCAGAGGATGGGAGCCATGATCTTCGTCATGGTGTCCAGCACGAGCCACATGGCCGTCTGCGCGCTGCGGCGCTTGCGGCCGTCCCGCGCCTCGCAGTAGAGCCGGTCCTTGATGACGTCCAGATAGAAGTTGGACATATCCACCACGCAGAAATCGTTGACCGCGTGGGTCACGGCGGCGAACTCATAGTCGTCGTACGCCTGGAAGCACCGCTCGATCAGCGCGTTCAGTCGGGTGACGGCCCACTTGTCCAGCTCCTCCATCTCCTCCGGCGCGACGAGCGCGTTGGGGTCGAAGCCGTCCAGGTTGCCGAGACAGTACCGCGCCGTGTTGCGGAATTTCAGATAGTTCTGCGAAAGCTGCTTGAAGATCCCGTCGGAGCAGCGGACGTCCACGTGGTAATCCGCGCTCGCGGCCCAGAGGCGCAGCAGATCCGCGCCGTATTTGTTGATGATCTCGTTGGGGTCCATGCCGTTGCCGAGGGACTTGTGCATGGCCTTGCCCTCGCCGTCCACGGTCCAGCCGTGGGTGATGCACTCCCTGAAGGGCGCGCCCTTGCCCAGCGCACCGACGGCGGTCAGCAGACTGGACTGGAACCAGCCGCGATACTGGTCGAGCCCCTCCAGATACACCGTGGCGGGCCAGAATCCCTGGTCGCGCTGCATGGAGGCAAAATGGCTGGAGCCGGAGTCGAACCAGCCGTCCAGCGTGTCCTCCTCCTTCGTGAAGGGCCCCTTGCCGCCGCAGTGCGGGCAGGCGAAGCCCTCCGGCAGGAAGTCCGCCGGTTCTTTTTCAAACCAGGCGTTGCTGCCCTTCCGGCCGAAAAGGTCGGAGATGGCGGCGATGCTCTCGTCGGTGACGATGGGCTTGCCGCAATCCGGGCAGTAGACGACCGGGATGGGCAGGCCCCATTTGCGCTGGCGGGAAATGCACCAGTCGCTGCGCTCGCGCACCATGCTCTTGATGCGGTCGATGCCCCATTCGGGGTACCACTTCACGTCGTCGCAGGCGGCGCAGGCCTCCTCCTTGAACGCGTCCACAGAGCAGAACCACTGGGGCGTGGCCCGGAAGATGATGGGCCCCTTGCAGCGCCAGCAATGGGGATAGCTGTGGACGATATCCTCGCTGGCGAAGAGCGCGCCGCTCTCGCGCATGTCCGCGAGGATGACGGGGTTCGATTCCTCGGTGGTCATGCCGGCGTACTTGCCGGCGTAGTCCGTGTGGCGGCCGCGGTCGTCCACGGGCACCACCATCTCGATGCCGTAGCGCAGGCAGGTCTGATAGTCGTCCGCGCCGAAGCCGGGCGCCGTATGGACGCAGCCGGTACCGGACTCCATGGTGACGTAGTCCGCGGTGCAGAAAACGCTCGTTTTGGGCAGGAACGGGTGGTGCGCCAGCATGGATTCGAAGAAGCTGCCGGGATGCGTCTCCAGGATGGCGTAATCGCTCACGCCGCCCACGGCCATGACCTTCTCCACCAGCGCCTCGGCCAGGATGTATTTCTCGCCGTTCGCCCTGTTCTCCACGATGGCGTAGCTGTCCTCGGGCGAGAGCGTGACGGCCAGGTTGCCGGGCAGCGTCCAGATCGTCGTCGTCCAGATGAGCACGAAGAGCTTCTCAAGACCGATGTGGCCAAGCTTGCCCTTGTCGTCCGCCATGGGGAACTTGACGTAGACCGTGGTGACCGGGTCGTCCTGATACTCGATCTCCGCCTCGGCCAGCGCCGTCTCGTCCTTGGGGCACCAGTACACGGGCTTCAGCCCCTTGTAGATATAGCCCTTTTTGTACATCGCGCCGAAGATCTTGACCTCCTCCGCCTCGAAGGAGGGGTTCATCGTTTTATAGGGGTGGTCCCAGTCGGCGATGACGCCCATGCGCTTGAAGCCGGTGCGCTGGACGTCGATATAATGATCCGCGAACTCATGGCAGGCGGAGCGGAACTCCGGCACGGACATGGCCTTGCGGTTCAGCTTGTTCTTCTTGATGATGGCGGACTCGATGGGCATGCCGTGGTTGTCCCACCCGGGGATGTAGGGCGTGTAGTAGCCCCGCATGGCGTAAGAGCGGGTGATGAAATCCTTCAGCGCCTTGTTCAGCGCGTGGCCCATGTGCAGCTCGCCGTTGGAGAACGGCGGCCCGTCATGCAGCGAAAAGAGGGGCTTGCCCTCGTTCTTTTTCAGCAGCTCATGATATATATCTTCCTTTTCCCACTGGGCCTGCATGGCGGGCTCCCGCTGGGGCAGACCGGCCCGCATGGGAAAATCAGTCTTGGGAAGATTCAGCGTGGCATTCAGATCCTTTGCCATTTCCTTACTCCTTCTGTCCTTTTATCAGTTATCGGGGCTGCTTCGCAGGTCTCCCGCGAAACAGCCCCGGTGATCCCTTATCACGGGACGGGCCCTCAATCCTCGAAATAGTTGGACCCGAACTTCAGATTGTCGAAGTCGAACTTCGGTCTCGGGGTGGTGAGCTCGTCCTCTTCGGTCCACTCGTATTTCCGCGTCTGCTGGATGGGCGCCTCCTCCTCGGGGACGGGCTCCTCCATCGCGTCGGAAACGAGCTTGTCGATCTCCTTGAGCGTGACGTCCATGTCCACGTCCGCCTCGACGGCGGGTTCTTCCTCCGCCGGCGCGGCCGCCTCCTCGACGGGCGCTTCCTCTTCCGCCGCGGCGGGCTCTTCATAGACGCTCTCCGCCGGCGCCTCTTCCTCGATGACCGGCTCCTCCGCGGCGGGCTCCGCTTCGGCGGCGGGCTCCTCCTCCGCGGGCGCTTCATACGCTTCCTCGACGGGCGCCTCCTCCGGCTCTTCCGCCGGTGCGGGCGCGGTGTAGTCCTCCACGAAGGGCTCCTCTTCCGCCGGCGCGGCTTCTTCCGCGGCCGGCGCCTCGGCGGGCTCCTCCGGCTCCGCGTCGCGGACGGAACGGATGGTGGAGAACTGGGTCAGGCTCTGCAGCTTGGAAAGGAACTCCGCGTGCTGCTTCATGATCTCCTCGGAGGCGCGGACGAACTTGTCCGTCTCGTCCCGGGCGGCGTTGAGGCGGGCGTCCGCGTCCGCGAACTCCAGCGCCACGTTCTCCCGCTTGTGGAGGATCTCCTCCTCCGTCTCTTTCAGCATCGCGTCGCTCTTTTTCTTCGCGTCCTCGATGATATCGTCGCTCATGCGCTGGGCGGTGAGCAGCGCCATCCGCATGGCGTCCTCCGTGGAACGGTATTCTTCCACTTTTTCCACCAGCACCTTGATCTTGCTCTTCAGAATGGCGTTTTCCTTGAAGAGGTTCGCGTAATCGTCGTTCACCTGCTCCAGAAAATCATCCACCGCGGCCATGTCATAGCCGCCGAAAACAGCCTTGGAAAAGGTCTTTTCCTTGATATCCTGCGGTGTAAGCATCGTTTATCCCGTCCTTCCTAAGCAAGTTCTCTCTTTTACGGCCCTTAGAAATACAGGCCGTTGTTCTCCAGTTCGTCGATCAGATCGCCCAGCAGGTCCACGTTGTAGGGCGTGATGAGATACGTATTCACGGCGACCTTTTTGATCTTGCCGTCCTGGGCGTAGGCCACGCCGGACAGGAAGTCGATCAGCCGCCGGGCGATATCCTTGTTGGTCTGCTCCAGATTGAGCACGACGGTGCGCTTCTCGCGCAGATGGTCCGCGATCTCCGCGGCGTTCTCAAAGCGCTCCGGCTTCACCAGCACGACCTGAAGCTGGGTCGTGGCATGGATGTTCACGACCTTGTTGGTGTCGCGCCCGTCCTCCACGCCGACGCGTCTGACAGGAGCGGCGGTCCTGGGCGTTACGGGGATCTTCTCCGGCGCGCGGGGCGCGTAATCTTCAAATTCCTCGTCTTCATCCTCATAGGGATTGGCCAGTTTTTTCAGTTCGGACAGAAAACCCATGTTCCGTTGTCTCCTTTTCAGTTATAGTTGCGCTCTCCGAACACAGCAGTCCCCACGCGGACGATGGTCGCTCCGGCCCGTATCGCTTCCGGGAAATCTGCGCTCATACCCATAGAGAGGGCATACATATTGATATTATCGTATTTTTTTGCTCTTATGTCAACAAAAAGCTGATACATTCTTTCAAAATAGCGGCGCGCCGCGGCGGCGCTCTCCGCCACGGGCGGGATGGTCATCAGCCCCTCCACGGCCAGGCCCTCGACCTGGCCCGCCGCGGCCGCCAGCTCGTCCAGCGCCTCCGGCTCCACGCCGGACTTGCTGGCCTCCCCGCCGATGTTCACCTCCAGCAGCACCCGCTGGCGGAGGCCCAGCGCCGCCGCCCTGGCGCCGATCTTCTGCGCCAGCGCCAGCGAATCCACGGAGTGGATGAGCTTCGCCGTGCCCACCACGTTCTTCACCTTGTTCTGCTGCAGATGGCCGATGAAGTGGAGCTCCGCCCCTTCGTAAGCGCCCAGGGCGTTCTTCTCCGTCATCTCCTGCACGCGGTTCTCGCCGAAAAAGCGTATCCCCGCGTCGTAGGCCTCCCGCACTCTCTCCGCGCTGTTCATCTTCGACGCCGCCAGGAACGTCACGTCCTCCGGCCTGCGTCCGGAAGCGATGGCGGCCTCCGCCGCCATGTCCAGCGCCCGCTTCACATTGTCCGCTATCCCGCTCACTCTGTCACGACCTTTCCGTCCGCCAGCCCGTTGGCCCGGACGATGATCTGGGACCCCGGTCCCAGTGCGCCGTCCTGCGGCGCCACCAGATAATAGTCTCCGCTCTCTGTCACAACCTCGATCGCGGCCCGCGCCGCCTGCATGCCCAAAAGCACGTACAGATAGGCGTTGCCGTCCTCGTCCAGGTGCACGGCCTCCTTTGGCACCCGCACCCCGCTCATGCGCTCGAAGACCACGTCCGCCGTGGCCTCCCGCACCGCGGTGATGTCCTGCAGGTTTTTCCTGCAGGAGAAGACCGCCACGCAGCGGCCGTCCTGCATGGGCCCCAGCTTCTCCACCGTCATCTCCAGGCTCTCGTTGTACGTCCGGGAGAAATCCAGCGTGGCCTTGGCGCCCTCCTTGAGCCGCTTGGCGCAGTCCGATCCGATCACGGTGACGTAGTACCACCGGATCCCGCTGATGAGCTTGCCGTACTGGGCGGCACCCACCTTTTCCGGCGCGGCGAACAGCCGTTCATACGCCTCCGGCGTGATGCCCATGACGTCCTCCGGCGCGACGGCCTCGTAGCCGTCCACCGCGGCGGAGAAGGTCCCCGCCGTCGCGGCCGCCACCTCGCGCATGCCGGCGCCCGCGCCGTTCATCAGGCGGGCCAGCTCGTTTTCCAGCGCGGTGATGCGGGCCGTCAGCTCGCTGTCCGTATAGCGGCCTGCGTTGGAGAAGATGTTGACCTTGACGGCCAGCTTCGCGGCCTCCGCGTCCTCCAGATCGCCGTCCGCCACGGCCCTGGCCAGATCGCGCACGCCGGCGGCGCGCAGATCGTCCCGGCTCTTGTCGTCGCGGATGGCCTTCAGCTCCTCGATCTCGAGACGCACCTCGCGCATGTCCTCCGCCCGTTCCAGCGCGCCCTCGCCGCTGTAGCTGACGGCCACGGCCTCGCCGGCAGCCACCTTCTGGCCCTCCGCCGCGGACACGTACACGTTCCCGCCCGCGTAGGCAAGCGTCTGCTCGTTCCGGACGATATGCCCCTCCGTGGCGTAGCTGTCCGTCACGTCCCACGCCACGGCCGCCACGGTCACCAGCGGGTTGTCCCGCGTCTCGTAAACGGAATACCCTATGTACGCCACCATGGCCACGAACACCACGAGTATGACGACTTTTATCAGCAGGTCTGACTTTTTCAAGATAGGTCCTCCCCGGGATTCATACCGCTTCCGCCGCAGCCTCCTCCTGCTCCAGCCGGAGAGCCCGCACCGGGATGATGGTGGAAACGGCGTGTTTGTAGATGAGCTGCTGCTTTCCGTCGGAATCCAGCACCAGCGTGAAGCTGTCGAAGCCCGTCACCGTGCCCCGCAGCTGGAAACCGTTGACCAGAAAGACCGTGAGCATCACGGCTTTCTTCCGCGCCTGATTGAGAAAAACATCCTGCAGATTCTGGTTTTTTGCCATGATAGGCCGTCCTTTCCCGGAACGGCCCCGCGGCCGCTCCGCACCAAAGTGTTTTCACGGCCTATAGTAAACCGGCGCTGTGCAAAAATTCTGTCGAAATACGTAATCCCTCATCGAAATCGGGAACTTTTCCCCAGCGGATACGGCAGGCGTCCCTGTACCGCCCGCACCAGGAGAGCTGCCGCTTGGCATACCGGCGCGACGCGCGCTTCACGGTCTCCGCGGCCTCCTCCAGCGTGCCCTCTCCCGCCAGCGCCGCGGCGAGCTCCTTGTAGCCGATGGCCTGCATCGCCGTAGCCTCGGGCGGCACGCCCGCCGCCAGCAGCCGCGCCACCTCGTCCGCGAGGCCCGCCGCCATCATCTCATCGACGCGCCGGTCGATCCGCGCGTAAAGATCGGCCCGGTCCGCATAATCCAGCACGATCGTCGCCGCCTCATACCGCGGCGGCCGCTTCTTCGTTTCTTCGTCATGGGCCGAGAGCGCCGTCCCGGCGCCCTCCAGCACCTCCAGCGCGCGGACGATCCGCTTTTTGTCGTGGGGGTGCAGCTTCGCCGCCCGCGCCGGGTCGCCCGCGGCCAGCAGGTCGAGCATGGCCTCCCCGCCCTTCTCGTCGTAAAGCGCCCCGTATTTTTCCCGCAGCGCCGTATCCTCGCCCCGGGGGGCAAAGGTGCGCCCCGCGATGAGCGAATCGATATAAAGCCCCGTGCCGCCCACGATGAGGGGCAGCCGGCCCCGGGCCAGGATGTCGTCCACGCAGGCGGCGGCCGCCGCCACGTAGCGGGAGACGGAATACGCCTCCTCCGGCTCTGCGACGTCCATCATGTGGTGGGGCACACCCTCCTTCTCCGCCGGCGTCGGCTTCGCCGTGCCGATGTCCATGCGCCGGTAAAGCTGCATGGAGTCCGCGGACACGACCTCGCCGCCGAAGCGCTTCGCCAGCGCGACGCCGAGCTTCGTCTTGCCCGTGGCCGTCGGCCCCGTGATGACTACGACTCTGTCCGCCATGTCACGCTCTCTTGAAGCCGCGGTCCAGCTGGCTCTTCGTCAGCTCCATCACCACGGGCCGCCCGTGGGGACAGTACCGCACCTCGCCGGAAAGCACACGCCGCACGAGCCCGTAAAGCTCCTGCGGGTCGGAGCGCCGTCCGGCCTTGATGGCCGCCTTGCAGGCCATGGAGGCCATGATCCCGTCGCGGATATCGTCGATGTCCCGTCCGGTCTTCAGCTTCTCCGCCAGCTCCTCCATCAGCGGCCCGGCGTCCTTTTCGTCCACCTCCGCCGGCAGCTGGCGCACAGCCACGCTGTCCGGCCCGAAGCGGTCCACCTCGAACCCGAACCCCGCCAAAAGCGCCGCATTCTCCTCCAGGATCTCCGCCGCCTCCGCGCCCACGGCGCAGACCGCCGGCGTCAGCAGCAGCTGGGCGGCGATCTCCCGCTCCGCGCTTTTCAGCCTGTCGAAATTCACCCGCTCATGGGCGGCGTGCTTGTCGATGAGATAGAGGCTCTCGCCCCGCTCCACGATGACGTAGGTGTCCAGCGCCTCGCCCACGAGACGGAAATCATCCTCCTCCCGCGGCCGCGCCTCCGGTACCCGCACCGTCTCCTCCGCGTCGGAGACGGCTGTCTTCGCCGCCGGCATGGTGAACTTCGTCTGGTAGAGCACATTTGTCGGATCTTTTACATTTGCCCATGAATTTGCCCGTTCCGACCCGTAAACGTAGGGCTTCGCGCCGCTCTGCGGCGCCGCTTTGCGGTAGGTCTCGGCGGGGATCGTCTTGAAAAAGTCGCTCCGCGGGGCCGCCGCGGCGTGCTGGAGCACGTTCGCCGGTATCACCGGCTCCGGGATGGCGAGCTCCGCTTTCCTCTCCTCCCCGGCGAGCGCGTTTTTCACCGCCCAGTAAACGCCGTCGAAGGCCGCCTTCTCGTTGGCGAAGCGCACCTCCGCCTTCGTGGGGTGCACGTTCACGTCCACGGCGGAGAGTTTCATCGTGATGAACAGCACGCAGGCCGGGAACCGCCCCGTGAAGAGCACGTTGCGGTACGCCTGCTCCACCGCCGCCTGCAGCAGCCTGGACTTGATGCACCGCCCGTTCAAAAAGAAGATCTGCCACGAACGGTTGCCGCGGCAGGCCGAGGGCGCGGACACATAGCCCGTCACCTGCGCCTCGCCGTCGGCGCTCTCCGCCTTCAGAAGGCCCGCGGCAAAATCGCGCCCCAGCGTGCTGTAGATACAGGAGTCCAGCCTGCCGTCGCCCGGCGTGTGGCACTCCTCCTTGCCGTCCTTGATGTAGCGCAGCGATATCTCCGGATGGGAAAGGGCGCAGCGCAGCACCGCGGCGGTGACCGCCGCCCCCTCCGCCCGGTCGTTCTTCATGAATTTGAGCCGCGCCGGCGTATTGAAAAACAGGTCGCGCACGGTGATGGTCGTCCCGTCGGGGCAGCCCTCCGGCCGCTTCGCCGTCACGTTCCCTGCGTCGAGCGCGAGATACGTGCCCTCCGCCGCGCCCTGTTCCCGGGTCGTCAGCTCCACGCGGGCAACGGCGGACACCGCCGCCAGCGCCTCGCCCCGGAAGCCCAGCGTGCCGATGGCCTCCAGCCCGCGCTCGTCGCGCAGCTTGCTGGTGGCGTGGCGCAAAAACGCGTTCTCCGCGTCCTCCGGCGCCATGCCGCAGCCGTTGTCGGTCACGCGGATCAGCTCCGTGCCGCCGCCGCGGATCTCCACGGTGACGCTGCTCGCGCCCGCGTCTATGGAATTCTCCACCAGCTCCTTCACCACGGAGGCGGGGCGTTCCACCACCTCGCCGGCGGCGATCAGGTCCGCCAGGTGCTGGGGCATTTTATAGATCTTCGCCATACAAAAGGTCCTTTACCGGTAAAGTCTCGCGAGCCCCTTGACGTTCACGGGGTCCACGTCCATGATCACCTTGTCGCCCACGGCGCAGGTGATCTTCGTCACGTCGATGATGGTGTGCATCATGCCCACGCTGCCCACCACCTTGGCCCGCTGGCCGTTCACCTTCACGTAAACGGCGGCGCGGCGCAGCCGCCACAGGCCGATGATACCGAGCTCCCGCTCGTAGCGATTGACGCCGAAGCCGTGGTAATAGCCGACGGACACCACCGCCAGCTTCGCCGGTTTGCGCAGGATGGAGGAGCCGATCCGGTGGCCCTTGGGGAACCAGCCGATCTCCTCCAGCCCCGCCTCGATATAGCCCACGCGGTAGAGGCCGGGCGTCTTGCCGCCGGCGACGCGGCCGGAAAAGGCCGTGCCGATCTTCAGCGCGTCCAGCCGGCCGAAGTTGTATTTGAACAGCGCCGCGGAGTCGCAGATGAACGTGGTGCCCAGCTCGAAGCCCATCTCCGTCAGCTTGCCCAGCACGTCCTTGAACTGCTCGTACTGGTCCAGCGTCACGCGCTTGTTCTTCCAGGATTCGGAGTAGGTGGAGAAAACGCCCACGATGGCCAGATTCGGCATGTAGCGGTAGATGGAGGCGATCTTGTCCGTCTCCGACGCCATGAAGCCGTAGCGGCCGAGACCGGTGTCGATCTTGATCTGCACCTCGCAGACCGTGTGCCGCGCCTCGGCGATGCCGTTGATGGCCACCGCCGCGTCGTAGCTGCCCACGGTGCAGATGACGTTCTGGTCCATGAGGCGGCAGAGCTCCTGGCTGTCCGCCGTGGAGCGGAGCATCATGAGCTTCTCGTCCGTGAAGCCGGCAGAGCGGAGCGTCTCCGCGTCGGCGGCCTCCGCCACGGCGAAGGTGCCGATCCCCTCGTCCCGGAGCAGCCGCGCCGTCTCCAGCAGCCCCATGCCGTAGGCGTCCCCGGCGAGATCGGCGATGATCGTCTCGCCCTTGGCCAGGTTCTTCACCGCCGCGATATTGTTCTTGATGGCTTTCTTATCGATGATGAGATTCTTCATAGTGTCTCCCCTTACGACATAGTGCCCCTATTTTCATCTTTTAATTATACACGATTGCGCCTGTGAATTCTATATTAAAGTTGTAAAATCTGCAATAAAATGGTAGAATAGTCTGCAACATCAAACACGACCGGAGGAACACCGTCTGCCATGAAACGAATGGAGACCACGCCGGAGGAGCTGGCCCTCCAGCAGGCCGCCATGGCCCGCGTCGCGGCGCGCAACGCCGCCCTGCCCCGTATCCAGCGGGCCTATGTGGACACCTATGGCTGCCAGCAGAACGAATCCGACAGCGAGCTGATCCGCGGCATGCTGGCCGAGATGGGCTACGAGCCCGCCGCCAGCGAGCATGAGGCGGACGTCATCGTGATCAATACCTGCTCCGTGCGGGAGCACGCCGAAACGCGCGTCATCGGCAACATCGGCGCGCTCGTCCACGAGAAGGAGCGCGACCCGGACGTGGTCGTGGCCGTCTGCGGCTGCATGGCCCAGCGGCCGGAGATGGCCGAAAAGCTGAAGCGCTCCTACCGCTGCGTGGACCTCGTCTTCGGCAACCTGGCCTTATGGCGCTTCCCGGAGCTTTTGGAGCGCGTGCTCGACACGCGCAAGCGCGTCTTCGAGGTGCCCGAGACCGACGGCGTCATCACGGAGGGGCTCCCCATCCGGCGCAGCGGCAGCGTGAAGGCGTGGCTGCCCGTCATGTACGGGTGCAACAACTTCTGCTCCTACTGCATCGTCCCCTACGTGCGCGGCCGGGAGCGGTCCCGCCGCCCGGAGGAGGTCGTCGCCGAGGCGGAGCGTATCATCGCCGCGGGCTATAAGGACATCACCCTGCTGGGGCAGAACGTGAACTCCTACGGCCGGGACCTGGACGCGCCCGTGGACTTTTCCGACCTTTTGGCCGCCATCGCCGCGAAGGAGGGGGACTTCCTCCTGCGCTTCATGACCAGCAACCCCAAGGACGCGGGGGAAAAGCTCTTCCGCACCATGGCCTCCTCGCCCCGCATCGCGCACCAGCTGCACCTGCCCTTCCAGTCCGGCAGCGACCGTATCCTGAAGCAGATGAACCGCCATTATACGCACGAGAGCTATCTCGCGCTCGTGGAAACGGCGCGGCGCTGGATGCCGGACGTCGTCCTCACCAGCGACGTGATCGTCGGCTTCCCCGGGGAGACGGAGGAGGACTTTGAAGAAACGCTGCGCCTCATCCGCGAGGTCCGGTTCGACGCGCTTTTCACCTTCATCTATTCCAAACGCAGCGGCACGCCCGCGGCGACCATGCCGGATCCCGTGACCCGCGCGGAAAAGCAGGTTCGCTTCGACCGGCTGACCGCGGCGCAGGACGCCATCTCCGGCGCGAAGCACGCCGCCTACGTCGGCACCGTCCAGCGCGTGCTGGTGGACGGCCTTTCCGGCAACGACGACTATCCCCTCACCTCCCGCACCGGCGGCGGCCGGCTCGTCCACCTGCGCGGGGACGCTTCCCTCGTGGGCCGGTACGTCGACGCGGAGATCACCGGCTATAATACGTGGGCCCTTTCCGGCCACGTCAAATAAGGAGACAATTATGGATTTCACCAGCTTCAGTCTAATGATGGATATCTTTCCTCTCATCATTCTTTTCGTCTACGGGTACAAGTTCAAATACAAGCCGCCCAAATACGGCAGCGACCAGGGGCTTCGGACGGCCTATAGCACCATGCACGAAGAAGCGTGGAAATACGGCCATTCCTTCGCCGGCAATCTGTGCCTCCTGTTCGGCACGCTGGAGACGCTCGCCGTCGTTACGAAATACTCCATATACGGTTTCAACTCTCCCATGGCGCTCGACCTCGCCGTCGTCGGCGTGGCGCTCCTCTTCGTTTTCCTTCTCATGCCGCTGATGAACCTGCAGATCAAGTCTGTCTATGGCTCGCCCAAGGATACCAAAAAGAAGAAGAAATGACCTTTCCCCTGCCAAACCCATTCAAAAGAGGTCGGAACAATGGCTGAAATGACACCCATGATGCGCCAGTATATGACGGTCAAGGAGCAGCACAGCGACTGTCTCCTGTTCTTCCGTCTCGGCGACTTTTACGAAATGTTCGGGGACGACGCCCGCACCGCCTCCAGGGAGCTGGATCTCGTGCTCACCACGCGCGACCGCTCCAAGGAGGACCCGGACGAGCGCGTGCCCATGTGCGGCGTGCCCTACCACTCCTCGGAGGCGTATATCGCCCGGCTGATCGCCAAGGGCTACAAGGTCGCCATCTGCGAGCAGCTGGAGGATCCGGCCCTGGCCAAGGGCCTTGTGGAGCGGGACGTGGTGCGTATCGTCACGCCCGGCACGCTCATCGACTCCTCCATGCTGGACGAGAGCCGCTCCAACTACCTGGCGGCCGTCGCGCTGGAGCCGGAGGGCTCCGCCGTCTGCTTCTGCGACATGTCCACCGGCGAGGTCGCGGCCCGTTCCTTCCCCGCCGGCGAAGCCGGCCGCATTTTGAACGAGCTGGCCCGTTTCTCCCCGGCGGAGACCGTGCTGAATGACGGCGCCGCGGCAGACGAGGCCGTCGTCTCCCTGCTGAAGGACCGCCTGAACAGCCTCGCGGAGCGGGACGACGCCCTGTTCGACCCCGCCTCCGCCGCCGACCGCGTCTGCGCGCAGTTCGCCGTCCGCGACACGGCGGAGCTGGGCCTCGCCGGCGAGACGCAGGCCGTCCGCGCGCTGGGCGCGCTCCTCGCCTACATGGCGGAGACGCAGAAAACGGACCTTTCCCACATCAACAAGCTGGACTTCTACTCCGACGGCAAATACATGGAGCTGGACATCCAGACGCTCCGCAACCTGGAGCTTTTGACCTCCCTGCGCTCGCAGGAGAAGAAGGGCAGCCTGCTCTGGGCGCTGGACCGGACGAAGACCCCCATGGGCAGCCGCATGCTGCGCGCCTGGGTGGCCCGGCCGTTGCTCTCCCCCGCCGCCATCTCCCGCCGCCTCAACGCCGTGAACGAGCTTTACGGCGACAACGTGGCCCGGCCGGAGCTCATGCTCGCCCTGCGCGAGATCGGCGACATGGAACGTATCATCGGCAAAACGGTCTACGGCACCGTCAACTGCCGCGACCTCATCGCCCTGATGAACGCCTGCTCGATCCTGCCCCGGCTGAAGGAGCTGCTGGCCCCCATGAAAAGCGCGCTGCTGACGGAGCTGCGCTCCCTGGACGCGCTGGCGGACATCCGGGAGCTCATCGAAACGGCCGTCACGCCCGACCCGCCCTTCTCCGTGCGGGAGGGCGGCATGCTCCGCGCCGGCTACAACGCGGAGGTGGACCGCCTGCGCGATCTGCTCTCCGGCAGCCAGGCGGCCATGGCCGCCATCGAGGCGCGGGAAAAGGAGAGGACCGGCAAAAAGCTGAAGGTCGGCTACAACAAGGTCTTCGGCTACTATATCGAGATCCCCCGCTCCCAGTCGGCGGACGTGCCCGCCGATTACATACGCAAGCAGACGCTGGTCAACGCCGAGCGGTTCATCACCGACGAGCTGCGCCAGCTGGAAACGCAGCTCCTCTCGGCGGAGGAGCGGCTCAAGACGCTGGAGTACGAGCTTTTCACCGAGGTACGCCTGAAGATCGCGGCGGAGGTCCTGCGCGTACAGGACGCGGCCCGCGCCGTCGCCGCGCTGGACTGCCTCTGCTCGCTGGCGGACGCGGCCGTGGCCAACCGCTACTGCATGCCGGTCATCACGGCGGACGGCGTCATCGACATCCGCGACGGCCGCCACCCCGTGGTGGAGCTCATGCAGAAGGACGCCCTGTTCGTCCCGAACGACGTCCATCTGGACGCCGCCGGCGCCCGCACGGCCATCATCACCGGCCCCAACATGGCCGGCAAATCCACCTACATGCGCCAGACGGCGCTCATCGTCCTCATGGCGCAGATGGGCTCGTTCGTGCCGGCCCGTTCCGCCTCCGTCGGTATCGTGGACCGGGTCTTCACCCGTATCGGCGCGTCGGACGACCTGTCCGGCGGCCGCTCCACGTTCATGGTGGAGATGACGGAGGTGGCGGAGATCCTGAAAAACGCCACGTCCCGCAGCCTCATCATCCTGGACGAGATCGGCCGCGGCACCTCCACCTACGACGGCATGGCCATCGCCCGCGCCGTGCTGGAATACTGCACCGACAGGCGCCGTCTCGGCGCCAAGACCATGTTCGCCACGCACTACCATGAGCTCACCGCGCTGGAGAGCAGCATGGAGGGCGTGAACAACTACAACATCTCCGCCAAAAAGCGCGGCGGCGAGCTCATCTTCCTGCGGAAGATCGTGCCCGGCGGCGCGGACGACAGCTACGGGATCGAGGTGGCGCACCTCGCCGGCGTGCCCGACGCGGTGATCCGCCGCGCGAACGCCGTCCTGGCCGACCTTGTGGCCGGGGCGCGCCCCGCCGCCGTCCCGCCCCCGCCGGAGACGGAGGAGCAGTTCTCTCTCGCCGCTCTCGGCGAAAACGAGATCGCGGAACGGCTCCGCGCCGTCGACCTGAACACCGTCACGCCGCTGGAGGCGCTCAATCTGCTCTACGAGCTCAAAAAGAAAGCGGAAGCATGAAAGAAGATTCCTTTGCCCTGCCCATGCGAAAAAGCGAGGCCGTGTTCGGCTGGATCTACCTTTTCGTCCACTCGGTCCTGCTCATCTTCGCCCTGCCCTACATCGCCTATTTTTACGACCGGCTGACCGGCACCGCCATGACGGAGCCGCAGCTGAACGTGGTCTATTACGCGATCAGCCTTACGCTCGTGCTGCTCTTTATGTTCCGGTACCTGCGCTGGTCGTTCTACGACCTCTGCGACCATATCGGGACGGCGCTGCTCACCATCCTGCTCTTCTATTTCCTGTACAATTTCCTGACGAACCTCGTCATGCTGCTGCTGGACGCGCTCCTCGCCGGGACGACGAACCCCAACGACGCCGCCATCAACGGCGACGTGGCGCTGGCTCCCAACGCCATGCTGGCTGTGGCCGTGCTTATGGCGCCCCTCGTGGAGGAATGCCTTTTCCGCGGCGCCGTGTTCGGCACCCTCCGCAAAAAAAGCCGCTTCCTCGCCTACGCCGTGTCCACGCTGCTCTTCGCCGTTTACCACCTGTGGCAGTATTTCGTGATGGACCCCGACCCCACGCTCTTCCTCTACCTGCTCCAGTACCTGCCGGCGGGCATCCTTCTCGCCCGGTGTTACGAACGGAGCGGCAGTATCTGGACCTCCGTCTTCCTGCACATGATCATCAACTTCGTCTCGGTCTATTACACGACGCATTTCTGACCGCGCAGGAAAAAGCGGAGCATGCCGCGCATGCTCCGCTTTCTTTTTTTACCGTTTCGGCAGCAGCGCCTCCGGGTCCGCCGGCGCGCCGTCCTTCGTCACGGCGAAATGGAGGTGGCTGACCTCTCCCGTCTCGCCCAGCGCCGTGTCGCCCACGGCGCCGATGACCGAGCCCATGGTGACCGCGTCCCCCGCCTTCACGGTGGGCGTCGCCGCCAGGTTGGCGTACACACTCTTCACGCCGCCGCCGTGGTCGATGATGACCGTGGTGCCCAGCAGATCGTCGTCATAGACGCTCTCCACCTTGCCGTCCGCGGCGGCCATGACCTTCGCGCCCATCTGGGCCGCGATGTCGACGCCGCTGTGCGTGCGCCAGTCCGCCATCGTCTTGCTGTACAGCAGGGCGTCGGGGGAATACGGCACGGCCACCGTGCCGGAGATGGGCCAGATATAGGTCAGCTTCCCGCTCTCCTCCGGCGCGTTCGCCGGCTTTTCCTCCTCGCCCTCGTTGGGCGCCTCCGCCTTCTCCGGCGCCTCCGGCTCCTTGGCCGGCGCCGCCGGCACGTTCCTCACGTGGGTCACCGCCGGCTTCTCCGCCGCGGGCTCCGTTTCCTGCAGATCATAGTCCGTCTTCACGGTCGGCTCCGTCTCCGCCATCACGGCCACGGTGGCCTCCCCCGTATCGGCCGGCTCCGCCGCGCTCCGTCCGGAGAAAAGCAGCGTCCACGCGGACACGCCGATGACCGCGAGGCAGGCGAAAAGGACTATGTAAAAGCCCTTTCCGGAAAAGAACGCCTCCAGGCGGCTGTTGCTCTTGCTGTTGTTTTCCATGCCACGAAATCCTCCTTCGGCACTGTTGATCACGCCCGTAGTATCGTCCGGAAATGGGAAAACTATACATCCGTCCCGCTTTTTTTCGAAAAAAACACCCGTCCCCTTGACAAAAACGGGCATATGGAGTAAGATACCCGCATAATTGAACAAGGCATGATAGAGGCGCGGCTGACAAGAGTAGCCCCCCGTGAAAGGACGGACGGTCCGGGGGCGAAAGGGGAAGCCGCCGAAGGAACGGGCCTTCGTTACGGGCCCGCTGCCTGGGCCGCCGGAGAACATCCGCCGGACTGTCGCAGCAATGCGGAGCGCTGTCAGTGACCAAGCAGGGGGCCCCAGCCCTTACCGTCGTGGACAGTTATCTGGCTTGTTCACGATTTTTTATTGGAGGTAACGTTATCATGTATGGAACCTTCTGGGCGCTCGTCCCCCCCCTCATCGCCATCGCGCTGGCTCTCATCACCAAGGAGGCGTATTCCTCGCTCTTCATCGGCGTGATCGTCGGCGCGCTCTTCGCGGCGGGCTTCTCCCCCGTCGGCGCGCTGAACAACATCGTCAGCGATGAAAACGGCATGATCTCCGCCGTCGCCGGCAACGCCGGTATCTTCATCTTCCTGGTGCTGCTGGGCATCATCGTGGCGCTGGTCAATCTGGCCGGCGGCTCCGCGGCCTTCGGCCGCTGGGCGGAAAAGAACATCAAGACCCGCGTCGGCGCGCAGCTCGCCACCTTCGTCCTCGGCGTGCTGATCTTCATCGACGACTATTTCAACTGCCTGACCGTCGGCTCGGTCATGCGGCCCGTCACCGACCGGCACCGTATCTCCCGGGCGAAGCTGGCGTACCTGATCGACGCCACGGCCGCCCCCGTCTGCATGATCGCCCCCGTGTCCTCCTGGGCCGCGGCGGTCTCGACCACGGCGGAGGGGCTCGACACCGGCATCTCCGGCATCCAGCTCTTCATCCGCGCCATTCCCTACAACTTCTATTCGCTGCTGACCTTCGTCTTCATCATCGCGCTCGTGCTGATGAAATTCGATTACGGCCCCATGAAGGCGCATGAGCTGCTCGCTCAGCGCAGCGGCGAGCTGGGCGGCCTTGACAAGAACCTCGACGAAGAGGGCAATCCCAAAGGCCGCGTCATCGACCTTGTCGTCCCCGTGCTGATCCTGATCGTCACGTGCACCGTCGGCATGCTCTACGTGGGCGGCTTCTTCGGCACCGACTGGTGGGGCGGCACGGACTACGCCGGTGACTTCATCGGCGCCTTCGGCAATACGGACGCTTTCGTCGGCCTCCCCTGGGGCTGCATCATCGCGCTGGTCCTCATCGTGGCGTATTACCTCTGCCGCCGCACGCTGACCTTCAAGCAGGCCATGGAGTGCGTGCCCAAGGGCTTTATCGCCATGGTCCCGCCCATCATCATCCTGACGCTGGCCGTGTCTCTGAAGAACATGACCGGCCTGCTGGGCGCGGCCGTTTATGTGCATGACGTCATGCTGGGCGCTTCCGCCGGGCTTTACAGCATGCTGCCCGCCGTCATCTTCGTGGTGGCGGTGGTGCTGGCGTTCGCCTCCGGCACCAGCTGGGGCACCTTCGGCATCCTGATCCCCATCGTGACCGCCGTGTTCCCCGCCGACAGCAAGCTACTCATCATCGGTATCTCCGCGTGCCTGGCCGGCGCCGTCTGCGGCGACCATTGCTCGCCCATCTCCGATACCACCATCATGGCCTCTGCCGGCGCGCAGATCGAGCATGTGGACCATGTGTCCACCCAGCTCCCCTACGCGCTCACCGTGGCCGGCGTCTGCTTCGTGAACTACATCATCGCCGGCTTCGTGCAGAACGTATACATAAGCCTGCTCACGGGCATCATACTCACGCTGGTGACGCTGTTCGTCCTCCGTTCGCGGGAGGCGAACAAGCCCGCCTGACCTTACATCGCAGCGGGGCGCCGCATAGCGGCGCCCCCTTATTTTTTTGTCCGGAGTGATCTGTATGTCGAAAAAAGCTCTCTGGGGCCGTCTCGCGCTGTTCGCGACCACCATCCTCTGGGGCACGGCCTTCGTCGTACAAAAGAATATCCTGGACGCCGTGGAGCCTCTCTGGCTCCTCTCGCTTCGTTTCTGCGGCTCCGCGCTCATCACGCTGCCCTTCACGCTGAAGCTGCTGCGGCAGGCGGACAAAAAGTGCGTCGCCGGCGGCGTGCTGATGGGCGTTTTCCTGTTTCTGGCATACAGTATCCAGACCTATGGGCTCAAATACACCACGCCCGCCAAAAACGCCTTCCTCACCACGGCCTACTGCGTGCTGGTGCCCTTCATCCACTGGGCCGCGAGCCGCCGCCGTCCGGACCGCTGCAACATCGCCGCCGCGCTCCTCTCCGTCGTCGGGGTGGGGCTCGTCTCGCTTTCGGGCGATCTATCCGTGGGCCGCGGCGATATGCTGACGCTCATCGGCGCGTTTTTCTACGCGCTGCAGATCATCGCCGCCGACCGGGCGCTCGACTTCGGCGAGGTGCTGCCGCTCCTGCTGATCCAGAACAGCGTCTGCGGCGCGCTGTCGCTGGTGGGCGCCGCGCTGACGGAGCCCGCCCCCGCCTTCGCGTCGCTGGGGCAGGACGCGTGGCTCTCCCTTGCGTACCTCATCGTGCTCTGCACCGCCGCCACCGCGTTTCTGCAGATCTACGGCCAGCAGCGCACGCCCCCGTCCCAGGCCGCCCTCATCATGGCGCTGGAGAGCGTCGTCGGCACGGTCACGTCTCTCCTTTTCTACGCGGACGAGGTCATGACGCTCCGGATTGGGTGCGGGTTTGCACTGCTCTTTATCGCGGTGGTCATTTCGGAGACAAAGCTCTCGTTTTTGCGCCAAAAGAAAGAAAAATGACCGGTTTTGGCGAAAAGCTTGCGTTTTTTCAAAAAACTGCTATAATGCAAAACTACCGTTTTCGCGTAAAAAACGATCGTTTTCCGTTCAAAAGGCTTGGCATATGAAAAACAGTTTTGCCCTGAAGATCATTTTAATAACGCTCCTGGTCATCATCGCCGTCACGCTCATCTACTTCGCGTTCCTGGAGATCATGCCCGGGCTCATCCCGCTGATACGGGAGGGGGACGAAGCCGCGGTGGAAGCGTACCTCCGCGCGAACGACAGCTTTACCGGCATGCTCTGTACGGTGCTGCTGCAGATGTTCATCGTCTTCTCCGTCGTCATCTCCAGCGTGCCGGTGCAGATCGCGGCGGGCCTCGTCTACGGGACGCTGCGCGGCTTCCTGCTGTGCCATCTGTCCGCCACGGCGGCCCACGCCGTCGTCTTCCTCATCGCCCGCCGGCTGAACCACGGGCTGGACCGGCTGATGCCGAAGGCCGACCCGGACAAGCCCTCCCGGCTGGACTTCCTGCTGCGATCCGATTCCCCGGCCTACATGACCATCCTGGCGTATCTCGTCCCCGTGCTGCCCAACGGTATCATCCCCTACGTGGCCGCCCAGACGAAGATCACCTTCTTCCAGTTCCTGCGGGGCGTGTTCCTCGGCAGCCTGCTGCCGGTGCTCATCCTCTGCGCCATGGGACGGGAGATCCTGGCCGGCAACTATCTGATGACGGCCCTGCTGGCGCTGGGCCTCTTCCTGCTGGTGGGTATCCTGTGGCTGCTGAAGGACAGGATCCTGCTGGCGCTGGACCGCCGCCGCAGACGCCGCGCCATCCTCCGGGGCGAGGAGGAAACGACCTCCCCCGAAGATGAAGACAACGCATAAAAAGACCCGCGCCGCCCTGTGGCGGCGCGGTCTTTTTCTGTACCCTTTTTCAATGGTCGGCGCGGTTGAAGCCGTTTTTCATGTGCAGGCTGGCGTCCGCCAGCACCTTGCCCAGCGCCTCGACGGTCTGCTCCTTCGCCATGGCGCAGAGCTTTTCGTTGGCCTCCTCGGCCAGCGTATAATCCCCGCTTTTCTCCATCTTCTCGTCGTACTCCCGGATGAGGCGGCGGCCCTTGACGAACACGGCCTCCTGATACCGCTCGATCTCCTGCACGCAGGTGGCGTAATGCGGGTCCGCCAGCGCCCCGATGAGCCGGCTGCCCCAGTAGAAGTCCTCCGTGGATACGTCCAGCGTCACGCGGCTCAGATACGCCGGCATGCGCCCCACGTTGGTGTAGACCGGCAGCGCCGCGGCAAAGGTCGTGGAGCCGAAGGTCACCCACTCGATCCCTTTCAGCGCGTCCGGCACGCCGGAGCGTATCTGGCAGATGGCGGTGACGCCGGTGCGGTTAATCCCGATGGAGCGGTACATGCCCCGTTTGCCCGTATCCTGGCTGGAATAGGGGTCGAAGGGCGTGCCCTCGTAATGGGCGGAGAGGATGGCCTTCACGTCCTCCGCCGCGATCTTCCGGTCCGGCACGATCGCCCAGGGCAGCGCGTCGCTCTCCGGCGTGAAGGCGGCGTTCTCCCCCTCCCAGCGGTGGGAGAACGGCGCGAGCATGCGCCCCATGTACCACGCCCGCGGCGTGTTGTAGATGTGGTCGGAATCGTCGTGCGAGCCGAAGACGTCCCGCGGGTTGAAGGCGCCGCCCTGGTTGAGATCGAGGTGATTGTCCGCGATGAATTCCCTGAGGTCGCGGGAGCAGAGGTGCGCCTTCTGCGCGCCGAAGGCGTCGTCCAGATCGAAGCTGTCCATGCCGAACTGGTTGGGGTTCACGACGCAGACGTCGTCCGGCACGCGGCGCGCCATCCAGTGGTGGCCGCCGATGGTCTCCATCCACCAGATCTCGTTCTCGTCGTTGAAGGCGATGCCGTTGGACTCATAGGTGCCGTACTGCTCCAGCAGGGACGCAAGACGCAGGACGCCCTCCCGCGCCGTGCGGATGTAGGGCAGGACGATGACCACGATGTCCTCCTCCCCGATACCGCCGATCACGTCCTTCTCGCCGCGTTTTTTGGCCTTTTTATATTCCACCAGCGGGTCGGCCGCCAGCACGCGCGGGTTGGAGGTGATGGTCTCCGTCGCCGTCATGCCCACATTGGCCGCGTTGATGCCCGTGGCCGCCCAGATCCCCCGCTTCGGGTCGACGCTGGGGCAGGCCGTGTAGCGCAGCGGCTCCGCCGGCAGCTCGATCTCCACATGGGAGAGGACGCTTTTGTACTTTCTCTTCTGCTTTTTCGGCTCCACGACGACGAGCTTTTTCACGTCGAAGCGGCCGTCATCCGTCCGGGCGATCATCGTGGACCGGTCGTTGCTGGCTCCCTTGCCGACAAGGATGGTGGTGCAAGACATGGACTTTTTCCTCCCAAACGCGCTGTGCGCGGTATTGTTACGTTCCCTACTGTACCACACTCCGCGGCGCGATTCAACGCGTCTTGCGCCGCGGACGGGCAAAAAAAGCGCCGCGCACATGGCGCGGCGCCGTTTTCAAACGCTTACTCGAACGATATCATGAGCGTGCCGTTCTGGAGCATGACGGTCACGTTCCCGCTCCCGTTCGACGCTTCAAAGAGCTTCATGCCCATCATGTCCATGGACTGGGCGTTCTTTGTATAGCCGGCCTCTTTCAGCCGCCGGACAACGTCGTCGAAATCCGCGTCGTCGCGGCCGGGCAGGTTGACGAGGAATACGCCGTCCTGCTCCATCGCCGTATCGCCGCTTTTCAGCCCCTCCGGCAGCAGGAACGCGTACTGCTCCGGCAGTTCTCCGGCGGCAGGGGCTCCCGTTTCTGCTCCGGCGGCGTTCGGCGTTTCTCCGCTGCCGGGATCCAGGATCTCATCCGGCCTCGGCTCCCAGTCGCCCGGGTCGTAATCATGCCACTCGCCGAGGTCGAAAACGTAGTCGGGATCGATCTCGCTGTCGGCGTAAGGCTCCTCCTCCGGCTCGTAAAAGTCGCTGTCGCAGAGCTCCAGCGTCTCCCTGTCCCAGTTCTCCGGGTGGACGTACATATCCCATATCTCTTCCGCGGTAAAGCCGGAAAGATCGGGCAGACCGAACTCGTTCAGCTCGTCCGCGTCGACGCTCTCTTCCGCGTCCACAGCGTCCGGCGCGGGCGCCGGCTCCGAAACGGCCGGCTGCGGTGCGGTCTCTTCGGCATGCGGCGCCGCGGGCGCCTTGGCGCAGGCGCAGAGCGCCGCCGCGAGCACGAGGGCCATAAGGACGGAAAGCAGTTTTTTCATCGTCAATCCTCCCATCCCATCTTCAGGACGATCTTGCCGTCCTTCAGGTCGCGGAAAATGTCGCTGTTGCGGGCCATAATGCCGCCGCTCGTCGTCTGGCTGTTGTCCCATTCCTGATGGAAATACGGCGCGTCGACGCTCTGCCACAGGGCGGCGTTGCTGCTCATCGCGTAGAGCTCCGGGCTCATGCCGTCCCAAAGCTCGCCCATGATATGGACGGTCGTGGCCATTTGCCCCTCCACATTCGGGAAGGAATAATGCCCCTTTTCGTCGATCATCGGCATCGCGCCCTCCGGCACGATCCATATCGGGTGCAGGCTCCAGAAATCCTCCTTGGACTGGAACCAGCCGCGCAGCGGCAGTTCGTCCATCACGTCGCCGCTTCGGACGGCGGACAGGTCATAGGGGATGACGAAGCTGATCTTTTTCGCGTAAAGGTGTTTTTCCAGCTTGGAATTCGCCTGCCAGCAGTCGTAGATATGCTCCCACGGGTAGTTGCTGTGGATCTCCGCCAGCGTGGGGAGCGTGTCGCCCACCTGCCAAAGGAAGTTCCTGTCGAACTGCGACATGTCGTGGGTGATGTCCACGGTCATGAAGCCCGTGTAGATACCGTCCGCGTTCTCGCCGCCGCCCTCTTTCAGAAGGCTGCAGCGGAGCCTCCACTTCTGCTCCACCGGCGCGCCGAAGAGCGTGCGCGTCTCGCCCGATTTGGCGTTGGCCACGAGCTGCCATTCGGTCTTGTCCTTCTTTTCCGCCTCCTCTTTCAGCCGCTGGTTGCAGCGCTGATAGAACGCGTCGAGGAGCACAGCGCTCTCAACGGCCTGCTGCTTCTTCGCGTCGTTCCCCATGGCTTTCAGGATCTCTTTCGCCGTCGGGCCGGCGCAGTCGGCAAGGCCCGAGAGGATCCACGTCCCCACCGCGCCGACCCCCGCCCCGGCGGCGGCCAGATCCGGCAGCGAGGGGGCGAAGGGGCCCATGAGGTTCATCACCATGAGCTGGGTGCCGCTCTGCGTTTCGGGATCGAGTTTATACGCGTCGATGAGCCCGCCGCCGTGCAGCACGCGGCCGATCATCTCGACCCAGTACTGCGTCTTGAACGCCGGGTCGGCTTCCTCCGCCATGGAGATCCGCGCCTCGTGGGAGGCCAGCCGCCTCTCGTTCAGATTGAACTCCAGCAGAACGCTTTTGATGATCCCGTCCGTAACGTCGTCCGCCAGCTTGTATCCCCGCTTCAGCGTGCCGCGGAACGACTGGGAGCCGATCTCGAACCGCACGCGGACCAGTTGGAACGTGTGCTGCTTGATGCGGTTGTAGTCGACGTATTGCAGCCGGCCCGCGGCCGCCAGATAATCGTTGAACGAGCTGTACGCCGCCGCCGGCGCCGCGAGCGAACAGGCCAGCGTCAGCGTCAGCAAAAGGCACAGCAGACGTTTTTTCATCCTCTCACGCTCCTTTCGTTTTCCTGTTTTTTTAGTACCATAGAAAGCTGCGCAAGTCAAGCAAAAGAAAAGCGCCGCGCACGTGGCGCGGCGCGTTGCTGCCGTTGTTTGTCGCTTACAGGTATCTTTTCACGCCCTCGGTCATGACCGACACGTCGGCGCTGACCGTCATGGTGAATTTCACTTTCTCCTTTTCGCCGAAGCGGTCGCACCAGTTCAGGAAGCCCTCCGCCTCGTTCATGTTCTCGTTTTTCGCTATTTTGAAAAGACCGTCTATGAAAATGTGCGTGATATCGTAATTGCCCGCGTGGAGCCCGCTGATGAACCCCTCCAGAAACTCATAGCCGCCGAAGCCGTAATCCGACGCCTTCACCAGCCGCACGCTGTACGGGATATCGAACATCAACCCGTTGTCCCGCTCGATACAGACCACGTTGCCGCTTTCTTCCTCAACCGCCTTATTGACAAGATCGATCAGCATTTTCGTTTTGCCGGCGCCCTTGCGCCCCGCGATAACTTTGACCAACGTGACCACTCCTTTTCATATTATTTTCTATGAACAGTGTATCATCTTTTGGCCGTCGATTCAACCGCGATTCCGCCTTTTTTCCGGCAATTCATGAAATATTTACATCCTCACCCGCCGAGGAAGAAGAGCGCCGTCATCCGGGTGAAAAGCGTCCACCAGCTGACCCGCGCCACCTCGTCCGCCGCCACGATGTCCGTCCGCGCGACGATCTCCTCGCCCCGGGCGATGGTCAGCCGTCCCACGACCTGGCCCGTCGCCACCGGCGCCGTCAGGCTCTCCGCCAGCTCCACCCGCTTCACGAGCTCCTGCGCCGCGGCCTTTTCCACCAGCACGGACCGCTCCTCGGCCGGCACGGGCTGGACGTACCGCTCCGTGCCCAGTGCCACCGGGATGGGCGGCAGCGCCTCCTCCGGCGCCGCCGGGACGAGCGTGTAGTTGGCGAAGCCGTAGGACAGCAGCGTTTTCGCGCTCTCGAACCGCTCCGCGGACGTATCGCAGTGCATGACCGCCGCGATGAACTCCACGCCGTTCCGCTCCGCCGTCGCCGCGAGACAGTACCCGGCGGAGGACGTGAAGCCCGTCTTGAGCCCCGTCGCCCCGTCGTAGTAGTAGATGAGCTTATTCGTGTTGGAAAGCCCGAACTGCCCGCCCCGGATGGTGTCCATCCAGATGGTGGTGTACTCCTTGATCCACGCGTGGCGGATGAGCTCGCGCGACATGACGGCGATGTCCCGCGCCGTCGTCCGGTGCGCGTCGTCGTCGAAAAGGCCGGTGCAGTTCGTGAACGTGGTGTTCGTCATGCCGAGCTCGGCCGCCCGCGCGTTCATCCGCGCCACGAAGGCCTCCTCCGTCCCGGCCGTGTATTCCGCCATGGCCACGGCCGCGTCGTTGGCCGAGGACACGACGATGCATTTCAAAAGCTCGCCCGCTTTCATGTGCTCCCCCTCGCTGAGGAACACCTGGCTGCCGCCCATGCCGGCGGCGTTCGCGCTCACGGTCACGTCGTCGTCCAGCGTGATGGCGCCGGACTCCACCGCCTCCACAAGGAGCAGGATGGTCATCACCTTGGTGACGCTGGCGGGCTTCAGCCGCTCGTCGGCGTTCTTTTCCCAGAGGACCTCCCCCGTCTCCTTCTCCATGAGGATGGCGGACGGCGCGGCCACAGAGAGCCCCTCCGCCGCGGCGGGGACGCTCTCCGCAAAGACCGCCGCGTCCACCTCCGCCGCGTCCGCGACCTCGTCCGGCACGTCCGCCGCCCGGACCGGCAGGAGCAGCAGCGTCGTCAGCGCCAGCGCGGCGGCGCGTTTCATCATGCGGGAAAACTTCATACGGTCGACCTCCCTGTCAGGCTTCATCACAAAATATGTACGGGCCGCTGTCGTTATTCCCTCTTGTTTTTTTCCGGGACTGTGGTACAATAAGGATGAACGCGGATATAGTACATCGGTAGTACATCGGCTTCCCAAGCCGAGGAGGTGGGTTCGATTCCCATTATCCGCTCCATAAACGGAAAGACCGCCGACAGGCGGTCTTTTTGTTTATGGCAGGTTTTTGGTGGGAATCGAACGGGAGCGGTAATGTCGTCGTCGCGGACTGCGTATCGTTCGCGGCGGCACAAATTGCCGCCTCTCATTCACTCCGTCGCTCCTCCTCTCAAAAGCCGACCCGCTCCGCTGGGCTTGGCTTTTGTGTTTTGCTGTAAAACAAGCGCCACGCGGCGTATGCCGCGTGGCGGGCTTTTTTATCTATCACGTATACGTCCTGATGATCTCCTCCGCCACGGTGCGGCGGGGGACGCAGCGGTCCATGGCGCTCTTTTCGATATAGCGGTGGGCCTGCGGCTCGTCCATCTTCAGCTCGGAGATCAGGAGCCATTTGGCGCGGTTCACCAGCCGTATCTCCTCCATCTTCTCCTCCACGGAGAGCGTCTTGTTCTCCAGCCTGCGGAGCCGCTCCCGGGCGCTGGCCATCCAGTCCAGCGCGAGGGACACCGTCTGCCGGTTCAGCGGCTTCGCCAGCGTGAAAACGCCGTGCTCCGCCACCCTGTCGTACACGTCGGCATAGACCTCGCTGCGGGCCAGCAGCAGCACCACCGCCCGCGGCGAGCGCGCCGCGTCGATGGCGAAGCGGGTCCCCACGTCGTCCGGCAGGGGTGAATTGACGATGACGCAGTCGAAGCTGCGCTCGCCCCACGCCCGCTCTGCGGCGCTGATGCTGGACACCACCCGGACGGGGCTGTAATGCGTCTCGGGGAGCATGGCCGCGAGCGCGGTATTCAGTTTTTCCGCCGCCGATACGACCAGGACGCTGTAGACGCGCTCCTGCAGGCTCATGCCGCTCCCCTCCTTCCGGTCTGGTCTCTGCGCCCGCGCTTACCGGTCGCAGTAAATGGTCAGGATATCCTGCGGGACGTGGTCGCGGATGAAGCCGCTGGCCGCGGCCAGCGCGCAGGCCTCCGCCAGCGAGCCCGGCAGCTTTTCATAGCGCCGGAGCACCGCCGGTTCCGCCTTATAGAGGTTGACGTCCGCCGACGGCGGCAGCTCCCGCCCGGCGCGGATGCCGGCGAGACCGGCGTAAATCAGCAGCGAGAACGCCAGATACGGGTTGGCGCAGGGGTCCGGGGACCGCAGCTCCGCGCGGCGCTGCTCGCCTACGGCCGCCGGGAGGCGGACCAGCTGGGACCGGTTCTCCGCCGACCAGGAGATATAGCCCGGCGCCTTATGGCTGCCGAGGCGCCGGTAAGAGGCCTCCGTGGGATCGAGAAAGGCCGTCATGACCCGGATATTGTCCAGAAGCCCCGCGATCATGCTGCGGAAGGCCGCCTCGTCCTCCCGGGGCTGCAGCGAGATGTTGATATGGAAGCCGTTGCCCGGCGCGCCGGCGACGGGCTTGGGCGAAAAATCGGCAAAAAGGCCGTTGCGGTGGGCGACGGCCTTGACCACCCGCTGGAACGTCATCACGTTGTCCGCGGCGGTGAGCGCGTCGGAATAGCGGAAATCGACCTCGTTCTGGCCGGGCCCCTCCTCATGGTGGGAGCTCTCCGGCCGGATGCCCATCTGCTCCAGCGTCAGGCATATCTCCCGGCGGACGTTCTCGCCGTGATCCTCCGGCGCGATGTCCATGTACCCCGCCTCGTCGCAGGGCGCGGCCGTGGGCTTGCCGTCCTCTCCCAGGCGGAACAGATAGAATTCCTGCTCCGCGCCGAAGTTGAAGCTGTAGCCGGCCTTGCCGGCGTCCTCGATCGCCCGTTTCAGCAGGGCGCGCGTGTCGCATACGAAAGGCGTGCCGTCCGGCCAGGTGACGGCGCAGAACATCTGCATGACCCGCCCGTGCTCCGGCCGCCAGGGCAGGGGCATGAGCGTGTCCGGCTCCGGATGGAGCAGCAGGTCGCTGTGCGTCTCGTCGCCGAAGCCGGCGATGGCGGACGCGTCGAAGGCGATGCCGTATGCAAAGGCGCGGGGCAGCTCGTCCGGCATGATGGCTATATTCTTTTGTTTGCCGAACACGTCGCAGAAGGTCAGACGGATGAACTTCACGTCCTCCTCCCGCACGTACTGAAGGACCTCTTCCTTGGAATATCTCATAAGAACCTCCCTAATTCGCCACGTACATCTGTCTGTAAGGGGTGCTGCTGTCCGGGGTCACCACGGTAAAGGGCCCGGCCATGACCGCCTCGACGTCACAGGCAAAGACGGCGCAGAAATCCGCCACGTAGCCGCGGAGCTCCTCCAGCTCCTCCGCCGCGGCCGGCCGCGCCGTGACCTGCGCGGGAAAGACCACGTCCCGGCACGCTGAGCGCAGGAACATCTTCCCGCCGTGCATCCCCGTGCAGGGGAAATTGCCCACGATCTTTTTGTCCGACGCCTGCAGATCCAGCACCGCGATGACGCCGCCCGCCTGGTATTCCCCCAGGAAGCTGCCGGCCCGGCCGCCGATGATCATGACGGGCACCTTGTCCTGATACGCTTTCATATGGATACCGGCCCGGTAGCCCGCGTCGCCGCGCACCAGGATGCGCCCGCCGCGCATGGCATAGCCCGCCGCGTCGCCCACGCTGCCGTGGATGACGATGCGTCCGGCGTTCATGGTGTCGCCCACGGCGTCCTGGGCGTTGCCCTTCACCGTGAGGGTCCCTCCGTTAAGGTAGGCGCCGAGCGCGTTGCCGGGGATGCCGTGTATCTCGATATCCCGCCCCGTCATACCGGCGGCGATGAACCGCTGGCCGCAGCAGCCGTCTATCACGCAGTCGCCCGCCGCGGCCCGGATGGCCGCGTTCAGCGCCCGGTGGTCGAGCGCTCCGGCATGGATGAGTTCCATTATACCACACCTCCCAAGAATATGCTACGCCGCGTCATCCTTCATTCCCCCGCGTGGGCGATGCCCAGGATATCCAGCTCCTTCTGGTGGAGCCCCACGCCCCGCAGCATGAGCCGGTTGCCCCGCAGGGCCTCGATGGAGTTGATGCCCATCCCGCCCATGAGCTCCATGATCTCATGGCGCCAGGCGGTCATCAGATTCACCAGCCGGCGGCTCCCCTCCTCCGGGTCCAGCCGCTGCACCAGCTCGGGCCGCTGGGTCGCGATGCCCCAGTTGCACCGGCCGGTCTGGCAGGTGTGGCACAGGTGGCACCCCAGCGCCAGCAGCGCGGCCGTGGCCACGTAGCAGGCGTCGGCCCCCAGGGCGACCGCCTTCACCACGTCCGCGGCGCTGCGGATGGAGCCGCCGGCCACGAGGGAGACGCTGTTGCGGATGCCCTCGTCCCGCAGCCGCTGATCCACGGCCGCCAGCGCCAGCTCGATGGGGATGCCCACGTTGTCCCGGATACGGGTAGGCGCCGCCCCCGTCCCGCCGCGGAAGCCGTCGATGGCAATGATGTCCGCGCCGCTGCGGGCGATGCCGCTGGCGATGGCCGCGATGTTGTGGACGGCGGCCACCTTGACGATGACGGGCTTGCGGTAGGCGGTGGCCTCCTTCAGCGAAAAGACCAGCTGGCGCAGGTCCTCGATGGAATAGATATCGTGATGGGGCGCGGGCGAGATGGCGTCCGATCCCTCCGGGATCATGCGCGTGCGGGACACGTCGCCCACGATCTTCGCGCCGGGCAGATGGCCGCCGATACCGGGCTTGGCCCCCTGGCCCATCTTGATCTCGATGGCGGCGCCCGCCTCCAGATACGCCTCGTGCACGCCGAAGCGGCCGCTGGCCACCTGGACGACGGTGTTGGGCCCGTACCGATAAAAATCCTCGTGCAGGCCGCCCTCGCCGGTGTTGTAGAGGATGCCGAGCGCTGTGGCCGCCCTGGCCAGCGCGGCGTGCGCGTTATAGCTGATGGAGCCGTAGCTCATGGCGGAAAACATAACCGGCATGGCAAGCTCGATCTGCGGCGGCAGTTCGCACGTGAGACGCCCCTCGGCGTCCCGCGCTATCCTGTCCGGCTTCTGCCCCAGGGCCACCCGCGTCTCCATGGGCTCCCGCAGAGGGTCGATGGGCGGATTCGTCACCTGGGAGGCGTTGATCAGGATACGGTCCCAGTAGACCGGCAGCGGCTTCGGGGTCCCCATGGAGGACAGCAGCACGCCGCCGCTGGAGGCCTGCTTGTAGATCTCCCGGATGGTGTCGTGGCTCCAGTTGGCGTTCTCCTTGAGCACGCAGTCGCTCTTCACGATCTTCAGCGCCCGGGTCGGGCACATGGCCACGCACCGCTGACAGTTGACGCACTTCGTCTCGTCGCTCGTCATCACGCCCCACGCGCCGTCGAAGGCGTGCACCCCGTTGGCGCACTGGCGCTCGCACACGCGGCAGGCGGTGCAGCGGCTCTCGCTGCGGACGACCTCGTACTCCGGATAAAGGAAATCGACGCCCATCAGTAAGCCCCCTCTCTGACCCGGACGATGACGGGCTCGCCGCCCGCCGGCGCCCAGATATGCTCCGCCTCCGGCTCCATGGCGCGGATGGCGGCCTCCTCGCTGGCGATGAACACCCGCTCGCCCTTTTCGCCCACCACCATGGAGCGGAGCTTCAGCCGGTCGTTCAGCGCCATGAGCCCTCCGGTGAAGCCCAGCACGATGGAAAAGGGCCCCGTGATCAGCAGGCTGGGGAACATCTGGCGCAGATAGGTCTGCGTCCGCCGCTTCTCCTCGTCCGGCTCCTGCTGGATGGTGCTCCAGAACGGGGCGGCCACGACGCTGGCCGCCTCGGTGAGCGTCAGCCCCTGGCGGCGGACCAGATGATCCATGATATAGGTGATGACCTCGGTGTCGGTCTGGAGCGTGCATTTGTAGCCGAACATCTCGATGAAGCGCCGGTTGGCGTCGTAGGAGGATATCTCCCCGTTGTGGACCACGGAGTAGTCCAGCAGCGTGAAGGGGTGCGCCCCGCCCCACCAGCCGGGCGTGTTGGTGGGATAGCGGCCGTGGGCCGTCCAGGCGTAGCCCTCGTATTCCTCCAGCCGGTAAAAGGCGCCCACGTCCTCCGGATATCCCACGGCCTTGAAGGTGCCCATGTCCTTCCCGCTGGAGAAGACGTAGGCCCCGTCCAGCTCCGTGTTGATCTTCATCACGGTCCGGGCCACGAACTCCTTTTCATCCAGCTGCAGGTTCCGGAGCATCGAGGGCAGCGGCGCCACGAAGTAGCGCCAGATGATGGGCTCGTCCGTGATGCCCGGCAGCTTGCGGGTGGGGATGAGCTCGGCGTGGACGATCTCGAAATACTCCTTCAGAAAGGCTTCGCAGTCCTTACGCGTGGCGCGGCTGTCAAAAAACAGGTGCAGCGCGTAAAAATCCTTGTACGCGGGATAGATACCGTAGCCGGCGAAGCCGCCGCCCAGGCCGTTGGACCGGTCGTGCATGGGCCGCATGGCCGCGATGACGGGCTCTCCCGTCATCCTCTCCCCGTCCCGCGCGATGACCGCCGCGATGGCGCAGCCGGAGGGGATACGCACCTGACCTTCTTTTTTCATGCGCTTCATTTCCTTTCGGGACAAATAAAAAAGCAAAGACGCTCACCGCGGCGCAGAGGCTCTGCGCGCCAATGAACGTCTTTGCTCATTTGCAAGCATTATACAAGCGCGCCTGCAAATTGTCAAGCGCAGGCGCGTGATTTGACGGTTTTGCTGAAAAACGGCGCAGGCGGCAGCGGCAAACACTTGCAAATTGCTGCTTGACAGCGGCGGCAAGGCGACGTATAATGATGCGCGTAAAGGCAAGGGCGTCTTTGAGTGTTCCACTCGAAGACGCCCTTTCTCTTGTTTCAGGGGAAAGAGCGACGGGACCGAATATGGATAAAAAAGGCAAAGACGTCTTTTGTGTTCGCACGAAGGGCGTCTTTGTCTTTACGTATTTCTGATGAAAAGGAGCTATGAACATGCGTACCGTATCAGATTATTTCGGCAGCCTGGTGTTTGACGACCGCGTCATGCGGGCCACCCTCTCGGCGGAGGTGTACGCCTCCCTCCGAAAGACCATCGACGAAGGCAGCGCGCTGGACATCGGCGTGGCCAACGCCGTGGCCCAGGCGATGAAGGACTGGGCCGTGGCCCACGGGGCCACCCACTTCACCCACTGGTTCCAGCCGCTCACCGGCATCACCGCGGAGAAGCACGACAGCTTCATCTCCCCCTCGCCGGACGGCAGCGTCATCATGGAGTTCTCCGGCAAGGAGCTCATCAAGGGCGAGCCGGACGCCTCCTCCTTCCCCTCGGGCGGCCTCCGCGCCACCTTCGAGGCCCGGGGCTACACGGCCTGGGACCCCACCTCCTACGCCTTCATCAAGGGCAGGACCCTCTGCATCCCCACGGCGTTCTGCTCCTACGGCGGGCACGCGCTGGATAAAAAGACGCCGCTGCTGCGCTCCATGGAGGCGCTGAACAAGCAGGCGCTGCGCATCCTCCGCCTCTTCGGCAACGACACGGCGAAGCGGGTCGTCTCCTCCGTCGGCCCGGAGCAGGAATACTTCCTGGTGACCCGGGAGATGTATGAAAAGCGGCCCGACCTGCGCTTCACCGGGCGGACGCTCTTCGGCGCCCGGCCGCCCAAGGGCCAGGAGCTGGACGACCACTATTTCGGGGTCATCAAGCCCGGCGTCGCATCGTTCATGGAGGACCTGAACGACGAGCTCTGGAAGCTGGGCATCCTGGCCAAGACGGAGCATAACGAGGTCGCCCCGGCCCAGCATGAGCTGGCCCCCATCTACACCACCACCAACGTGGCCACCGACCACAACCAGCTGACCATGGAGATCATGCAGAAGGTGGCGGCGAAGCACGGCCTCGTCTGCCTGCTGCACGAAAAGCCCTTCGCCGGCGTCAACGGCAGCGGCAAGCACAACAACTGGTCCATCGCCACCGACAGCGGGCAGAACCTGCTCTCCCCGGGCGAGACGCCGTATGAGAACGCCCAGTTCCTGCTGTTCCTCTGCGCCGTCATCAAGGCCGTGGACGATTATCAGGATCTGCTGCGCCTGGCCGTGGCCACCGCCGGGAACGACCACCGTCTCGGCGCCAACGAGGCGCCCCCCGCCGTCATCTCCATGTTCCTGGGGGACGAGCTGAACGCCGTGCTGGAGGCCATCGAGACCGACACGCCGTATCACGGCGCGGAAAAGCAGCAGCTGAAGCTGGGGGTGGACGTGCTGCCGAGATTCAACCGCGACACCACCGACCGCAACCGCACCTCCCCCTTCGCCTTCACCGGCAACAAGTTCGAGTTCCGCATGCTGGGCTCCTCCAACTCCATCGCCTGCGCCAACATCATGCTCAACAGCGCCGTGGCGGAGAGCCTGCGCATCTACGCCGACCGGCTGGAAAAGGCGGAGGATTTCGAGAGCACCCTGCACGAGATGATCAAAAAGACCATCCGTGACCACAAGCGCATCATCTTCAACGGCAACGGCTACGACGATGCCTGGATCCGGGAGGCGACGGAGAAGCGCGGCCTTCTGAATTACCGCACCACGGCGGACTGCATGCCCCATCTGCTGGACCCCAAGAACGTCAAAATGCTGACGTCGCTGGGCGTTTTCACGGTGGATGAGCTCCGCTCCCGGCGCGACATCATGCTGGAAAACTACTGCAAGAGCGTGGTCATCGAGGCGAACACCATGGTCTCCATGGCCCGGGGCGACATCGCCCCCGCCATCGAGGCCTACGCCGCGGACGTGGCCCGGTCGGCCGCCGCAAAAAAGGCGGTGGCCCCGTCCCTGCGCTGCGGGTATGAGACGGAGCTGGTGGAAAAGCTTTCCGCCCTCATCGACGAGATCGCCGCCAAAGCGGACGCGCTGGCGGACGCGCTGGTCGCCCTGCGGCGGGCGGAGGACGTGGTGGAGGAGTCCGCCATGATCCGCGACGCCCTGCTTCCGGCCATGAGCGAGCTGCGCGTCCCCTGCGACAAGGCGGAAGTGCTGACGGCCAAGAGCTACTGGCCGTTCCCGACCTACGCCGATCTGCTCTTCGGCGTGAAATAAGACAGGAAGTGACGAAACATGTCAGTTGAATTCTGGTTTTTGATCGGCGCCGCGCTGGTCTTCTGGATGCAGGCGGGCTTCGCGATGGTGGAGACGGGCTTCACCAGAGCCAAGAACGCAGGCAACATCATCATGAAGAACCTGATGGACTTCTGCATCGGCACCGTGGTCTTTTCCCTGCTGGGCTACACGCTGATGATGGGCGAGGACGCGTTCTTCGGTCTCATCGGCAAGCCGAACCTGGACCTTTTCACCCACTTCAAGGCGTTCATCGCCTCCCCGGCGGAGGGCTTCACCGACGCCAGCTACTTCGTTTTCAACCTGGTCTTCTGCGCGACGACGGCCACCATCGTGTCCGGCGCCATGGCGGAGCGGACGAAATTCGCCGCCTACTGCGTCTACTCGGGCGTCATCTCGCTGCTCATCTACCCCATCGAGGCCCATTGGATCTGGGGCGGCGGCTGGCTTGCCCGGCTCGGCTTCCATGATTACGCCGGCTCCTGCGCCATCCACATGGTGGGCGGCATCGCGGCGCTGATCGGCGCGGCCGTCCTCGGCCCGCGCATCGGCAAATACGTCACGGACAAAAGCGGCAGGGTGACGAAGGTCAACGCCATCCCCGGCCACTCCATCCCGCTGGGCGCGCTGGGCGTGTTCATCCTGTGGCTGGGGTGGTACGGCTTCAACGGCGCCGCGGCGACGTCCCCCTCGGAGCTTTCGTCCATCTTCCTGACCACAACGATCGCCCCCTCGGTCGCCACCTGCACGACCATGCTCTACACCTGGGCCAAAAACGGCAAGCCGGACGTCTCCATGTGCCTGAACGCCTCGCTGGCGGGGCTCGTCGGCGTCACCGCCGGCTGCGACGCGTTTGACGCGCTCGGCGCGGGCGTTGTCGGTCTTGTCTCCGGCATCCTCGTGGTCGTCGTGGTCGAGGTGCTGGATCTGAAGTGCCATATCGACGATCCCGTCGGCGCGGTGGGCGTCCACTGTGCCAACGGTGTCTGGGGCACGCTGGCCGTCGGCCTGCTGGCAAATCCCGACGCCCCGGCCGGCCTGCGCGGCCTTTTCTACACCGGCGATTTTACACAGCTCGGCATCCAGCTGCTGGGCTTCGCCGCCGTGGCGGCCTGGGCGGCGGCGACGATGCTCGCCTTCTTCCTGCTGCTGAAAAAGCTCGATTTCCTGCGGGCCGACCCCGCCGACGAGCTGGCCGGCCTGGACGTCAGCGAGCACGGCCTGCCCAGTGCGTACGCGGACTTCATGCCCGCCGTGGATAAATACGCCGAGTTCGGCGCCGGCGAGCCCGTCGTGGCCGTCACCGGCACGACGCCCGTGGCGGAGGCCGTTCCCGTGAAACGGGAGCCGAGCTTCGACGGCCACAAGTTCACCAAGGTGGAGATCGTGTTCAAGGAGGAAAAGCTCTACGCCCTGAAGGACGCCATGAGTCGCCTCGGCATCACGGGCATGACCGTCTCCCACGTGATGGGCTACGGCATGCAGAAGGGCCACACGGAGTTTTACCGCGGCGTCGCCGTGGAAACGGACCTGCGCCCGAAGGTGCAGGTGGACATCGTGGTGTCGGCCATCCCCGTGCGGGACGTCATCGAAACGGCCAAGCGGGTGCTGTACACCGGTCACATCGGCGACGGCAAGATCTTCGTTTATGACGTGGAGAACGTGGTCAAGGTCCGCACCGGCGAGGAGGGCTACGACGCCCTGCAGGATGTGGAATAGAGGTATGCGTCATGTGTTCCATTATGGGCTTTACAAAACTGAACGTCGACGCGGACACGCTGTGGGAGCATTTCGGCCGCACCCGCTCCCGCGGGCCGGACATGTCCCGGGTGGAAAAGGCCGGGGACGGCTGTCTCTGCTTCCACCGGCTCGCCATCATGGGGCTGGAGGAGACGGGCATGCAGCCCTTCGAGCGGGACGGCGACCTCTGCGTATGCAACGGCGAGCTGTATCTCTTCCGCCCGCTGAAAAAAGAGATGGAGGACGACGGCTACGTCTTCCGCAGCGGCTCCGACTGCGAGATCATCCTGCCCCTCTATCACGAGCACGGGCTGGACATGTTCCGCCTGCTGGACGCGGAGTTCGCCATGATCCTCTACGACAGCCGGAAGGACGCTTTCATCGCGGCCCGGGACCCCATCGGCATCCGCCCGCTCTTTTACGGCTATGACGCCGCAGGCAGCATCGTCTTCGCCAGCGAGGCGAAGAACCTGGTGGGCCTCTGCGCCGAGATACGCCCCTTCCCGCCCGGCCACTACTGGGCCGACGGCCGCTTCGTCCGCTACGCCGACGTGACGAGCGTCGACCGCTTCACAGCCGGCGATCTGGACGCCGTCTGCGCCGCCATCCGGGAAAAGCTGATCCTCGCCGTGGACAAGCGGCTGGACGCGGACGCGCCGCTGGGCTTCCTGCTCTCCGGCGGGCTGGATTCCAGCCTGGTCTGCGCCATCTCCGCCCGGGTGCTGGGCAAACACGTGCGTACCTTCGCCATCGGCATGGACACCGACGCCATCGACCTGAAATACGCCCGCATGGCCGCCGACTACATCGGCGCGGAGCACACCGAGGTCACCATGACGAAGGACGAGGTGCTCGCATCGCTGGAGGAGGTCGTGGCCCTGCTGGGCACCTGGGACATCACCACCATCCGGGCCAGCATGGGCATGTACCTCTGCTGCAGGGCCATCCACGAGCGCACGGATATCCGCGTGCTGCTGACCGGCGAGATATCGGACGAGTTGTTCGGCTACAAATATACGGACTTCGCCCCGTCGCCGGAGGCTTTCCAGCAGGAGGCGAAAAAGCGGGTGGACGAGCTTTATATGTACGACGTGCTGCGGGCCGACCGCTGCATCTCCGTGAACTCGCTGGAAGCCCGCGTCCCCTTCGGCGACCTGGACTTCGTCCGGTACGTCATGGCCATCGACCCGAAGCTGAAGATGAACACCTACGGCATGGGCAAATACCTGCTGCGGCGGGCGTTCGCGAACGACAGGCTCCTGCCGGACGAGATACTGTGGCGGCAGAAGGCGGCCTTTTCCGACGCGGTGGGCCACTCCATGGTAGACGATCTGAAGGCGTACGCCGAGACGCTGTACACCGACGCGGAGCTCGAGCGGAAGCGGCGGCAGTACGACTACTGCCCGCCCTTCACCAAGGAGAGCCTGCTCTACCGGGAGCTTTTTGAGAAGCATTACCCCGGACAGGCGCGGATGATCGCCGGTTTCTGGATGCCGAACAGGTCGTGGCCCGGCTGCGACGTGGACGACCCGTCCGCCCGGGTGTTGGCCAACTACGGCGCCAGCGGAGAGTGAGGAGATAACATGAAGCATTGCGCGATCGTGGGCATCAACTGGGGCGACGAGGGCAAGGGCCGGATGGTGGACCTGCTCACCGCGGATCACGACGTGGTCGTGCGGTATCAGGGCGGCGGGAACGCCGGCCATACCGTCATCAACGACAAGGGCAAGTTCGCCCTGCATCTGCTCCCCTCCGGTATCTTCCGGCCGGGCGTGGTCAACGTGCTGGGCAACGGCGTGGCGCTGGACCCGGAAAACCTCTGGCGCGAGATACAGGACGTCGCGGCCCGGGGCGTCGCCGTCACGCCGGAGAACCTGAAGATCAGCGACCGTGCCTCGCTGCTGATGCCCTGGCACCGGACGCAGGACGCGCTGGAGGAGCAGCGCCTCGCCGACAGGCGATACGGCTCCACCAAACAGGGCATCGCCCCCTTTTACGCGGATAAATACCAGAAAAAAACGCTGCTGGCCGGGGAGCTGCGCCAGCCCGAGGCGCTGCGGGAGCACGCCCGGGAGCTGCTGGCCTGGAAGGACCTGACGCTCACCGGCGTCTACGGTGCGCAGCCGTACACCGCGGCGGAGCTCGACGCGTGGCTCCGGGATCACGCTGAAAAGATAACGCCCTTCCTCTGCGATACCGGCGCTTATCTGCGCGCGGCCGACGCGGAGGGACGGCGCATCCTGTTCGAGGCCCAGCTGGGCGCGCTGCGGGACGTGGACCTGGGCATCCATCCCTACACCACCTCCTCCAACACGCTGGCGGCGTACGCGCCCATCGGCGCGGGCCTCCCCACGCTGCAGCTGCGGGAGGTGATAGGCGTGGTGAAGGCCTATTCCACCTGCGTGGGCGAAGGCCCCTTCGTGGGTGAGCTTTCCGGTCCGGAGGCCGACAGGCTGCGGGAGGCCGGCGCAGAGTACGGCGCCAAGACCGGGCGTCCCCGCCGGGTGGGCCCGCTGGACCTGGTGGCCACGCGCTACGGCGTGGAGGCCCAGGGCGCCACCCGCCTTGCCCTGACGAAGCTGGACGTGTTAAGCTATCTGGAAAAGATACCCGTCTGCGTCCGCTACCGCGTGGACGGCCGGGAGACGGACCGCTTCCCCTTCCCCACGGACCTTGCCCGGGCGGAACCGGTGCTGACGTGGCTGGACGGCTGGCGGTGCGACATCTCCGGCGCGCGCCGGTGGGAGGACCTGCCCGCCGCGGCGCAGCGATACGTCGACTATCTGGAGCAGGCGGTCGCCTGCCCCGTCACCTACATATCCGTCGGCCCGGAGCGCGACAGCATCATCCGGCGCTGACGCCCATCAGGCAGAAAAGGAGATACGCTATGACCGATCGCTATGAATCCCCGCTGGCTACCCGCTACGCCTCCGACTATATGCTGGCGCTTTTTTCACCGGACGCCCGCTACCGAACGTGGCGCCGCCTGTGGACGGCGCTGGCCCGGACCGAGCGCGAGCTGGGCCTTCCCATCACCGCCGAGCAGGTGGAAGCGTTGGCTGCCCACACGGACGACATCGACTACGACCTCGTCCGGGAACGGGAAAAGCTGGTCCGCCACGACGTGATGGCCCATCTGTACGCTTACGGCCAGGCGGCGCCCGCCGCGGCCGGCATCCTCCATCTGGGGGCGACCAGCTGCTACGTGACGGACAACGCCGATCTGATCCTGTACCGGGACGCTCTCACGCATCTGCGCGGAGAGCTTTTGTCCGTTCTGGCGAATCTGGCCCGCTTCGCGGCGCGCTATAAGGCGACGCCCACCCTCGGCTATACCCACTACCAGCCCGCTCAGCCGGTCACCGTCGGCAAGCGGGCGACGCTGTGGATGCAGGATCTCGTCTCCGACCTGGACGAGCTGGATTTTGCGCTGGGAAACATCCGCTTCCTGGGCTGCCGCGGCACCACGGGCACGGAGGCCAGCTTCCTGGCGCTCTTCGACGGCGACGGCGGGAAGGTGGACGCGCTGAACGAAAAGCTGGCCGCCGCCTTCGGCTTCACCGCGTGCTACGACGTCTGCGGCCAGACCTACCCGCGGAAGGTGGACAGCCGCATCCTGAATGCCCTCTCCTCCCTCGCGCAGAGCCTCAGCCGCATGGCGGGCGACATCCGCCTGCTGCAGCATGACCGCCAGCTGGAGGAGCCCTTTGAGGATACGCAGGTCGGCTCCTCCGCCATGGCCTACAAGCGCAACCCCATGCGGTGCGAGCGGCTGTGCTCGCTGGCCAGATATCTGATGGTGGACGCCGTGAACGCGCCGCTGACCGCCGCGGCCCAGTGGCTGGAGCGGTCGCTGGACGACTCGGCCGACCGGCGCCTCGCCCTGCCGGAGGGCTTCCTCTGCGCGGACGCCATCCTGCGCCTGGCGCAGGATATCACGAACGGCCTCCGCGTCAACGAAAAGATCGTGGACAAGGCCGTGCGCGACTACCTGCCCTTCCTCGCCACGGAGGACCTGCTCATGGCGGCGGTGAAGCGCGGCGGCGACCGGCAGGCGCTGCACGAGATCATCCGCCGCTGCTCCATGGCGGCGACGGAGAAGCTGAAAAACGGCGGGGAGGCCGACCTGCTGACCCTGCTGGCGGCGGAGCCCGCCTTCGCCCTGTCCGCCGCGGAGCTAGACGCGCTGCTGGACCCCGGCCGCTATATCGGCCGGTGCCCGGAGCAGGTGGACGCCTTCCTTGAAAAAACGGCCCCGCTCATCGCCGGCGTCGCCGGCGGCGGCGCGGACCTCGCGCTGTAAGGAGGCCTTATGGAAAAGATACTGGTGCTGGATCTCGGCGGACAGTACGACCAGCTGATCGCCCGCCGCGTGCGGGAGCAGCGCGTTTACGCGGAGATAAAGCCCTATGACCGTATCACGCCGGAGGAGATACGGCGCGCCGGCTACCGCGGCGTCATCCTGACCGGCGGCCCCAACAGCGTTTACGACGACGCCTCTCCCCGCTGCGACGCGGCGCTGCTGTCGCTGGGTATCCCGGTGCTGGGCATCTGCTACGGCGCCCAGCTGCTGGCGTGGCTGGCCGGCGGCCAGGTATCCGCCGCGGAGCACGCCAGCGAATACGGCAAAACGCGCCTTTTCGTCCCCGGCCCCCATCCGCTCTTCGCGGGCGTCGGAGCGGAAAGCGTCTGCTGGATGAGCCACACGGACTATATCAGCGCCCTGCCGCCCGGCTTCCGGACGCTGGCGCATACGGACCAATGCCCCTGCGCCGCCATGGCCGACGACGGCCGCCGCCTTTACGGCGTCCAGTTCCATCCCGAGGTCACGCACACGGACTGCGGCCGGCAGCTGCTGGCAAACTTCCTTTACGGGATATGCGGCTGCGCCGGGGACTGGCGCGTGGAGGACGAGGCGGAGCGGATGATCGCGCGCTGGCGGGAAGAACTGGCCGGCAGGCGCGTGCTGCTGGCTCTTTCCGGCGGCGTGGATTCCTCCGTCGCGGCGGCGCTGCTGACGAAGGCGATAGGCCGGGATCTCACCTGCGTCTTCGTGGACCACGGCCTTCTCCGCAAGGGAGAGGGCGACGCCGTGGAGCACGTCTTCCGGGAGCGGCTGGGCACGCGCCTCGTGCGCGTCCGGGCGGCGGACCGGTTTCTGGCCCGGCTCGCCGGCGCCGCCGAGCCGGAGCGGAAGCGCAAGCTCATCGGCGCGGAGTTCATCCGCGTTTTTGAAGAGGAGGCCGCCAGGCTCGGCCGTATCGACGTGCTGGCGCAGGGCACCATCTACCCCGACGTCATCGAGAGCGGCAAGGGCGACGCCGCCGTCATCAAAAGCCACCACAACGTGGGCGGTCTGCCGGACAGCATGACCTTCGGCGGCCTCGCGGAGCCCCTGCGGGACCTGTTCAAGGATGAGGTCCGCCGCCTGGGCCTGGCCCTGGGTCTGCCCGCGTCTCTGGTCTGGCGGCAGCCCTTCCCCGGCCCCGGCCTCGCCGTGCGCATCGTCGGGGAGGTCACGGCGGAGAAGGTGGCCCTTTTGCAGGAGGCGGACGCCATCTTCCGGGAGGAGGTGGCCGCCGCCGGGCTGGACCACGGTCCGGACCAGTACTTCGCGGTGCTCACCGATACCCGGAGCGTCGGCGTCATGGGCGACGCCCGCACCTACGGCTGGGTAGCCGCGCTCCGGGCCGTCTCGACGGACGATTTCATGACGGCGGCCTGGTCCCGCCTGCCCTACGAGGTGCTGGAGCGCGCCAGCAGCCGCATCACCAACGAGGTGCGCGGCATCTCGCGGGTGGTCTACGATATTTCCTCCAAGCCGCCGGCAACGGTGGAATGGGAGTAAAGGAGCGGATAGCATGACGAAATACATCTTTGTGACCGGCGGCGTGGTCTCCGGCCTGGGCAAGGGGATAACGGCCGCGTCTCTCGGCCGCCTGCTGAAGGCCCGGGGCCTGAAGGTGGCCGCCCAGAAGCTGGATCCCTATATCAACGTGGACCCCGGCACCATGAGCCCCTATCAGCACGGAGAGGTCTACGTGACCGAGGACGGCGCGGAGACCGACCTGGACCTGGGCCATTACGAGCGCTTCATCGACGAGGATCTGAACAAGTACTCCAACCTGACCACCGGCAAGGTCTACTGGAACGTGCTGAACAAGGAGCGGCGGGGCGAATATCTGGGCTCCACCGTGCAGGTGATACCCCACATCACCAACGAGATCAAGGAGTTCGTGTACAGCGTGGGCCGCAAGACGGACGCCGACGTGGTCATCACCGAGATCGGCGGCACCATCGGCGACATCGAGTCCCAGCCCTTCATCGAGGCGGTGCGCCAGATATCGCTGGAGGTAGGCCGGGAGAACAGCCTTTTCATCCACGTGACGCTGGTGCCCTACCTCCGCGGCTCCGAGGAGCACAAATCCAAGCCCACCCAGCATTCCGTCAAGGAGCTGCAGGGCATGGGCGTGAACCCCAACCTCATCGTGCTGCGGTGCGACGAGCCGCTGGAGCCCTCCATCTTCCAGAAGATAGCCCTTTTCTGCAACGTGAAGCCGGACTGCGTCATCGAGAACATCACCCTGCCCGACCTGTATGAAGCGCCGCTGATGCTGGAGAAGGCGCGCTTTTCGGAGGTGGTCTGCCGGGAGCTGGGGCTCCGGGTACCGCCGCCGCAGCTGGACGACTGGGAGGCGATGGTGGCCCGCATGAACGGCGTGCGGGACCGCTGCGTGCAGATCGGCCTCGTGGGCAAATACGTGGGCCTGCACGACGCCTACCTCTCCGTGGCGGAGGCGCTGCGCCATGCCGGCTTCTGCCACAACGTCCACGTGGACATCCACTGGATCGACTCCGAGGAGATAACGCCCCAGACCGTGGACGCCATACTCGCCGGGCTGGACGGCGTCCTGGTGCCGGGCGGCTTCGGCAGCCGCGGCATCGAGGGGATGATCCTGGCCGCCCGCTACGCCCGGGAGCATCAGCTCCCCTATTTCGGCATCTGCCTCGGCATGCAGATAGCGGTCATCGAATACGCCCGGAACGTCGCCGGTATCCCGGACGCCGACTCCGGTGAATTCAACGAGCAGTGCCGGCACAAGGTGATCGACTTCATGCCCGGCCAGAGCGACACCATCGACAAGGGCGGCACGCTCCGCCTGGGAGCCTATCCCTGCGTGATAAGCCCCGGCACGACCATGGCCCGCTGCTACGGCGCGGAGCAGATCAGCGAGCGGCACCGCCACCGCTATGAATTCAACAACGACTACCGGGACGCGCTGAGCGTCTGCGGCCTGACGCTGAGCGGCCTCTCCCCCGACGGGAAGCTGGTGGAGACCGTGGAGCTCTCCGACCGGCCGTTCTACGTCGGCGTCCAGTACCATCCGGAGTTCAAGAGCCGCCCCAACAGACCGCACCCGCTGTTCAAGGGCTTCATCGGGGCCGCCGTCCGGCACGCCGGCGGCGACGCGTAAGAAAGGAGACGTCATGCGCTTCACCAAGATGCACGGGCTCGGGAACGATTACCTGTACGTATACGGCGACGTCCCTGCGGATATCCGGGCGCTGGCGGTCCGCCTTTCCGACCGGCATTTCGGCGCCGGGGCCGACGGCATGATCTACATCAGCCCCTCCGCCGCCGCCGATTTCAAAATGCGTATCTTCAACGCCGACGGCAGCGAGGCCGCCATGTGCGGCAACGGCATACGCTGCGTGGGCAAATACGTGTACGACAAGGGCTATACGGACAAAACGCGCCTCACCGTGGAGACGCCGGCCGGTATCAAAACGCTGGCGCTGCACCTCCGCTGCGGCCGGGTGGATACCGTCACCGTCGACATGGGCCTGGCGGAGGCGGGCGCGGATATGACGCTCGCCGCCGGCGGCGGGACGGTCGTCTGCACCCCCGTCAGCGTCGGCAATCCCCACGCAGTGCTCTTCGTGCCGGACGCGGACGCGGCCCCCGTCGCCTCCCTCGGCCCGCTGCTGGAAAAACACCCCGCCTTTCCCGGCGGCGTGAACGTGGAATTCGTGCAGACGCTCGGCCCGGACCGGCTGCGCATGCGGGTCTGGGAGCGGGGCAGCGGCGTCACCATGGCCTGCGGCACCGGCGCCTGCGCCAGCGTGGCGGCCGCCGTCGGCAAGGGGCTCTGCCCCGCGGACGCGCCCGTCGCCGTCCTGCTGGACGGCGGCGAGCTGACGGTCACCGTCGCGCCCGACCGCACCGTCCACATGACGGGCCCCGCCGCATTCGTCTATGAAGGAGAGATACCCGCATGATCACCCCCAACGTCCATTACGCGGAGCTGAAGGACTCCTACCTTTTCTACCATATCGCCCAGAAGACCGGCGCTTATCTGGCGGCGCACCCCGGCGCGCATCTTTACCGCATGGGCATTGGCGACGTGACGCTGCCCCTCTGCCCCGCCGTCATCGCCGCCCTGCACGAGGCGGTGGACGACCAGGCCAGCGGCGCCCGCTTCCACGGCTATATGCCGGAGTGCGGCGCTCCGTTTCTGCGCTCGGCCGTCGCCGCGCACTACGGCGCCCGCGGCGTCCGGCTGGCGGAGGACGAGGTCTTCATCTCCAGCGGCGCCAGCGACGAGCTGGGCGATATCCTCGATCTGTTCGACCGCAGCGCCTCCGCGCTCGTCATCGAGCCGGCGTACCCCGCCTACGTGGACGCCAACGTCATGGCGGGTCGGCGCATCGTCCGCCTGCCCTCCGGCCGGGCGGACGGCTTCCTGCCGGAGCCCTGCCCCGAGGCCGCGGCCGACCTGCTGTACATCTGCTCCCCCAACAACCCCACCGGCGCCGTGTTCGACCGGGCGCGGCTGCAGCGATGGGTGGATTTTGCCAACGAGCACGGCTCCGTCATCCTGTTCGACGCGGCGTACGAGGCCTTCATCGCGGAGGACGGCCTGCCCCGCAGCATCCTGGAGCTGGACGGCGCTCGCACCTGCGCCATCGAGATATGCTCCCTGTCCAAAACGGCGGGCTTCACCGGCACGCGCCTGGGCTACACCGTGATACCGCACGAGCTGGTCCGGGGCGGCATGCGTTTTCAGGACATGTGGGTCCGCAACCGCACCACCAAGACCAACGGCGTCTCCTATATCATCCAGAAGGGCGGCGCCGCCGTCTTCACGCCGGAGGGCCAGCGGCAGATACGGGAGAACATCGGCTATTACAAGCGCAACGCCCTCATCCTCACGGAGGCGCTGGACCGGCTCGGCCTCTGGTACTGCGGCGGCCGAAACGCCCCGTATATCTGGCTGCGCTGTCCGGACGGCATGGGCAGCTGGGACTTTTTCGAGCTGCTCCTGCGGGAGATACAGGTCGTCGGCACGCCCGGAGAGGGCTTCGGCGCCTGCGGCGAGGGCTACTTCCGCTTCTCCACCTTCGGCAGCCGGGAGGACACGGCGGAGGCCGCTGCCCGGCTGACGGCGCTGCTGGGCGGCCGGTAAGACCGTGTAAAAGAAAAAGGTCAGGGTCGTATGACCCTGACCTTTTTTCGTTGTTCGTTTCCTCAATACTCGAACGTGCCCTCGTATACCTGCGAGGCGCCGCCCGTGAGGCGGACGCGTCCGCCGGTATAGTTGACGGTGAGCTCCCCGCCGAGGAGCGTGACCTTGACGTCGGTCCCCGCGTCGCAGAAGCCGTTCTCCACCGCGGCCACCACCGCCGCGCAGGCGCCGGTGCCGCAGGCC
>Ga0079305_1000158_pt1 | contig 163162 bp, 138 predicted proteins | sample LMS_cellobiose_e_FD_79183 | JGI IMG/M metagenome (GOLD analysis project Ga0079305, IMG submission 79183) | Rumen-fistulated moose microbial communities from Alaska, USA - LMS_cellobiose_enrichment | ecosystem: Host-associated > Mammals > Digestive system > Stomach > Rumen fluid ... | reverse complement strand
ATGTTCAAATGCACAAAATGTAAGGAACCGCCGTATGCCGAACGGCACGTACGGTGGTGTGAGAGGTCGGTAAACGAAAGTAGGAGATAAACTTTTACTTTCGTTTACCTCCTACTCGATTATAGGGGTGTCTGAAATTCGAGAGCGAGCTTTCGAATTTCAGACACCCCTATAAACAATGAAGGACTTGCCTTAGCAAGTCCTTCATTTTCAATGCTTCGTGACTCCCACGGGATTCAAACCCATAACCTTCTGATCCGTAGTCAGATGCTCTATTCAGTTGAGCTAGGGAGCCAGGGGTGAGCTTTACTCGGCTGCGGAAGCAGTGAGGGTGGCTCTCTTTTTCTCCTTGATGCGGGCTTTCTTGCCCGTCAGGCCTCTGAGGTAGAAGATACGTGCGCGACGGACCTTACCGACCTTGTTGAGTTCAATCGAGTCGATGAAAGGGGAGTTGTAGGGGAAAATGCGTTCCACTCCGATTCCGTTCGACATCTTGCGTACGGTGAACGTCTTGGAAATGCCGGCGCCGCGTTTCTGGATCACGATGCCACGGAATTTCTGGATACGTTCCTTGCTTTCACCTTTTGCCGAATCTTCCTTGATCTTGTAGGCGACCGTGATGGTGTCACCTGCCTTGAAGTCGGGGAAAGCTTTCTGTTCTTGTGCCAGCGCGTCGCAGGCAACTTTCATCAAATCCATGTCCTAAAGTCTTTTAATCCCTTGAAAACTCTTCAGTGCAACGTTGCCGGATTGTCTCTCATATCTCTTTCGCAAGAGGTTGCTTCGTTTTCGGGACTGCAAAAGTACGCATTATTTTGATATCTGCAACTTTTTTTTGAAAAAAATCACTCGAAGGTGATTTCTCCGAACCAGGCCGGGGTATGGAAGTCGGGGCGCGGGGTGCCGATGGGGTTCCAGCTCAGGTAGTGGGGGACGGCCGTGTCGTCGCCGCACTTGTAGAAGTTGGCTTTGACGGTGCGGCCGCTGAACTGGGTCAGATTGAGGTCGGCCTGGGCGTAGAGGCGTTTGGGGATGGCCACGGTCAGGGTCCATTCCTGCTCGCCTTCCAGGGTGCCGAAGGCTTCGCTGCCGAGGGTCGATTCGCGGCGGATCTGGCTGATGATGTCGTCGCCGCAGCGGTGCCGGTTCTGCTTGTCGGGGCCGTAGTTCAGGATGCCGTGGCCGACGCAGTTGAGTTCCAGGTTGTAGTAGCTCGGGTCGCGGTCGGAGGGGATCATGAAGAACTCCACGCAGTCGTCGGTCCAGGGACGGGAGCCGGCGTCGGTGCCGTAGACGGCGCGGGCGCCGTTCCCGCGTACGTGGAACTGAAGGTAGATTTCGGTTTCGGAATGCATGATGCGGAAGCGGACTTCCGGTTTGTAGGAGAATTCGGGCCAGTTGACCGTTGCGATGTCGTTCCACGCGATGCCAGCCTGGTCGAAGCGTTCCTTGACTTCGGCGATCGAAGGCTCGGGGGTGGAAAAGGCCACTTTGGTAACAATTAGGGTCATAAGCAAGAGTTTCATGCGACAAAGTTAGGAATTCCGCCGGAAAATACATACATTTGTAAGATGAAAAGGAAAATCAAAAAATAGCGAAATACAACATTCAACATCTTAACCTAACAACTGTTTATGAAAAGAGTTTATCGATTCGGAGGCAAAGAGGCAGAAGGCAACGGCCAGATGCGCAACCTCCTCGGCGGTAAAGGCGCCAACCTCGCTGAAATGTGTACTTTGGGCATCCCTGTCCCTGCAGGCTTCACCATCACCACGGAGTGCTGTACGGAATACTACGCATTGGGCGGCGGCTATACCGAAGAGCTGAAGCATGACGTTGCGGAAGCCCTCAAGGCCACCGAAGCCATCATGGGCAAGAAATTCGGCGACCCGAAGAACCCGCTCCTCGTGAGCTGCCGTTCCGGTGCCCGCAGCTCCATGCCGGGCATGATGGATACCATCCTGAACATCGGCCTGTGCTCGGCCACCATCCCGGGTATGATCGAGAAAACCCAGAACCCCCGCTTCGTGTATGACGCCTACCGCCGTCTGATCATGATGTATTCCGACGTCGTGATGGAAAAGGCTGAAGGCATCGAGCCGGAAGACGGCAAGGCCATCCGCCAGCAGCTCGACAAGATGATGGAAGACCTCAAGGAGGCCAAGGGCTACAAGTCCGATACCGAGATCACGGCCGAGGAGCTGAAAGACCTCGCCGAGCGTTTCAAGGTCCGCATCAAGGAAGTCCTCGGCGTCGAGTTCCCCGACACCGCGGAAGCCCAGCTCTGGGGCTCCATCGGCGGCGTGTTCAAATCCTGGAACGGCAAACGCGCCATCAAGTACCGCCAGATCGAAGGCATTCCCGACGACTGGGGCACCGCCGTCAACGTCCAGTCGATGGTCTTCGGCAACATGGGCGACACCTCCGCCACCGGCGTGGCCTTCTCCCGCAACCCGGCCAACGGCGACAACAAATTCTACGGTGAATGGCTCATCAACGCGCAGGGCGAGGACGTGGTCGCCGGTATCCGCACCCCGAACCCGCTGAACAACGCTACCAAGAGCCCGCAGAACGCGCACCTCAAGTCGCTCGAAGACGCCATGCCCGAAGTCTATAAGGAACTCGACGACATCCGCATGCTCCTCGAGAAGCACTTCAACGACATGCAGGACATCGAATTCACGATCCAGGAAGGCAAGCTCTGGATGCTGCAGTGCCGTATCGGCAAACGCACCGGCCTGGCCGCCCTGAACATGGCGATGGATATGCTCGAGGAAGGCATGATCGACGAGAAGACCGCCGTGATGCGCGTATCTCCCGCCCAGCTCGACGAGATCCTGCACCCGATCCTCGACCCGGCTTCCGAGAAGAAAGCCACGGTCGTGGCGCACGGCCTTCCGGCTTCCCCGGGCGGTGCCGTGGGTACCATCGTCTTCACCAACGCCGACGCCGTAGCGGCCGCAGCACAGAAGAAGAAAGTGATCCTTGTCCGCGAAGAGACCTCTCCGGAAGATGTGGAAGGTATGCGCGCCGCCGCCGGTATCCTCACCCAGAAGGGCGGTATGACCTCACACGCGGCCCTCGTGGCCCGTGGCTGGGGCAAGTGCTGCATCGTGGGCTGCGAAGACATGAAGATCAACCTCGAAAAGAAGGAAGTCTGGTTCGCCGGCTCCGACAAGGTGTACCACGAAGGTGAGTACTTCTCGCTCAACGGTGCCAAGGGTGCCGTCTATGCCGACCGCATCGAGACCATGGACGCCTCCGACAACCCGCGCTTCGTCAAATTCATGGCCATCGCCGACAAGTTCCGCAAGATGGGTGTCCGCACCAACGCCGATAACCCGGAAGATACGGCCCGCGCCCTGAGCTTCGGCGCCGAAGGCATCGGCCTGTTCCGCATCGAGCACATGTTCTACGGCAAGAACTCCGAGACGCCGCTGGGCAAGCTCCGCAAGATGATCCTCTCCAAGACCGACGCAGAGCGCCGCGCTGCCCTCAACGAACTCGAGCCCTACATCAAGGCCTCGGTCAAGGGCACGATGAAAGTCATGGACGGCAAGCCTGTGACCTTCCGTCTCCTCGACCCGCCGCTCCACGAGTTCGTGCCGCAGACCGAGGACAAGAAGGCCGAACTGGCCGAAGAGCTGCACATCTCCAAGCTCGACATCGAGAAACGCGGCGAGAGCCTCCACGAGGTCAACCCGATGATGGGACACCGCGGTGTCCGTCTCCACATCACCTATCCGATGATCTCCGAGACGCAGTTCCGCGCCATTTTCACGGCCGCCATCGAACTGAAGCAGGAAGGCTTCAACCCGATGCCCGAGATCATGATCCCGGTCACGATCTCCGAGCGTGAGCTCCGCTTCCAGAAAGCCATCTGCGAAAAGATCCGCGCCGAAGTCGAGGCCCGCATGAACGACCACGTGGACTACAAGTTCGGTACGATGATCGAGATCCCGCGCGCCGCCCTGACGGCCGACCGCATGGCCCGTACCGCCGAGTTCTTCTCCTTCGGTACGAACGACCTCACCCAGATGACCTTCGGCTTCAGCCGCGACGACGTGAGCACCTTCATGGGCGACTACCTGGGCAACAAGATCCTGGACGGCGACCCGTTCAAGACCCTCGACACCAAGGCTGTCGGCAAACTCGTCGATTACGCCGTCAAGGCCGGCCGCTCCACGCGCGAAGGCCTCAAGTGCGGTATCTGCGGCGAGCACGGCGGCGATCCCGCTTCCGTGAAGTTCTGCCACAAGATCGGCCTGAACTACGTGTCCTGCTCGCCGTTCCGCGTGCCGATCGCACGTTTGGCGGCAGCACAGGCAGCCATCGAGGATGAAAAGTAACGGACTTCTCACAGCCCTGAAGGGCTATTTCATGGGGGCGGCCAATGTCGTACCGGGTGTTTCCGGGGGCACGGTCGCCCTCATTACGGGCATCTACAAGGAGATCATAGAGGCCCTGAACAGCCTGATGGAAAAGGAGACCTGGAAGTCGCTCTTCAAGGGCGACTTCCAGGGCTTCTGGAAGCAGGTCCACGGCACCTTCCTGCTCTGGCTGGCCATCGGCGTGGTGCTCAGCGTCTTCTCGCTGGCCAAGCTGATGACCTACGTCCTGGCGAACTATCCAGTGCATACCTGGGCCTTTTTCTTCGGTCTGATCGTGGCCTCGGCCATCCTGATGTTCAAGGATATAAAGGGGTGGGGGATCCGGGAGGTCCTCTTCACGCTCGGCGGTGTGGCGCTCGGCCTGCTGGTCTGCACGCTCTCGCCCACGCAGACGCCCGACAACTGGCTCTTCATCTTCCTGTGCGGTGCCATCGCGGTGTGCACGATGATCCTGCCGGGCATCTCGGGCAGTTTCATCCTCGTGATCATGGGCAAGTACGACTACATCATGCAGGCTGTGGCGGACCTCGACTGGCCCGTGCTCATCGTTTTCGGCCTGGGCTGCGTCGTGGGCATCCTCGCCTTCTCGAAGTTCCTCCACTGGCTGCTGGGCCGCTTCGAGAAACAGACCATGCTGGTGCTGCTGGGCTTCGTGCTGGGCTCCCTGGTCAAGGTCTGGCCCTGGGCCAATGAAAGCGTCAAGGCGCTGCCCGAACCGCATTATGGTGCGGCTGCGCTCTGGTGCGTGCTCGGCGTGGCGCTGGTGCTCGGCATCGAAGGATTTGCGAAGCGGAGCAAGAATTCCTAACTTTGGCGATTATACAACGAATACCATGAAAGCATTCACCCAAGTCCTGCTGGCCGGTGCCCTGCTCGCCGCGCTGGTTTCCTGCGGCCGCGGCGACGCGCCCGTCAGCCTCAAGATCGTTCCCAATCCCGTCTCCCTGCAGTACAGCGGCCGCGGCGTGAAAATACCCGCCGACGGCACGGTGCCCAAGGTCACCACGCGCCTCGACCCGAAACTCGCCGCCGAGGAATACGTGCTCGACACGCGCAAGGGCAAGGTCGTCCTCACGGGCGGCTCCGAAGCCGGCATCTACTGGGGCCAGCAGACCTTTGCGCAGATCCTCGCCCAGTGCGACGGACAGATCCCGGGCGTTCTGATCCAGGACAAGCCCGCGTTCTCGTACCGTGGCGCGCACCTCGACTGTTGCCGGCACTTCTTCACGGTCGATGAGGTCAAGGCCTTCATCTCGATGATGGCCCTGCACAAACTCAACGTGTTCCACTGGCACCTGACGGAAGACCAGGGCTGGAGAGCCGAGATCAAGAAGTATCCCAAGCTGACGGAAATAGGCTCCGTGCGGGCCGAGACCCTGGTGGGCCACTACGGCTCCAACCAGTATGACGGCACGCCCTACGGCGGCTTCTACACCCAGGACGAGATGCGCGAGATCGTGCAGTACGCGGCCGGCCACTACATCACCGTCATCCCCGAAATCGAGATGCCGGGCCACGCCTCCGCCGCTCTGGCGAGCTATCCCGAGCTGGGCTGCCGCGGCGCGAAATACCCGTATAAAGTCCAGACGACCTGGGGTGTCTTCCCCGAAGTTTTCTGTGCCGGCAATCCCGAGACCGTGACCTTCCTCGAAGGCGTGCTTGACGAGATCTGCGACATCTTCCCTTCGGAATACATCCACATCGGCGGCGACGAAGCCCCGCGCGAGGAATGGGAGAAATGCCCGAAATGCCAAGCCCTGATGAAAGAGAAGGGCTTCACCCGTGAGGCGGAGCTCCAGAGCTACCTCATCACGACGATCGAGAAATACCTGGCGGAAAAAGGCCGCAAGATCATCGGCTGGGACGAGATCCTCGACGGCGGCGTTTCGCAGAGTGCGACGGTCATGTCGTGGCGCGGTGCCAAAGGCGGCATCGCCGCTGCCAAGATGGGCAACGACGTGATCATGACGCCCAACAGCTACTTTTACTTCGACTATTATCAGACTGGTGATCCTAAAGGCAATGGGGAGCCTCTCGGCATCGGCGGCAATCTGCCCCTGCGCAAGTGCTACGCCTTCGATCCGTACGACCAGCTGAACGATGAAGAAAAGGCGCATATCCGTGGCATCCAGGCCAATATGTGGACCGAGTACGTGGCCACGTTCGACCACGTGCAGCACATGGTTCTGCCCCGTATGGCCGCCCTCGCCGAAGTCGCCTGGAACCCTGAAGGCCGCACCGAATACGACGATTTCGTGGACCGCATCGTCGGCGGCCTGCTGCCCATCTACGACCTGCGCGGCTACAAGTACGCCCCCTACGCCTTCAAGGACATCGAATAAGTCTGTCAGTGAGATGAAAGACGACTACCTGAAAAAGATCCTCGACCGGCTGTCGGTCTGCCTGACCTACGCCGGCGAGGACATCGAAGACTTCCTTTGGGTCCTCGACGAAGACGAACGCGACGGCTACGCCCCCGCCGACGTCGAGCGCCTCAGGGGCATCTATCGCCAGATCAAGGACCAATACGCCCAGGACGGCCGCGACCTGCGCCTCGGCATGTCCACGGAAGACTGCCTCGACCTGGCCGTCCACATGGTGGAACTCTACCAGGCGATGTACGACTACCTGATGTCCGATGGCCCCGAATCCGGTGTCGCCTCCGCCTCCGGCTCCGTCCGCGAATCCCGCGAGGGCAGGGAAGGCCGCGAAAGCGCCGCCGACTTCGAAGCGATGTTCGAACTGTTTCGGAAGAATAAGGATTTGCCGAGCTAGATTATTTGGCAGTTCTTCAAAAAAGCGATACCTTTGCACCCTCATTCGAGGGTTCCGGTTCCGTAGCTCAGCTGGATAGAGCAACAGCCTTCTAAGCTGTGGGTCTCGGGTTCGAATCCCGACGGAATCACGAAGTGTTGAAAATCGGGAGTACGCCAATGCGTACTCCCGATTTTTTATAGGGCTGTTCCGTGCCGAAAGCTCGTTTTCGCAGCGGAACAGCCCTATAAAAAATCAGGAACTGGGTTCCTGATTTTCAACACTTCGCCCCAAGAAAGATTCCCCTCGGGAATGCGCAGGCGACTTGTCGCCGAGCATAATCCCGATCATCTTTTTATAATTAATTGTAAATTTATAATAATTATATTATCTTTGTAAAGATATTCCAAGTACTATATCATTATAGTAGTCGGAAAAATCGGGGTCCGGGGAAGTGACTTGAACAGAGCACCGAACTGCAGCATTACAGCGCCCTTTGCGGCGGACCCGTCCATCGCCTGATTTCGCGCGGGTACCCGGCTTTGCAGCCCGCGTTCGAGGTTGGGGAGTGGAAAATACATCCACAACTGAACATCTTCATCATTCACCCATGGAGCCATCCCAAAACGCACAGGACTCCGCCTGGTATGCCCTCAAGGTCTTTTACAGCAAGGCCCGCACCGTGCAGGAAGACTTCCGCAAACTTGGATACGACACCTACCTCCCCGTGATGATCGAAGAACACTTCGAAGCCGGCGAGCTCCGCTACGTAGAAAAACCCCTGGTCGCCTCGCTCCTCTTCGTGCATTGCCCCGAACAATACCTGCTCGACTACAAGCGCACCCACGACACGCACATGCTCTACTACGCCGACCTGATCACCAAGCGCCCCGGCCGCATCCCCGATCGCGAGATGAAGATCTTCCGCATCGCCACCTCCGTCGCCTGCACCGACCCCGACGCCATGTACCTCGGCAGCGACACCGCCCGTTTCTGCACCGGCGACCGCGTCCGCGTCACCGACGGCCTCTACAAAGGCGCCGAAGGCTACGTGAAACGCATCCGCCACGCCCGCAAAGTCCTCGTTGCCATCCAAGGCGTCGCCGTAGTCGCCCTGTCGAACATTCATCCGCAGTACTTACAGAAAATCGAAGAACCCTCATCATTCCCGGCTTGACCGGGAATCTCAACCCACCGTCATTCACTCCCTCTGGTCGTGGCTCTCGCTTCGCTCGGATCCCGGCTTGACAGGGTATAAAAAAAGCCTTATGAAAATCGCAGTAGCAGGTACCGGTTATGTCGGCCTCAGTATCGCCACGCTCCTGGCTCAGCACAACACCGTGACGGCTGTCGATGTGGTCCCCGAAAAGGTCGACCTGATCAACCGTCGCAAGAGTCCGATTCAGGACGAATATATCGAGAAATACTTGTCAGAGATGCCGCTCGACCTGACGGCTACGCTTGATGGCGCAGCTGCTTATCGGGATGCAGAATTCGTGGTTATCGCCGCTCCGACGAACTACGATCCGCAGCGCAACTTCTTTGATACAAGCCACGTGGAAGAGGTCATTGATCTGGTGCTCAGCGTCAACCCCGATGCCACAATGGTCATCAAGTCCACGATTCCCGTGGGATATACACGCAGCCTCTATGCTAAATACGCTGCGAAGGGAGCTCAAAAGTTCAATCTGCTCTTTTCCCCGGAGTTCCTGCGCGAGAGCAAGGCATTGTACGACAACCTGTATCCGAGCCGCATCATCGTAGGTTACCCCAAAATCATCGCAGGCTATGATGAAGAGAATGCAGCCTTTCAGAAAGTCGTCTCCCGCGATCTGGAGGAACGCGCTCATACCTTTGCGGCTTTGCTTCAAGAAGGCGCCATCGCGAAAGATGTGCCGACCCTTTTCATGGGCATGAAAGAAGCCGAGGCTGTGAAACTGTTCGCCAATACGTACCTTGCCCTCCGCGTAAGCTACTTCAACGAATTGGATACCTATGCCGAAGTCAAGGGCCTTGATACCAAGGCAATCATCGACGGCATTTGCCTCGATCCGCGAATTGGCGCTCATTACAATAACCCGAGCTTTGGCTACGGTGGCTACTGCCTCCCGAAAGATACGAAACAGCTCTTGGCCAATTACGAAGACGTGCCTGAGAACCTCATCCAAGCTATTGTCGAGAGTAACCGCACCCGCAAGGATTTCATCGCAGACCAGGTGCTTCGCCGGGCCGGCTATTACAGCGCCTCTGAGCAATGGAGCCGCGAAAAAGAAGAGCAGGTAACCATCGGTGTCTATCGCCTCACCATGAAATCGAACTCCGACAACTTCCGCCAGAGTTCCATCCAAGGCGTGATGAAACGCATCAAGGCCAAAGGCGCCAAAGTCATCATTTACGAACCTACTCTTGATGACGGCAGCACCTTCTTCGGCAGTTTAGTTGTCAATGACCTGGCGGAGTTCAAGTCCCGCAGCCAAGCCATCATCGCCAACCGCTATGACCCCGTCCTCGACGACGTGAAAGAGAAGGTATACACGCGGGATATTTTCAAGAGAGATTGATGCAAGTTTTTGTTTATAGGTAGTTGCGCCCCAATTATTATTCGATATCTGAAGAGCCTTCGTTACGATGAATTGTCCTGTTTTTATGTGCTGGTTGATTCCTATGGACTTTTTTCATTTTTTCGTTGAAGGAGTTGACTGGAAGTCGACTTTATTTGGGGCAGTTGTTGGTGCAATTGTTTCTGTATTAATCCAAGCCATAATTAAACTGTTTAAACCGGGGAAGAGTGATTACCATCTTTCTTTGGATATTAAAGGTGGAGAAAAGCATTTCTCGAGTCTTGAAAGTGACGATGTCTCAATTAATGTTAAGTATCGGGGTGTGAGTATTGAAGGAGAGATGGCCGTATTAGAAATAGAATTATATAATGATGGAAGAAAGGCTATTAGTTTTGCAAATCATTTTAATCGTCCAATTTATTTGAAAAGTGATGATTATACTATTGTCAGTGCAAAGGCAGTTGATTCGGAAAAAGTGGGGGCTAAGATTTCAAAGAAGGAGGACGGCACAATCTGTATTTCTTGGGATCTGCTTAAGAGTGATGAGAGTATTCGTTTACAACTAATTGGACAGCGGAAAGATGAGACAAAGAAAAGATGGCAAAAGGATCAAGCCCCATTTTATAATAGTTTGAAGTTTAATGTACGTTCTGATTGCGTTGATTATTTAGTTTCAGGGGGGCCTTCAATTAAAAAAATGATTATGATGATGGTTATTGGAGTCATAATCATGGCTGTGATGCATATTTTTCTATTTATAGAACCTGAGAAGAAAAATTATAAATTTCAAGTTAAAGATGAAATAGCAACTGGAGTATTAGTATATGATAGGGACAACGATGTGTTTGTCGTTCAACAGGTTGATAGTCTCACGGTGTCAGATGGGATGTCCTTAGTTAAGCAACCAAACGTAGAATTGAGAGTCTCTTTCATTAGAGGAAGAACTGTTAGTTTAATTATTAATTATCTTGGTTTTATCATTCTGATTATCATTTTAGGCATCATTGTATCACTTTCTAATAAGCATAATGATAAGCGAAAAGCGTTTGATGAGTAGGCTGATAGGAAAACAATAGACTCATTTCTGTAAATCTCCCGATCATTTTTTATAGTAGAAACAACATATTAATTACCGATATGAACATCAAAGGATCCAAAACCGAAAAGAACCTCCTCGAAGCCTTCGCAGGGGAGTCCATGGCACGCAACAAATACACTTTCTACGCCTCCAAGGCCAAGAAAGACGGCTACGTCCAGATCTCCAAGATCTTTGAAGAAACTGCCGCCAACGAAAAGGAACACGCCGAAATCTGGTTCAAATACCTCCACGACGGCAAAGTCCCCGGCACCACAACCAACCTCAAAGACGCCGCCGATGGCGAAAACTTCGAATGGACCGACATGTACGACCGTATGGCCGCCGAGGCCCGCGAAGAAGGCTTCATCGAAATCGCCGAACACTTCGAGATGGTCGGCGCAATTGAGAAAGAACATGAAGAGCGCTATCGTAAGCTCCTTGCCAACATTGAGGGCGGCCTGGTGTTCTCGCGCGAGGGAGATGTGATCTGGCAGTGCTCCAACTGCGGACATATTGTGGTAGGAAAGAAGGCTCCCGAGGTTTGTCCGGTGTGTGATCATCCGCAGAGTTATTTTCAGATTAAGGCGGAGAATTATTAATTTTAATAGTAGCATATGTCAATTTTTAAAGACAAAGTCCTACTGATATCGGGCGGTACTGGAAGTTTCGGAAATGCCGTCCTCAAGCGTTTTCTCCGTACCGACATAGGCGAAATCCGCATCTTCTCCCGCGATGAGAAGAAGCAGGATGACATGCGTCACGAGTACCAAGCCAAATATCCGGACGTCGCCCACAAGATCAAGTTCTATATTGGAGACGTAAGAAGCTTAGAATCATGTCGTTCCGCTATTCCTGGGACAGATTATATTTTTCATGCGGCCGCCCTCAAGCAGGTGCCATCGTGTGAGTTCTTTCCCATGGAGGCGGTGCGTACCAATGTCATTGGCACGGACAATGTTCTGACTGCTGCGATAGAAGCGAAGGTCAAGGCCGTCATTTGCCTGAGCACCGATAAAGCCGCCTATCCCATCAATGCGATGGGCATTACCAAGGCTATCGAAGAGAAAGTGGCTGTGGCCAAGAGCCGTTATTCCGGGGGAACCAAGATCTGCTGCACCCGCTATGGGAACGTCATGTGTAGCCGTGGAAGCGTGATTCCGCTTTGGCTGGACCAGATTAGAAATGGAAATCCTATCACTCTTACCGAGCCGTCGATGACTCGATTCATTATGAGTCTCGATGAAGCTGTAAACCTAGTACTCTTTGCATTTGAACATGGCCAGAATGGCGATATCTTGGTTCAGAAGGCGCCGGCTTGCACCATTCAGACTCAGGCAGAGGCAGTATGCGAGCTCTTCGGGGGCGACAAGTCCCATATTAAAGTCATTGGTATCCGTCACGGCGAGAAGATGTATGAGACGCTGCTCACTAAGGAAGAGTGTGCCAAAGCTGAGGATATGGGTGACTTCTACCGCGTGCCGGCTGATAACCGTGACCTTAATTATGATAAGTTCTTCAAGGAAGGGGATACGAAGAGGGTTACTATCGATGAGTTCAACTCGAATAATACCAGGAGGCTGAACCTGGAGGAGACGAAGGCGAAGATTGCGAATCTGGAGTATATTCAGAATGAGTTGAAGGGGATTCCTAATGTGGCGAAGTGAATTATGTTCAACCTAGATAAATTTATCTCTGACAGCGTAACATTCCGACCTGTCAGTATGTTCGCTCCAGATATAGAGGCGAACAAAGACAAACTCACTCATGAAATCAAGGGCAAGAAGGTCTGTGTCATTGGAGGTGCCGGTAGCATAGGATCCAGCTTCATCAAAGCCGTCTTGCGCTTCGAGCCCAAGAGCGTGGTTGTCGTTGACCTCAACGAAAACGGCCTCGCAGAGTTGGTGCGCGATGTCCGAAGCACCCAAGGACTCTATGTCCCCGACGAGTTCCGCTGCTACACCCTGAACTTTGCAGACCCTATCTTCGAGCGCATCTTCCGCGAGGAGAAGGGCTTCGATATTGTGGCGAACTTCTCTGCTCACAAGCATGTGCGCAGCGAAAAGGACCGCTACAGCGTGCAGGCGCTCATTGAGAATAACGACATCAAGGCGAAGAAGCTGATGGATCTGCTGACGGTCTATCCGCCCAAGCACTTCTTCTGCGTCTCCACTGACAAGGCCGCCAACCCTGTGAACATCATGGGGGCCAGCAAGCGCATCATGGAAGACCTGGTGATGTCCTACAACAAATACTTCAAAGTCACCACCGCCCGCTTTGCTAATGTGGCCTTCAGTAACGGCTCACTGCCCGATGGCTGGCTCCATCGCCTCCAAAAGAAACAGCCACTCGCTGCTCCGATCGATGTTAAGCGTTACTTCGTCAGCCCCGAGGAATCAGGCCAAATCTGTATGCTCGCTTGTATCCTTGGCCGCCCTGGTGAGGTGTTTTTCCCTAAGCTGGGCGAAGAACAGATGCTCACGTTCAGCACCATTTGCGATAAGTTTTTGATAGCTAACGGTCTGGAGAAAGATCCTTGCAGCAGCGACGATGAGGCAAGGCGCAAGGCTGCTGCATTAGGTTGGGATGATAATAAGTATCCGACAGTATTTTTTGGCTCGGACACTACTGGCGAAAAAGCTTACGAAGAGTTTTACGTACCGGGTGAAAAAATAGATTTGCACCGCTATTTGGCTCTTGGCGTTGTGGAAAATACAGCTCGTCACGAAATGGTAGAGGTTAATGGTTTTTTTGAGAAGATTGAAGGTATTTTTGCCAAAGAGGACTTCACTAAGGCTCAGGTTGTAAATGCTATCAAGGAGTTCATACCCAACTTTGAGCATGAAGAGAAAGGAAAGAATCTAGACCAGAAAATGTGATGTATTAGCGTTGTAGTAATCAGTGAAAGGTCTTTTTCATGTAATGATTTTTCTTTTCGGAGTGTTTTTTTATGCTCCTAGCCCTGTTGTTGCCTGTATTAGAGCCAATAGGGAAGTGCACATAAATCAATACGCAAAACCTGGTGATGATATTACAGTAGTTCTTCAGAAGCTTATTAATCAGAATTCAACTATTATCATCGATCCTGGAACGTGGTATATTTCACCTGGAGTTAAATTGAGGAGCGGTATTACTATAAAGGGCACGGATAAAGAGGTTTCTGTTTTGAGAAGAAATGATTCCGATAGAATAATAAAAGGTGGTGTCCTTTTCTATACTGAAAGAGCTAATATTTATATTTTTACACAACAAAACCCTGCAGATAGTTTTGATGAAAGTAAAGTTAAGTATTCAAATATACTCTTTAAAGATTTGACTATCGATTTTAATCGTAGTCCTCAGAAGTACTCTTCTGAGCAAATAGCTAAAACAAATTTGTTTGGGATAATCTTTAGTCGTAGCAAAAACTGTACGGTTGAGAATTGCAGGTTCCTTGATTCCATGAACGAATCTGCTAATAATGGATGTCCGGCAGTCTCTTTCTTGCAATCAAGGAATTGCAGTATTGTCGACTGTGTTTCGAAGCAAGTAACATTAGTGAAGTCAATCTACTCTATTGATGTGACTGTTGCAAGAAATCTTTGCGAAGACTCTATTGGGACAAGTATAGAGTTTGTATGTGGGGATGGCGGTGTACTAGAGAGCAATTTTGTTAAAGGAGTTTATTGGGATGTTAGTTGTGTTGGTGTAAATACGACAAATTGTTTAATTAGGAACAATACTATATATTCATCTTCAGATAATGTTTCTTGTCTGACTTTGGGACATCGTGGATACGAGGGATTCAGTGCGTCTGGAACAGTTGTTGGCGGAAATAATCTACACTCAGAAGGTGTCAGGTCTATTTTTATTCAAAATGGTGCAGATATTCATATAGAAAATAATAGTATATCTTGTGTCTTATCGGAAGATTCCAGCACACCCACGTATGGTTGTGTTGTTGCCAGAGGGGAGGATATTGGTAATATTACCATTGTGGATAATGAAATGAGCGCGTCTGGGGGAAAGATTTATGGCGCCATTACATATGCAGGTTACGGGAACGTTACAGTGAGGAATAATCATATAAAAAGCCGTAGAGGAATTGTGGTGTTCCCTAATGGTAATGATATTATCGTGGAGAATAATAAAATCGAAAGTTCTGATTACGCTATTTGTGCTAGTTCTCCTGCTGGATTATTTGTGACAGGTAATCATATGTCAGATGGGCTTTTTATTAAGGGAGGAAATCGTATAGTAATTGAACACAACTCATTTTCTGAGATAATACATCCATCGTATATTTATGAGAATTGGGAGGATGTATCTATTTCATATAACACGTTCTCAAATTGTGACAAGTTACAAGAGTTGTTTCTTATGAATGTTGAGAATAATGAGGCCTTTTTCGATATTTCTAGCATCAAGGTGTCTGAGAATGAAGTTACGCGTGGTCCTAGTTTTTTAATTCGTTTTTCCGGCGATAAAAGAAATAAATCATTGCATAATGTAAGGGTGGATAGTAAGTGAATCACTTTTAAAGCAGAGAAAAGGTTTTAGGTATAATTATGAAAGTATTGGCATTAGGTTATCTGCCTAAATGGAGAGGTGGACTTCAAACGACAGGGCTTGCAACAGGAATTTTTGATTTACATGATACCGTAAATGAGTTAAACCATGGTATTGATGTTACTTTAGTGGCTACGGATGTTTTTAGAGATGAGGCAGTTGTAGAACATACCAAGGTCGTGGGTTGGAGCAAGTGGTTACTTGTAAATCATTCAATCAAGCGATTCTATCGTTTGCCGTTTTTTTTAACTAAAGCAATTTGGATATCGCGGCGTACTAAGTTAATCTCTGTCTTGGATACTTTTTCAAAATTGGTAATGTTAGACAGGGCAATAGATAAGGTGAATCCTGATGTGCTCCATCTTCATGGAGCCATTTATGCTTATTTTACAAACGCTTTATGGCGCAACAAACTCCCTGTCGTATTGCGGTTGCATGGCTTAAATGGGTTTGATGAAACGATTAATAATTATGATAGATATAGAGTAATTGAAAAAGAGATTATCTCGTTTAATTATAAATTCGTGACGTTTGTGACAAATGCTATTTGTGAGAATTGGAAATTAAAATATGGATCATTCAAATGTCCTATGATTCCAATTGTGAACGGTTTTAATGGAAATGTATTCTATCCTCCCGCAAATAAGATTGAAAAGAAATATGATTTAATTACAATATCAGGAATATCTGATAGAAAAGGGCAGGGACGAGTTATCGATGCATTGAAACTGCTCAAAGATGAGGGTATCGATTTGTCTTATCTAGTCGTGGGCAATGGTGATGTTGACTATACTGCTGAAATAATGGCTAAGGCAAAAGCAGATGGTCTGAAAGTGGATTTTATGGATTATTATCCTCAAGATAAATTAAGTGAGTTATTGTGGAAATCTAAGTGGTTTATCCAGCCCAGTGCCTCAGAAGGGTTTGGAAAAACCTATGTTGAAAGTATTGCTGCGGGAACGCCGGTGATATTGCCGAAGCATTTACCGATAGTTCAAGAAAAAGGGCTTCTTACTCCTATTAATTGTCTTTTAACGAAAGATGAAAGTGTAGAGAGTATATACAACTGCCTAAAAGAAATTGATTTCGACTCATGCTATGATTTTAGGGTTGTCGCAAATAGTATTGCGCGATTTAGTTGGGCCGGTTTGGGGGAGAGTTATATCTCAGTATATAAAAAGTATTGCCAATAATGAAACAGACAACCCTGTTTTCTTTTGATGGTATTATTTCTTTGTTGATGCCGGCATTGCTAATGGCGATGACGATAACGCATAATGTTGTTTTCTTTTATATAGTTATCGCATTAGGGGTGTTATTTATTAATAAACCAGTCGTAATATTTCCTGTTTATTTTGTGGCTTCATTGTCCACTGGTTGGTTTGCCTTGTCAGAAGGTTTGTCTGCAGGTCGCTTTTTATCCATCTTGATGATTGTTTCATTGCTTGTCAATTTAGTATTAAAGAGAGGAACAAAAACAAATATTAAAACAAATATTAAAACAAATTCATTGGATATTGCATTGATAATTGTGTTTATTTTTTATTGTTTCTTGTCCTCAGTCTTTTCCTTGACAGGCGATATGAATGCGTTTCTCATGTTGTTGCAGAGTCTAGTTGTTTTGCTGTTTTTCATGATGCGCGACAATAATGATGCAGGTGGTTTATATGACATCTTTTTTTATACCGCTATCATAGTTCTGGTTGGTGTCTCTGTTAGAGTTTTCTCAGGAGGTTTTGATGCATTTGCGACAACTCGGTTGGGAAATGATGAAGCGGGTGATGGTGTAAATCCAAACCGAATTGCCATGATGGCCGCTCAAACAGGAGCCATTTTTGGCGTAAATGTGCTACTTAATGGCATTACCCCCCGAGGTATTGTTTCCATTATTTGCTTGTTAGGTGTATCATTGATTGTCGTTTTAACAGGAAGCCGCACTGGATTAATCGCAGTAGTTGTTCCTTTTGTTTTGTTGGCTTTATATTTTTTTAAGAAAAAGAAGAAAAAATTTATACTTCCTTTACTTTTTTTATCTTTAATTATCTTTTTCGCTTTTGAATGGATGACGAGTCAAGATGTGGCGGGTCTAAATCGTATGTCAATGCAAGATGTAATAGATACCGGAGGGGCAGATCGGATGCGAGCAATTCAGATTATGTGGAGGTACGTTTTCCCCCAGTATCCCATTTGTGGTGTTGGATTGGGAGGCGCAAACTTTGAGGCAGCTGCGGCCGAATATGGTATGAATCACCCGTGTCATAATATTCTATTTGATTCTCTTTCCCAATTAGGTTTTTTGGGGTTTATCATCTTTGCTACAATTGCACTGATAGCTTTTTTGAAAACCTATAGAACCATAATAATAAACGACAAAAATGCCCTTTGTTTTTTGGGTTTTTCTGTTATGCTTGCTGCAATTATGAATGGTATAGGCGAAACTGTGTATCTAGAGAAATTTTTTTGGAATACTTTTACCATTTGTTATATTGGCAATAGCTTCGCTCGGACTGCGAAATACTCTTTCATCAATGGGAAGGTTTAAAACTCTTGCATCTAATACATTAATATTTGCAATATGTAATTTCACTTCGAAATTGCTAGTGTTCTTCATGTTGCCGTTTTATACGGCAGTATTAACCAAGGAAGAATTTGGGACAGCTGATCTAATTGTTACCATAGTTGGACTTCTTTTGCCTATTTTTTCGTTAAGTGTCTCTCATGGTTGTATGCGTTTCGCTTTAGACAAGAGTAAAAATACATGCGAAGTGTTTTCTTTTGGCCTGAAAATTATCATATTAGGAGCATCACTATTAGTTATTTCTACTCCCATATTACTCAAAATTAATATAATAAAGGGTTATGTTTTTGTTTTTCTCTTGCTTTTTATTTCTCATCTTTTTCAAAGTTATTTCAGTCTTTTTGCAAGAGGAATCGATAAAGTTCGTTTGGTGGGAGTAGCTGGGGTCGTTAGCTCTTTTGTCGTTGTTATATCGAATGTTTTATTGTTGTTTGTTTTTCATTTTGGTGTAAGTGGCTATTTATGGTCGATGGTTATTTCTCATCTTTCGGCTATAATAATACTTTTTTGGGGAGGGAAGATGGCCTTGTATTTTACGACAAGCAGGAATAAAGAACTATCTAAAGAGATTATTAACTATTCTCTCCCTTTGATACCAAATTCTTTGAGTTGGTGGATTAATCATTCAGCAAACCGTTTAATTCTTAATCATTATTGTGGTGTCGCAGATGTTGGCCTATATTCTGCTGCATCAAAAATGCCTAGTATTATAGACACATTCAGAGGAATATTTGTTCAAGCGTGGCAGCTATCAACTATAACGGAATATGACAAGGATGATTCATCATCATTCTTTTCATCAATGTATAAGGGGTATAATTTATTTATTATTCTTATATGTACATTATTGATTACATTCTCTCAGTTGCTAGCTCGAATACTTTATTCTGCAGGGTTCTTTGATGCTTGGATATTTACCCCTTTGTTGCTGGTTGGCGTGGTGTTTGGTAGTTTAGTTGCGTATTATAGCCCTTTTTATCTTGCCCATAAAAAAACAAAGATTCTGTTTTACTCTACCGCGGCTGGTGCAGTGATCACAATAGGAATGAACATCCTGTTAATTCCTTATCTTGGTATCATGGGAGCGGCAGTTACTTCAATGTTGTCAAATCTTATTATTTATCTTTGGCTGCATATAGATTCCCGAAAGTATCTTGACTATCAAGTAAACAATACTAAATACTATATTTCATATTTATTGTTGATTGTTCAGGCATTAGGTGTATCTTTTTTTAATTGGCACCCTTTGGGTATATTATCTTTGCTATGCTGTGCGACGATAGTGGCCATAAACATAAATGATTTAGGCTTTTTTTATAAGATGGCATCTTCTGCCTTGAAGAACAGAAAGACAATTATTAAGAATAATTAAAATACTTATGTACGAGAAAACAATTGATTTCATCAAGGAATTGTATGGACATGAGCGTGTCCCCCTAGCCGTTCCTAAGTTTATCGGCAACGAAAAGAAGTATTTGGAAGAGTGTATCGATTCCACATTCGTAAGTTCAGTTGGTCCGTTTGTGGATCGTTTTGAGAAAGATATAGCGAAATACACGGGCGCAAAACGTGCCGTCGTGTGCGTCAGCGGGACCAATGCCTTGCATATGGCTTTATTGTTAGCTGGAGTTGAGCGGGATGATGAGGTTCTTACTCAAGCCCTGACATTTATCGCCACCTGCAATGCTCTTAGTTATATTGGGGCTCGACCAGTATTCCTTGATGTGGATAAGGATACAATGGGTCTTTCTCCTAATGCTGTTCGTGAATGGTTAGTAAAGAACTCCGAACTGAAAAACGGCCATTGTTTCAATAAGAACTCGGGCCGCAGAGTAAAAGCCTGTGTGCCGATGCACACCTTTGGCACCCCTGTTCATCTTGACGAACTGATTGATGTACTTAACGAGTTCCACATTGAGTTGGTCGAAGATGCTGCAGAAAGTATTGGCAGCCTCTACAAAGGAAAGCATACTGGAATTTTTGGGAAAGTGGGAGCGTTGAGCTTTAACGGTAATAAGACCATCACCACTGGTGGCGGCGGTATGCTTCTGTTTATGGATGAAGAGTTGGGGGCGTACGCCAAGCACCTTACTACACAAGCCAAGGTCCCTCACCGTTGGGAGTTCCGTCACGACCATATCGGTTACAATTACCGTATGCCTAATATAAACGCCGCTCTTGGGTGTGCACAGTTGGAGCATATTGAGGAATACGTGGCAGATAAGCGTACAACAGCTAAAGCTTATGCGGATTATTTCAAAAATGTGGATGGCATAGATTTTTTCGTGGAACCTGAGAATTGTCGTAGCAACTACTGGCTGAATGTTGTGATGCTAAAAGACAAGGAAGCACAATTGAAGTTTTTGGAAGAGACTAATGACAATGGCGTTATGACCCGCCCGATATGGGAGCTTATGACTCGCCTCCCGATGTTTGAGAATTGCGAGCACGATAGTTTGGAAAATACCATCTGGCTCGCGGACAGGGTCGTAAATATTCCTAGTTCTGTAAGACTTGTCAAATAATGAAGCCAATTATCCTCATAGGTGGTGGCGGGCACTGTAAATCGGTGATTGATGCAGCAGAAAGTGCTGGTTGTACCATTTTGGGTGTTCTTGACAAACAAGATAAGGTTGGAAAAGACATTCTTGGATACAAGTATCTTGGTACAGATGAAGACATACCGAACTATGTGAGCAAAGCAGATTTCGTAATAACTGTTGGACAAATTAAAATCAGTTCTATACGCCATAAGATCGCCGAACGGGTGGAAAAAGCCGGCGGTAAGTTTGCTAGCATTATTGCTAGTGATGCCTATGTATCCAAGTATGCAGAAGTGGGAGAGGGAACCGTTGTTTTACATAAAGCATTTGTTAATGCTGGTGCTAAGGTTGGAAAGAACAGCATTATTAATACAATGGTGAACATCGAACACGATGTGCATATAGGAGACTTCTGCCATATTAGCACTGGAACAATGGTTAATGGAGAGGCTCTGGTAGAAGATGATTGCTTTGTTGGTAGCCGATCCGTGCTGTATAATTGTATCTCGGTCTGCAAAAACGTAGTTATAGCGGCAGGCTCCATTGTAAATAAGGATGTTGTGAAATCTGGAGTATATGCTGGTAATCCAATAAGGTTTATCAAATGAGCAGTCATACGTTAATTATTGCGGAAGCAGGAGTAAACCATAATGGCTCCATTGTTCTTGCCAAGCAATTGGTGGATAAAGCCGCAGAGGCTGGTGTGGATTATATCAAGTTTCAGACTTTTAAGGCTGCTAATCTTGTAACTAAAAGCGCCCGTCAGGCGGAATACCAGAAAAAGAATATTGGAGGTACGGATGACAGTCAGTACCAGATGCTTAAAAACCTTGAGTTGACACCGGAAGAGTACGATGTTCTTGTGGAGTATTGTAATGAACGAGGGGTGAAGTTTTTCTCCACGGCTTTTGATTCTGAAAGTATTGAGTATCTGCATTCGCTCAACCTTGGTCTTTGGAAGATTCCGTCAGGAGAAGTGACAAATTATCCTTTTTTGAAGAGGGTCGCCGCTTATAATGAAAAGACTATATTAAGCACTGGAATGTGTGATATGGCAGATGTACGTGCGGCTGTTGAGGCTCTATACAAAAATGGATTATTCAAGGAGAACCTGATTATTCTTCATTGCAACACAGAATATCCTACCCCCTTTGAGGATGTAAACCTTAAGGCAATGGATGCATTGAAAAATGAATTCGGCGTTAAGGTTGGCTATAGTGACCATACCAAAGGCATTGAAGTGCCCATAGCCGCAGTAGCTCTTGGGGCAACAGTCATAGAAAAACACTTTACTCTTGATCGCAATATGGAAGGCCCCGACCATAAAGCCAGTCTGGAACCTGACGAGTTGAAAGCAATGGTGAAGGCCATTCGTAATATTGAGAAGGCTATTGGAGGTGACGGAGCCAAGCACATTAGCGATAGCGAAAGAAAGAACATAGCCATTGCTCGCAAAAGTATCGTTGCTGCAAAGAACATCACGAGAGGTGAGATACTCACGGAGGATAATCTTACCGTAAAACGCCCTGGCACAGGTATTTCGCCTATGCGCTGGGATGAAGTGATTGGGACAAGGGCCATACGAGACTTCAATGAAGAAGAATTGGTAGAAGTATGAGAAAGATATGTGTCGTCACCGGCAGCCGTGCTGAATATGGTATTCTGAGGAACTTGATGAAAGCCATTAAGGATGACCCGGAACTGACATTGCAAGTAATTGCTACTAACCAGCACCTTTCAAAACTCCATGGAGAAACCTATATGGAGATTGAACGTGATGGTTTCTTCATTGACTATAAAGTATATATGGCTGATGACGAGGCCCCAGATAATGCAAATACTATAGCTAATGCAATCAGCAGAGGTGTGGCAGGTTTTGCGGATGCTTTTGACGCATTACAACCAGACCTGCTGTTGATCCTGGGAGATAGGTATGAGATGCTTGCTGTTGCATCAACTGCACTCATCTATAAGATACCCATTGCTCACTTGCAAGGAGGTGAAATTACAGAAGGCGCCTTTGATGATGCCATCCGTCACGCCATTACTAAGATGAGTCACCTTCATTTTACTGCGACCGAGGCTTATCGCAAAAGAGTAGTTCAATTGGGAGAGCAGCCAGAAAGGGTTTTCAATGTTGGCGCCTTGGGGGTTGAAAACATAATGAAGAGTGTTTTTTTAAGCAAAGAAGACATTGAGCAGAGTCTTAATTTCAAATTGACAGATAAATGCTTGCTATGCACTTATCACCCAGTAACTCTTTCAGAGATGTCATCTGAAACGCAAGTGGTAAACCTTCTTGAGGCTTTGGATAGATGTAAAGACTATCATATAATCTTTACATACTCAAACTCGGACACAAATTCGCATATCATCATCAAGCGTATTCAAGAATATGTAGACAGAGATCCCGAGCGTTGTATGTTTATTCCTTCGCTTGGTCAGAAACGTTATTTCTCTACTCTGAAATTTATGACGGCTGTGATTGGTAATTCTTCCAGCGGAATTATTGAGGTGCCTAGTTTTGGCATACCCACTCTAGACATCGGCGAACGTCAAAGAGGCCGAATTGCAGCAAGCAGCATAATCCATTGTGGATACTCTGCAGAAGAGATATGGAATGGCTTGCAAAAGGTCATTTCATACGGGAATCAGATTATTGACAATCCTTATTTTAAAAAGGGGACTTGTGATGAAATATTAAAAGTTATCAAAAGATACCCTTTGGAGTATTTAGTACAAAAGCATTTTTACGATATCCCCGAATGAAAATACTGGCAATCATACCTGCTCGGGGCGGGAGTAAAGGTATTCCAAGAAAGAATATTAAGCCATTAGCTGGAAAGCCCCTAATTTACTATACTATTGATTGTGCTCGTGCAATCTGTTGCGATGATGATATCTGTGTTTCAACCGATGACGATGAAATAATACAACTTGTAGAAGACTATGGCTTAAAAGTTCCTTTCAAGCGTCCGGCTGAACTTGCTACAGACACGGCTGGCACTTATGAGGTTCTGCTTCACGCGCTTGATTTTTATGAGCAACAGGGGCTAAGATATGATGTGGTGGTCCTATTGCAGAACACCTCGCCGTTTCGCTCGGCAAATCATCTAATGGAAGCAATAAAATTATATACCCCTGATGTGGATATGGTTGTCTCTGTTAAAGAATGTGCAGCTAATCCGTATTATTGCGTATTTGAGGAAACTCAAGAGGGTTACCTTCGTATTTGCAAAGGCGAGGGAAACATCATTCGCCGGCAGGATGCTCCGAAAGTGTATGAGTACAATGGAGCAATATATGTTATCAACACTGAATCACTAAAGCATCAGCATATGCATCAATTCAAGAAGCGTATAAAGTATGTGATGGATGAGAAATCATCATTAGACCTTGATACATTATTCGATTGGGTGATGGCTGAAATGATAATAAAAGAGACTATATGAAAGACCATACAATAAATCAGAAAGTTACATTATTGAAGGCCCTCGAACAGATTAATTCTCTTGCACCAGAGCCGCTTGTTTTGTTTGTTCTGGATGATGAAAAACGTATGGTGGGTACGTTGACGGACGGAGACTCTAGAAGGGCATTAATAAGTGGCTCATCGGTAGAGAATAAGATAGAGAATATTATGCACCGCAATTTCAACTATATGAAGATAGAAGACATTGCAGATGTTCGAGATTTGAAGCGACAAAAAGAGTTAAAAATGAAGCTCGTACCTGTCCTTGATAGAGATATGCATATTGTTGAGATCATTAACTTGGAAAAATATAAGACTCGCCTGCCAATAGATGCTGTTCTTATGGCCGGAGGGAAAGGCGAACGCTTACGCCCATTGACAGAAAAGACTCCCAAACCTTTGTTGAAGGTAGGAGAGAAAGCCATCATTGACCACAATATCGATCGTCTAATAAGTTATGGCGTGAAACATATCAGCGTTACTATTAATTATCTTGGGGAACAGCTTGAAGCGCATTTTCAGACACCTCGCGGAGATGTGAAAGTGCATACGGTGCGCGAACCTAAGTTCTTGGGCACGATAGGTTCAATTCGTTTCGTGAAAGAGTTTCACAACGATACCGTTCTGGTTATGAATAGCGACTTGTTTACCAATATCAACTATGAGGATTTCTATCTACATTTCAAAGAGCATAATGCAGATATGAGTGTCGCTGCTGTGCCTTATACTGTATCGGTGCCCTATGGTATTTTTGATTTAACGGGTCGAGATATTAAGGGGCTCATAGAGAAACCGACATATAATTACTATGCAAACGCAGGGATTTATTTAATCAAGTGTAACGCACTTGATTTGATTCCAGACGATCTGTTCTTTAATGCAACAGATCTTATTGAAAAGTTGATCTCTGAAGGTAAAAGAGTTATTCGTTTTCCTCTGAATGGAACTTGGATAGATATTGGTAATCCTCAAGAGTACCAGAAGGCAAATGAGTTGGTAAAACATCTTCAATAGCAACTGAACAAGGAATGAATTGACTCGCGGGTGCTTGTCTCTGCCCCAAAGGTTAAGAGTATTCACTAAAATATTATTATGGCGTTTACTCAGGATTATTTTAATTACTATGATATGGATCTTTTTAAGAAGTTTTACCAGTATAGCATTTCCATTATTAGTTTAGGAGGATATGTTAGATTGCTTCAGTATTTTCTTTTTCAACACTACAAATTTAAGGTTATAAAGAAAAACAAGGAACTGATAGAGCGAAAGAAAGCGGATGTGTGCTATATTTGTGCTCTCGGTCCTTCGCTAAAGAGTGTTGACCTCGCTAAAATCAAGGGAGATACGCTTGTCGTCAATCATTTCTATAAGATGAAAGAAAGGAACCCGGATTTTGTGCCCACTTACTATTTGATGTATGATCCCGGTTTTGCTACTAGTCATAGATCAGCGTTAAACGATGCTATTGATATTTATGGTGGAAAAGGTACTACTTTTTTGCTTAACTCACAATTCTCAAAGCTGTCTCTTTGTAACAGTAGTATTTATTATATTTCCGCTTTTAAGGGATTTTTCTCAGGGCAGAATTATAGTATAGATAAGCCGATGCCTTCTTTCCCTAACGTCGTGGGTGTTGCAATTGGAACCGTAATGGGTATGGGCTATAAGAAAATCGTGCTATTAGGTTGTGATTTTAATTCATTTGCATCTCCTGTTAGCAATCATTGTTATGAAGAGAAGGATAATAGTAGAAGAATTAAACTATGGTATGAGCTATATCGGTATTCTATTGTTGCTTATGGACATGAAGAAATCAGTTCATATGCAAAAAAGAATAAAATCGAGATTGTGAATTCCACGAAAGGTAGTTTGATTGATTCTTATCCTTTCCAAATTGACGAATCAATATATAAGTGATATGGAATTGGTTAAGAGGTTTTTAGAAATAATAGCCAATAAGTTAAAAGCCATATTTCTCCCGTCAATGGCATTCTCGTCTAGAGTTGAGAAGTCATCTATTAGTAAGAAAGCAAAGGTTTGGGGGAATTGTAGAGTATTCCATTCGGAACTCGGTGATTATTCTTATTTGGGTCCCAATTCAAGATTAATACATACTAGGGTTGGCAGATTCTGTTCCATCGCCGCAAATTGTATTATTGGGATGGGTTCACATCCTTTGAACTACTTATCGACTTCTTCTATTTTTACTGCTCCGCATAATGGATTGGGTCAATCCTGGACTAAAAAAGCATTTTTTGAGGAATATAAGCCTATTATAATTGGAAATGATGTGTGGATAGGACAACGGGCAATGTTAATAGGAGGAGTGAAAATAGGTGATGGTGCTGTAGTTGGTGCCGGGGCGATCGTAACTAAAGATGTTCCTCCATATGCAATTGTTGCGGGAGTCCCGGCAAGGATAATACGATACCGATTCCCTGACAAAGTTATTGCAGAGCTTCAATCTTTGAAATGGTGGGATATGCCAGAGGATGTGTTGAAGAAACACATCTCTTCATTTCAACGACCCGACTACGAAAACGCCATAGAATCATTGGTTAATTAATGTTTTTTGTGTTTTTCTTCTTTTCCCCAATTTTTTTTCTGTTTTATGTGGCGCTTAATTGCATAATATGGGATGAGTTGGAGACAGGAGGAACTTATGGAAAATGAACAACGAATAACGCTAATGAAGAAACAAATTCTAATAATATCGGCTGTATTCCCTCCGGAGCAGGTTACATCTGCTTTGATGAACTATGATTTGGCAAAAGCATTATCTAAAGATTATGACGTGTCAGTTCTGCGCCCATATCCAACCAGACCAATAGGAATGAAGTTTGACTATAAGGGAATGGGAGATGAGCCCTTTGAGACTATTCTTATAGAATCATATACTCATCCGCAGTCACAGTTGATAGGACGGTTTAAGGAAAGTATAGACTTTGGAAAGAAGTGCATCCAATATATTAGTGAACATCATGATAAAATAGCCTTTATTTACAATAATCCTTGGCAATTATTTGGAGTGAACATTGTTGCAAGAACTGCAAATAAGTATCATATCCCTTATATGATTGCCATTCAGGATATTTATCCAGAATGTCTGTTCACGAATAAGCACTATCCTTCTATTCTTAAGAATATAGCATTGTCTATTCTGAAACCTATAGATAAGTACTATCAGAGGCATGCAGCAAGCATAAGGACTATTTCTGACGAAATGGCAGAATATTTGTCATCAACAAGAAATCTTCCTAGAGAGAAATATTTTGTTGTTAATAATTGGCAGAATGATGAGGATTTTGAAGGAATAAAAGAAGCTCATGAAGGAGATAAATTGAGATTCATTTATACAGGCAGTATCAATCTTCATGCAAATGTTGATCTAATAATCAAAGCCTTTGCGAAGGCAGATATTCCTAATGCAGAATTGATTATTTACGGAGGAGGTAACCAAAAAGACAATTGTGTCAAGATGGTGGAGGAAATGGGGTTGAAAAATGTTAGATTCGGATTCGTCAAGCAATCAGAGATTCCTCAAGTTCAAGCAAATGCAAGTGCGTTGGTTTTGGCATTGCCTTCGGGTAATGGTAATTTGTGTCTGCCATCCAAGATGACTTCTTATATGTTGTCGGGTAAACCTGTAATAGCGAGTATCGATAGTGACTGTGCAACTACAAGATATATCAGAGAAGCAGAATGTGGAATATATGTAGAACCAGATAGTATTGATGCTTTGGTCGAAGGTTTTAACAAATTCTCTTCAATGCCATTAGATCAACGAAAAGCTCTTGGAGTTAATAGCAGAAGATTTGCTGAAAAGCATTTAACAAGAAAAGTGAATCTGCAGATGGTATGTGATGTTATTAAAAGTAGTATTAGGATATAGTTTATTTACATAATTAATATGAAAGCAGTTATTTTAGCGGCCGGTTTGGGCACTCGTTTGCGACCTATTACTAATGATGTACCTAAGTGTATGGTGCCAGTGAACGGAATAAGAATCATTGATAAACAGATTGATAATCTTCTCGCTAATGGGGTTAATGATATTTATGTGGTGGATGGTTATAAAGCAGAGGTGCTTGCCAGCCATCTTAAAGAGTCTTTCCCGCAAGTTCATATTATTTCGAATCCTCGTTATGCAGAGACTAATAACATGTTCTCTCTTTATCTTACATCTCTATATGTAAAAGGAGAGGAGTTTATACTGATGAATGCAGATGTGTACTATGATTCGAATATCATAGCAGGACTTCTGCAAGGGGATAATCAAAGTAAGATAGCATGCGACTGTTCAGGTTATTTAGAAGAGTCAATGAAAATAACGATAGATGGTGGTAAGATAAATCATATAAGTAAGAAGATTATTCCGGAAGAACATTTTGCCGTGTCGATAGATGTTTATCGCATTTCTGCCCGGGATTCCAAAGTTTTGTTTAAAGAGGTAGAAGACATAATTCTTGTACAAAAAGATGAGAATTCTTGGACAGAGGTAGCGCTGGATCGTATTTTTAAAGATACAAACTTTATTCCTTATGTAATTAGAGGTCGCTGGTTCGAGATTGATAATCACGATGACCTCCACAAGGCAGAGAGAATCTTCAAAGGCGATAAACTATGCAAGAGTTAAAATCCATTCAGCTTTATATGCTGGATATGGATGGAACCATATACAACGAGGATACTCTTATTCCGGGAGCGTCAGAGTTTTTTGCCTTGTTGGGCAAACAAGGCAAGGACTATGTCTTTATGACCAACAACTCCTCAAGAGGGAAGGTTTCTTATGTAGAGAAACTTAACCGCCTTGGGATCAAAGCAACGGAACGGAACATTTGTTCCTCGGTCAATGCTACGGTTATGTATTTGAATGAGCGTAAGCCCGGAGCAAAAATATACTTAGTAGGAACCGAATCATTAAAGAAAGAGTTGATAGAAGAGGGTTTTGTGGTAGTCCCTATTGATTATAGAGAAGAGGACATTGACTATGTACTGTTAGGCTTTGATACAGAGCTTAATTATGAAAAGATTCGTGGGGCAAGCTATTTTGTCAGTCGGGGTTATCCTTACATTGGTACAAACTGCGATTTGAAGTGCCCAGTTCTTGATAATAAGTTTATCCCGGATTGTGGCGCTATAGCAAAAATGATAGAGTTGGCAACAGACCGTTGGCCATTGTTTTTGGGCAAGCCAGAAAGAACAATGGTAGATGTAGTAAGCAAAGAATGGAATGTGTCGATTGATAAAATCGCGTGTGTAGGAGATCGTCTCTATACAGATATTGCTGTCGGGATTAATTCTGGGGCTACATCTATTTGTGTTTTGACTGGAGAAGCAACCAAGGATGAAATAGCACAATCAGAATTCAAACCGGATTACTGTTTCGATTCAATTAAGGAATTATACGAAGCATTACAATAAGTTATGTATTACAACTTAATCAAAACCCCTGCTTTTATGAAGACGGGGAAGGGTATTTTGAAGAGCATAGATCAAGTGCTTGAAAATGCCCATCTCATATACAGAAAAAAAATATTGATAACTCAAGAGAACCTGTATCAACTATATGAAGAAGACTTATCATACGCTAAGTTTGATAAGGTCGTTATAGTTAATGGCGGTACTGTCGATGAGGTACCAGTTGTAAAGTCAGAATGCAAGGAGATTGATGCGTTGATTATTGCATTTGGCGGAGGCAGTGTTTTGGATTTAGTGAAATACACAGCCAGTCAATTGGATATGCCGTATGTAAATGTCCCTTCTGCGCTTTCAAACGATGCTGTGTATTCTTGTGTGGCCCGTCTAACGAAGAATGGAAAGAAATTTAGTTTTGGTGTTCAACCGCCTATTGGCATTATTGTAGATATAGATATTATCAACAATTCTCCAGAAGTGTTGCTATATGCCGGTATTGCGGATATCGTGTCAAATCTTTCTGCCATTCAAGATTGGCTACTAGCTCATCGTGAGATAAATGAGCCTATTAATGAACTTTCTTTCATGCTTGCAAAAGAGGCTGCGCTACCTTTGCTAAGATATAGCAATGAAGATTTGCATTCTGACGGTCTTATTTTGGATCTTGTAAATGGCATTGTGACTTCGGGATTGGCTATGATAGCGTCTGGTAATACTCGTGGAACAAGTGGCGCTGAGCATCTGATTAGTCATGCCATTGACGAATATTTTCCCGAAAAGTCCACTATTCACGGCATTCAAGTGGGATGGGCGCAGGGAATCATTGCTAAGCGCTGGAGAAATGACCCGTATCAGGTTAATGACTTTTTTGAAAGGATTGGATTACAAGATATTTATTCAAAGCTAGTTCCCTGGAGGGAAGATGAGTTTGACTCTTTGATCCCTTTTGCAAAAAAAATACGAAACAGATATACAGTCTTTAATTCAATTGAAAAATAGTATGGAAAAGCAGATGCATGGGTTTAGGGCTAGACTGGATTATATCCTTAAACATAATTACGCAATTAACCGCCTTTTTACCTGGAGTTTAAGTAGTGTTATGAGGATTTGGGGGTGGTTTACCCCTCTTGATAAAAAGTTGGTTATTTTCAGTGCTCATAGCAGGAAATATAACGATAGCCCAAGAACTCTTTATGAGCACATGATAAATGATCCGAAGTATAAAGGGTTTAAATATGTTTGGGCCTTAGAAGATCCAGAAAGTGTTCAGATTCCTGGACCTGCTGAGAAAGTTAAATCTGATACGCTGGAGTATTTTAGAACGACTCTTAAGGCCGGGTATTGGATTACGTGTGTTAATATTGAGAGGAGCCTTCATTATAAAAAGAAAAGTTGTCGTTATCTTAATACCTGGCATGGAACTCCCTATAAGTATATAGGCAACGATGTGGGGAATCGCAAGGACTATGATTTTAGCAATGTCGACTTCTGGTGTTACGCAAGTCAATATGAGAAGGAGATTTTTATGAGAGCGTTTAATGTCAATGAATCCTCGTTAATACCAACAGGAATGCCAAGAAATGATGAGTTATACAGAACCTCAGATGAGGAGATGTTGTCCATTAAGAATAGAATAGGGTTGCCGCTGGATAAGAGAATTATACTTTATGCTCCGACATGGAGAGAAAGTACTGACCATGGTGCGACTTATTCTATTAAACCACCTATAAATACAAAGTTTTGGGAGGAACAGTTGAAAGACGATTTTATTGTTTTATTTAGAACACACGGTTATACAAACAAATTATTGGGTGTCGAGTTCAATGATGTTATTCGGGACTATTCATCATATCCGTCCATCAATGATTTACTGAAGGTGAGTGATATTCTAATTTCGGATTATTCTGCGACGATGACAGATTTTTCTATTTTGGAACGTCCTATTGTTTGTTTTGCATATGATTATGAGCAGTATAAGAACGAAAGAGGTCTTTACATTGATTTTGAGAAGGACATGCCCAGTGGTGTCCTGAGAACAGAACAAGATGTTTTGTCTCATATAAAGAATATGAATTATGAGATGGAGTGTAAGAAAACCAAAGAGATGATTAAAAACAAAATCTCATATTACGGTGGTCATGCTACTGAAAGCTGCTTAGAAAAACTTTTCGAATCGAACACTTTATGAAGTTGTTCATCCGTAAAAATGTCTTTTTTGATTGTGTCGTGTCAAGCATTTGAAAAAAACGATACCAAACTCACTGAACCTTGTTGATTCCACGGATTCGGAGTACAAGAAATCCAAATTAGATACTACTAAATACAAAGAATCAATTATTTAGGACATCACTTAATTATAGACATCTGGTTAGTTGGTGAATTTGAATAAGAAACGATAATCAAGGCAAGCTATATCTTATTCCATTTATGAGGCTAGGATATGGTTCTAAAAGCTTTTATGAAAAAGTTATTATTTTCTGGGGCTTCAGGTTTCCTCGGCCTTAACATCAGGAAATTATTGGAAATGACTTATGACGTTAGTACCATAGGTCTTACAGATCTTGATGATATCAAGTTTAATTTGGCTAATGAAGAGCCCCCATTAAACACCCATTATGATCTGGTTCTTCATGCAGCCGGTAAGGCCCATACAGTGCCCAAAACAGAAGCTGAGAAGCAGCTGTTTTATGATGTGAATTTTCAAGGGACTGTGAACCTGTGTAAAGCTCTTGAGAATGTGGGCCTTCCCCAAGCCTTAGTATTTATTAGTACGGTGGCTGTATATGGATGTGATTATGGTGAGTTGATAACTGAAGATCACCCATTAGAAGGGAATTCTCCCTATGCGGAGAGTAAAATCATGGCTGAGAGGTATTTGACAAAGTGGTGTGCTAATAATGGAGTCGTACTTAGTATTCTTCGGCCTTCGCTACTGGCAGGGCGTAATGCTCCTGGCAACCTTGGTGCCATGGTTAATGGGGTAAAGAAAGGTTTCTATTTGAATATTGCGGGCGGTAAAGTAAAAAAGAGTGTATTGATGGCAGAAGATATAGCGCGTCTTCTTCCTTTACTTGCTGAGAGGGGTGGCGTGTATAATGTTTGTGATACTTATCAACCAACATTCGGAGAGTTGTCCGCTTTAGTAGCAAAACAGTTAGGTAAGCATAAGCCTATCAGTGTTCCATACTGGATGGCTTGGTGTCTGGCGAAGGTTGGTGATTTGCTGGGCTCAAAGGCTCCGATCAATAGTTATAAATTAGAGAAGATGACAAAGAGCTTGACATTTTCCAATGAAAAGGCTCGCAAAGAATTAGGGTGGGAACCTTTGGATGTATTAACTAACTATAAGATTTAAGTATTGCTTTTATATGGAGAGGTTTTTTCTTTCTATAGTAAGACTCGGGATTGGAAAAAGCGATACTGTCAACTTTTCTGAGAGGATAAATTGGCCAGGAATTCAAACACTTGCAAATGCTCAGGGTCTAAGTGCTATTGTTCTTGATGGTATTGAAGTATTAAAAATAAGTAATCCTCATGTGGTTTTGCCAGAAAAGCAATTGCTTACTCATTGGATTGGAGAGGTGCTCCAGGGGTACGAATACCGTTATGAATTATATTGTCGTGCTATTGCTGAAATGGCAGCATTCTATAATAGTCACGGTTTCAGAATGATGGTAGTTAAGGGGTTTGCTTGTGGCTTGAATTGGCCAAAGCCTGAGCATAGACCTTCGGGGGATATAGACATCTGGCAATTTGGAGAGTATAAAAAGGCAGATGCTTTGTTGGCATCTGAAAATAGTATCATTGTTGACAAGTCACACCATCACCACACAGTTTTCCGCTGGCGTGACTTTTTTGTTGAAAACCACTATGACTTTATCAATATACATCACCATAAGTCACATGCTGCATTAGAGAAGATCTTGAAAGAACAGGCGCAAGATGACTCTTCTTTTGTAATGCTTTATGGGGAAAAGGTTTTCTTGCCTTCGGTGAACCTTCATGCTTTGTTTTTACTAAAGCATATGATGCTCCATTTTGCTTCAAGTAAAATTACATTACGTCAGGTTTTAGACTGGGCTTTTTTTATAGAAAAACATGGCGCGAGAATTGATAGCAAGTGGTTCGAAGAGCAATTGGATGATTTCTTTATGCGGGATTTCTATATCATTATCAATGCAATATGTGTAGAAGACTTAGGGTTTAATGCAAGTGCTTTCCATTACGTTCAGTTTAATCCTGTTATAAAAGACAGGGTGCTGAGAGATATCATGAAGCCGGAGTTTGGGCAAGAAAAACCAAAGAACCTGTTTGTCCGCATGGTCTGGAAATTGAGGCGATGGAGAGCGAATGAGTGGAAGCATAAACTTTGCTATAAAGAGAGTATGTGGTCGGCATTCTGGAATGGGGTGTGGAATCATTTATTGAGACCATCGTCAATATGATGATATTCCATTCGTTAAATTATTTTATTCCGATTTGCCTATATTGATGTCCTTAAGGTCTTTGCCATATTTGGAATGTTCTGATATGATTTGGGCTTTCTCCAATATGGATTACGACCGGAAACTAATGGGATGTGGCTTTTGTCTGACCAGCTAATACGTGCTCTGTATGCTGGGAGAGAGCATTGAAAGACATAGAGAGAACATTCAGAGAAAAAGATAATCTATACATCATGCATATTTGGATTACATACGCTATTATTGCAGTGCTACTCATACTCGCAGAATGGGTGTACTTTAAGATTGCTGATAGGTATAACATCATTGATAAACCAAACGGAAGATCGTCTCACACGAGTGTGGTTTTGCGAGGGGGCGGTGTGATTTTCTCGCTATCCATGTTGGCGTGGGTGGGGTTACAAGGTGCTCATAGGGATTGGGGTGTTGTGGTTGACTATCTGCCATTCTTGGTTGGTCTGTTGATTATTGCTGGTGTTAGTTTTATTGATGATGTTCACTCATTGCCTGATTCAATTCGTTTGATCGCCCAGTTCGTTGCCATAGGGCTTATGTTCTGGAACATGGGTATCATGCACTGGAATATGTGGTGGATTGTGCTTATTGCGTTGGTTGTGTTTGTCGGGGCAACGAACATTATCAACTTTATGGACGGCATCAATGGTATCACAGCCGGATACTCATTTGCCGTGTTGTTGCCGTTGTTACTGCTGAACAATAAGAATGAGGAGCCATTCATTCTTAATTCTCTGTTGGTTGTGGCCATCTTGGGTGTGCTGGTGTTCAGCTTTTTCAACTTCCGCCCTCGGGGAAAGGCAAAGTGCTTCGCTGGTGATGTGGGTTCGGTTGGGATAGCGTTTATTATGTTGTTTGCTATTGGTATGCTGATTCTCTCCACGAATGATATTACCTGGCTGATATTCTTGATTGTTTATGGTATTGACGGATGCTGCACCATTCTTCATAGGATTATGTTGCACGAGAATCTGGGGGAGGCTCATCGGAAACATGCTTATCAGCTGATGGCTAATGAGCTGGGGATGAGTCACGTGGTGGTATCGCTGATTTATATGGGACTGCAACTGGTGATATCGTTGGTGATGATTTACTTGGTGCCGGAAACTGTACTGGCGCATTGGATCTATTTGATTGTAGTGGCTTTGTTGCTGACTGGGGCTTATTTGCTGTTTATGAAGAAGTTTTATCATCTGCATGAAGAGTATTTGGCTTCGCTGAAGAAATAATGAATATCGATTATAAGGATAAATGGCTGAAAAGATAACTCAAGGGCTTCTGGATAGTTTGACTGAGCAAGCGAAAGCCTCGCCGCGGCTCCGGATGAATTTGGATCTGCGCAATTCTGCTTCTGATGGGTCCCAGCGGATGCTCAATGCCATTGAGCCTGGGAGTCCGCTGCCCATTCATCGGCATACGAAGAGCTCTGAGACGGTGGTATGTTTGCGAGGGCGGCTGGTGGAGGAGTTCTACGATGAGCAGGAAATGGTTTGCACAGAGTCTATTGAACTGTCGCCGATTGGACCGGTCGTTGCTCTCAACATTCCTATCGGTCAGTGGCACACAGTGCGCTCACTTGAAAGCGGAACGGTAATATTGGAGTGTAAGGATGGGGCGTATGAACCCCTTCGACAGGAAGACGTTCTTGTAGTTGGCCTCGTTGGCCGGCTGAAAACGTTCCTGGAAAAAGAGGCTCGTTCCTGTTCTATGGATACAGCGTGCGTAACGCCGGAGTATGTGTGCCGGATGCTCGGCGGCACGATGGCGCCGGAGGATATTGCGGAGTCGTTGGAAAAAGCGAAGTCATTATTGAAATGTTTTTAGATAGAATGAAGATACTTGTAACAGGCGCAAAGGGGTTCGTGGGTAAGAACCTTTGCGCACAACTGAAGAATATCCGGGACGGCAAGGCACGGAATTATGGTGCTGCAGTCTCGGAGGTGTATGAGTATGACTTGGACTCCACACCGGAGGAGCTGGATGCGTGGTGCGCCCATGCGGACTTTGTGTTCAATCTGGCTGGGGTGAACCGTCCTCAAAACCAGGAAGAGTTTATGCAGGGCAATTTCGGCTTTGCATCTACGCTTCTTGAGCGCCTTCGGGCGCATGGCAATACATGTCCGGTGATGCTTTCCAGCAGTCAGCAAGCGAGCCTTACAGGCCGTTTCGGTAACAGTGAATACGGCCGTAGCAAGAAAGCAGGAGAGGACCTGTTTCTCAAATATGGTGAGGATACCGGTGCCAAAGTGTTGGTTTACCGTTTTCCGAACCTTTTTGGCAAATGGTGCCGTCCCAATTATAATAGCGCTGTGGCAACGTTCTGTAACGCGATTGCCAACGATTTGCCGTACACTGTAAATGATCCGAGTGTTGAGCTGGAATTGCTCTACATCGACGACTTGGTCGACGAGATGATTGCCTGTTTGCGCGGCGAGGAACACCGTTGTGAGTTTGACGGACTGGGAGTATTCCCGATGCAGAACGGACGGTACTGTTATGTGCCTACAACGCATAAAGCGACGCTTGGAGAGATTGTAGACCTTCTTCATCAATTTGAGGAACAGCGAAGTACGCTTATCGTACCAGAGATACCATCTGGTAGTTTTGCAAAGAAACTCTACAGCACATTCCTTTCTTACCTCCCTGCCTCAAAGGTCGCCTTCCCGTTGAAAACCAATGTGGATGCGAGGGGCTCTTTCACTGAGCTTATCAAGACACTGGGAAATGGCCAGTTCAGCGTGAATATCTCCAATCCGGGTATTACCAAGGGCCAGCATTGGCACAATACAAAGTGGGAGTTCTTTATTGTGGTTTCGGGTAAAGCGCTTATCCAGGAACGCCGTATCGGTTCAGATGAAATACTGAACTTTGAGGTTTCCGGAGATGAAATCAAGGCGGTACATATGCTGCCTGGTTATACTCATAATATCATCAATCTCTCGGATACCGAGCCACTGGTCACGCTGATGTGGGCGAATGAACTCTTCGATCCTAATCATCCTGATACGTATTTCGAACCTGTAGAATAATAACTATGGCAAGTTTTAAGAATAACGGAAAACTCAAATTACTCATCATCGTCGGAACACGCCCCGAGATCATTCGCCTGGCTGCTGTCATCAATAAATGCCGAACCTATTTTGACACCATCTTGGCACATACTGGGCAGAACTATGACTATAATCTGAATGGCGTGTTCTTTAAAGACCTGAAACTCGCTGATCCCGAAGTTTATATGGATGCGGTAGGCGATGATTTGGGTGCTACGATGGGTAATATCATTGATCGGAGCTATAAACTTATGGTTTCCCTTAAGCCCGATGCCGTATTGGTTCTTGGCGATACAAACAGTTGTCTGAGCGTTATTGGGGCCAAGCGCCTCCATATTCCCATCTTCCATATGGAAGCCGGTAACCGTTGCAAGGATGAATGCCTGCCCGAAGAGACGAACCGTCGCATCGTCGATATAATCTCTGATGTTAATCTGGCCTATAGCGAACACGCACGCCGTTATCTGGCAGAATGTGGACTGCCCAAAGAACGCACTTATGTCACAGGTAGTCCGATGGCAGAGGTGCTTCATGAGAACCTTGCTGAAATTGAAGCAAGTGATATACATAAACGCTTAGGTCTTGAAAAGAGCAAATATATCCTCTTGAGTGCACATCGCGAAGAGAACATTGACACGGAAAAGAACTTCTTGTCCCTGTTCAACGCTATCAATGCAATGGCTGAGAAATACGATATGCCAATTCTTTATTCTTGCCACCCGCGCAGTCGCAAGCGCCTTGAAAGTTCAGGTTTCAAGTTGGATCCTCGTGTCATTCGTCACGAACCGCTCGGTTTCCATGACTACAATTGCTTGCAGATGAATGCCTTTGCGGTAGTCAGTGATAGCGGCACGCTGCCCGAAGAAAGCAGTTTCTTTACCAGTGTCGGACATCCATTCCCCGCAGTTTGCATTCGGACGAGCACGGAACGCCCTGAGGCCCTGGATAAAGCATGTTTCATTTTGGCCGGCATCGACGAAAAGAGTCTTTTGCAAGCCGTCGATACAGCTGTCGAAATGAATAAAGCAGGCGACCACGGCATCCCCGTCCCGAACTACGTGGATGAGAATGTCAGCACGAAAGTAGTGAAGATTATTCAGAGCTATACGGGGGTGGTTAACAAGATGGTTTGGAGGAAGTACTGAGGTGCCTTTAAGGATTAATCCTTTCAGACTCTGATTTGATAGCCTCAAAATAAGCCCTTGCTGAGAAGCAAGGGCTTTGGCTATGTAATTAATTGAATTATACTACATGATCATCGACCAGTCACTTCTGGATTCTCTCACCGCCCAGGCCAAAGCCTCACCCCGTCTTCGGATGAATCTGGACCTTCGCAACACACCGGAAGATCAGTCCCAGCGCATGCTCAATGCCATTGAACCTGGCACCGTGATGCCCATCCATCGGCACCGAAATTCTTCTGAGACCTGCATCTGTTTACGCGGACACTTCGAGGAGAATTTCTACGACGAGACAGGAAACCTCATTGATACTATCGATATGGTTCCTGGCGGGGTTGTTCTGAATATAGAAGTAGGGCAGTGGCATAGCTTGAAGTCTCTTGAATCCGGAACTGTGCTATTTGAAGCAAAGGATGGCCCTTACACTCCACAATCACCGGAAGATGTCCTAACGCTATAAGCTTCTGAATAAAGCCCCCTCTCATCGGTAAGATGAAGGCAGTCCGAGCTGCATTTAAAACCCGATGCTCATCTCCATCATAATTCCCATATATAACGTCTCATCCTACATCGAGCGCTGCCTTCAGTCAGTTATGCGGCAGACATATGGGGAGATTGAGTGCCTCATTGTTGATGATGCATCGCCCGATGACAGCATCGAGGGAATGACCCAGGATGAAAGATGGCTGGAAAGGTACATTGAGGTGAAAGAATTCATCGAGTCAAATCATCGCAATCCCTCCCGCTACAACCCCGAAGAACGTTTCAAGTACTGCAACTGGCTTAAGCATAACAAGAAACTCCTCAATGCTGGAGAGATGAAAGAAGACAGACGGGTCTTGTTCGAAAACCTGCTGGAGATGGGGGAGAAGTACAGGAGGGTTAATCAACATGAGTAAACTCGTCATTGCCGGCTTAACCGGCAATCTCGTTTTTGAATAGAATGAGGGACAATCAGCGGATTCCAGTTTTACAAAAAGAGTTTGAGAGAGTGGATTGGTTAACCAACTACAAATGCTATGAGTAAATGCGGACAAATCTATATCAATAATGCGATTATGTGAACTATGAAGGATAATTACATAGGACATCTCAGGGGCCTTATCCGACGTTGGTATAGGAAAGCATTCCATAAGAAGTGGGGTGTTGTAGAGCATGGCCTTTATTTCTTTCAAGAATTCGCCGATATATATGGGGATAGCATAAACGATATTGATTCGGCTGAGCGTTTCTTCAGTGATTTCATGAAAGAAACGGGTGGATGGGTTATTGTGGATTTCCTTGACACCAATAATTGGGACTGCATAAGGAAGATTGAGGTAGATAAACAGAACGGGTTGATCTGGTTTTACTGGCAGATACCTAGCGGAGATCCTCTTGAGGAGACTATGCGAAAAATGGTCTTCCCACTGGGTTATTATGGGATGAGCCTTAAGTTTGATAATGTGCGTTTGTTAGAGGAAAACGTAATCAGTGCTTGGGTATAATCGTGAACGGATACACCATAAGAGAGAGAAGTGTTAAAGGCTTTGCAAAAAGCGGAGGTTGGGAGATTAAAGGAATTAATGCTGCATCGAGTTTCTTTTCCATAAGCGTTGTGAGGGGTAAAGATGATGTCCTACAGCACTGGAGGTTTATGAAAACGCCTATTACCTCTTTCTGGATTATCCCCAAAATGCTTAATGTGCGTCCTCAGGATTCCGAGAAACTACTGTACATGCATGGCGCAGAGAAATGCGAAAAGGACTTGAAGGTTGCTTTTGATAAGGGGAAAAGTTTGGAAAAACTGGGCTATGAAGATCAGCGGAAGAGAATCAAAGAAATAGCTCATGAGATGCGGACAGTAGCGGAAAGCCTTTTCAAGCAGGTTATGTGCTTCCACCATGAAGAGTATCAATACAAATCTTATAATTACGATGACCTAAAGCTGGGTGATTTAACGGGACCTCTGAAAAGAACAGTATATGAGTATGATTTCGAGCAAGAACGGATCGATGAGATACCTAGATTGGCAAATAATCTGTCGCATGATTCTGGCAATCCTGTTGATTTCAAGGATTTGGGCCTGCTATATATGGATATATACTTCTTCATCTCCGACTTCAAAACGAGTATCAAGCGAAAGGGGCATGAAATTTTAGTCACACATAGCGACAGGCCATCTCCGCACGATTATGTGGAGGACCATTATAAGGACTTCTGTTTTATTGACGAGATAAATGATACGATACATAAGACTTCTGGGAGAATTAGTTTTACGATTGAGGTGCAGATAGGATCATTCATTGATTTTTGGGGCGAGAGGGGAGGCAACGTACTTTGCGATGATGGTTATATCAGGAACGCTAAAGAAGCGGGGGTTGTCGCCCTTAAAGTTTGGGAGAGGAACGAAGTTATTTCTCTTCTAGATAAGCTGTATAAGAAGGTGGCCGAGATTTGCGAAGCAAATGGGTTTGATACAGAAACATATTCTTTGGGTTTGTCGTTTGAAGCCAATCTCAAGAAAGAAGGGAAGCCTTGCCATCTGTTTACAGAGAAAGAGATTGAGGATCTGATGAGAAATGCGGATGATGAACAATTCAACAAGTTGGTGATTGACGAAGAAGGATATGCACAAATAATCCAAATACCCAAACAAGGTTTTCTTTATCCGGTTACACAAGAGACGTGGGATGCTGGCAATATGTATGTGGGCAAGAAATCCAGCCTTTCAGATCTTCATTGTAGCTATGTGTTGTGTATGCATTTGTGGTTGGCCTATTTGAAAACTGGCAAGCAGATGTATGATGATGTCTATGTCCTTGATGACGGGTTGGACAAAGTAATCGATGAGATAAGGAAGTATTATTGACCAGGATTAATAAAATTATATGCCACGTTCAAAGAAAACAAAGTCCAGTTTCCTCCACGATGACCAGGGCCGTGCCGTCCTCGGCTCGGCTAATGAGATGGCAGCATGGGTGAAGTTGGGTTTTCAGGAACAGGATAAGAGAAAGAGTCCGGACGATTCTTTTGAGCATCGCTTTATAGATCTAAGAAAGTGCGTTCTCTATATTTCTTATCCCATCGGCAGTAAGACTCCAACCTCCCAAATCTTCAACCTGTGCGACATGGTAGATGTCGTGCCCGGAATCAAGAAGATAGAAGGTGATCCAAACTATTTGTTTGAGGTAACACTTGACATACGGCTTGACGGATCCTTGCTATACGGGAATTTCTTCCACTATGTGAAGTTCAACGGAACGGTCAGCTTGGATGATGCAACAGTACAAGGTACATTCAGCTGTTTCAAATGCTTTTATGGCGGGTCCGTATATATGCAAAACACCCATCTGGAAGGTGGCTATACATTTGAGCAATGTGTATTCTCCGAGGGGCTCATTATGTCTGGAGCCGTTGTGGGCGGGATAAGTGCCCAGTTCAACAATTGTAACTGTAAGAAACGCTTATCGTTGAGAGGGGCGAGTTTTGCTAATCAGCGAATTGCGAATTACTCACAGTCGATAGAACTGACGAACAGCACTGTTGAGAATCTCAGTATCTCCCGGATTAGCACTAATGTAATTCCAATTTATATCGATAAAACGACCATTCATGGCATGAAAATGCATGATATGAACCTAAATGCAGCACTTGGCTTTTATCAGTGTGACTTGGATGGAATTATCACTGCGGTTCTGGAAGAGAATAAAACGAATAACCATATTAAAGAGTTGGTATTCCATTGCTGCAACGTAAAGGCTCAGTATCATATCGAAAACAGTGAGATAGAGAAGCTTTCATTGACGTTTGACAAGATTGAGGATTGTGGTAGATTCCGACTATCGCAGAGTGATGTCGGTGAACTGATAATCGGCTCAACATCGGTATTTGGCCAGATGGATATCATTGAGAACAAGATTTCCTCTGTGGACATGGAAGGCACTTGTGTTCACGGATATCTTACTTTTCAATGCAATGAGGTTAAGAAATATGAGGATAGGCAGACGTTGAGGCTGCTGAAGAATGAAGCAATAAAAGTCAACGACGAGGTGTCGGCACAACAACTCTATGCAGAAGAAATGCAGCACCTGCTATCCGATAAGAGAGTATCGGCCTGGGACAAAGTCTCATTGTGGCTCAACAAGTTGTTCAGCAAGTTTGGCGAAAGTTGGGTTCGGGCGATTCTTGTCACTCTGGGGCTGAGTGTAGTGTTTACATTGCTTATGTTGGGTTTAGGCTCAGGGAAGTATATGCTTAATCTGTCTGGAGAGTTTATTGGGCTTGGTGCCTTTGTGACGGTGTTGTTGGATAGCATCAATGTTTTCAGCATCCCTCTCTTTAGTGATACCATCAAGGAGTATGACCTGAATGTGTTTGGGCAGATACTCTATTTCGTCATTAAGGTGATTGTCGCCTACGGATCGTATCAATTTGTAGTATCGTTTAGGAAGCATGGGAGGAGGTAAAGCTTATGATTGAGAATCCAGCATATCTATATGGCAGTTATGAATGGCAGTCACCCAATGATGGAGCTCTTTTTCATTATACAAAGCTTGAGAGCTTCTTGAAGATTATCGAGACAATGACGTTGCGTTCATCCCCTTTGTGTAAGATGAACGATTTGAACGAAGCCAATATCGACAATCTGGATTGGAATACGGATTTCCTGATGATGATTCAGGCACAGAAGTATGTGAAAGAGCAGTGCTCCATAATCAGCTTTACTAAGAACTATATGACAGGGCCTATTTGTGAAGAAGGTTCCAATCACCCAGCTTTGTGGGCCCATTATGCTGAGGATTCAAATGGCGTTTGCTTAGTCTTGGACAAGGGAATACTGCTAGAAATCAATCAGAAGCAGTTGTCCGGGCTGTTTTATAAGATGGAGCCAGTTGACTATAACATGCACTGCGCGCCAGATGATGAGATCATGAAAAAGAGCTATGCAGATGTTTCAGACTTTGTGCGAATCAACTATAAGGAACTCTTCTTTAAGAAGCACACCGACTGGTCATACGAACGCGAGGAACGGTTCTTTGTGGAAGCCCCAGAAATCTACTTGAACATCAAGGGCGCAATTAAACACATCATCCTTGGCGGGCGGTTGAAGAACAATGAGAATTCTATTCGGCAGATTATTGAGCAAATGATTACTCCAGGCACACAAAGCTATAAGTACTTCAATTTGCATTCATTTGCGGAGATGCTACCTTCTGTAAACGGTTATTTGACAGTTGATGCTGCTCACGTTTTTCTTATGCAGTTGCAGAAGATGGCCAAGGAACCTTCGTTGGCTGCTGAATGGCTTAGATGGCATGAGGAGTGTTTTACATAAGGATTTGGTCCGGAAACAAGAATTAGGGAAAAAGTTATGGAGAGACTCAAGATTGTTAATGAAGCCCGGAGTCGGGAGGAATGGATTCAGATGGTGGAATTGCCGGAAGGTTTGAGGAACGCTGTTATATCAGCAGACATTCTAATTGCTCCGTCCATGATGTCCAAGCAGCCCATGGCATTCATGTCCGGCACAATGGAACTGTTTGCCTATCTCCAATCACAAGTGGGGGACAGAGTAGAAATCTGCATCGGAGAAGATGAGTATGTGGAAATAGAGCTGAACTCTCGCAAGATTCGACTGGGAAAGTTCATCTTGAAAGACATTGCGCTATCACTATTCTTAAGCATCCTTGGCGGGTATATCGCAAACCAGTGCAATAGACCTGAAGTATCCGAACCGGTCATTGAAGTACAGGAGTTTCAAAAGCCAGTTGAGGTTGAATTCTCCATCACCGTAGAGGATAGCACTGGAAGAAGAAAGGAATTCAGATATGATGGACCTGCTGCTGATTACAAAGAAGTGTCGGATGAAATCATAAAGCTTTGGAATGAATAATAGGGCCTCTGAAATACTGAAGCATATCTTTGACAAGGGCTTTGACTTTGATGCTACTATAAAGGAAGTAGATGAGTTGAGGTTGGGCTATCGGCAACAGGGAGATGTGGAAAAAGCCAATACTTCTTGGGCTTTAATGGCTATCTTGCGCATTCATCGAGATTTCAGGAAAGTACATACAATGCTTCTCGAAAAGCAGTTTTATGAGGCGTGGTGCTTGCTGGAGACAATTGAGATTGCGGTAGGCAATCTGTTACGGAACTTCCCCGGGACTTTGAATGCTGTGAAGTATATAAGTATGATGGTCTGGCAGCTGCAGAGTTTGTATCCGTATAAGGTCTTCATGAGCACGGAGATTCTGATAAAGAAGAGGACTTGCAGTATCTGTGGTAAGAAAAGAACGATACGGCATCACTGCGGACATTTTCCTGGATATGTTTATAATGGGGAGATGTGTTATGATACTGTTGAGGTCGCTGCCCTTGAAGGTTTAGCGCTTGTTTTTGATCCAGAGCACAAGTATGCAGTTGCTTTTCTGAGTGACGGAAATGGGAGAAAGGATCAGTACAATTACATGCTACTGGAAGAGGTGATGAAGTATTGGAGGGATCCATTTATGGCCTGGCATTACACCACAAAGCATATTCACAAAAGCCCGGAAGAGTTTCCTGGTTTGACGGATGATTCAATGTGCCCTTGTGGCTCTGGGAAGAAATATGAGGAATGCTGCAAGAATGATCCGGAGGGAGTGAAGCATGTGGTGTATATGTTTGGTGCGGGGCGGGGAAAATAGCCTGTTCAAGGTCCATTGCCTCCGAAAACTGAACACCCATTTCCATCGCCATTGAACAGATGAGCATCTTTCCGCCAGACAACATCCTCGAAGAAGAAATCTTCACGCCGCGCAACCTGGGCCCGGACTGTGATATCATCGGTGGGTTGCTGGAAAGGTTCGGCGAGAAGTTCATCTTATCGGCGCTGGAGGATGGGGAGTATGCAATTGCGGTGGATCATTACCTCCAACTTTTGGACTCGCTCACGGCACACTTTATCGCGGATGAGCACTGGTGCTGGTTTGATGACTTCTATTCCCCGGACTACACCGTATCGCATATATGGGACGCGTTTATTCCCCATATCCGTTCCGGTGTCCTGGCCGGTGAGCCTCTGGCAGAGTTGAAATCCGGCCTCAAGCAAATAGACTCTCGCATGCTGCTTTTGACTATAGTGATGGCCGCAACACGTTCTTTCTTGGAGCCGGTGTTAGTCGTGATGCCGGGCTGCCAAGTTGGGAGAACCTGTTGGATACGATGGTTTTAGACCTTCGTGAGATGAAGGCGGTAAACTTGAATGACTTAGATGCTCTCCAGAACGATTGCAGGAAAGACAACCTCATTAAGGCTCGATATCTCAAGCGGATATGTGACGCGCGAGATGTCCAGTTCGTTGATCTTATAAGAAAGTCTCTATACAGTTCTGAACTTAAGAATTCTAAATTGGTTGCCACAATAGCTGATTGTATCGAGAGTGGCCAATTGGAGAGTGTGATTACGTATAATTATGATGATGTCTTGGAACGTGAATTGGATAGAAGGAAGATTCCTTTTGCTTCCGTGGATGGACAAAACCGTCCTTTGCCCAATCAGTTTCCTGTTTTTCATGTATACGGGTTTATCACATCTGAGCAAGATAAGCCATATGACAATAATGTGGTCTTGAGTGAGGACGGGTATCATGCCCTTTATAACAATGCATTTCATTGGTCAAATATAGAGCAAGTCCACGCAATGGTTCAGACAACGTGTTTCTTCATCGGTTTGTCAATGACTGACCCCAATCTACGAAGACTATTGGATATTGCCCAACAACGAGGCAGCAAAGATCCAGTTCATTATGCGTTTCTTCACCGTACAGAGTATAATCAACCCAAAAAGATTGAAAGGATCTTTTATGAAATGGGTGTAAACGCGATCTGGTATGGAGAACACTCTGAGGTTCCATCTCTTATTCGCGCCATAACTCGGAAGGATTCTTTGCCTAAATGAGGAACTGTAGCCGAAAATTGAAAAAATGATATGAAACCCTGCTTCACACCCACCGCTGGTGGGACATTCTATAAGAACCTCCAGCACACGATCGTGGCGCATAAAGATTCGTTCGAGTTTGTGATCAAGCTGGAGCGAAGGTCGTATTTCACGGCATCACTATTCCCGCTGCGCGAGAACCGGATGCTGATGGCGGCGTATTGGGGAAAAGTTCTGACCTTACTGCCGGATGGGGTGGTTGAGGAGTTTTTGAAAGACAAGGACGGAATTCAGTTGTGGCGACGTGGTGGGGATGGTGAGGTTCTGGGGCTTTCACAGACGATTGATTGCGGGATGGACTCAATTGATGCACTTTTCACGAAGCCAGTGTGCGATGCGGTTTTCGCCTTGTGTAATGCCTGCGTCAAACTGTACAATCACTGTCTCTTTACCTTTGATGATGAGCAGTTGGTGACGCTGTGGGAGACGTTTAGGTGACCTGTTGTTCGGGCAGAATAGACATCCGACCTAAAGCAATCAGGGCAATCGGCAGCCACCGATAAAACTCTTTTACATCATGTACTACATCGATGCTCACGAAATCATCTCATCCCTCGTTACTCCGCTGATGGACACTTCCAAGCGAGCGCGGGAGTATATCGTTGAGATTTCCCTGAATGATGCGCCGGTGCCGGTGGTGCGCCGGTTGAGTGTGCCGTCGAACTTGTATGTCGGACACTTCGTATATGAGCTGGTGTATGCCATGGGCTGGGACGGGTATCATTTGACGGAACTGACGCAGGCGGATACACTCTGGCGTTCGACAAAGGAGAAGTCGATGGATGCGGAGTCGGGGCTGGAGTATGAGGAGATTTATCCCGGAATGAAGGTGCGGAATTCCTTCCGCGCGACGGTGAGCCAGCTGCTCAAGAAGTTGGGGGACGAATGCTCCCTTACCTACGACATGGGCGACTCGTGGCATCACACCGTCCGTCTGGTTGAGATCCGCCGCTATGAAGATGCGCAGATTCGTTTCAGCAACATAGGCGTAGAAGTCCTCTCCGGCGAGGGTGCCTGTCCTCCGGAGGATTGCGGTGGCGTTTCGGGCTATGAGGAGATTCTGCGGATTATCAAGGATCCGGAAGAATATGAATACGAGCGTTTCCGGTCCTTGCTCGGGCCGCATTTTGACCCGGCATTCTTTGACATCCTTTCAGCCCGTCGCCGCCTCTACGACTACGAACGCACCATAAGCGAAGTGCTGCACGGATTTTATGAAAGGTAGCTGTCATGCTTGGCCCCACCGGGCAACTCGTCATCAAGACGCTTGAGTATTGAACGATTTTCAGTATATTTGTTTTCTTAAAGATTTGGAACATGGAGACTTTTCATGTCAAGAATTACAAAGGCCTCAAGGACTTGGAACTGACCGGCCTGTCAAAGGTTAATTTGATAGTAGGCCGTAACAACGTGGGTAAATCCTCGCTGTTAGAAGCTCTATCATTGTACTATTCCGGTGGCTCAGTTAATGAATTGCTGAACATTTTGGATTATAGTGGCGAAAGTGTCGTTACAAGAGCTTCGTCATACGGTGGAGAAAAGGTTATCGACAATGAGGCCCACTTCCTTTCATTGTTTAACAGGTCCGGATTTGACGGTGGAAAAGCGCCTGCCATAGTCTTGGATGATGGCACTTTTGTTATATCGTTAGGCATTGGTTATCAAAAAGAAAAGCGGATAAGGAAGGATAGTTCCATCAATCACATTCTGGAGTATCTGACGGAGTCAGAGTTTCTTGCCGGATCTAGCAAAGATGGTGTCATCGCAGAGAAAGGGCTTGCAATTCGTGCTGGCGATTCGTTCCAGTTTTTGCCGTTCCACAGCGAGATTCAGGTTTTCACGGAGAGCAAAAAATGTGTTTTTGTCCGCCCGACAGATTTCTTTTTGATTCCTAATGCTGCCCTTTTCGATAAGATAGCAATGTCGGATAAGGAGGAGAAGTTGTTGTCGGCACTACGGATTATTGAGCCGCAGATTCAAAAGATTAATTATCTGGAATCTGATCCCGGGTCAAAGAATCGCGTACCTTTCGTGGTTGTCGGTCCCAAGTTAGAACGTGTCCGGTTAACTTCAATGGGCGATGGCATTAATCGCATACTGACCATCATTCTGTCTTTGCTGAATTGCCCAGCAGGTGGTGCTCTTGCGTTGGATGAGATAGATAACGGGCTCCATTATAGTGTTCAGGAGCAACTATGGAAGATGGTGTTCTCCCTGGCTAATGAATTGGACGTGCAAGTGTTTGCCACTACGCATAGTATGGATTGTCTAAAGAGTTTTGCTCAAGTAAATAGCGGGAAAGATGGTCTTTTGATTCGCTTGGATGCACGCTCTGACGGAGAAATCGTCCCACAGTATTATTCAGAGCCGGATGATATCCTTTTTGCCGTTGAAAGTCAGATTGAATTGAGGTAGTATGGAACAAGATCAGAGTAAAGTCCTTTTGGTTGAGGGCGCCGGAGATGAAGGCGTTATAAAAGAGATTCTCGACGCATGGAACGTACCGTGCCCTTGTATTAAGGCGTGCGGAAGTGATTCTCAGGTGTTTCAAGCATTAAAGCTGTATCTTTCTAACCCCGGCCAGTACAAAACGATTGGTGTCATAGTGGATGCGGACATTAATCCGGAAGGTCGCCTGCAGCGCTTCGCTCAGGTCCTGAATGCCAGCAAACGTTATCGACTGGATGAAAAAACTCCTCTCATCGCTGAAGGGCTGATAACTGATGGTGTCGTTGTAGATGCTGCCCGTGTAGGATTATGGGTAATGCCTGACAATCAGAGCCACGGCATGCTGGAAGACTTCCTTGCGGCCATGGCCGATACCGTGCACCCGGAACTTATGGAGGAATCAGAATCCGCAATTTCCAATGTCGAAAGCAAGGGGCTTCAACAATACACTCCCAGGCATCGACCGAAGGCTAAAATCCATACCTACCTTGCGTGGCAAAAGGACCCGGGCAGTACTCTTCCACAAGCAATCCAGAAACACTATCTGGATGTGAGTTCAGAAAACGCGCGCCCGTTTGTTTCTTGGATAAGTCGACTGTTCTGGGAGTGACAGGCAAATTAACTATACCCCTATGGCAAAACAGAAATCCTCAGACGAACTGATGGCGGAGTTCTTCCGTATGCTTATGGCCGATGCTCAGCAGGCGCAGAAGCAGTCTGCCCCGCACGAAGAATATACGATGGATAGTTTTCCGCGTTACAGGGAAGCGGACCATGTTCTGAAATATACGGTCCGCGTGGCTCTGCGTGGAATCAAGCCGCCCATTTGGCGGAAGGTGATTGTTCCTTCGAATATCAGCCTGCGGCTGTTCGGGGACCTCATCCTTGAGCTGATGGGCTGGATGGGCGAGCACCTGAACCAGTTCCGGAAAGGAGACTCCTATTATGCTCCGGCTTATCAGCGGGAAGGAGAGTTGCCTCCGCTCTTCGGAAGGATTGAGAACTACAATCAGGAGGATTTCGCGCTGTGCGAAATCTTGTGCGAAAAGGGAGACACAATGGTTTGGGAGTACGATTTCGGTGATGATTGGGAGCACGATGTCCGGCTTTCTTCTGTCGAAGAGTATGCCGATGGAGAACCTCGGAAGATTGTGTTTGTCAGCGGCAAACGAGCCTGCCCTCCGGAAGATTGCGGCGGGATCTGGGGCTATGAGGAACTTCTGGAACTGCATGCTCAACGCGCCGCCCACAAACGCATATCGACTGATGACCGAGAACGCCTGGAGTGGCATGGAATGGACCGTGACTTCGACCCCGAGTATCTGGATATGGAAGATTGTAGGCTGATTGTCGGACAGTTCAATGAAGATGCTGCCAAACTGTGACTCAAGATATGAGGAGTGAAGGCCTTGTGACGATGGTGGATGTGGAACAGTGGCCTGAAATCAAGGGGGTGTTCCACACAAATCATAGCTGGAATCATTGTAGTAAGGACCCCGCAAACTCATCCTCTCCGAAAACAAAAAGTCCCCAGAATAATATGTTGAACATTGAAGAATTATCTCTTAGCGAGAAGGTATGTTACTCAACCTTGAGGATAGAGGCAGCAATACCGCCAAATTTAACATCTACAGGAACAGGCTTTCTCTTTAGTTTTAAGGTTAATGATCAGCTGTTTATACCATGTCTGGTGACGAATAAGCATGTTATAGAAGGGAGTATCAACACATCAATTGTGATAACATGCACCTTGCCGGATGGTAAGATGAGCAATGAAAAGGTGCAAGTGCAGACTTCTTTTTGGAAGCTTCATCCAGACCCGGACACAGACCTGTGCATCCTTCCGATACAACCCGTGTTTCAGATACTCGCCTCACAAGGTAAACAACCATTCTTCATCCCGCTTGATGAGAGTCTTGTACCGTCATCTGAACAATTAGACAATCTGTCTGCTATAGAAGATATAATCATGGTAGGATATCCTGATGGTATCTGGGACAGCTTTAACAATCAACCAATCATTCGGCGTGGAATAACGGCTACACATCCCAGGAATGATTTCAATGGAAAGGGCGAGTTCTTAATAGATGCTGCGTGTTTTCCCGGGTCAAGTGGTTCCCCGGTATTAATCCTCAACCAGGGAGGGTATGTGGATAAGAAAGGAAATTTGAATTGGGGCGCAAGTCGCGTAATACTATTGGGCATTTTGTATGCAGGTCCACAGCATACTGCAGAAGGAGGTATCACCTTTGCGTCATTACCAAAAACATACACGAACATCCCTAATAACCTTGGTCTAGTAATCAAGTCCTCCAGACTAATGGACTTCAAGCCCTCCTTATTGGCAATGGCAAAACTCTAAGGTCATTTCACGCCGCCTTATGATGATCCAAGACAAACTCTGGCTCGCCAAATGGCAAGACGCCATAGACTTTCTGGAAACCAACCACCGCAAACCCTCCAAGTTCATCCCGGAGGAACGCAACAAGCGCTCTTGGTGGAAGCACAACAAGAAGTTGATGAATGCCGGCGACCTGAAGCCGGAGCGATTAGAATTATTCAAATAACTCCTCGACCTGGGTGCACAGTACAAGCACGTGAATCAGTATATGTGAAGTTATGATTACTGAAAAAGATTTATACGATATTCTTGAGAATAAGATTTCGAATGAGGCTCAAAAGGCTTTCATAAGAAACAACTTTCCGCAGCATATTGCGGGAAGGATGTGTGCTGCTGTTGATGGAACAGAAAAAGCAGAGCTATTTAGACGTCTGTTGATGGAATGGAACGAGTGGATGATACAACAACAAATGCAACAGGCTGTCGTGCAGGCTTTTCTGAGAGGATATTTTAAATGGTAATCCGATTTGTTACAGCACAGTGTTCGCGCTGGGTGAAATGACGTGCTGCTTGAAGAGTGTTTGTCCATGATAAGAAAAAATAGCAGGCCGTTGGAGCGACCTGCTATCTCCTTTGGGAGGATGGATGGTTAATTCTTCGTGTCCTTGGGAGGACATGGATCAGAACCATAACTGTTGGGATTCTGGATTTTACCATCTGTGCCGTGAGGGATGAGTTCGAGTCCTTCCCTCTTGGCCAAACCACGACTCCAGTCCATAGCTTCCTTCTTGGTATCGAAGTGCTTGGATGCCCTGTCTGCGTGTGGCCTCTTCGCATCCCAACCCCCTCTGTCAGGATTAGAAACAACGTGTATTTCTTTCCTCATAGTGTATGGGTTTAGATTGTGAGTAACTATGCGGTGGCCATCCGATTCCGCTACGGAGCACTTGAGGCGTTGCATACCGAGTAGCGGCTTACAGTCCGCTGGGTACTCTGACCAGTTCGGTGTCAACCCAGAAGTTGTCTGTGCGATTGTTGCAGCCTTTGCACAGAGGGGTGATGTAAATTTCATTACCTCCAAAAACCTTCTGAACATGTCCGCCTACGAGTTCGCCTGTGGAATGGCAATCGGTAGCACCACAACGGGTAGCCTTTTTACCCGTCTGCTTTTCCCAATACTCCAACCACGATGACTCACCTGAAGAGGGCTTTGACCATCTGGAAGTACTACTTGCATTCTTGATGTATGTCATATAGCTATTATGGTTTAAGACGCTGTTGTCTGAACAGTACAGCAGAGCTTTAATCTTGCGTGTGGTTCCGATGCTCAGGAACGAGTCCACCATTCCAACAAAGGACAACAATAATGCCAATTCTTAAAATTTGAGCAAAAACCTCAAAAATGATGGATGAGTTTGATTTAAACTCGCAGACAACTCTTTGATATTCCGCTAAGTTCACAAATTATGTGTCAGTCTGTCAGTCGAAACTGCTACCGTCAGACTGACGTTTTGTTTTCTGCCAATTTGTCAGATTTTTGAAGAAAATCCAAAAACTATTCGTGTTTATTAAGTAAAATATGTATTTTTGTATCCATAATTTGAGCAAAAATCACAAACTTGGGTTATGATCACGAACTTTACTGCAGAGAATTACCGCTCGATAGACGAAGAGATAAAACTGTCGTTTGAGGCAGATACGGGCATTAAGGACATGGACAATAGGGGATATACCACTGTTGCCAACACTCGTGTGCTTAATGCCAAGGCTTTCTATGGAGCTAATTCCAGTGGTAAGTCAAATGTGTTCAAGGCCATAGGCAGGATGCGTAGTATTATTATCCATTCGGTGAGGCTGAATGATAACGAGTCGTTGCCATATGATGCTTTTCTGCTTTCGGACAAGGAGCAAAGACCAACGCGGTTTGAAATGTCGTTTATAGACGGTGCGGATAAGTTTTCATACGGATTCAGCTATACAGCGCAACGGATTGAAGAGGAATGGCTGATAGCGAAGTTCCCCAAGCGCTCATTGAAAACGCTATTGAGGCGCACACCAGATAGTATAGAGATTGATGAACAGAACTACCCTGAAGGTATGGCCATTAAAGAAGGTACAATACCTCTGAATAAAAACAGGCTATTCATATCGCTTGCAGCGCAGTTAGGCGGGGAAGTATCTAAAAGAGTTATTGAGTGGTTCAGAACCAAGCCCAATGTGATTTCCGGTTTGCGAGACAATGATTTCTCACGCTATACCAAGGAAATGCTTCATACGAGGGCTGATTATAAGGATGAAATCCTGGACTTTATCAGCGGTATGGACGTGGGGTTCCGTGAAGTAACTACGGAACAAGAGTTCATCGATGAGAAGATGTTGCCCAAAGGATTGCCTGCTGAGATTATTGCGTCACTGAAAGAGCATCCACCTATTATTGCCTATGCCAAGCACAACAAAGTGAACGCAGATGGCCAAGTTGTCGGAATGGTGGACTTTGACATTGACGAAAGGGAATCGGACGGAACAAGAAAGTTGTTTAACCTCGCCGGGCCTATTGTTGATACCCTGCAGCAGGGGAAGTCGCTGTTTGTGGACGAACTGGATGCTCAGTTACATCCTCTGTTGTCACGCCGTATCGTTAAGTTTTTCAACTGTGAAGAAACGAACCCGCACGGGGCACAGCTGATATTTACTACGCACGACACCAATATGCTGTCGAAGAAGCTACTGAGACGAGATCAAGTGGTTTTTGTGGAAAAGACGGCAAAAACGCATTACTCCACGAAACTGACTCCGATGATGAGCATCAAGTTTAATAACGGGTCGAAACCCCGCACAGACAGTAACTACGAGAAGAACTATCTGGAAGGGAAGTATGGGGCAATCCCATTTTTTGTAGATGAATTTGAAGGTTGTAATGAATAAGGAAGGATGTGCCTGAAGCGGGTGGGAGGATCCCATCATCGCTCCGACGTTCTGGCTTTTGCTGAATGTTTATCCTTATAGGCATAGTTTAATAATATCCGTGGGAGACTTTGTGAAAGAAGTTGAGTAGCCATTGGTCGGCATCGGCATCTGGATATCGGCAATTATAACAATACAAGGTGTGCCGGAATTCCTGATACTCGCAATTCCGTTTACGACCCAAGACGAACTCTGGCTCGCCAAATGGCAGGAAGCCATCGACTTTCTGGAAACTTACCACCGGAAGCCCTCCAAGTTCATTCCTGAGGAACGCAACATGCGCTCCTGGTGGAAGCACAACAAGAAGCTGATGAATGCGGGGGAGTTGAAGGAGGTGCGGGTGGAGATATTTAAGCAGCTGTTGGAGTTGGGGGAGAGGTATAAACATGTGAATCAGTATCAATGATCAATCGGGTTACATCAATAGTGGGAGCTGGCGCAGTTCTTAACTTTTATTTTGAGGGCAGTACACTCCCTAGCACAGTCAATATCACTCAGAAGGTTGAAGACTGAACTTGGAAGGTAATGTGCAACGTGTCTGTGCATGTCATTACAGGGATGAGAGGTGAAAAATCGACAATGGATAATTATCTAAATAAACATAGATAATTTGCGGATATAGGAGAAATATTCTATATATTTTGCAACGTGAACGCTATGATTGTTTTATGATAGAAGTATGATAGCGACAATATCAGCTGACATAGTACGCTCTTCGTCGATGAATACAGAGGACCTAATTGTGCTGCGCAACGAGTTACGGGGACTTTTTCACAACTTTGAGGACGATTTTCCCGGTTTTTGGGCTAGGATAGTCAGAGGAAAAAGTATTGAGTGCGTCGTTGCGAAGTATAATGATGCACTCAGGATAGCCATCTTGATAAAGCTTTATGTCAAGATGAGAGTGTCAGGGTTTGAATGTTCTGAAATGCTACAGAGATACGGTATCCGTTTCTCGATAGGGGTGGCTGACATCAAATATGCCGATAAGGAAGAAGATATCATTAACGGACCAGCCATTTATATGTCAGGCCGGAACCTTGATGAAATCAGCCGGAAAGAGAACATAATGACTGCTTTTGAGATAGATCAAGTTCCAAAAACATTGAGCAATCTCTTGGATTCATACGTGGCAATGGTAAGCGGTCTCATAGATTCCTATTCTGCTAAGCAAGCAGAGGTGGTTTTTCTAAAGTTGCTTGGTTTTAAGGAAAAAGAAATAAGTGAGAAAGTGGGTATCTCACAGTCTTCTGTGAATACGCGTGCTACGAATGCACACTGGGGATTGCTTAATACAGCAATTAAAGATTTCGAAGCATTAAGAATTGAGCAAATAGGATGATAGGACTGTTTATGAGTCTGGCCCTGGCCCATCTGATGGTTTTCCTTGGATCAAATTGCCCATATTCTGGCCATTTTCGAGGTGGCTTTTGCGTGGACCAGATGTCATGATTGGAGCTTGCCGTTTGGAGTTGAACTGTGGCATGTTGCGGCTGCTGTTGCAATACTTGTTTGCTGGAAGCCGTCCAATATCTTTATCAAGCTGATGTTGAAGCACTATAGTGTGAATATGCCGGCAGACAAAGAAAACGGATTCAATGCCGGTGCTCTGATTGGTACGATAGAAAGGTGGCTCATATTGATCTTTGTGTGCATGCAGCGCTACGATGCCCTCGGGCTGCTGATAGCTGCCAAGTCGATAATCCGCTTCAGCGAAAAGGATACCGCCAAGACTGAGTATGTATTGGCTGGGACACTGTTGAGTATTTTTATCGCTGTACTGGCAGGGTTGATGGTGGCATTGTTTCAAGGCCGTTAATCAGGTCGAGTATGACGCTAATCGACATTATGATCAATCGTCCAAGAATCATCAACGTGGAACGAAAGCCCCGCAAATACTCTTCCTCGCCATCGTTCCCAAATATCTCTTGCAATTCCTTCATTCCATTTTCCTTCACCGACGCAGACGAAACATCTATCTCATGTGTGTCGGTAGCGAATTTTGCGGGAATTGGGCGAAATAGTGGGACCGACGCAGATAAAGCGGCGCCTTCTTCTGCGTCGCTCGCGCCTCAGACATGTAACCCAGCACAATCTTGCTGGAAGAGAAGAATGTTCTGTATGCGCCCTTGGGGGAGGAGGCACTAATAGATACTTGCATGGAATTCAATGACGTTATAAGGAACAGATACTCCTGCCTCGCATTCGCGGAGCGAGGTGTCGAATAAGAGAAGCTGGACCACATTCTGGAGGTCGGGAGGATTGAAGGCCTTGTGACGATGGTGGATGTGGAACAGTGGCCTGAAATCAAGGGGGTGCCACGCAAACCCTGGCTGGACTCATTATTGTGAATATTTTGGTGTCACACATTGGCGGAATAGTCTTGGCATAGCGATTGGAAGCAGGCAAACATTCGAATAAAGACAAATAGGGACGCTCACAGATATGCATTTGGCATTTCTATTCTCGGACTGCGCATATGGACCTGAACTGGCCTCAGGGTTGGTTGTTCCGTCTGGGTTACGCAATCATCGGGTGGCTGGTCTGGCCGTTTATCAAGTAGCGAAACAAGCTTAAACGAAACGATATTAATTGTAATTTTGCGAAGCATAACTGTATTAATCTTTATTATGAAGCACTTCTATCTTTTCCTTCTTCCGCTGCTGGCGGTGGCCTGTTCCGGAGCGCCGGATATCGACGATTTGAAAGAGGATTCCTATCCGCTCGTAGAACAGTTGCTTACGGAAGACGACAACGATGTCGTCTCGCATCGTCTGGACCGGTACATTCTGGATGCGCATCCGGACAAATTGACTTACACCGGTACGATCAAGACGACGGAGTTCACCAAGAAGACGGCTGAGGACGGTTCGGTCCAGGTCGACAGCGTGAAGCTTTATCGCGACGTGGTCATCACTTTCCACGGAACGGATTACGACAAATATACGGTTACTTTTTACGCCGATACGGAGTAGGCTGTTTGCATGGGGAAGACCATTCTTGTGACCGGCAGTGCCGGGTTTATCGGGGCGAATCTAGTGATGCGCCTGCTGAAGGATATGAAGGAGGGGGCCATCGTAGGGTTGGACAATCTTAACAACTATTACGATGTTTCGCTCAAGGAATATCGCCTGCGGCAGATCGATGCGCAGAGCAGCCGGAATCCGGGCATACATTATTCATTCGTCAAGGGGAGTATTGCGGACAAAGCGCTGGTTGACAAACTCTTTGATGAGCATAAGTTCGACATCGTCGTCAACCTGGCGGCGCAGGCGGGCGTGCGTTACAGCATCGAGAATCCGGATGTGTATATCGAGAGCAACATCATCGGCTTCTACAACATCCTGGAGGCTTGCCGGCATCATCCGGTGGAGCATCTTGTGTATGCCAGCTCCAGCAGCGTGTATGGCGGTAACAAGAAGGTGCCTTTCAGCGTGGATGACCGGGTGGACAACCCGGTGTCGCTGTATGCGGCCACGAAGAAGAGCAATGAGCTGATGGCGCATTGCTATAGTAAACTCTACGACATCCCGTCGACGGGCTTGCGCTTCTTTACGGTGTATGGCCCGGCCGGGCGGCCGGATATGGCATACTTCGGTTTCACCGACAAGTTGCTGGCCGGTAAGACGATCCAGATCTACAACTACGGCAATTGCCGCCGCGATTTCACATATGTCGATGACATCGTGGAAGGGATTGTGCGGGTGATGAACGGGGCGCCGGCTCGCCGTGTAGGCGAGGACGGCCTGCCCATTCCGCCGTATGCCGTTTACAACATCGGCGGTGGCCAGCCGGAGAATCTGTTGGATTTCGTTCAGATCCTGCAAGAGGAACTGCTGGCGGCAGGCGTTCTGCCTCCCGACTACGACTTTGAGGCGCACAAAGAACTCGTTCCCATGCAGCCCGGCGACGTGCCCACAACCTATGCCGACGCCTCGGCTCTCGAACGGGATTTCGGCTTTACCCCGAAGATCACCCTTCGGGAGGGTCTGCGGAAATTCGCACAGTGGTATAAAGAATATTACGGGTAAAATCCCGTGATGCCGATGGCCCCGTCATCTATGAACCAGCAGGATAGTAACCAACAAGCCTTCTTCACCCTCCTTCGTGCCGGACTCTGGGTCAATCGCGTTCTGCTGTTTCCCTTGGGCAAGGTGGATTGGCGTGCGGTGTGCCATCTGGCGGAAGAGCAGTCCGTGACAGGCTTGCTGGCCGCGGGTCTGGAGCAGGTAGATGCGCACGACAAGGAGCTGGTCCTGCCGAAGACGGATGTGCATCCCCTCCTAGTGCGGGTGCTGGCCGTGGAGGATACCAATGCGCGGATGAACCGCTTCATCGCGGAACTGTTCGGGCAGTTGCGCGAAGCGGGTATCGCGGCCGTGCTGGTGAAGGGGCAGGGGATTGCGCAGTGCTATGCGCGGCCGCTATGGCGCGCCTGCGGCGACGTGGACCTGCTGCTCGATGCGGAGCATTACGAGAAGGCGAAGGCGCTTCTCACGCCTATTGCAACCAAGGTCGAGAAGGAGAGCCCTTCTGAGAAGCACCTTGCCATGACGCTCAAGCCGTGGGAAGTCGAGCTGCACGGCACGCTGCGGGGCGGTGTCTCAAAGCGGATGGATGCGATGATTGATGCCGTGCAGGATGAGACCTGTGCCGGCGGCAAAGTCCGGATCTGGGATAATCAGGGAACGCCGGTTCCGCTGCCCGGCGCGGACAACGATATCATCTTCATCTTCACGCATTTCCTGAAGCATTTCTTCAAGGGCGGCATCGGCCTCCGCCAGATCTGCGACTGGTGCCGGCTCCTGTGGACCTGCCGCGATTCAATTGACCTTGCGCTGCTGGAGAAGCGGCTGCGCCGGATGCGTCTGATGTCGGAATGGAAAGCCTTCGCCGCGATGGCCGTGCAGGACCTTGGCATGCCGGCCGAAGCCATGCCGTTCTATGATCCGGCCGTACGCTGGAAGCGGAAGGCCCGCCGCATCCGCTCCTTCATTCTCCGCGTCGGAAACTTCGGCCACAATCGCGACGCCTCTTACTTCCACACCAAGCCCTTCCTGGTGCGCAAGACCATCTCCCTGGGACGCCGCCTGGCTGACTTTGCGACACATCTCTTCATTTTCCCTCTCGACGCCCTCCGCTACCTGCCCGTCGTGCTTTTCAAAGGCTTCCGGGCGGCGATCAAGGGCATTTAGCTGTTTACAGGAAGCGTCCGGTGGCGCTTTCGGGACAGGCTGCGATTTGGGCGGGGGCGCCGGCGGCGACGATGCGTCCGCCGTCCGATCCGCCGCCCGGTCCCATGTCGATCACGTAATCGGCCTGGCGGATGATGTCCAGGTCGTGTTCGATGACCACGACCGTGGCGCCGGCGGCAATCAGCGTACGGAACACCTCCATCAGCGTCTGCACATCGAGGGGATGCAGGCCGATGGACGGCTCGTCGAACACGAATACCGAGTCGGTCTGGACGCGGCCCATCTCGCTGGCGAGCTTCAGGCGCTGTGCCTCGCCGCCGGAAAGACTGGGGGTCTGCTCTCCAAGGGTGAGGTAGCCCAGTCCGAGCGATTCGAGCGTCTGCAGCCGCTCACGCACCAGCGGCAGGTCCTTGCAGAAGGCCAGTGCCTGTGACACTTCTTTTTCCATGAGTCGGGGAAGCGACAGCGTTTCCCCGGCTTTGTTTTTATACCCGATGCTTGCGGCCGCTTTTCCGTAGCGGGAACCGCGGCAGTCGGGACAGGGGATGTCCACGTCGGGCAGGAACTGCACGTCGAGGCTGATGCTGCCCGTACCGTCACAGACGGGACAGCGGAGCGCACCGGTATTGTAGGAGAAGTCGCCGGCCTTGTAGCCTTGGTGGCGCGCATCGGCGCTGCGGGCATAGACTTTCCGCAGTTCGTCGTGGATGTTGGCGTAGGTGGCTACCGTGGAGCGGACGTTGATGCCGATGGGCGTGGCGTCGATGAGTTTGACGTGCGCGATGCCGGGTGCGTCGATGGCCCGCACATGTGCGGGCAGGCTGTTACCTCTGGTGAACGCTTCCAGGGCAGGCACCAGGCTCTCCAGGATGAGCGTGGTCTTGCCGGAACCCGACACGCCCGTGACGACGGTCAGCCGGCCTTTGGGGATATCGACTTCCAGGGGCTTGACCGTGTGGATTTCCCCGGTGGACAGGTGGATGCGCCCTTCTTTGAAAAGCGCGTCCTGCAGTTCTTTCGGTTGGACCGGATCTCCTTTGAGGAAAGGCCCGATCCGCGAGGCGGGGTTGGCGCAGATGTCCTGTACCGTGCCCTGGGCCAGCACCCTGCCGCCGGCCGAACCGGCTGCGGGGCCCATCTCCACGATCCAGTCGGCTTCCCCGAGGATCTGCGTGTCGTGGTCCACCAGGATCACGGAATTACCGTCGGCCACCAGGTCGTGCATCACTCCGTTGAGACCCACGATATTGGAAGGATGCAGGCCGATCGACGGCTCGTCGAGCACATAGAGCACGCCGGTGGTGCGGTTGCGCACGGCACGTGCCAGCTGCATGCGCTGCCGCTCGCCCGTGGAGAGGGTGGAGGCGGCGCGGTCGAGCGAAAGGTAGCCGAGCCCCAGGTCTTTCAGGCGGCGTGCCACCAGGAAGAAGGAGTCGCAGATGCTTTGGGCCATGGGGCGCATGTCTTCCGGCAACGATGCCGGTACGCCCTGGACCCAGGTGCACAGTTCGTCGAGGGTCATCTTGCAGGCGTCTGCCAGGGAGATTCCGCGCAGCCGCGGCGCCCTTGCGGCATCGGAAAGCCGCGTTCCGCCGCACGCCGGGCAGACATCTTCTTTGAGGAATCGCTCCACGCGTTTCATCCCTTTCTCATCCTTGACCTTCGAGAGGGCGTTCTCCACGGAATAGACGGCACTGTAATAGGTAAAGTCCATCTCCGCGAAGCCGTTGGTCTTCTCGTTCTTGTAGATGATGTGCCTTTTCTCGGCCGGGCCATGATAGACGATCTCTTTCTCTTCCGGTGTCAGGTCCTTGAAAGGCACGTCGGTGCGTACGCCCATTTCGCGGGCGATGTCTTTCATCAGCGACCACATCAGGAACCCCCATGGCGCCACGGCGCCCTCGTCGATGGTCAGGTTCGGGTCCGGGACCAGGGTGGATTCGTCCACGGTTCGGATGGTACCGGTACCGCCGCAGCATTTGCAGGCGCCCTGGCTGTTGAAGGCAAGTTCTTCCGCGCCCGGAGCGTAGAATCGGGCTCCGCAGACCGGGCAGACCGTCTCCTGCCCGGCTGCCACGGCGAGGCTGGGCGGGCAGTAGTGCCCGTTGGGGCAGCGGTGGCTGGACAGGCGTGAGAACATCAGGCGGAGGCTGTTCAGGAGCTCCGTCCCCGTGCCGAAGGTGGAACGGATGCCGGGCACGCCGGGGCGCTGATGCAGTGCGATGGCGGCAGGCACGTAGCGCACGTCATCCACATCGGCCTTGGCGGCGAAGGTCATGCGCCTGCGCGTATAGGTGGACAGGGAATCCAGATACCTGCGTGAGCCTTCGGCGTAGAGCACGCCCAGGGCCAGGGACGATTTTCCGCTGCCGGAGACCCCGGCGATGCCGGTGATCCCGCCCAGCGGGATGTCGATGTCAATGTTCTTCAGATTGTGTACGCGGGCGCCGCGCACCTCGATGGAATCCGGCTTTTTGTCCTGTTTCTGCATGGTATTTCTTCTGTCGGAGTGCAAAGATACGCTTTTTTCTGCCACAATGTCAGTCCTCTGTGGCTGGCACAATCTTCGTTAAAGGATAGGGCGTCGGTGCGACAGTGCACCGGCGCCACTTTTTTAGTTGACAAAAAGAAAAACAAAAAATAGGAGAATCAATTATGGGAAAAATCATTGGTATTGACCTTGGAACTACGAACTCTTGCGTAGCGGTCATGGAAGGCAACGAGCCGACCGTCATCATCAACTCTGAAGGCAAGCGCACCACGCCGTCTGTCGTGGCGTTCGCCGAGAACGGCGAGCGGAAGATCGGTGATCCGGCCAAGCGGCAGGCGATCACCAACCCGCTGAAGACCATCTTCTCGATCAAGCGTTTCATGGGTGAGACCTACGACCGCGTGACCAAGGAGGCGGACCGCGTGAGCTACAAGGTGGTCCGTGGCGAGAACAACACGCCGCGTGTGGATATCGACGGCAAGCTCTACAGCCCGCAGGAAATCAGCGCTATGGTGCTGCAGAAGATGAAGAAGACGGCGGAGGATTATCTCGGCCAGGAAGTGAAGGAGGCCGTGATTACCGTGCCGGCTTACTTCAGCGACTCGCAGCGTCAGGCGACGAAGGAGGCAGGCGAAATCGCCGGTCTCAACGTGAAGCGAATCATCAACGAGCCGACGGCCGCGGCACTGGCTTACGGCCTCGACAAGAAGAACAAGGATATGAAGGTGGCCGTGTTCGACCTCGGTGGCGGTACGTTCGATATCTCCATCCTGGAACTCGGCGACGGCGTCTTCGAAGTGAAGTCCACCAACGGTGATACGCACCTGGGCGGTGATGACTTCGACCACAAGATCATCGACTGGCTGGCCGAGGAATTCCGTGCCGAGAACGGCATCGACCTGCGGCAGGATCCGATGGCGCTGCAGCGTCTGAAGGAAGCTGCCGAGAAGGCAAAGATCGAGCTCTCGAACCAGACTTCGAGCGAAATCAACCTGCCGTACATCACAGCGGTGGGCGGCGTGCCGAAGCATCTGGTGAAGACCCTCACGCGTGCCAAATTCGAACAGCTGTGCGACGATCTGATCCAGGCTACCATCGAGCCGTGCCGCAAGGCGCTGAAGGATGCAGGCCTGCAGACCTCCGACATCGACGAAGTGCTGCTCGTGGGTGGTTCGACCCGTATCCCTGCTGTCCAGCAGATTGTGGAGAAGTTCTTTGGCAAGGCCCCGAACAAGGGCGTGAACCCCGACGAAGTCGTGGCGGTGGGCGCCTCCATCCAGGGCGGCGTGCTGGCCGGCGATGTGAAGGACGTGCTGCTGCTCGACGTGACGCCGCTGTCACTCGGTATCGAGACCCTGGGCGGCGTGATGACCAAGCTGATCGACGCGAATACCACCATCCCGACCCGCAAGAGCGAGATCTTCTCGACCGCTTCGGACAACCAGCCCAGCGTGGAGATCCACGTGCTGCAGGGCGAGCGTTCCATGGCGCGCGACAACAAGACCATCGGCCGCTTCAACCTCGACGGCATCACCCCGGCTCCGCGTGGCGTACCGCAGATCGAAGTGTCATTCGACATCGATGCCAACGGCATCCTGAACGTGTCGGCGCGCGACAAGGCTACCGGCAAGGAGCAGAAGATCCGCATCGAGGCTTCGTCCGGCTTGTCCGACGACGAGATCAAGCGGATGCGCGACGAGGCGAAGGCCAACGAGGCCGCCGATAAGGCTGAGAAGGAACGTATCGACAAGATCAACGGTGCCGACGCCATGATCTTCCAGAGCGAGAAGAACCTCAAGGAATACGGCGACAAGATCCCGGCCGACAAGAAGGGTGCCATCGAGAATGCTCTTGGCATGCTGAAGGAAGCCCACAAGAACCAGAACCTCGCCGACATCGAGCGTGCGACGGAAGCGCTGAACAATGCCTGGCATGCGGCCAGCGAAGATATGGCCCGCGCCGCGCAGCAGCAGGGCCCGCAGGGCGGCGCAAGTGACGCCGGCTACGGCGGAACAGGTGCCGGCTACGGCGGCAACAACGCCGGCTACGGTGGCCAGCAGAACAACGGCTCCTCCGATAACAACGGTCCCGAGGATGTGGACTACGAGGAAGTCAAGTAAACCCCGTCGCGGCTCCCCGTTCTTGCGCTGCAACGGACGCATCTGACAGTCAGCGTATTATGCAAAGTGATCCCCCTCAAAACGAGGGGGATCACTGTTTATAAGCGGCTGAAAGTCAAGTGTGTACATTGCAGCGGAAAAGGGACGGGCCGAACGTTATTTTTCGTAATTTTGCGTTATGATTTATCGAACGCTATCTGAGACGGAATTTGCCGATCTTGAAAGTCGGGTTTTGTACGAAGACAATCACCTGCTGATTTTCAACAAGCGGGTGGGGGAGATTGTCCAGGGCGACAAGACGGGCGACGAGCCGCTGAGCGAGACGCTGAAGGCATTCATCGCACAGCGCGACGCGAAGCCCGGCCGTGTTTTTATGGGCGTCCCGCACCGGCTCGACCGTCCCGTGAGCGGCATCGCAGTCTTCGCCAAGACCTCGAAATGTCTGGAACGCCTCGACGCGATGTTCCGCGAAGGTTCCATCCACAAGACGTATTGGGCCTTGACTTGTGCGCGTCCGGAACCGGCCGAAGGCGAGCTTCAGCACTGGCTCTATCGCAATGAAAAACAGAACAAAAGCTACGCCTACGACCGCGAGCGGAACAATACCAAACTCGCCCGTCTCCGTTACCGCGTGCTGCGCGACACCGACCGCTATCACCTGGTCGAAGTCGAACTGCTGACCGGCCGCCACCATCAGATCCGCTGCCAGCTCTCCACCATCGGCTGCCCCATCAAAGGCGACCTCAAATACGGCGCCCCCCGGTCGAACCCCGACGGCGGCATCTCCCTCCACGCTCGCCGTATCACCTTCTCCCATCCCGTTCGCCACGAGGAGATTACCATCGAGGCCCCAGTCGATTGGATTCAATTGAAATAATCACTATCTTTGCTGATTATGGCAGAGAATGACAATCTTTTTGCAAAGCGGGTCGCTCAGATCCGCGAGTTGGGTTATGACGCTGTGATTGTGTCGGGGACGGATCCCCACAGCAGCGAGTATCCGGCACCGCGCTGGAAACAGGTCGAATGGGTGAGCGGTTTCACCGGCGAGGCCGGCGATCTCGTCATCACGCAGGACCATGCGGGCCTTTGGACCGATACCCGTTATTTCATCCAGGCAAACCAGCAGCTTGCCGGCACCGGCATCGAGTTGCACAAAATGCGGGTCCCGGATCAGGTTTCCATTCCCCAATGGCTTGCCGGACATTTCCAGACCAAGCCGGTGCGGGTGGCCTTCGACGGGCTGTGCCAGAGCCTTGGCTCCGTGACGGAGCTCGAGTCCTCGCTGCGCGCTGCCTACGGCCTGGGCGGTTATGAACTGATTGACTGCCCGGATATGCTCTCGCCCCTTTGGAGCGACCGCCCTTCCATCCCGCATACCCCTGTCGAATGGCTCGACGAGAAGAGCGTAGGGGAGAGCCGACGCGAACGGCTGGACTGGCTCCGCGGGGAGATCAAGAAGAAGGGCTGCGGCAGCATGTTCCTTTCCGCGCTCGACGAGATAGCCTGGCTGCTGAACGTGCGCGCCAGCGACATCCAGTACAATCCTTATGCGATCTCCTTCCTTCTCGTGACGCCGCAAAACGCCGTGTGGTTCGTGCGCAACGTGTCGGAAGTATCCGATGCCAAAGATGTCGTCTGTGCCGACTACGCCGTGCTGGAAGATGCCTTGGAAGACAATCGGGAAGAGTGCGGCCGTCTCTATATCGACCCTGCTACGCTGAACTACCATACCTATCAGCTCATCCGCAAGTCCTTCGACGAGAGCCGGATCGTCTTCGGCCCTTCGCCTGTCCCCTTGCGCAAGGCGGTCAAGAACAAGAAAGAACTCGACGGCATCCGCCGCGCCTTCATTGAGGACGGCGTCGTGCTGGAAACCTTCCTCTACTGGCTGGAGACCGCTGTCCGTGGCGGCACGTCGATTACGGAATGGGAAGCATCCGAAAAGCTTACGGAACTCCGTAGCAAGGTGGATGGCTACCGTGGCAACAGTTTCGAGAATATCTCTGCCTACGGGCCGAACGCCGCGCTGCCGCACTACAGCACGCCGCGCGTGGATTCTGCCGTCATCAAGCCCAAGGGCCTGTATCTGATCGATACGGGCGGCCAGTTCGTGTACGGTACGACCGATACGACCCGCACCGTCCCTTTGGGACGCTGCACGCGGCAGGAACGTGAAGATTATACGCTGGTGCTCAAAGGAATGATCGATTTGACGCTCGCTGAATTCCCCGATGGGACGGCGGGGTGCCAGGTCGATGCCATCGCGCGCCGCGCTCTCTGGGCTACCGGCCGCAACTTCGGCCACGGCACGGGTCACGGCATCGGCTGTTATCTCGGCGTGCATGAGGGTCCGCAGTCCATCCGCCAGGACTTCAATCCGCAGCCGCTGCTGCCCGGCATGGTGACTTCCAACGAGCCCGGGCTTTACCGGGAGGGAAAGCACGGCATCCGGCACGAAAACGTGGTGCTCTGCCGAGAGGTCGGCAAGACCGAATTCGGCCGTTTCCTGGGCTTTGAAACGCTGACCTGCTGTCACATCGACACCTCGATCGTGAAGAAGAAACTGCTCAACAAGAGCGAGTGGGACTGGCTCCGCGCCTACAACCGCGTGGTGTACCGGATCCTCAAAAACAAGCTTGCTCCGGACGTTGCGAAGTGGCTCAAGAAAAAATGTAGATAAGATAATATAATTACTTGAATATGAAAAAACTGATACTATCTTTAATCCTGCTTTTCGCAGCGTCTTCCTTCCTCCATAAAGTCGCTGCGCAGGAGCATCCCTGGATGAATTACATCACGCCATCGGGCTATTTCCAGACGGGCTTCAGCACGGATGATTCCTTCAACAATACGTTCTACATCCGGCGCGCCCGCTTCTCGATTTCTGGTACGCTTTACAAAGGCAATGCCGGCAAGTTCGAGTACAAGGTGCAGGCTGAGTTTGCGAATTCGCCCAAGCTTGTGGACTATTACTTCAAGTATTCGATCTGCGACGAGTTCGGCATCCAACTGGGACAGTTCAAGTCGCCGCTCTCGGTCGAGAACTCGGAGTATGCGCCGCTCAAACTCGAGATGATCGACTACTCGCTGCTGGTCCAGCGTTTCGTGCGTATGAGCTCCAGCGACCTGTCGGGCATCAGCTCCACAGGCCGTGAGATGGGTCTGCAATTCTACGGCAATCTGTTCAAGATGAACGACGGCCACCACCTGTTCCGCTACAACGTGGCGCTGTTCAACGGCAATGGCATCAACAAGACGGACGATGACCAGCGCAAGGATTTCGTGGCGCGTCTGATGTTCTTCCCGATCAAGGACCTGAGCCTGTCGGGCTACTATCTCCGCAGCCTCGGCCCGGATCCGGGCATCCCGCCGCAGTACAACGACTACGACTACTACGTTTTCGACCGCTACGGTGGCGGCATCACCTATGATGGCAAATACGCCTGGTTCCGTTCGGAATACATGGCCGGCCACACCTTCGGCTGGCGCGCCCACGGCGTCTACGCCACCGCCGGCGGCAAGATCAACGGCAAGATCGGCATCGGCCTCCGCTACGACTACTTCGCGGAGAACTCCCGTCTCCCCGGCGGCTTCTTCGACCACGCCCAGCAGCACATCACAGCTGGCTTCAGCTGGTACGTCATCCCCCGCATCCGTCTCCAGCTCAACTACACCCTCCGCAAAGAGCCCGACCTCTACCCGACCCACTTCGTCAATTTTATGACATCGATTTCTCTGTAAGACGGATACAGTACATCTATCATAGCAAAATGCCCGGCCAGAACCGGGCTTTTTGTTTATCGGGGATCTGCCTATGGGGATAGCTTTTGCCTACAGGCTTGCAGTTATCGATTCAAAAACCTTCGCTTCGCTCATCCCTCCCAGCTTCGCTGGGCCCCTCCCATGTCTGAGTTACTGGGGCGCTGCCCCAAACCCCGCCGTTACGGCCTTCTAATCCACGAGCCTTGCCCTCACGGCCTCCACTAGCGCCTGAAGGCGCGGGCGTCTATGGGTTTTTGACTCGATAACTGACGCGCCTTCCTGCAAAAGCATCTACTTTTGACGCGAAAACAATGTGAGGGGTGTCAGGTTGTCGTCGCGGCGTGAAAAGTGGCAAGAAGGGCGAAAAACGATCCGCGACGACAATGTAGGAGTTCCTAGGTTGTCGTCGCGGCTGATTTAGCAGGAGGTAGTGCTGCACGCTATCGTGCAGCGCTGTGCTCGAATTAGCGGGCAGCGATGCACTCGACTTCGACGAGGGCGTTTTTGGGGAGGGTTTTGACAGCGACGGCACTGCGGGCGGGGAAGGGTTCGGCGAAGAATTCGGCGTACACTTCGTTCATCGCGGCGAAGTCGCCCATATCGGCGAGGAAGACCGTGGTTTTGACGACGTTGGCCAGACTCAGGCCGGCGGCCTCGAGGATGGCTTTCGCGTTGGTGAGTGACTGACGGGTTTGCTCTTTGACGCCGCCTTCGGGGAAGGCACCGGTGGCGGGATCGATGGGGAGCTGGCCGGAGACGAAGATGAGGCCCGTGCCGCTGTCGATGGCCTGGCTGTAGGGACCGATGGCGGCGGGAGCGTTGTTGGTATTGATGCGCTGTTTCATGGTAGAGGTTTGATTTTGAGAATTGTTCGTGCAAGATGTAGCGATCGCCAGCAGGGTGCAGACCAGGGCGATGGATAGGAGCTGTTTCATATCTTCAGTTTCAGGTGGATTCTTTCGAAGACCCAGGTCAGGCCGATGATCAGGAAGCTGAATACCAGCGCTTTCAACAGACCGGGGATGCCGGCGGTCAGGGCGGCGGGCCAGTGGAGGCCCAGCAGCTGCTGGACAGCGTACCAGATGTAGGGAATGGTGTAGCAGGTCAGCGTGGCGGTGCCGGCCGGGGAGATGAGGCGGGCCCAACGTGTGTGGCCCTTGATGTCTGCGATCCAGTAGAACAGGCAGAAAAGGGCGACGGAGATGGCGACGCAGAAGAAGAGCCAGGTCGGGGTGGCCTGAATCTTCGAGATGATCCAGAAGCGGTGGCAGAGCAGGCCGAGCAGGAACATCGCCAGGGCGTAGCCGATGTAGTAGGGGATTAGCTTGCGGGGCTGCTCGCCGAAGCGAATCAGGAGCAGGGAGGTGAACATGCCGGCGGCGCAGATGGCCGGGTGCGTCCAGCCGCCCGGCCAGAAGCCGAGAATGAGGGCCCGGCTGGAGAAGTCGGCCGGGATGGCCGGTGAGGCGTTCAGGATGCAGAGGACCAGCGTCAGCAGGCAGAAGCCCATGACCTTCTTGAAATCGCCTTTCAGGAACAGGAAGGCCAGCGAGCAGGGTAGGTAGGCCCAACCGAGCAGGCCGAGGATGCCCCACCAGCCGTGGCGGAACGGCATCCCATGCAGGTCTTTGTAGATGACCAGCCAGGCGAGCAGCACAACGCCGAGCACTTGCAGGGTACGGACCCAGATGGGATAGCGGCCGTCCTTGCCACGCGGATAGACATTCCATATCAGGAAGAAGCCGGCGACGGCAAGCAGCGTGAAGACCTGGTGCGAGAGTCCGCCTTCCACGCCGCCCAAATTCATGGCGAATACGCCCATCACGATGAGGGCAAGTGTGCGGAAAAGAAGATGACCGAGTACCTGGAGCTGGGAATCGCCCTTGCGATAGCGGGCGCCGATGGCGAAGGGGATGGAGAGGCCCATGCAGAAGATGAAGGCCGGGAAGACCAGGTCGGAGAAGCCGAGCATGTCTTCATCGGCCGCAGCGTGGTGGAGCCAGTGGGGGAGTCCGCTCATGCCGGCGAAGTCATTCACGAAAAGCATCGTGAGCATCGTCAGGGCGCGGAGGATATCGACGGAGGCGATTCGTTTCATGGAAGAGCTTCGTTATTGAATTTTGTTGCTGTGGTAGCCGGCCGGCAGGCCGCCTGCGCCGACAGGCAGCACGCCTTGCGCGCTGCCGCGCTCGGTCAGGGCCCTGGCGGCGGCGATGTTGTTGAAGCGGGTATCGGAATAGCCGATGATAAACGTTTTGAAACGTTTAAACACGGATAATTTGTTCAGGTCGTAGGGGTTGCCCAGGTAGAAGCCGTGCAGGCGGTGCCGCCGGCTCCAGCCGGCGATTTGAGCGAATTGGTCCGGCTCGATGGTGGCGAAACGCTGCGGCCCGCCGCTGCGCGGCTTGGGTTTGCCCGAGTGGAACCCTACGATGACATCGCGATAGCCCCGGAGCAACGCGCCGACACTGTCGATCTGTGACGGCGTGGCGTCGAGCGGCAGATCGAAGCGCGTGATGCGGCCGTGCCGGAGCATTTCGGCTTCGAATTCAGCGCTCTCCGGCGATACGGCATTGAAGGCAACATAGGCGACGCGCGGGCGCGTGGTCAGCGCCATGTGGCGATGGAGCCGAAGCGGACGGCGGAGACGCCCTTGGACCACTGTCATCGAACGGTCGCAGAGTTCCTGAATCAAGGCTTCGCTTTCAGGCTGTTTGGCGCGCTGAACAAGGCCGGCGGTATCGACCATCGGCGAATAATCCGGAGTCAGCATCCCGGCTCTCTCCTTCAACTGGAGCACGCGGCGCACGCGCGTGTCGAGATCCGCTTCGTCGAGTTCGCCCTTGCGGAAAGCTGCGTCCAGCGCATCGATGGTTTCCCGCGTGTCCTGCGGCATCAAAAGGATATCGGCGCCGGCCTGGTAGGCCAGCAGCGCGGCGTTGGCGTTGCCTTCGGCTACACCCTCCATTCCCAGGGCATCAGTGATGATAATGCCGTCAAATCCAAGTTTTTCACGCAGGAGTCCGGTGACGATGGGCTTTGAGATGGAGGCCGGCGTGCCGGTGCTGTCGAGCGAAGGAATGCTCAGATGGCCGACCATCACCATGGCCGTCCCTTCGGCAATCAGCCGGCGGAATGGAACGAGTTCCAGCGAATCGAGCCTTGCCCGGTCGAAGAGCAAGACTGGCAGTCCCTTGTGCGAATCCACATCGGTGTCGCCATGACCGGGGAAATGCTTGGCCGAACCAAAGACGCCCGCGCTCTGCATACCCCGCAGATAGGCGGCGCCCATGCGCGCCACCTTCCAGGGATTCTCGCCGAAGGAGCGGGTATTGATCACCGGATTCGCCGGATTGTTGTTCACGTCCACCACGGGCGCATAATTCACGAAGATCTTCAGGCCGCGGAGTTCTTCCCCGATCATCCGGCCCGCCTCTTCGACGAGCGCCGAGTCGCGCAGCGCACCCAGCTGCATCGCGCGCGGAAAGGCGGCGTATTCGTAATAGCGCATCGCCGCGCCCCACTCTCCGTCGATCGAGACGATCATCGGGATGCGCGAGAGCGACTGCAGTTCGTTGACCATCTGGATGTTGTCGGCCAGTCCGTCATCCATCACGATCAAACCTCCGAGGCCTTCGCGCACCCAGCCTTCCTGCCGGGCGCGCAGTTCCGGCGACTCCCGGGAATCGATGGCTTCGATGATGAGCTGTGCGATTTTCTCGCGCCGGCTCATCGACGCGAGCAGCGCTTCAACATCCGCGGCACGCAGGAGCGGCGCGTTCAGCGCGCAGAGCAGTATCAGGAAAAACAGTTTTTTCATACTTCAGGATTTGTCTTGCAAAGATACGGAAAATGACGCAGATACGCGCTGGAAATCGTACATCGGCATCTGATGGGGATTTGGAAGTTTCAAAAACGAATGTTAAATTTGTAGATACTTACTTTTTTGGAATATCAAAAACATTTGCAAACCATTCATAAACTTTAATCCTAAAAATGTAAAACTCAGATGAAAAAGTCCTATTTCATTTTGACTTTCCTTTTTCTGTTGTGGGTTACGGGATTTGCCTCGGCCCAGAACGTCTATGTAAAAGGTATAGTCACGGATGCGGCGACAGGGGAACCCTTCCCGTACGTGTCCATTCAGGTAAAAGGCACATCCAGCGGCACGACTACGCAGGAAGACGGTTCCTACACCCTTTCCTGTCCGGCCGATGCCGTGCTTATCTACAGTTTCGTGGGATACAAGACCCAGGAAGTGGATGTGGCTGGACGTGCCCAGATCAATGTGATGCTCGCTCCCGACGCCGAAATGTTGGATGACGTGCTGGTGGTAGCCTACGGCACCGCCAAGAAATCTTCGTATTCCGGTTCGGCCGCCATGGTCCGCAGCGAGGAGCTGGCGCAGAAGCCGGTTTCTTCCGTGGAACAGGCCATCCAGGGTAAGGTGGCCGGCCTTCAGGTGACTACGGCCTCCGGCCAGCCGGGTGCCGCTTCCTCCTTCCGCATCCGCGGTACCGGTACGCTGAACGCTTCCGCCGAACCGCTCTACGTGATCGACGGCGTGGCCACGACGAACGCCAACTATTCGGAAAATGCCAGCGCGGCCGGTACCACCACCAGTATCATGTCCACCATCAACCCGCAGGACATCGAGTCCATTACGGTGCTGAAGGATGCCGCCGCAGCTTCCCTGTATGGCTCCCGTGCCGCCAACGGCGTGGTGATCATCACCACCAAGGGCGGCAAGTCCGGCAACGGCCACCTGAACTTCAACGCGCAGGTGGGCCTCGCTTCCGTGCCCCGCACCTATACCTTGATGAATTCAGGCGACTACTACAAGACGGCTTTCGACGCCTATATGGCTGCCGGCGACGACTACAGGGCCGCCAACCAGAAAGCCCAGGGCCTCATGAGCTGGAATCCCTACAATGTGGAGCTTCCGTACGATGCCGGCGGCAACCTCACCAGCGGCGCCCGCATCGTGGTGGATACCGACTGGCAGAAAGAGGTGTTCAAGCGCGGCATCACCCAGGACTACAACCTGAGCTTCTCCGGCGGATCGGACAAGGTGAACTACTTCGTATCGGGCGGATATTTCGATCAGAAGGGTACCGCGCCGACGGCCCGCTATACCCGCTACTCCGGCAAGGCTACCCTCGACGCCCAGGTGAACCGCTGGCTCAAGGGCGGCGCCAACGTGCTTTTCTCCTATGCGACGCAGAATTCCGAGGTTTCGGAGAGCGCCGGCGCATCCCCGCTCTACAACGCGCTGACCTTCCCCAATGCAGTCCCTGTCTATAAGGTGGATTCCAACGGCCAGTACATCCTGGACGGCAACGGTGAGAAACAGTGGAACTGGAGCAACCCGGTGTCGCGCGACTTCAACCCGCTCGCCATTCCGCTCCTGGATATCAACAAGGCCAATACGGCGCGCCTCTTCGCTTCTTTCTATGCCGAGATCGAGTTCATGAAAGGTCTCACGGCCCGTACGGTGTTCTCGCCGGACTACATCTCGGTCTATGACACCAGCTACTGGAACAAATACCACGGCAACGGACCGGCCTACGGCGGCCGCGGCACCAAGACGCAGACTTCCGACCTGATGTACACCAGTACCACCACGCTCAACTTCAGCCGGACTTTCGACAAGCACGGCGTGTCGGCCATGGCCGGCTACGAGTTCTGGAAGAGCCACCGCAACTACTTCAACGGCTCCGCTACGAATTTCGCCTTCGACTTCATGACGGAGCTCGCAGGCGCCGGTTCGGTCCAGCGCATGACCTCGTATTATTCCGACGCGGCCCTGATGTCGTTCCTGGGTCACGCCGAATACAACTATGACGAGAAATACTTCTTCTCCGGCTCCTTCCGCCGCGACGGCTCCTCCGTGTTCGGTGAGGACAACAAGTGGGGCAACTTCTTCAGCGTGGGCGCATCCTGGCGCCTCGTGCAGGAGGCGTTCATCCGCGACCTCGGCTGGGTCAGCGACCTCAAGCTCCGCGTCAGCTACGGTACCTCCGGCAACAACGCCGGCCTGGGCCGTTACCAGGCCCTGGGCCTGTGGGTTGCCAACAGCAACTATCAGTACGGATACAATTCCGGACTGGGCCATGAGAGCCTCTCCAATCCGGAACTGGGCTGGGAGAAGCAGCGGATGCTCAACGTCGGTCTGGACTTCGGCTTCTGGAACAACCGCCTGACCGGTAGCGTGGAGTACTTCAACAAGACTTCCGACGACCTGCTCTACGACTTCCCGCTGCCGTCTTCGCACGGTGTGGGCAGCTACGGCCAGAGCATATCTTCCGTGATGATGAACCTGGCCAAGGTCCGCAACCAGGGTGTCGAGTTCGTCATCGGCGGCACGCCGGTGCAGACCCGCGACTTTACCTGGGACATCAACTTCAACTTCTCCTATAACGCCGACAAGATCCTTGACCTGGCCGGCGACGACGACATCACGATGTCCGATACGAAGAAGATATGGAAAGTAGGACAGAGCCAGTACGAATTCTACCTGCCCACCTGGGCGGGCGTGGACAGCGCCACCGGCGATCCCCAGTGGGTCAAGCAGGGCGGCGGTGTCACGAGCAACTATTCCGAGGCGGCCTATGAGATGCAGGGACGTGCGACGCCCTGGGGCTTCGGCGCGCTGACCAACAACCTGAACTGGAAAGGCCTGAACCTCTCCTTCATGTTCTACTACAACCTGGGCGGCAAGGTGTATGACACCATCTACGCAACCGCCATGCACGACGGCAACGACCCGGGCAAGAACCTCCACGTGGACGCGCTCAGGGCCTGGACCCCGTCGAACACGCAGACCGATGTGCCGCGTTACAGCAACGCCAACGACAACCAGTCCAATTCGCCTTCGACCCGCTTCCTATACGACGCCACCTACATCAAGCTCAAGAACGTGAACCTTTCCTATACGCTTCCTTCGAACCTCGTGAAGAAGCTGGGACCTGTCTCCGGCATCCGGCTTTACGTGAATGCCGACAACCTCTTCACCGTCTTCAAGGACAAGGGTTACAAGGGTTTTGACGACATCGACATCTTCGGCATCGGCGGCTACAGCCCGTATGCCTACTATATCCCGCTCAGCCGCACCTTCACGATGGGTGTGAACTTCACCTTCTAACATGCATGCGCTATGAAAAAGATTTTATACATCGCCTTGATCTCTTTGCTGGCACTGACTGCTTCCTGCGCTGAGGGAGTATTGAATCCGGTGCCCTCCGATGCCGTCTCTGACAGCCAGATCTTCTCTTCCGTGGAATCGGCCACGACGGCGCTCAACTCGGGCATGGCCTATATCGGCCACTACTATTCCATTTCCCTGGGTACCATCATGTCCGAGGTGATGGGAGAAGACGCGGCCATGAGCTCCGGCTCCTTCGGCATGCCGACCTACAACTGGAACCTGTATTCCTATACCTACTCGCAGGTGGCTGCTTCCGAACCCTGGTGGTTCGGCTACGCCAACTATATCTGGCCGACCGACTACAAGGCCATCGACGTGGCCAACAACATCATCGCCAACATGACGGACGCCCCGGACGAAGCCGGCAAGGAAAACCTGCTGGGCCAGGCCCACGCCATCCGCGGTTATGTCTATCTGCGCCTGATCCACCTGTTCGCCTCCGCCTACAGCACGAATCCTGACGCGCCCGGCGTGGTTCTGCGCCTGGAGCCGGCTGACGCCGCCTCCGAGCACCTGGGACGCGCCTCCGTGCGTGCCGTTTACGAGCAGATCCTCAAGGACCTCGATTACGGCCGCCAGCACTGCGACGCATCTGCCACCGATTACTTCACCCCGCGCAGCTGCGCGCTCTACATGGCCCGCGCCTGCCTGGAGATGCAGGACTGGACCAATGCCAGGCGCTACGCGGAAGAGGCGGCCGGCGGCGTGTTCGACGGCAGCAACCTGATGAGCCCCGCCGAATGGCGCAGCGGCTTCAAGGACCACAACGGCGAGTGGCTGCAGTTCTTCAACTACAATCCGTCGAAATGCAACTACTACGCATCGATCCCTTCGTTCTATTACCTGGCCGAGGAGGCCTACAACGTGGATGAGACCGGCAAGGCCGACCCGAACGACATCGACTATCTCGACGGTCCGGACGAATCCAAGTACTTCAAGAACCCGCTCTACGGCTACAGCACCGTCCGCTGGACCACCCGTTTCCGCAACCTGTTCGAAGACACCGACTGCCGGAAGATGTTCCCCTTCTATTTCTATGCGGAGGACGGCTGGCTCACCAGCAAGTTCAGCCATCGCGCCAATGTGGGTGACGCCGAATTCCCGATGGCTCGCATCGCCGAGGCTTACCTGATCAAGGCCGAGTGCGAGGCCCAGACGGGCGGCAACGCCACCAGCGTCCTGAACGCCCTCCAGATCGCCCGCGGCGCCACGCCGACCGCCGGCACGCTCGAGAACATCTACGTGGAGCGCCGCAAGGAACTCTACGGCGAAGGCTTCCGCCTGCACGACATCAAGCGCCTGCACCAGGCCCTCGACCGCACGCCGGATCCCGAGCACTGGGCCAGCGTCAAGAGCCTGCCGGCCGACAGCCCGCGCTTCATGCTCCCGATCCCGGAAGTGGAAATGCTGTACAACAAGGCGCTCACCGCAGCCGATCAGAATGAATACTGGAGGAAGTGATGAGAAACTTGCTGACGATGGGAAAGCTGCTGTTGCTGGCAGCTTTCCTTTTCACTTCCTGCGAAAAGGCGCCCCGCGAGGGTACGGTCTCCTTTGAAGGCCGCCAGGTGGATGTCAAGGGATTCCTGACAGGTTTCCCTTATACCACCTATGGATTCTACCTTTCGGACGACGCCACGAAACTCTACTACCTGCGCAACGACGAGCCGAGCCCGCTGATCATGCTCGATCTGGAAAAGAGTACCGACATCAGCCAGGGTGACATCATCTCCACGGACGACTGGTCGAAGAAGAATCTCTGGCATCCTTCCTACAATGAGAAGGACGGCTTCCTGTACTGGATGGGCGACCAGGCCAACGACGAGAAGATCGACCTCTACCGCATGGATCCCAAGACGGGGGAGACCACCTGCTTCACGGATGTACCCTATATCTACGGCTGGAGCTTCAACGACGCCAAGGACAAGGCCTTCTATGTGGCCCGCATCGCCCAGCAGGGCGACGACCACACCGACGAGTTCCACATCCTCGACCTCAAGACACTGGAAGACAGGACCGTCTGCACCGACCGCCCCGACTTCCGCATGACCTGGACGGAGATCGCCTCCAGCCCGGACGACAGCGGCTGCATGCTGACGGTGCTCAAGAACGTGAACCGTACCCATACGAACATCGCCTACCTCGACTACAAGACGGGGGAATACAAGGTCGTGACGGATCCTTCTAAAGAGGCTTCGCTGAGCGGCTGCGCCGTCATCGCGCCCTGGTACAGCGCCGACGTGGCCTATTTCCTTTCCGACCAGGACGGTTTTGCCAACATCTACAGCTACGACCGGAAGAGCGGAAAGGCACGCCAGCTGACGGATTACAAGCAGGATCTGTCGGCCCGCTGGATCGAGGCTGACGGACAGAAATACCTGATAACGGTCCGCACGAGCCCCGAAGGCTCGGATGTGGCTGTCCTCCGCCCCGACGGGACGGAACTCGTTTGCGCGCATTATCCCGCCACGCTGACCCTCGCCACGACGGTCGGCAGCAGCAGCTACTTCAAGGTCGGCGCCACCGACATCCTGTTCCAGATCTGGAAGATCGATTTCAAGGACGGAAAGCTGGAGCAGTCCGTACTGGTGGACCTGCCCGAAACGATCCGCGACCGGATGATCTCCTCGCACGCTCAGAAGCTGAGCATCCCGACCTTCGACATCGACCCCGCCACCGGGAAGACGCGCATGCTGCACGCCTATCTGATGGTGCCCGAAAATCCGCTCCCGAAAGACAAGGCCCGCCTGATGGTCATGTCGTTCTACGGCGGCGACAACATGTATGACATGGAGCACCAGATCTTCACCGAGGCCGGCATGTACGTGCTGAGCGCTTCGCCGCGTGGATCGAGCGGCTTCGGCCGCGATTTCGCGGCGCTCAACGACCGCGACCTGGGCGGCAACGAGACCATCGACATGATCTACTGTGCGCGCTATGTGTCGGAGATGCTGGGCATTCCGCCCGAGCGCGTAGGCTGCTTCGGCATGAGTCACGGCGGCTACGAGACCATGCGTCTGATGACCTTCCCGGGCGAGGTGAACGGCTTCAAGGCTTCGTTCCCCTTCGGCTTCGGCGTGGCCGTGGCCGGCTTCTGCGACATCATCTACGAGCACTATCACAGCAACATCCCCGACTGGGATTACCTGGAGGCCGGCGATCCGGTCACGGAGCGTGACAAGCTGATGGACCGTTCGCCCATCAGCCACGTGGACAAGATCAGCGGCCCGCTGCTGCTTATCCACGGCGACCACGACGACCGCGTGGACATCGGCGGTTCCCAGATGCTCTACGACGCCCTCAAGGCCGAGGGCAAGCCCGTAGAGTTCCTGGTCATGGAGGGTCAGGGCCACGGCTACAAGGGCGTGGACAACCAGATGCGGTACTACCGGACGATCCTGGAATTCATAGACAACGTGATCAAATAGAAAAAGGCGCCCCGCGGGGCGCCTTTTTTCATGCATCGTTTTCCGGTCTAAGCTTTACCGTCACTCCGCCTTACCGTCGGAGCCGAGGACATTGACGATCTTGTGCTCGTAGAGCTTCATCATTTCGTCGCGGGCGGGGCCGAGGTATTTGCGCGGGTCGAATTCGCCGGGCTTGTCGTGGAAGACCTTGCGGATGGCGGCGGTCATGGCCAGACGGGAGTCGCTGTCGATGTTGATCTTGCAGACGGCGCTCTTGGCGGCCTCGCGGAGCTGCTCTTCGGGGATGCCGACGGCGTCGGGGAGCTTGCCGCCCAGGGCGTTGATGATGTCGACATATTCCTGCGGAACGGAAGAGGAGCCGTGGAGGACGATGGGGAAGCCGGGGAGTTTCTTCTCGATCTCGTGCAGCACGTTGAAAGCGAGCGGCGGCGGGACGAGCTTGCCGGTCTTCGGGTCGCGGGTGCACTGTTCGGGTTTGAACTTGTAGGCGCCGTGGCTCGTACCGATGGAGATGGCCAGGGAGTCGCAGCCGGTGCGGGTGGCGAAGTCGATGACCTCTTCCGGACGGGTGTAATGCGACTCTTCGGCGGAGACTTCGTCTTCCACGCCGGCGAGCACGCCGAGTTCTGCCTCGACCGTCACGTCAAACTGATGGGCATAGTCCACGACCTTGCGGGTGAGGGCGATGTTGTCTTCGTACGGCAGGGAGGAGGCGTCGATCATCACGGACGAGAAGCCCGTATCCACGCAGCTCTTGCAGAGTTCGAAGCTGTCGCCGTGGTCGAGATGGAGGGCGATCTGGGGATGCTCCCAGCCGAGTTCCTTGGCGTAAGCCACGGCACCCTGGGCCATGTAGCGGAGCAGGGTCTGGTTGGCGTAGTTGCGCGCACCCTTGGAGACCTGCAGGATGACTGGGGATTTGGTTTTGGCCGAGGCCTGGATGATGGCCTGGAGCTGCTCCATGTTGTTGAAGTTGAAGGCGGGGATGGCATAACCGCCCGATACGGCCTTTGCAAACATCTCGCGGGTGTTCACAAGGCCCAGTTCTTTGTAAGATACCATAGTATTGCGTTGATTAAGATAAATCCACCGAATTGCTTGCGCAATTTTTTCATGCGCAAATATAATGGAAAATCGGCAAGAATGACTAAATTTGTAAATTACAATTCTGAAAAGATGGGAAAAGTAGTCATCGTATCGGCACCGTCAGGTTCAGGCAAGACGACGGTGGTCAATCATTTGCTGGAATCCTTTGACTGTTTCGCCTTTTCGGTCTCCGCGACCACCCGCGCGCCGCGCGGCACGGAGAAGGACGGCGAGGCCTATTATTTCATATCTGAAGCGGAGTTCCGCCGCCGTATCGAGGCAGGCGCGTTCGTGGAGCACGAACAGGTTTATAACGGTGTGTTCTACGGCACGCTGAAATCCGAGGTCGACCGGATCTGGGGGATGGACAAGGTCATCCTCTTCGATGTCGATGTCAAGGGCGGCGTAAGCCTCAAGAAGTATTTCGGCGAGGACGCCCTTTCGATATTCATCAAAGCGCCCTCCATCAAGGAGATCCGCCGTCGCCTCGAGAAGCGCGGCACCGACTCGCCCGAATTCATCGACGAGCGTGTCCGCAAAGCCCGCGTCGAGATGATGTACCAGCCGAAGTTCGACCGCATCCTGCTCAACGACGACCTGGCGACCTGCCTTGCCGAAGCGGACAAGATGGTCGGCGAATTCCTCGCCCGATGAAGGTCGCACTCCTGTTCGGGTCTTTCAATCCGATCCACGAAGGCCATCTGGCCATCCTGCGCTACCTCGTGGAGCGCACGGATGCGGAGCAGGTGCGCCTGGTCGTGTCGCCGGAAAGCCCGTTCAAGGAGGGAAGGGGTCTGCTCGACAATGCCACGGAGCGGCTGGAGGCAGCCCGCGCCGCTGTGGCGGCGGCTGGTCTTACTGTTGTAGTATCAGATGTGGAATTTTATCTCGCGGCCCCGAGATACACACTCAACACACTGCGCTTCCTGCAGCAGCAAGAGCCTGAGAATGAATTCGTCCTGGTAATGGGCGGCGACAATATCGGTTCGATTGAACGCTGGTATCACGGTGAAGAGATTCTCCGCGATTTCGAGATCTGGGTGTATCCGCGTCCCGGCTACGACGCCGCAGCGGACTGTGCGCGTCTTTCTGAAACGACTCTATGCAAGGGGATTACGCTGTTTGAAGATGCGCCGCAGAACGATATCTCGTCCACGCGTATCCGAGAGAGCGGTAGACGGGGCACGATCCCGCGACCTTCGGCTTGGGAAGCCAACGCTCTACCAACTGAGCTACTACCGCATCGGGAATGCAAAGATAGCAAAAAAAACTTTGATCCGTCAAGTCCCGAAAAGGAAAGGAAAAGGATTGAGGTGGTGGCGGCGGTCATCCGCCGCGGCGATGCCATCTTCGCCACGCAACGCGGTTACGGCGAGTTCAAGGACTGGTGGGAGTTTCCGGGAGGCAAGATCGAGGCAGGGGAGACGCCCAGAAATGCGCTCCGCCGCGAGATCCGCGAGGAACTGGACGCGGAAATCAAGATCGTAAGGTTGCTGAAAACCATAGAATGGGATTATCCCGCGTTCCATCTGACCCTGCACTGCTTCCTCTGCACCCTGCGCTCCGAAGCCCTGCACCTGAACGAGCACGAAGCCTCCGCCTGGCTCCACAAAGACGAACTCTCCGACATCCGCTGGCTCCCTGCCGACCTGCAATTGATCCCCATCTTGCAACAACTGCTGGCTTGATGGTGCTCGCTCGCTGCGTCTCTTCACCCTCGAAAAGATCGGGCTCTAAAGGCTCCGCAGGGCGATGTAGCCGCTTTCGTCGATGATGTACTTGGCCTTCGGCGTGGAGAGCCAGGTGTAGATCTGTCCCGGATGGGAATTCTTCGGCTGCGAAGTGCGGACGGCGGCATAGATGTTAGAGTAGAAAGGATATCCGTTATTCTGGCCGCGCACCTCGTTGAGCAGGGTCTCTGCCGTGGGATAGACGTCGTCAATGGCCAGTACCCGCACATTCCGCAGGTCGCGCACCATCCTTTCGCAGAAATAGTAGGGGGTGTAAGCAATGCCGTAGGGATCCATCTCTACGGAAATGTAGGGTGACAACATGGTGTTCCCCATCATCTCGGGCCATTCCTTCATCTTCTGGCCGCCCATGACCAGCGTCTCCATCTTTTCCTGACTGCCGGAGTCTGGATCCCGGGTGTAGGGGTGGATTTCGTGGTCTTCGCCGCCCAACGACTTCCAATTCGTGACCTGGCCCGTATAGATCTGTCGGATCTGCTTTGCTGTCAGGGTCTTGACAGGATTGTCGGGATGCACGATAAACACCAGGGCATCCCACGCGATGGGCTTTGTCACGACCGTGACGTTTTTCTCGGCTGCATATTCTTTCTCGTTGCGAGAGATGTCGCGCGAGTCGATGATCACGTCGCAGACGCCGTCGATCAGGTTTATGTAGGCGCCGTGAGAGCCGCTGTAGTTGTCCAGTTCGTGAATTCGTCCGGTGAAGGCTATGTGCTCGTCGCTACCGATCACCATTCCTTCCGGAAGATTGAACCAGACGGCATACTGGGAACCCGACCCAACGTCGCGGCCCCATTTCCAGGAGATGCCGAGCAGGCTGTACATCACCATGTCCCTGAGCGGCGACGTGCTGGTGGAGCAGTCGATGAACGGGAAATTGTCGAGCGTCAGCCCCGCAATCTCAAAATCTTCGACCTCTTCAGGCTCCGGAACCTTGAATGTCTCACAAGCTCCCGCCAGGAAGAGGATAAGAAATAAAGAAATAATGCGTTTCATAAGGTAAAATTACGCTTTTTTATTCAGGAATCCAAACGCCGCACAACCAGTTCGAACCCGTGGTGCAAGAAAATCCCTCACCTGAGACAGGTGGAGGATTTTAAAGAGTCCGCTGCAGCGGACCGCTGGAGGCCGGTACTTTTGCAGCAAATGCCCGAAAACAAAAACGCTCCTGGCATAGCAAAAGTACTAAGGCCGGGAGGCGCGGGGTTCGGGGCAGGGCCCCGGTATAAAAGGTAGGGACGATCGGATTCGAACCGATGACCTCTTCAATGTGACTGAAGCGCTCTAAACCAGCTGAGCTACGCCCCTTCGGGTTTGGGATTGCAAAGATGCATATTTTTTCTGAAAATCCGCAATATTTTCCATAAATTTGTGAATTGACTACAAAAAATCTGCAAGATGAGAACCCGAACCCTTTCCGGACGAGCCCTGTCTCTCGCTGCGCTTGTCCTGTGTTTTCTGTGCCTGTCCCCGACGGCCTCGGCGCAAAACAATCCCGATGGCATCCTCGTGCACAACGAGCAGGAGTTCCTCCAGTCGCTGGGCAGCAACCGGAAGATCGTTCTGGCAGACGGTCTGCATTTGAACCTTTCCCGGGCCATCGAGAATGAGGGCATCTGCAACAAGGCCGGTATCCTGATGGTGGAAGAATATGCCGACCTGGGTGAACGCAGCGGCCTTTTCAGCGAAGAGGTCTTTGACGGAAGGCAACTGGTACTCAAGGGCTTCTCGAAGCTCTCGATTGTCGGCGGGACCGATTGCAGCATCATCGTGGAGCCGCGCTACTCCTTCATCCTGCGCCTGGTCGACTGCCACGACGTAACCCTCGACAACCTGACGCTCGGCCACTCCGAAGGCGGCTACTGCGAAGGGGGTGTCGTGGGGCTCGAAAAGTGCTCCGATGTGAATATCTACCGTTGCGATATGTATGGCTGCGGAACCTACGGCATCGAAGCCCTGCACTGCGACAATGTCTACGTATCGGCCAGCATCATCCGCGACTGTTCCTATGGTATCCTGCAGATCCGCGGCTGCAACGGATTCAGCTGCGAGAACTGCGATTTCTATCGCAACCGGGAATTCGACCTGGTCTCGTTCAACAGCGGGTGCAGCGACATCTCTTTCTACCGCTGCCGCTTCAGCCAGAATACCGGCGTCCTGTTCGACCTGGACACCACCGTCCGGCTCTCGGACTGCGAAGTGCACCACGACCTGTCGACCATCGGCTCGATGATGGAGATCAGCGATACCAACACCACCTGGGACAGCAAGACCAATTATGCCCTGCCTTCCCGCCAGATCGGTCCTGACAGCGGCGCCGAAGTCTATTGATTGAAGATACTATACTAAAAACCAATGAAGTTAGCACCCATCGCGAGCCTGTTAGTCGTCTCGCTCGTCGTCTGCCCGCTGCTCTATATCTTTGTCGGGCCGGCGCTTGACCCCGCTCAGCTCAGTACCTTCAAGATCCTGGGCATCATTGCGCTCTGCAGCGCCCTGTATTGTTTCATCGTGGGAGAGATCACCCGCAACAACAGCCAGATGGACAAGTTGTGGAGCCTCCTGCCTATCGTTTATACCTGGGTCATCGCGGCACACGGCGGCATGACGCCGCGCCTGGTGCTGATGGCCTGCCTGGCCACGCTCTGGGGTGCGCGCCTGACCTTCAATTTCGCACGGAAAGGGGCCTATAAGCTCAAATTCTGGGAAGGTGAGGAAGATTACCGCTGGCCCGTGCTTCGCGCGAAAAAAGAGTTCCAGCCGCGCTGGAAATGGGTCCTGTTCGACCTGTTCTTCATCTCGATCTACCAGAACGCCCTGGTGCTGATGACGACCTTCCCGGCCCTGGTGTCGATGAATGCGCCCGGCGCACTGACCTGGGTCGACTGCCTGGCCGCCGTGCTGATGCTCGGCTTCATCATCTACGAGACGGTCGCGGATGAGCAGCAGTGGAAATTCCAGACCCGGAAGTGGGCCATGATCCACGAAGGCAAGAAGCTGGAAGAACTGCCCTCGCCCTACAACAAGGGCTTCAATACCATGGGTTTGTGGCGTGTGAGCCGTCATCCCAACTACTTCGCGGAACAGGGGACCTGGGTGTCGTTCTATATCTTCAGCATCGGTGCCGGCATCGGCCTCTTCAACTGGAGCATCATCGGCGCGCTGCTGCTGATCGTCCTGTTCCTGGGCAGCTCCTCCTTTGCCGAAGAGATCAGTTCGTCGAAATATCCGGAGTATGCGCGCTACTGCAAGACGGTGTCGCGTTTCTTCCCGGGCAAAAAATACAACGCATAGCGGATGAAGCGGATTCTGGTTCTGATGTTCGCCGTTCTGGCCTTGACGGCATCCAGTTGTGAAAGGCCTGAAGGGGGCGATGACCCCAAACCCATTGATCCTGAACCGGCAACCTTCGCCAAGGGCGCCGATGTGAGCTGGCTTACCCAGATGGAGAAGGAGGGCTGCAAGTTCTATAACGCTTCCGGGCAGGAAACGGAATGCATGGCGCTGCTCAAGAGCCTGGGCATGGATGCCATCCGCCTCCGCGTGTGGGTCGATCCCAAGGACGGCTGGTGCGGGAAGGAAGATGTGCTGGCCAAGGCGCGTCGGGCACAGGCCCTGGGAATGCGGCTGATGATTGATTTCCACTACAGCGACTGGTGGGCCGATCCGGGCAAGCAGAACAAGCCCGCAGCCTGGAAGAACCTCGACTTGGAAGGTCTGAAGAAAGCCGTCGCCGACCATACCACCGACGTGCTGACCGCCCTCAAGACGGCCGGCATCACCCCGCAGTGGATCCAGATCGGCAACGAGACCACCGGCGGCATGCTCTGGCCCGACGGCCAGAACTACAACGATGCCGGCTTCGCCAACTATGTCCAGCTGCACAATGCCGGCTATGACGCCGCCAAGGCCGTTTTCCCTTCGGCCCAGGTGATGGTCCACGTGGACAACGGCTGGAAGTGGGAAACGCTCAAGTGGTTTTTCAATTCTTTCGACCTGAAGGGTGCGCGCTATGATCTGATCGGTCTGTCGCTCTATCCGGAAAAGTCGAATTGGCAGAGTTACAACCAGCAGATCTGCAATAATATACAGACGCTCTATTCGCAGTATCAGAAAGAGACGATCATCTGCGAGGTGGGGATGGACTGGAGCGATGCAACGACCTGCAGACAGTTCCTTTCCGACCTGATCGCCCGTACAAAGGATATGGCTGCAAGCCATTGCACCGGCGTCCTGTACTGGGAGCCCGAGGGCTACCAGGCCTGGAGCGGCTACGGCAAGGCCGCTTTCGACAACTCCGGTAAACCCACTGCCGCATTGGATGCCTTCAAAAAATGAAACACATCTCCATACTTTCTCTTTTAGCCCTGCTGCTGCTTCCTTCGTGTGGCGGCAAGGCAGACTCGCCGCGGCAGGAAACCCTGCTGACGCAATGGGAATTCAGCCGCGACAGCATCGCCTGGGAAGCGGTGACCGTGCCGCACGACTGGGCTATCACCGGTCCTTTTGACCGCAGCAACGACCTGCAGGAAGTGCAGGTGACGCAGAACTTCGAGACCAGCGTAACCGCGCATACCGGACGTACGGGCGGCCTGCCGTACATGGGCAAGGGCTGGTACCGTACCCGTTTTGACGTAGCGGATTATCGTGAGGGCCGCGATGCCGTGACCCTGCTGTTCGACGGCGCGATGAGCCAGGCCAAGGTCCGTGTCAACGGACATTTCGTGATCGAGTGGCCGCTGGGCTACAACTCCTTCCACGCAGATGTGACCGGGTTCCTGCATCCGGACGGTAAGGATAATCTCCTGGAAGTCAGCCTGGAAAACCTGCCAAACAGCTCGCGCTGGTACCCTGGTGCCGGTCTTTACCGCAATGTGCACCTGATCCATACCCACGCCGTGCATGTGCCGGTCTGGGGCACGTATGTCACGACGCCCGAAGTCTCCGACAAGGAGGCGACGGTATCGCTGCAGATCGATATCGAAGAAGTGGAAGCGGACTTGGTCCGTGTCCGTACAAAGATCTTCGACCCGCAGGGCAATGTGGTGGCTGTCGCTGACACGCCGTCCTCCGAACGCGTGCAGCAGCAGTTTAAGGTCGTTAATCCGCAGCGCTGGTCGCCCGAGTCGCCGTCGCTGTACAGAGCTGTGACTCAGCTTTATGACGACGAGGTCGTGCTGGATGAATACGAGACACGCTTCGGCATCCGTACGCTGGAGCTTGTGCCGGAAAAGGGCTTCTATCTCAACGGGGAACTGCGCAAGATCCAGGGTGTGTGCAACCACCACGACCTGGGCCCGCTGGGCGCTGCGGTCAACAAAGCCGCACTGCGCCACCAGCTCGCGCTGCTCAAGGAAATGGGCTGCGACGCCATCCGCACCTCGCACAATATGCCCGCACCGGAACTGGTGGAGCTCTGCGACGAAATGGGCTTCATGATGATGGTCGAAGCCTTCGATGAATGGGACATCGCCAAGTGCGACAACGGCTATCATCTGTACTTCGACGACTGGGCAGAGAAAGACATGGTTAATATGATCCGGCACTTCCGCAACAATCCTTCCGTCATTATGTGGGGTATCGGCAACGAGGTGCCGACCCAGTGTGCGGATGAAGGCTACAAGGTGGCCGCTTTCCTGCAGGACATTTGCCACCGGGAAGATCCTACGCGCCTGGTCACGGCGGGCATGGACCGTGCCGACTGCGTGGTCCGCAACGGCTTCGCGCAGCTGCTCGATGTGGTTGGTTTTAATTATAGAACTTACAGATATACAGAGGCGTACGATATCTTACCTCAAAAACTGCTTCTGGGTTCGGAAACCGCTTCTACCGTGAGTTCCCGCGGGGTCTACAAGCTCCCGGCGGAGCCGAAATCCGGGGCTGTTTACCCGGACAACCAGAGCTCTGCCTACGATGTGGAATCCTGCTGGTGGTCGAACGTACCGGACATCGACTTTGCGATGATGGACGACTATCCGTGGACCATCGGCCAGTTTGTCTGGACGGGTTTCGACTACTTGGGCGAGCCCACGCCGTACGATGTGGACGCCTGGCCGAGCCACAGTTCCTACTTCGGTATCTTCGACCTGGCCTCGCTGCCCAAGGACCGCTACTGGCTCTATCGTTCGCAGTGGCGGAAAGATGTGCCGACGCTGCACCTGCTGCCGCACTGGACCTGGCCGGGCCGGAAAGGGGAGCGGATCCCCGTGTTCTGCTACACAAGCTATCCTATGGCTGAGCTCTTCGTGAACGGCGTTTCCTATGGCATTAAACGTTTCGAAACGAGTAAAACGGCGAATTCGGGCGTAAACGATGCCGCCAATACCATCGAAACGATGCCGCGCTACCGCTTGATGTGGCCTGACGTGGAGTACGTGCCCGGCCGCATCGAAGTGGTGGCTTATGACGAGAGCGGGCGTGAGCAGGCGCGCGAGGCGATCTGTACGGCCGGCGAGCCGGCCCGGATCGAGCTCAGCGCCGACCGCGGCGTCCTTGACGCCGACGGCCTCGATCTGGCCTACGTGACCGTCCGCATCGTCGACAAGGATGGCAATCTCTGCCCTGTGGCCGACAACCGCGTCCGCTTCGAAGTAAGCGGCGCGGGTGTTTTCCGCGCCTGCGCGAATGGCGACGCCGCCTGTCTGGAGCCCTTCCAGCATCCAGAAATGCCAGCCTTCAGCGGGCAGCTCACAGCCATTGTCCAGGCCTCTGATAAGCCTGGGGCTGTGCGCCTTACAGCTCTTTCTGACGGTCTTGAGAGTGCCGCCATCTCCCTCCGTGTGAAAAAGTAATTATCTAATCCATATCCATTATGATCGACAACAATATCCTGAAAGAGAAATTCCAATCGTACTTCGGCGAGGGCGAGCCGCGCCTTTTCACCGCGCCCGGCCGCATCAACATCATCGGTGAGCATACCGACTACAATGGCGGTTTCGTGCTCCCCGGCGCCGTGGACAAAGCCATCACGATGGCCATCCTGCCCAACCATACCGACATCGTCAATCTGATCTCCATCGACCACGACTGCGCCGCCGTCTTCTTCCGCATCGGCGGTCCGCAGCCCAAGGAGCAGTGGGCTTCGTATTTCTACGGTGTAATCGAAGAAATGCGCAAGCGCGGCGCTACGGTCGGCGGTTTCAACGCCGTATTCGGCGGCGATGTGCCGCTTGGCGCAGGTATGTCGTCTTCGGCCGCGCTCGAGTCCTGCATCGGTACGGCGCTCAACGCAATCTATTCTCTCAAGTTCACCCGTGAGGAACTGGCGAAGATCGGCCAGATGACGGAGCACAACTACATCGGCGTGCGCTGCGGCATCATGGACCAGTTCGCCTCGATCTTCGGCCAGAAGGGCCACGTGGTTCGTCTGGACTGCCGGAGCCTTGAGTATCAACTGGTTCCCTTCAAGCCCAAAGGTATCGAGATCGTGCTGATCGACACGATGGTCAAGCATCTGCTGGCCTCTTCGGAATACAATGTGCGTCGCGCGCAGTGCGAAGAAGGCGTATCCGTCATCAAGAAGTATCTCCCGAACGTGGAACTGCTGCGCGACGTGACGATGGAAGAACTTGAGGCACACCGTGCCGAGATCGATCCGGTCTCGTTCCGGCGCTGCGCCTTCGTGGTAAGCGAGAACCAGCGTCTGATGGACGCTTGCGCCGCGATGGAAAAGGGTGATTTCGAGGAAGTCGGCCGGCTGATCTATGCTACGCACGACGGTCTGAGCAAGGAATACGGTGTCAGCTGTGCGGAACTCGACTTCATCGTCGACATCGCCCGTGAGCACAAAGAGGTGCTGGGTGCCCGCATGATGGGTGGCGGCTTCGGTGGCTGCGTGATTGCGCTCGTGAAGAAAGAAGGTGTGGCTGCCTACATCGAAGACGTGAAGAAGCGTTATCAGGTGAAGTTCGACAAGGATCCGCGCGTGATTGAAGTTGAAATCTCCGACGGCGCCCGCGAAATCTGACAGCCATGATCAATCCCGATGACATCAAGCTGTTCAGCCTCGTCAATGCTGATGGCTCGGAGGTGATCCTCTCCAACCTGGGCGCCGGCATCGTATCGATCGTCGTCCCGGACCGCAACGGGAAGATGGCCGACGTGGTGCTGGGCTATCGCAATCCCGAAGATTATTATGCCGACGGGCCGTGTATGGGCAAGGTGCCCGGCCGCTATGCGAACCGCATTGCGGCGGGCCGTTTCTCCCTGGGCGGCAAGACGTATGAGCTGGCCGTCAACAACGGTCCGAACCACCTGCACGGCGGTCCGCTCGATCAGTGTTTCGCCAATCGGATCTGGGATGCGGAAGAGACACCCGACGGCGTGAAATTCTCGCTTGTCAGCCCGATAGGAGACGCCGGGTATCCCGGCTCGCTGCACGTGGAAGCCAGCTACACCTGGTCGGAAGACCATCAGTTGACGCTCGGTCTGTCGGCGTACACCGATTCCGAGACCATCGTCAATCTCACGAACCACGCCTATTTCAACCTGAAAGGGGAGGAAGTGGGCGACGTGACCGACCATATCCTCCAGCTCTATGCGTCCCGCTATCTCCCGACCGATCCGACGTTGATTCCTGTGGGTGATCCTGCTCCGGTGGCCGGTACGCCGATGGACTTCACGAAGCCGAAGGCTATCGGGAAAGACCTCAAGGCAGACTTCCCGGCTCTGAACTATGGAAAGGGCTACGACAACTGCTTCGTGGTCGATGACTGGGAAAAGGGAGAGCTTCGTCCTGTGGCGGTGCTTTCTGAACCCACGTCCGGCCGCAAACTGACGGTCTATACCAATGCGCCGGGTATCCAAGTCTATACGGGCAACTGGCTCTCCGGCTGTCCGGTTTCCAAGAGCGGAAAGGCCTACCAGGACTACGACGGTGTGGCGCTGGAGTGCCAGTCTTTTCCCGATTCGCCGAACCGGCCGGATTTTCCGTCGGTCGTGCTCAAGAAGCGGGATATCTACGTGAATTATATCATCTACGCTTTTGAATGAGCGCCAGTCGCTTCATAGCGTCGAAACTCTCCGACGGCGACGACCGTCAAAGCCGCACCAGCAACACGATTGCCTGGGTGTCGGTCTGTCTGAGCGTCGCCATCATGATCATCGCCCTCGCCGTGGTCGCGGGTTTCAAACGGGAAATCCGCGACCGGGCGACGGGCTTCATGGGCTCGGTGATGCTGGTCCAGCCCGGCCAGTCGCCGCTCAATGAGCTCTATCCTTTTTCTGAGAATCTGTCGTATCGCGAAAAGATCCTCGCGGAAAGCGGCGTCACCGGCTTCTCCGGCGTAGCCTGGCGCTCGGGTCTGATCAAGACCGACGACAACATCGACGGGCTGTATTTCAAGGGCGTGGATTCGCTCTACGATTTCTCGTTCTTCCGCCACTGTCTGGTGGAAGGCGAGCTGCCGGACTTTCACGGCCGCATTTCCAACGACATCCTGCTCTCGCGCACCACGACCGCCAAGCTCGGTTTCTCCGTGGGCGACGATGTGGTCGTCTATTTCATCGGCGACGAGGTGAAGGTACGCAAGTTCAAGCTCTGCGGCATCTACGACGCCCAGCTTGAGGAGATTGACTCCCAGATGGCCGTGGCCGACCGCCGGCACGTACAGCGGCTCAACGGATGGGCAGGGGACGAGGTCTCTGCCATCGAAATCCGCACAGCGCCGGGCACTTCTGTCGAGCGGATGAGCGCCCGCGTCGAAGAGCTGGTTTTCCTGAACTCGCAGGAAGACGACCACGCGCTCTTCGTGACGAATGTCAAAGCGCTGTACGGCCATCTCTTCGACTGGCTGGCGCTGCTCGACTCAAATGTCCTGATGATCCTGGCGCTGATGATCGTCGTAGCCGGCTTCAACATGATCTCCGCGATCCTGATCATCCTCTTCGAGAAAATCTCGACGATCGGCCTCCTCAAAGCGCTGGGCATGACCTCGCGCGAAGTGAGCAAGGTCTTTCTGCTCCGGGCCGGCGCCCTGGCCGGCAAAGGCATGCTCTGGGGCAACGTCGTCGGCATCGGACTCTGTCTGATCCAGCAGTTTACGCACATCATCAAACTCGATCCGGCGAGCTATTTCGTCGATTCCGTCCCGATCCGGCTCTCCCTTCCGCAACTCCTCCTGCTCAACCTGATTGCCGCCATCCTGATCATGGCCATCGTCACCCTCTCCACCCGCTTCATCTCCCGCGTCTCCCCCGACCGCACCATTCGGGTCGAGTAACTGTTTTTCAGTGAGAAGCTATGGCCTGAAAACCCATAGACGCCCATGTCTCTGTGAATGGGAGGGGCCCAGCGAAGCTGGGAGGGATGAGCGAAGCGAAGGTTTTCAGGCCATAGCTTCTCACTGAAAAACCAGTCTATTAGTCAGCGATGTCGCAGTAGCTGAAGTAGGTTTGCTCGACGGAGTCGACGTAGGCGGGGGTGAGGCGGGAGTAGCGTTCGAAGATGGTGGCGACGGAGGACCAGTCGGCGGGGTCGAGGCCGGCTTCGGCGGCTTCGGCGCGGCGTTTCGCCAGCGTGCCGCCGCCGCAGTTGTACGATGCCAGCGCGAAGCGGACGGCGTTGGTCGAATCCATGCCTTCTTTGTGGAACTGGTCGATCAACTCGTCGATCAACCGTGCCCCGATGGCGATGTTCACCTGGGGATCGAACAGGTCGACCTCGTCGGGCGATATGCCGAAATGCAGGGCCGTGACATCGCGGACCTGCATCAAGCCTTTGGCTTCCATCGGAGAAAGCGCCGCTTCATTGAACTGCGATTCGTGCCAGATGATGGCCGAAAGCAGCCGCCAGTCCATACCGATCTTCTCCGCCTGCAGACGGACCAGCTGTTCGTAGCGGAACAGCCCCTGCAGTTGACCGTAAGACCTGCCTTTGAATCTGGACTTGTCGAAACGGTTGGCGGATGACAGATGACGGAGCGCACCCGCCGGGCAGTCCGTAGCGGACGAACGGAAGTGCGTCGCCGGGATTCCCGACGACAGGCCCGCCTCCAGCAGAAGCAATGCAAGCAGGCAGAGAAGGACCCTGACTGCCTTACCAAACATAGAAGGGCCAGTGAATGCCGAACTTGAAGCCCGGCGTGGGTTTGATGTAGTGATAGGCCGAGAAGTATTCCGGATGGTCCCAGACTTTGTAGAACGCATTGAGATACTTCACATAGATGCTGGCGCGTTTCCACTGGACGTTGATGAAGACGTCGCAGTAGGGGATCATGCCGTACTGTTCGTCGACCTGATTGTAGAACTGTCCCATATCGGGGCTGTAGGCCGGCGCATACCAGCGTGTGTTGACAATCGCGTTGACGCCCGCCTGCAGGTTCATCACGTCCTTGACCACGTCGATGTCGAAATACCAGCGGAGATTGAGCGTCAGCTTGGGCAGCGGCAGCACTTCCGGCGCGGAGCTCAGCTGGAAGAGCGCCTTCGTGTCGAAATGCAGGCGCCACAGTTTGAGTTCCTTGCCCAGATAGGCGCTCATTACGCTGACCGGGCTTCCCGTGTGTTGGCGGATGACGGCCAGCGTGTCGTAGTAAAGCATGTTGGCCACCAGCGCATAACCGAACGAAGCGTCGAGCTTCCACTTCGGAATCGAGAGTTCCGCTTCGATCGTGCTCTTCGAGACCTTCGAGAAATCGTTGTCCCACTTATGGTGGTTCAGGTAGATCTTCTGCTCGAAAGGATGCGGCGACTTGAGTCCCGTATGGAACTTGCCGGTCAGATGGATGCCCTGTTCGATCGGATAGACCGAGAAGCGCAGGTTCGCGTTGATGTCGAAATCGAACATCTTGTAACCGGCCAGATAGTAGTCGGCGTCGGCGTTCCAGGCGATGAACTTGCGCAACTGTCCCGAAGCGCCGCCATAGACATAGAGATTGTGCTGCGTGTCAAAATTCCGGCCCCGCAGGTAATCCTTGGGATCGAAGGCGTAGGTCGAAAGGATCTGGTAGCCGACACCCGCATTGATCTTCGCCAGCAGGGCGTCGGGTGCGTAGGGCTGCAGCTTGAGGAAGACCCGGTTTTCGAGATTGCGCACGGCCAGTTCGTCCTGGCTTTCCGTATCGTCGATATAGAACTGGTTGCGATAGAAAGCACGCCCCGCTGCATCCGTGATGATGTCGCTGTAGATCTTCTTGTAGGTGGTGAATTCCGCACTGTGTCCGATGTGCGCCATCGTGCCTTCGCCCAGTGCGAGCGAATCCCTGTCCTTGCGGAAGAAGTTCATCGGGACGGCCAGCGTCTGGTGGATGAACCAGCTGCGGCGCTTGTACTCGTTGGTGGCGCTCGACAGATTGACCGCGATGGATTTGGGCTCGACCAATGTGTCCTGGATCCAGAAAGGATCCTGGATACCACCGTTTTCCTTGCGTTCGACCCGCTGGCGGATGTGTCCGAAATTGGCGAAGTAGCGCTTGCCCATGTAGTTTCCCGAGATCACCGTGGTGCGGTGGTCGGTGTCTTCATTGGTGAGCATGCCGTGCGAACCGAGGCGCCAGTAGGCGAGGGTGAAGTTGAGCTGCGGCGTGATGTTCTGCGTGGTGAGCAGCTTGAGGTTCGATTCCTCGGCCTTCTTGTTGGCGAAGAGCGTGCCCCAGTGCGCCAGCTCGGTGTACGGAGTCTTGGTGTTGTACTGCCGGAGCGTCTCGTCGGTGAAGGAATCGCCGATGTACGGGGTGAACATCGGGGCGTCGGGCACTTCTTCGCGCCGGAAGTAGTTGTAGTACTGCGTGGCGGATCCCGAAGTACCCAGGTACGTGGCCGAGATGTCCTTCTTGTACATCGGGGACTCGTAGAAGTTGCTGTTCGCGGTCGTGTCGAGGCCCTGCTCCGTGAACTCGTTGAATTTCTTGTCGGAAGTCCAGACGAGGATCCGGCGGAAATACATCGAGTCGGGCACCACGTAGGTTTCCATCACGCGTGGGATCGAGGCCTTGATGCTGTCGCGCTCCTCCTTGCGGATGCGGCGGATCGCCCGCTTGATGTCGTGCGTGTCAGGGAGGTATCGGTAGAGCGAATCGAAGTAGGCCCGCGATGCGGAATCGAGGTAGGGCAGCGAGGTCGTATCGATCTCCTTCCAGAAAATGTGGTCGAGCGAGTCGTACAGGTTCTGCAGCCGGATCGAGTCGGCGAGCGCGGCGAGCGTGGCCGAATCGAGCGGAGGCACCGTGTCGTTCGCTGCGAGCGAATCGACCGCAGGCCGCGCGAGTGAATCCTGCACCCGCACGATGGAATCTTGCCACATCCGGAAATAGCGGCTGCGCCCCGGGCGTCCGGCGGCGGAAGCGCCGTCGGGAAGCAGGAGCAGGACGGCCGTAAGGACCGTCAGCAGCAGGGCCGGATGTCGCAGATACTTCATGCGGGTCGAATCTTATACAATCTTCACGCCAATCCTGGCAAGTTCGTTCAATGTCTTTTCGTGTCCTTCCGGCGTGATGTATGCCAGACCCTTCTCGAGCAGGAACACGTTGTGGCCCGATTTGATCAGGTCGTAGCAAGTCTCGCGGATGCAGTATTCCGTGGCGATGCCACTGACCAACACGTTCTTGGTCAGGTAGTTGTTGAGCTCGATGCCTTCGCTGTCGTGGCTCTCGAAACCCGAGTACTGTTCGCGCTTGGGGTTGGTGCCCTTGTAGAAGGTGTTCTTCGCGGTGGGACGGTGGTCGGGTTTGGTGACCTGCGTCGTGAAGGCCTCGTGAATCTGGGCACCGTGAGTCTGCATCACGCAGTGGGCGGGCCAGGGACCGCCTGATTCCTTGAAGGAGCAGTGGCCGGCCGGATGATGGTCGCACACGTATAGCACCTGGTCGTTGGGGTAACGGTTGATCCAGCGGATGCTCTCCTGGACCGCCGCATCCGCGCCGGCGCAGGCCATGCTGCCGTCGATGAAATCGTAGAGCATGTCGACCACCACGTGGGTGTACTGCTTTGTGCTGCCTTCTTCCTCGGCCTGCATCAGGTTGATCTGGTGGATGAGCCGGTTGATCAGGCGCATCTTCAGGTCGTAGAGGTCGTCGGAGATATCGACCTTGTAGTAGTGCGGGTTGATGATACGCCGCTGCGTCTCGTTGAGCGAGGCCAGGTTCGAGCGGTAGTAGTCGCGCTTCTCGAAGATCGAGCGCTTGTCTTCGACGATCTGCCCGTTGTCGTAGGCCAGTTCCTGCAGGATCTTGTAGGTGTAGGAGCCAGCGGGGAAGATGGTGTATTTGGTCTCATCGGCCTCGTCGGTGATGTAGAGTTCTTCGCCGGCCTCGATGATCTTGGTGAAGGAGTCGCCGCGGAGGCAGGTCACGTCGGCCTCGAACTTGCCGTCCTGGATGATGCGGTAGGTGACCTGGAAGCCCGGGTTGATGAGCTTGGCTTTGTCTTCCGAACGTTTGAGGATCGGCTCATCGTCCACTTGCACAAGCTTGTAGACGTTGCCGAAGCAAGGGTTGTGCTTGCTGGTGGCGATGGCGTCGCCCACGCCGAAACTGTCGATGCAGGCCCCCTGTTTCTCGAGGTCGGAGATGATGTATTCGTCGAGCGAGTTGGTCGCGAATATCTTGCAGTTCTTCAGGCCGGCGGCGTCGAGCATCTCGCGGGCTTTGCTCGAGAGATAGGCGAGGTCGCCGCTGTCGAGGCGGATGCCGTAGCCCTGCGGGTAACTGTCGTCGATGCCATTGGCCTTGAAGGCGCGGATGGCGTTGCGGACGCCGCATTTGAGCGTGTCGAAGGTATCGACCAGCAGGATCAGCCCTTCGCCCATGTGGGTCTTGATATAGGTGTCGAAAGCTTTGTATTCGCCATCGATGCTGCAGCCGAACGAGGTGGTGTAGCTGTGGGCCATCGTGCCGCTTGCATCGAAGCCGAACTCGATGCCGGTAAGGATGTTGGAAGTGCTGGCGCAGCCGCCGATGAAGGCGGCCTTGGCGCCGTACTCGGCGGCCCAGGGACCGTGGGCGCGGCGGGAGCCGAATTCGCTCACGGGACGGCTGCCGGCCGCGCGGGTTACGCGCGAAGCCTTCGTGGCAATGGCCATCTGGTGGTTCATGATGCAGAGCAGGGGCGTCTCCAGGACCTGGGCTTCGATGATCGGGCCTACGATGGTGAGGATGGGCTCCTTGGGGAAGGCGATCTCGCCTTCCTTCATGGCGTACACCTTGCCGGTGAACTTCATGTGGGCGAGATACTCCCGGAATTCGCGGTAATCCTCGCCGGGGAGGAACTGTTCGAAGAAACCGATATCCTCGCTTCCCAGGCCGGCGATCATCTGCAGGGCTTCGCGGATGCCGCTGACCACCGCCCAGTTGTTGTTGTCGGGCGCCTTGCGGAAGAAGAGGTTGAATACGGCGATGCGGTCTTTCATTCCGTTCTCGAAGAAAGACTTGCCCATCGTGTACTGGTATTTGTCAGAACAGTATGAGATGTTGAGCATGGCGATTATGAGGGGATGGTAAGATTCAGTTCCGAGAGTTTGCCTACGTCGTGGATTTCAAGCCCCGGCATGACGGCGGCGCGCACGGCGTGGGTACGGCATACGTCGAGGTAAAAGTCCACGATTGAGAATTTTTCGGGCCAGGGATGCATCAGCGGGAAGATGGCGGGGCTGATGCAGTGGATGCCCGCAAAGGCGAGCCGGGTGCAGCGGTCCGGGTCGATGCCGGGCCAGGGGCTGCGCACCTCGCCGGTCGCGATATTGGTCCAGCCCACGAGGAGCCCGTCTTCGTCGAAGAGGAAGTAACGGGAGGTCTCGCGGTCGCTCACCAGGATGGTGGCCAGGTCGCCGGCGTGATGCTGCGCCCGGAACCAGGCCAGGTCGAGGTTCGAGAGGATGTCCACGTTGTGGACGAGGAAAGGCTCCGTGCCGTCGGCAAGCAAAGGCTCGGCATGTCGGATGCCGCCGCCTGTTTCGCGCAGCAGGTCGGTTTCATCGGAGAAAGAGACCCGGGCACCGAAGCCTTCGTTCGCGGCCACGAAGTCGCGGATCATATCCGCAAAATGGTGCACATTGATGACGATCTCGTCGTAGCCGGCTGCCACCAACTTCTCCATTACGTGTTGCAGGAGCGGCTTGCCGCTCACAGGCACGAGGGCTTTGGGCATCGTGTCGGTGAGGGGTTTGAGCCTGGTACCGAGACCGGCGGCGAAAATGAGCGCTTTCATCTTGCTGCTAGAGTTCCTTTTCGATTTCCAGCTCCCGGTGCGTGATGCGCACCTTGATGCTGAATTTCTGCGAAAGATGTTCTGCCAGGTGTTCGGCGCAATAGACCGAGCGGTGCTGTCCTCCCGTACAGCCAAAGCTGACCATCAGATGCGTGAACTTGCGTTCGATGAAACGCTGCACGTGGGCGTCGACGAGTTCGTAGGCGTGGTCGAGGAATTTGAGCACGCCGCCGTCGTCTTCCATGAACTTGATGACTTCGGCGTCCATGCCGGTAAAGTGCTTGTAGTGCTCGTATTTGCCCGGATTCTCAAGGCCGCGGCAGTCGAACACGTAGCCGCCGCCGTTGCCGCTGGCATCGTTGGGGATGCCTTTCTTGTAGGCGAAGCTGAAGATGTCCACTTCCAGGCCGCGCTCCTGGTTCATGTCCGAGAACTGCTTCATCGAGGTCAGTTCGCCCAGCAGCTTGTTCAGGTAGGGATACTCCTCGAAAGGTTTCTTCAGCAACCGGCGCAGGTTCTCCATGGCGTAGGGAACGCTCTGCAGGAAGTGCGGCTTTTTCTCGAAGTAGCCGCGGAAACCGTAGGCACCGAGCACCTGCAGCGTGCGGAAAAGCACAAAGTGGCGCAGGGTTTCCAGGAAAGCGTCGCGCGAGATGGGCATATATTTCTTGAGCGCGTCGAGATAGGCGTCGATGAGCTCCATCTTGAACGATTCCGGGTAGGCGGCCTTGGCCTGCCAGATGAACGAGGCGACGTCGTAGTAGATCGGGCCCTTGCGTCCGCCCTGGAAATCGATGAAATAAGGCTCGCCGTACCGGATCATCACGTTGCGGGCCTGGAAATCGCGGTAGAGGAAGGTGTCGGACATGCTCTGCATGAGGATGTCCGACATGGTGTGGAAGTCCTTGTCAAGTTCGATTTCGCTGAACTCCAGTCCCGTGGCCTTGAGGAAGCAGTACTTGAAATAGTTCTGGTCGAACGAGATCATGCGCTGGTCGAACTCGGGCTGCGGGAAGCAGACCGAGAAGTCGAGTCCGTCGGCTCCTTCGAACTGGATTTGCGGCAATGCGCGGACAGCTTTGAAGATGAGCGCTTTCTCGGCAGGGGAATACTGTCCTTTCTCGCGTCCTTCGGCCACCAGGTTGAAGAGGGTGTCGTCGCCCAGGTCTTCCTGCAGGTAGCAGGTGAAGTCGCTGTTGTGGGCCAGCACTTCGGGGACGTTGAGTCCCTTCTCCTTGAAGTGGCAGGCCATCTTCCAGAAGGCGATGTTCTCGGGGACGGACGTGCCGCGTGCGCCAATCAGGGTGACGTCGTCGCCCGTGATGCGGAAATAGCGGCGGTTGCTGCCGGAGGAGGGGAGTTCCTCGAAAGTACGGATTTGTTGTCCGGTATATTGTTCGAATAACGATTTGACAGGATCCATGTTGTGCGGTTTATCCTTCAAAAGTACGAAATAATTTCGTCTTTAGGGCACAATTATGAGGCATTTTGTGCCCGGACCGACGTTTTTGCCCCTTCGGGGCACACAGGACGGGGTTATTGTGCCCAGCCGACCGTTTGAACCAACGTGATTTCCTGGGTCGGGTCCAGACTCAGGCGGGCCGAAAGTTCCTCTTTCGGAATCATGGCGCGGATTACCGTGGCCATACCTTCGGACGCGCAGAACAGATAGACGTTTTCGGCGATGAAGCCCGTATCGGCATAGATGGCTTGGGCCAGACCCCGGCCTGTCTTGCCGACAACTTTCTCAAGACGGGCTACATAGGCGATCTCCGCAGCGGCGGTTCCCACATACTCCTGCAGTCCCGAAGCGGCGCGAAGGTCTTCTTCCGACACAGGCTCAAGTTTGTTTTCAGCCGGTTCGTAGCGGAAAGCGCCTTCGGGCAGCAGCACGTAGAGTTCGATCTCCTGCCAGTTGTGGGAAGACGGCGCGCTGCGACGTTTCGGGGAAATAGGGCCGAAGGCGGCCCAGAGCAGGTCGGACAGCAACTGAAGGTCGCTTTCACACGCCAGATCGAAACGGCGGGCTGAGAATTTGCGGATGGAACGGCGCGCCATCAGTACGTCGCGCAACGGCTTGCCGCCGGAGCACACAGGTGCGGGAAGTAAGATTTCGGCTTTCATTTTATACGGGCAGGTTGTGGAACCAGGAATGGCAGGTAATGAAAAAAGAAACGATGAACGGAACGGATACGGTGAGGACAAAGCCGTGGTAGATGGATATCGGAGCATAGCGGCTGCCGCCATATCGGACAGCGGCCGGCAGCGTCGTGTCCATCGATGTGGCGCCGCCGGAGGAGATGATGGCGTAGGGTCCGAACCACTTGCGGAGCATGGGAGCGGTCAGCAGGGTCAGCAGTTCTCGCAGCAGGTTGGCCGCCAGGGCTATGGTGGCCACCATCGGACCGCGCTGCTCGTCGAGCAGGACGCTCGAGAGCGAATAGTAACCAAAACCCGAAGTGACCGCGAGCGTGTCGGTAAGATCAGGTACCGACGTACGGAGCCACGAAAGCAGCCCCCAGGCCAGCAGCCCGCCCGTCAGCGAGCCGGCGACTGTTACCAGTGGCAATAGCAAGCTCCTGAGCGGCAATGTCTTGATACTGCCGAAGAACCCTTCCTCCATCCCCAGTCCGAAGCCGACGCAGACCAGGAGGAGATAGAGGCCCCACTCGGTAATCTGGGCCATCGGCAATCCCTCGGGGACCCATCCGGCGAGGGCGACAAGCACCCCGGCGACAAAGCATCCTACGATGATCAGGCTGTCGCGCATCCCGCCGCTCGGTTTTTGGACAGCGCCGGTCTCGGCCGGAGAGGGGCTGGATGCCAGTTCTTCTTTTTTCGTAAAGAGTCGTGCAAAGAAGACGCTGCCGAGGATGGCCAGCACCGACACGACAAGGGCTGTCAGGCCCATTGTCGGAAGGTTTGCCAGCAGTTCCCGGTTTCCGCCGATTTCCAGGCCCAGAATGAAGAGCAGCAGGCAGATGGACGCCAGTGTGATGGCCGACGTCGGCAGCTTCACGCGCCCTTTCAGCAACAGGCCCAAAAGAAAACCGGCCAGAAGAAATCCAATGGTTATGATCATTTTTCTTCCAGCCGGTTTTTAGAATGATACTACAGTTGGTTTCAAGCTGTTACAGCTTCGGACCAGCGGCTACCAGGGCCTTGCCGGCCTTGTTGTACTCGTACTTCTTGAAGTTCTTGATGAAACGGCCTGCGAGATCCTTGGCCTTCTCTTCCCACTGCTTGGGATCGGCGTAGGTGTCGCGAGGGTCGAGGATGTGCGGATCCACGCCTTCGAGCTGCGTCGGTACTTCGAAGTCGAAGAAAGGAATCTTCTTGGTCGGAGCCTTGTCGATGCTGTGGTCGAGGATAGCGTCGATAATGCCGCGGGTATCCTTGATGGAGATGCGTTTGCCCGTACCGTTCCAGCCGGTGTTCACCAGGTAGGCCTTGGCGCCGGATTTCTTCATCTTCTTGACGAGTTCCTCGGCGTATTTGGTCGGGTGCAGTTCGAGGAAGGCCTGGCCGAAGCAGGCGGAGAAGGTCGGGGTGGGCTCGGTGATGCCGCGCTCGGTGCCGGCCAGTTTGGCGGTGAAGCCGGAGAGGAAGTAGTACTTCGTCTGCTCAGGGGTCAGGATGCTCACCGGAGGCAGCACGCCGAAAGCGTCGGCGCTCAGGAAGATCACCTGCTGTGCGGCGGGGCCGTGGCTGTCGGGACGGACGATCTTCTCGATGTGGTAGATCGGGTAGCTGACGCGGGTGTTCTCGGTGACGCTCTTGTCGGCGAAGTCGATCTTGCCTTTCTCGTCGACGGTGACATTCTCCAGGAGGGCGTCGCGACGGATGGCGCCGTAGATGTCAGGCTCTGCGTCCTTGTCGAGGTTGATGACCTTGGCGTAGCAGCCGCCTTCGAGGTTGAACACGCCCTTGCGGTCCCAGCCGTGCTCGTCGTCGCCGATCAGGAGACGTTTCGGGTCGGTGGAAAGGGTGGTCTTGCCGGTGCCGGAGAGGCCGAAGAAGATGGCGGTGTTCTCGCCGTTCATGTCGGTGTTGGCCGAGCAGTGCATCGCAGCGATGCCCTTGAGCGGGAGGTAGTAGTTCATCATCGAGAACATGCCTTTCTTCATCTCGCCGCCGTACCAGGTGTTCAGGATCACCTGCTCGCGGGAAGTGACGTTGAAGGCCACGCAGGTATCGCTGCGCAGGCCGAGTTCCTGATAGTTCTCAACCTTGGCCTTGGAGGCGCAGTAAACGACGAAGTCAGGCTCCTGGTCGAATTCCTTCTGGGTCTTGGGACGGATGAACATATTGGTCACGAAGTGGGCCTGCCAGGCGACCTCCATGATGAAGCGGACCTTCATGCGGGTGTCGGCGTGGGTGCCGCAGAAACCGTCGACCACGAAGAGGCGTTTGCCGCTAAGCTGTTTCTGGGCCATCTGCTTGACTTCTTTCCAGACTTTCTCCGACATCTTGTGGTTGTCGTTGGGATATTCTTCGGTCGTCCACCAGATCTCGCCCGGAGCACCTTCGCGGGTGGTCTTGTCATAGACGATGTATTTGTCTTTGGGGCTGCGGCCCGTGAAGACGCCGGTCATCACGTTGATGGCGCCCAGCTCGGTGACGACACCTTTGTCGTAGCCTTCCAGGCCGGGTTTCGTCTCCTCGTTGTAAAGGACTTCGTAGGTGGGGTTGTAGAGCACCTCGCGGGTGTTCTTGATTCCGTACTTTCTTAAATTGAGGGTAGGCATGATATTATAGGTTTTACTATGAATTCTCCAATTCGCAAATATATGTATTTTTTGTTGGAATAGGTGGTCCTTGCACAAAAAATCATTATATTTGAGGACGCCATTTGAATACAAAAATTATGCTAGATATGAAAGATTCAAGACCAACCATCATCGATTTCGTCGAGAAATACACGCACCAGTTCGCCGGCAATGTCTATCTCCGTGAAAAAGTGGACGGTGTCTGGAAAGAGATCACCCAGGAACAGACTCGGAACGAAGCCCACCGCATCGGTGCGGGCCTGATGGCCCTTGGCCTGGAAAAGGGCGACAAGATCGCCTTGCTTTCCGAAAGCAGGGCCATGTGGATCATGGCCGAGATCGGTGCGCTCTACGCCGGCGCGGTCGATGTCCCGCTTTCCGTCAACCTGGGCGAGGGGCAGGACCTGGTCTTCCGCATCCGTCACTCCGAGACACAGTGGATCCTGGTCTCGGGCAACCAGCTTCCCAAGATCCGCACCATCATCGCCGACTGCCCCGCCGTCAAGAAAATCATCGTGTTCGACGACACGGCCTTCAACTACGATACGCTGGAAGCGAATGAGATCCGGATGTCCGAAATCCAGCGGATGGGCGATGCGTTCCTGGCCGAACACCGCGATGCGTTCGAAGCCCGCTACCGTTCGATCGGTCCTGACGACTACGCGAACATCAGTTACACTTCCGGCACGACGGCCGACCCGAAGGGCATCCTGCTCACGCACCGCAACTACACGGCCAACGTGGAGCAGGGGAGTTCGGTGATCTCACTCAACGAGAACGAAGTGCTGCTGATCATCCTCCCGCTCGACCACTGCTTCGCCCATGTGGCCGGCATGTACACCATGATGTTCTACGGCGGCAGCATCGCCTTCGTGCCCATCGGCAAGAACGCGCTGGCCACGCTCAAGAACGTGCCCATGGCCATCAGGGAAACGCGGCCGCACGCCATGCTTTCCGTGCCGGCCCTGGCCCGCAATTTCAAGAAAAACATCGAAAGCGGCATCAAGGCCAAAGGCCCGAAGGTGGAGAAACTCTTCAACTTCGCGGTCAGGAATGCCATTGCCTACAACAAGGAATACTACAATCGCGGCGGCCTGGCCGTGGCCTGGCGCAAGCCGCTGATGGTGCTCTTCGACAAGCTTATCTTCAAGCAGGTACGCGAGAGTTTTGGCGGGCGTATGCGCTTTTTCGTGGGCGGCGGCGCGTTGCTGGACATCGAGTTGCAGCGCTTCTTCTGCGCTGTGGGAATGCCTATGTTCCAGGGCTATGGCCTGACCGAGGCCACGCCGATCATCTGTGCCAACTCGGAAGGACACGCGATCTTCGGTTCTTCGGGCCGCCTCGTCAAGCCGATGGACTGCAAGATCTGCGATGAACAGGGCAACGAGGTGCCGCACGGCACCAAGGGAGAAATCGTCATCCGCGGCGAGAACGTGATGGCCGGCTACTGGAAGAATCCCAAGGCAACGGCCGACACGGTCATCGACGGTTGGCTCCACACAGGCGACATGGGCTACATCTGTCCCTGGGATCCGGAATTCCTCTATGTAGTGGGCCGCTTCAAGAGCCTGCTGATCTCGTCCGACGGTGAAAAGTATTCGCCGGAAGGTTTCGAGGACAGTCTGCCCGAGGTTTCTAAGTTCGTTTCGCAAGTGGTGCTGCACAACAACCAGAATCCCTACACGGTGGTGATGATCGTGCCGGAGAAGGAGGCGCTCGCCGACTTCGTGAAGAAGCAGGGTCTCGATCCGCAGAGCCGTGAAGGCAAAGTCGCGATGTTGCAGAAGATCCAGTCTGAGATTGATTCCTATCGCACCGGCGGAGTCCATCAGGACCTCTTCCCGGATCGCTGGCTCCCCGCTGCCGTCATCATCTGCGACGAACCTTTCTCTATCGCCAACAAGATGATGAACTCCACGATGAAGATCGTCCGTGGCAAAGTCGAAGAACACTACGCCGACCGCCTCGCCTACGCCTACACCCCCGAAGGCAAACAACTCTTGAACGAAAAGAACATTGCGTCGATATAATAATCCGATATAATGAATCGCATTGCTTACAAGTATCGTCTCAAAAACCTTCGCTTCGCTCATCCCTCCCAGCCTTGCTGGGCCCCTCCCATTCACACGGCCATGGGCGGCCATGGGTTTTTGATCCGATACTTGTGCGCTATAATGCGATTCAAAACAGATTATGCTTGAGACGCTAAAGAAATATTGGGGGTATGACCGGTTTCGGCCGATGCAGGAGGAGATTGTTTCCGAGGCGTTGGCCGGGAGGGATGTGCTGGCGATCCTGCCGACCGGGGGCGGGAAGTCCATCTGTTTCCAGGTGCCGGCGATGATGCGCCCCGGGATTTGCCTGGTGGTTTCGCCGCTCATCGCCCTGATGAAAGACCAGGTCCAGAATCTGCGCGACCGCGGGATTCCGGCGTTGGCCGTCTATTCCGGAATGACATATCGCGAGATCGACATCACCCTCGACAACGCCGTTTACGGCGACTATAAATTCCTTTACGTTTCGCCCGAGCGCCTGCGCACCGAACTGTTCCAGACGCGACTGAGCCGGATGAATGTGAACTTCATCGTCGTAGATGAAGCGCATTGCATCTCGCAGTGGGGTTACGATTTCCGTCCTGATTATCTGGTGATCGCCGATATCCGCAAGATTGTCGGCACTGCGGTGCCGGTTGTCGCCTTGACGGCGACGGCGACCCCGCAGGTGGCCGGCGACATCATGGAGCGGCTCGGCTTCCGCAGCCCGAATCTGCTGCGGGGCGATTTCGCGCGTCCCAACCTCTCGTATGTCTTCCGTGAAACGGACAACAAGATGGGCCAGTTGCTCAAAGTGTGCCGTGGTGTCGAAGGCAGCGGAATCGTCTATGTATCGCGGCGCAAGAGCGCCGAAGACATCGCCGCGTTCCTGCATGCGCAGGGTCTGGTCGCCGATGCCTACCATGCCGGGATGCCGCGCGAGGAACGCAGCCGCATCCAGGATGCCTGGAAAAGCGGCGAGACGCGCATCATCGTTTCGACCAACGCCTTCGGCATGGGAATCGACAAGCCCGACGTCCGTTTCGTGTGCCACTATGACATGCCTGACACCCTGGAAGGCTATTTCCAGGAAGCCGGACGGGCGGGACGCGACGGGGAGCCCGCCTATGCGGTCCTGCTCTGGAACCGGACCGACGTGCAGCGGCTCCGCCAGACCGTGCGGGCGATGTATCCGCCTCTCGACTATATCCGCGACATCTATCAGAAAGTCCATGTGTATCTGGGCTTTGCCTATGAAGAAGGGAAGGGGGCCAGCGCGAAGTTCGAACTCGAGAAGTTTGCGCAGCACTTCCGCCTGCACGCCCGGACGGCCTACCATGCCATCAAGTATCTCGAGACAGCGGGCTATTGGACGCTGACCGAGACCCTGCAGATCCCGGCGAAGATCCAGTTCACCGTTTCGCGCGACGAACTCTACCGGGTGCAGCTGGGCAGCGTCGAAACCGACCGCTTCGTGAAGCTGCTGCTCCGGATGTACACGGGCCTGTTTACCGAGTACGTGCCCATTGACGAGCACAAGATCGCCGCTGCCGGACGCTATGCTGCCGACGTGGTGGTGGAAAAACTCCGCCAGCTGTCGCGCCGCCAGCTGCTCAAATACATCCCTGCCATCAACGCGCCCATGCTCTGCCTGAACTATGAGCGCCTGGACGACCGCAACCTCCGCCTTCCCAAAAACGAATACGACGAGCGCCTCAGTCGCCGGATCGGCCGCCTGGATGCGCTGGTCGCGCTGGTGGAGAATGATGCCGAGTGCCGCTGCCTGCAGATGTACCGCTATTTCGGTATCGAGGGCGGCAAGCCCTGCGGCCGCTGCGACGTGTGCCTTGCCCGTAAACGGCCAGGCAAAGGCGGCGAATAGGCAAAAAATGATTAGCTTTGCAGGAAATACGCGCGAAGCCATGAACATCCTTATCACTGGAGCCAACGGACAACTCGGAAGCGAACTGCGGATCGTCTCCGCAGCATCGCCCGACAAGTATATCTTCACCGACGTGAACGATGTGCCCGGCGTGGAAACGGAGAAGCTCGACATCACGGATCCGGAGGCCATCCGTGCGATGGTGCGCAGCCGGCAGATCGATGCCATCGTCAACTGCGCCGCCTATACCAACGTGGATGCCGCAGAAGACAATTACGAGCTGGCGCACCTGCTCAACGCTACCGCCGTCGGCCATCTGGCATCCGTAATGCAGGAAACGGGCGGCTTGCTGGTTCACATCAGCACGGACTACGTGTTCGGCGGAGATCCCTACAACACGCCTTGCCGCGAAGACCAGAAAGGGACACCTACCGGTGTTTACGGTCTGACAAAACTGCAGGGCGAAGAGGCTGTCCTGAAAAGCGGATGCCGACACCTGATCATCCGTACCGGCTGGCTCTACAGCGAGTTCGGCAAGAACTTCGTGAAGACCATGCTTCAGCTCACGGCCACGCGTCCGCAGCTCCAGGTCGTTTTCGACCAGACCGGAACGCCCACGTATGCGCACGACTTGGCCCGTGCAATCTGCGAGATTCTGTCCGACAGGCGCTATGAGGGCCGCGAAGGCATCTACAACTACAGCAACGAAGGGGTCTGCAGCTGGTTCGACTTTGCCACGCAGATTGCCGCGCTCTCAGGCCATACGGATTGCGTCATCCGCCCTTGTCACAGCGATGAGTTCCCGAGCAAAGTGCGCAGGCCGGCCTATTCCGTGCTCGACAAGACACGGATCAAAGAGACTTTCGGCCTTGCCATTCCGTACTGGATGGATTCCCTGAAGACCTGCCTCGCCCGGATGGGCGTATTACAGCAGGGGTGAGAAGAGCCGGGCCAGCGATTCTTTCAGCTTTTCGAACGGAGAACGCTTTTTCCATTGCGCCAGCTCGACGAGTTCTGCGCCTTCCCTGTCTTTGCAGAAAGCCTCTTTCATCTGAAGGGCGAGTTCCCGGTCATACACGTAGGCATTGATTTCAAAATCGAGCGTGTAACTGCGCACGTCCACATTGGTCGATCCAATAGTGGTGAAACTGTCGTCGGACACGACGGTTTTCGAATGGAGGAAGCCTTTCCGGTAGAACCAGATTTTCACGCCAGCCCCCAGCGCTTCAGCCACATAGGACCGAGAAGCAAGCGCGACGAGGGGGCCGTTGTCGGTACGCCAGGGAATCATCACCTGGACGTCCACGCCCGAAAGGGCAGCGTTCTTGAGCGCCAGCATCACGGACGCCGTGGGGATAAAATAGGGCGTCTGGATATAGACATAGGAGCGGGCATTGGAGAGCAACTGGACGAATCCCTGCATGGCTACGTTCCATTCGTCCATCGGGCCCGATGAAATGATCTGGACGGATTTGTCGCCCGAGGCGGGGATGGCGGGATAGTACCGGGGCAGGCTGAGCAGTTCTCCGCTGGAGAAGCGCCAGTCCGTGAGGAAGGCCGTCTGAAGTTCCGCTACGGCAGGGCCTTCCACGCGCAGGTGCGTGTCGCGCCATGGGCCCCAGGAAAGGCCGTCGCCGTAGCGCTTGGCGATGTTCATGCCGCCCAAATAGCCTACTTTTCCGTCGATGACGACCACCTTGCGGTGGTTGCGGAAATTGGTGTCGGGCGAAAGGAAAGGGATCGTCAGGGCGATGAAGGGTTCGACCTGGATGCCCGCTTTCTTGAGTTCGCGGTAGAATTTGCGGCGGGGCAGGTTTGCCAGGTCGTCATATTGCACGCGGACGGCGACGCCTTCCGCCACCTTGCGCTTGAGCACCGCTGCGACGCGCAGGCCGGCCGCATCGTTCTCGAATTTGAAGAATTCGAAGTGGATGTGGTCGCGTGCAAGCTCCATATCCCTGACCAGGTCGTCGAGCATCGGGTAGAAAGCCAGGTAGGGCTTGAGCGCATTCCCGCCGACCGGGCTGGACTGGTTCATCTCGTCTATCAGAGCGACGAGGCGCTGGTATTCGCCGGGCACATCTGCGGGATTACCGGCCTGCGCCTGGCGGGTCAGCTGCTTCAAGGCTGCACTTTCTTCCTTGGGAATGAGCCGCCTTCGACTGGGTCGATGCCCGATCAGGAAGTAGAGCACCAGTCCGACTACCGGCAGGAAAATGATGACCAGGACCCAGACCAGGGTCTGGACCGGGTGCTGGTTCTCGGCGATGATGTAGATGATGGTTCCTACCAGCGCCAGGAAAAGCAGGATGGATAGATATACATTCACAAATGTAAAAGTAACGATTTCCCGGGAAACTGCCAAACCGGAGCATGCCGGGGATTATTTGCATTTATTGTCTATCTTTGTATCGTGAACGAAAACATGAATGCCTTGATTACCGGAGGCAGTTCCGGCATGGGACTGGAGTTCTCCCGGCAGCTGGCAGGTCGGGGATACGACCTGGTGCTGGTCAGCAACCGTGCTGCGGAACTGGAAAGTGCCGCGGCCGCGCTGCAGGCACAGTTCCCGGTAAAGGTTACGACCCGTTTCCAGGACCTGGCCCGGACCGATGCCGCAGACGAGCTGTTCACGTGGTGTACCGGGGAAGCGGGAATCCTGCCCGACATCGTGGTCAACGATGCCGGGATGTTCTTTTTCAAGGAACTTTCCCGTGAAGACCTGGGCCGCGTGCAGGCCATGATCGACCTGCACGTGGTAACGGTCACGCGGATGTGCCTGCTCTTCGGCGATGCGATGAAGCAGCGGGGGAGCGGCTATATCCTGAATGTCGCTTCGATGGCCGCCCGGATTCCCGCTCCCGGCATCACCGTCTATTCCGCCACAAAAGCCTATCTGAGAAGTTTCGGACGCTCGTTTTCCTACGAACTGAAGCCCTATGGCGTGGGCATGACGACGGTCTGTCCCGCCGCCATCGCAACGCCGCTCTATCGGCTGAGCGAAAAATGGATGCGCTTTGGTGTCCGAATCGGGCTGATCCGTACACCTCACTGGCTGGTGAAACGGGCCCTTCGTGCGATGTTCCATAAACGGCGCGTGATCAGCCCGGGCCTGATGAACGTATGGCTGCCCGCCCTGATCGCCCTGCTTCCGGGATGGCTGGTCGCTTTCCTGTGGAAAAAACTGAAATGACATGATCTCTTCCCAAACCTTCACCGTGTTTCTGATCGTGATGGCCGTGATCGCCGTCGTGGTCTTCGTGTCCCTGTTTTTCGTGGATGCAGGCTACGGCAAGTTCTACCATCCGAAATGGGGCCCGTCCCTGGACAATCACCTGGGCTGGTTCCTGATGGAAGTGCCGGTTTTCCTGGCGATGCTGCTGCTCTGGTGGTTTTCGGACCGAAGGACCGACGGCGTACGGATGTTGTTCCTCATCCTCTTCGAGCTGCACTATTTCCACCGTTCCTTCATCTTTCCCCGGCAACTGCGGGGGCACAGCCGGATGCCTTGGACCATCGTGCTGATGGGGGTGGTCTTCAATACGCTCAACGCCTTGATGCAGGGTGGCTGGCTGTTTTATTTCTCGCCGGCCGACCGCTATCCGCAGTCGTGGCTGACGAGCCTTCCGTTCATTGCAGGAACGCTGCTGTTCTTTGCCGGAATGTATGTCAATATCCAGTCCGACAGTATTATCCGGAATCTTCGCAAACCCGGCGACACGGCGCATTATCTGCCCAAGGGCGGGATGTTCCGCTATGTGACCAGCGCCAATTATTTCGGTGAATTCATGGAATGGGTGGGGTTCGCGATCCTTACCTGGTCCTGGGCCGGCGCTGTTTTCGCGCTCTGGACATTCGCCAACCTGGCTCCGCGCGCGGCCCGCATCCATACGATGTACAGCCAGGAGTTCCCGGATGAAATGGACCCTCACAAAGTGAAGCGGATGCTTCCGTTCATCTATTGATATGACAGGAAAACAGATAAAATCTCCCATCTTTACCCCGGTATCGATCGGTCCCGTGACGCTGCGCAACCGGGTGATCCGCTCGGCCGCGTTCGAGAACATGGCGTATGGCAACAGCCCGTCGCAAGACCTGTATGATTACCACGTGGCTGTGGCCCGGGGCGGGGTGGGGATGACCACGCTGGCGTATGCATCCGTGAACCGGAGCGGCCTGTCGTTCGATGGGCAGCTCTGGATGCGCGAAGAGATTATTCCGGGGCTCAAACGGATCACAGATGCGGTTCATGCAGCCGGTGCGAAATGCTCCATCCAGCTGGGACACTGCGGCAATATGACGCACCGTGCGACGTGCGGCTGTATGCCCGTAGGTGCCTCGAGCGGCTTCAATCTCTATTCGCCGACCTTCGTGCGGGGACTGAAAATTCCTGAAATTGATGCGCTTGTGGAGGATTTTGGTCGCGCCGTTGACTTGGCTCGGGAAGCGGGCTTCGACTGCGTGGAGATCCACGCCGGGCATGGCTATCTCATCAGCCAGTTCCTCTCGCCCTATACCAACCACCGTCACGACGAGTACGGCGGATCGCTGGAAAACCGCATGCGCCTGATGCAGCGGGTGATCCGGCGCGTGATGGAAGCGGCCCGCGACGATATGGGCGTCATCGTGAAAATGAACATGCACGACGGCTTCCGCCGTGGCATGCAGGAGAGTGAGTGTCTAGAAGTGGCACGTGAACTCGAGAGACTGGGCGTGCATGCCCTTGTTCTTTCAGCAGGCTTTGTGAGCAAGGCGCCGATGGAGGTGATGCGGGGTGCGATGCCGATCCGTACGCTGGCCCACTATATGGATCCGCGCAAGTTCTGGTGGCTCAAGGCCCTGGTGCGCTTGTTCGGCTGGAAGATGATTCCGACCGTTCCGTACAAAGAAGCTTATTTCCTGGAAGATGCCCGTAAATTCCGCGCCGCGGTCAACTTGCCCCTGATCTACGTGGGCGGCATGGTTTCGCGCGCCAAGATGGAAGAAGTGCTTGCTGCTGGATTCCAGGGACTGCAGGTGGCCCGTGCGCTGGTGCGGGATACCGATTTCGTGAACAAGCTCCACAGCGGAGAAATCGACCGCAGCCCCTGCGGCCATTCGAACTACTGCATTGGCCGTATGTACACGCTCGAGATGAAATGCAACCGCTGCGTGGAAGCGATGCCTGAGAAGCTGCGCCGTGAAGTGGAACGGGCCGAGAAAAGATGGGCATGAACGGACGCATCATCGTGACAGGCGCCACGGGAAGCATGGGCGCCGCGGCAGTCGAGTATTTGGCTGCTGAGGGCCGTCCGGTCCTGATGGCGTGCCGTAACCTGGCCAAGGCAGGAGCGGTGCGTGTCGACATCTTGTCGCGCGTGCCGGAGGCGGATCTCGAAATCCGGCAGTTGGATCTCGCCTCGCTCACTTCTGTCCGCGCTTTCGCGCAAGCCATCGAGCCGGGCTCCGTGGTCGCCCTGTTCAACAATGCGGGTGTGATCTCCAAGGGCTATCATCCCTCGGAAGACGGATTTGAGAACACCTTCGCCGTCAATTATTTCGGTCCCTGGCTCCTGACACGCCTGCTGCTGCCCAAACTCCCGACCGATGCGCGCATCGTCAATATGGTCTCGCTGACTTGTGGCTTCGTTTCGCTCCGGGAGTCTATGCTGGAGCCCAGGGAAAGGGATTTCAGCCAGCTGGGGACGTATGCCCGGGCCAAGCGCGCACTGCTGTCGTTTTCACTGGAACTGGCGCGCCGCTATCCCGACCTGCGCGTCAACCTGGCAGATCCGGGTATCGTGGCTTCCGATATGATCGACCTGGGACATTGGTACGATCCGTTGGCTGATGTCCTGTTCAAGCCGTTGTGCAAGACGCCGAAGGCCGGCGTCCAGCCGGCCTTGCGCGCCCTCGCCGCGGCGGAAGGCAACCGGTATTATGTGGGTAAAAAATGCCGGGAGATTCCCCGGCGTTACATCGATCCGGCGCTGGATGCGCGGATCTGGGCGGCTACGGAACAGCTTATTTCCGTTTCAGCGTAGCCAGGTTCAATACCAGATAATAGACAAGGATCAGGAAGATCGAGAGGCTTACGGTTACGTACCAGGGGCCTTTGATCTCACGGATGACGCAGGCGATCACCAGCACGACGCTGCCGACGATGAAAGCCTTCAGCACGCCGGTCATCTTCTTGAGCGAGAACATGGGGAACTCGCAGACCAGCAGGAACGAGAACACGAGGGTCAGGACCGGGATGAACCAGACCGTGCCCATCAGGATGTGCAGGAAGCCTTCGGTATAGAAGGAATAGACAGCGAGCGGCGTGAGCAGGAGCGCACAGCCGGACGTGGCCAGCCCCAGGAAACTGGAGGTCTGGCGGGTGTCGATATTGAACTTGGCCAGGCGCAGTGCCGAGGCGGCGGTAATCAGGAACGGGAACCAGCGCAGCAGCGGAATCTCAGGGTGTGCGATGCCGTACCACGAGAAAAGGCACATCGACGGACAGAGGCCGAAACTGACCAGGTCGGCCAGCGAGTCGAGTTCCTTGCCGATATCGGAATAGGCGCCCAGTGCACGGGCCGAGAAGCCGTCGAAAAAGTCGAACAGTTCAGAAAAGATCAGGCAGACCAGCACGGCGGAAAAGTTCCCCCGCGTGGCAAAAACAACCCCTGCGCAACCTGATAACAGGTTGCACAGGGTGAGGGTGTTGGGAATGTGCTTCTTCATCAGAGGCCCATCTTCTTGCGGATATCCTTGGGGATGGCGTCCTTGTGGACCAGGATGCTGATGGTACGCATCTGGATGTAGGCGCGCGACATGAAGAGGTAGCCCTTCATCTCGGGATTGCGGCCTTCGCCCCAGGAGTTCTTGGTCTTGTAGAAATAATGGCCGTTCTGGTCCTTGAAGAGGCCGGTCAGGTGCATCAGGTGGTCATCGACGGTCCGGAAATGCTCGAAGTCGGTCTGGCGCATCTCCTGCGTCACCTGGCGGTCGGGATAGACCTTCTCGAGTTTGATGGCTTCCGCGAAGTCCTCGGGATTCGGGCAGATGGCGATGCCGCGGTTGTGGTTGAACTCACCGGAGGTCAGGTCGCCGTCCCAGGCCACGGTGAAGCCTTTGGTCAGGGCGTTGTCGATGATGGCCATCATATCGTCGAGGGGGACGTTCCACAGGAGCTCGTGATCCCAGTTGTCGGGGATTTCGAGGGGAACTTTCTGGTAGAACGGATGGTGGCTGAAGCTCGTGATTTCGATGTAGTCATCCATGTTGTCGAGGCCGATGGCCTTGGCGAAGCTCTGCGGCGTGTAGGTCTTGCCTTCATAGGTGAAGGTCTCGGGGACTTCGCCCAGGTATATGTCGAAGAGGCTCTTGACAAGTTTGTTGTACTCGGGGCTGAGGTTCTTCATATTGACCGATACGTCGGCGATGGCCTTCAGGTAGGCAGACAGTTCACCGTGGTTGTGTCCGGGAGAGTCGTACTGGATGCCGTGATAGACGCTTTCGGGGACGATGCCTTTCTGCTTGACGACCTTCGTGGCCATGTGGGCGATCGAACCGGGGCCGATGTTGCCGCGGCCGCGACGCAGATAGTTGTCGAAGATGCGGGTGTCGTAATTGTTGCGGACGACGAACATTTCGGAGAGGTCGTACTCACCCTTGCCCTGGCGGAGCAGTTCGGCTTCGAGGAAGGAGACCGTGGCGAAGCACCAGCAGGTGCCTGTACGGGCCTGGTCCTTCACCGGGGTGACCTTGATGTCATTGACCGGGGTGAAGGTGTAGATGGTCTGGGTCTGTGCAAAGGCAGCGGTGCTGACGACCGCTGCCAAAGCCATGATAAGAAGGCGTTTCATGATGGATTATTTGATGCCGAGTTTCTTCTTGATATCCTTGGGGATGGCGTCCTTGTGGACCATGAAGTCCATGGTCTTGTACTTCACATAAGCTTCGGAGACGTACCAGAAGCCTTTGTACTTGCCGGTCTCGCCCCAGGAGTTCTTGACCATGTAGTATTTGTTGCCGTTCTGATCCTTGGCGATGCCGTAGATCTGCATGCCGTGGTCGTCGGTGGTGTTCTTCTCCTCGTAGCCCTGTTGGCGGAGTTCCGGGGTGATGGTCAGTTCGGGAACCGGACGGTTGAAGGTCGGGCGCTGGCCTGCGGTGGCACCCACCCAGCGAGCCTGGTCGGAGCCGGCCTGTTCAGCCTGTTTCTGGATGGCTTCCATGTCGGGGACGATGCCGATGCCGTCACGGGTGAAGCCCTGCTCGCTCACGTCGGAAGCCCAGGCCACGGTGTAGCCGTTTTCGACAGCATAGTCGATGATGGCCATCATCTCATCCATCGGGACGTTCCAGGCATGTTCCCAACGCCAGTTGTCAGCCACTTCCACCGGATGCTTCTCATAGTAGGTGAGGTGCGTCCAGGAGGTGAAGTCCATATAGTCGTCGAGGTTGATGTTCAGCGACTCGAAGTAGCTCTTCGGGGTGTATTCCTTGCCCTTGTAGGTGAATTTCTCGGGGATGGGACCCAGGTAAGCGGCCAGGATGCCCTGGAGGCCCGGATACCAGGCGGTGGAGAGCTTGCGGTTGGGGTTCTTCAGGATGCCGTCCATATAGCCTTTGAGGCCGGCGATCAGTTCGCCGTGCATGTGGCGGTCGGTGCCGTAGTTGAGACCCGTCATGACTTCGTTGGGCACGATGCCGTAGTCACGGAGGACATACATCAGGTCGCCGAAGGAGCTGCCCTGGGCGAAGTTCAGGGCACCATCCACACGGATGTACTTCTTGGCTTTGTCAGCGTAGGCGTGGGAGACGACGAACATTTCGGAAAGATCCGGATAGTCGGCTTCCTTCAGTTTGTTGATGCGGATGACTTCCGATTCGATGAAGGAGAGGGAAGAGAAGCACCAGCAGGTACCGGTGCTGGCCTGGTTCTTGACCGAAGTGACCGGGTTTTCCTTCACGACGGTGAATTTGAAACCTTCGTCCTTGCCTTCTTTGGGCATCGGGCCCTGCGGCTGGGCCATGGCTGCGAAACTGAGGAGCGCGGCCGCGAAAAGGATGATTTTTTTCATAAGCAGATTGATTTGTACAAATTGTCGTTTTACCAATTCACAAATATAAGAATTGCGCGCGACATTTCCAATACTGACAAAATGGCACATTTCTGGCGTTGGTCGATTATTTGATGCATTGTTCTGCGGGAGCTGTTGCAGGGCTCCCCAAGCGATAGACATCAATTGAAAAAAGGAGGTTATAGATATGAACAACAAAGAAAACCTGGAATTGCTTGGCAAGTATGCCATCAATCTGAACGAGCGGGCCCGGAGCGGGAAGCTCGATCCGGTCATCGGCCGGGACGAGGAAATCCGGCGGGTGCTGCAGATCCTGAGCCGGCGGACCAAGAACAACCCGATCCTGGTCGGCGAGCCGGGCGTGGGCAAGACCGCCATTTCCGAAGGGATCGCCCAGCGGATCATCAATGGCGATGTGCCTGAGAATCTGAAAAGCAAGGAAATCTATTCCCTGGATATGGGCGCGCTGATCGCAGGTGCGAAGTACCAGGGTGAATTCGAGGAACGTCTGAAGGGCGTCGTGAAGGCCGTGACCGAAAGCGACGGTCAGATCATCCTCTTTATCGATGAGATCCACACCCTCGTGGGCGCGGGACGTACAAGCGGCGCGATGGATGCGGCCAACATCCTGAAGCCTGCCCTGGCGCGTGGGGAACTGCGGGCCATCGGTTCGACGACGCTCGACGAGTACCAGAAGTATTTCGAGACCGACAAAGCACTGGAGCGTCGTTTCCAGATGGTGATGGTCGATGAGCCGACGGTGGCCGAATCGATCTCCATCCTGCGTGGCTTGAAAGAGAAATACGAGAATCACCACAAGGTGCGGATCGAGGACGACGCGATCATCGCGGCGGTCGAGCTTTCGCACCGTTACATCACCAACCGTTTCCTGCCCGACAAGGCCATCGACCTGGTGGATGAGGCGGCTTCGAAGCTCCGCCTGGAGATGAATTCCGTACCGGAGTGCATCGATGAATTGAACCGCAGGATCAAGCAGCTCGAGATCGAGAAAGAAGCGGTCAAGCGGGAAGGGGAGTCGCCGAAACTGAAGGGCATCCTGGAAGAGCTGGAGAAGGCGCGCGTTGAGCGGGATAAACTCAACAAGCAGTGGGACAGTGAGAAAGGTTTGCTCAAGGCGATTCAGGAAAACCGGCAGGCCATCGAGGACTACCGCATCGAGGCGGAGGCCGCGGAGCGCCGGGGCGACTATGGCCGCGTAGCAGAACTCCGTTACGGCAAGATGGCCGACGCCCAGCGGCAGATCGAGGAACTCGAGAAGAAGAAGGCCGAGAATCCCGACCCGATCATGAACGAGGCCGTCACCGACGAGGATATCGCCGAGGTCGTCGCCAAATGGACGGGCATTCCGGTCAACAAGATGCTGCAGAGCGAACGCGAAAAGCTGCTGCACATCGAAGAGGTGCTGCACAAACGTGTCATCGGCCAGAACGAAGCCATCGAGGCGGTCTCCAACGCAGTGCGCCGCAGCCGGGCCGGTCTGCAGAACGAGAAGCGGCCTATCGGCAGCTTCATGTTCCTGGGCACGACCGGCGTCGGCAAGACCGAACTGGCCAAGGCGCTGGCGGAGTATCTGTTCAACGATGAGAACATGATGACGCGAATCGATATGAGTGAATACCAGGAGCGTCACACCGTGAGCCGTCTGGTGGGTGCGCCTCCGGGATACGTCGGTTACGACGAAGGTGGCCAGCTGACGGAGGCCGTGCGCCGCAAACCGTATTCGGTGATTCTGCTCGACGAGATCGAGAAGGCACATCCCGACGTGTTCAACATCCTGCTGCAGGTGCTCGATGACGGCCGTCTGACCGACAACAAGGGCCGCACGGTCGATTTCAAGAACACGATCCTGATCATGACGTCCAACCTGCGGCCGGAACTGGTCAAGGAGAGTTTCCGTCCGGAATTCATCAACCGGATCGACGAAATCATCACCTTCCACGAGCTGACGCCCGATGACATCCGGCAGATCGTCCTGCTGCAGATCGGCCAGCTGAAGGAAAAGATGGCCTCGATGGGCATCACCATCAGCTTTACCGAAGAATTCATCGACTACCTGAGCACGAAGGGCTACGACCCGGCCTACGGCGCCCGTCCGGTGAAGCGGGTCCTCCAGAAGGAACTCATCGACGAACTCGCCCGCAAGCTGCTCGACGGCTCCCTCTCCCGCGACAGCGTCATCACCGCCACCTTCAAGGACGGCCAGTTGCAGCTGAACTGACCCTGCTCCGTTCCCACCCCTGTTGCGCTGCAACGGACGCAGCTGACAGTCAGCCGTTTATGCAAAGTGATCCCCCTCGTTTTGAGGGGGATCACTTTTTGTAAGATGCTGGCAATCAGCTGCGTCCGTTGCAGCGCATAGATAAAGAAAAGTAGGCTTGGAATTGAAATCGTTTTTGTATCTTCGCGGCGCAATTCCAAAAGCATTTGCACAATGACGATTGAAATCCTTCTCCTGCTGGCCGGACTGGCACTGGTACTCATCGGGGCGGAAGCCCTGATCGAAGGGGCCTCCGGACTCGCACGCCGCTGGGGCATCAGCGAATTCGTAATCGGACTGACCATCGTGGCGCTCGGCACGTCCGCGCCTGAGATGGTCGTGAGTTTCATCTCGGCATTCGAGAAGAACTCCGACATGGCCGTGGGCAATATCATCGGTTCTAATATTTTCAATACGGCCCTGATCCTGGGCCTGTCGGCCGTCATCGCGCCGGTCGCCATCACACGCGGCAATCTCCGACGCGACATTCCGGTCAACATCGGTATTACGGCGCTGCTCATCGTGCTGGGTCTCAAGCAGACCCTGTTCGGCATCGGAGAGAACGGCCTGAGCCGCGTGGAAGGTATCGTTTTCCTGGCCCTGTTCGTCTGGTATATGGTTTCCTCGTTCATCCACGACAAGGAAAACCGTCTCGAAGCGGAAGCGTCCGATTCGGATAAAGAAACGCCTGCCAAGAAGATGCCTGTGATCCTGGCGCTGTTCTATATCATCGCCGGCCTGGCGGGCCTGATCTTCGGCGGCCGCCTGTTTGTCGACCATGCGCAGGTTATCGCCCGGATGGCCGGTCTGAGCGACAAATTCATCGCCATCACCGTCCTGGCTGCCGGCACCTCGCTGCCGGAACTGGCTACCAGTTGTATCGCAGCCGCGAAAGGGAAAGGGCAGCTCGCACTGGGAAACATCCTCGGCTCGAATACGTCGAATATCCTGCTGATCCTGGGTGGCTCCGCAGTCATTTCGCCGCTGGGCATGGGCAACATCGACCTGATCGATTATGCCGCGGTCTTCATGTGTGCCATGAGCCTCGTCATCTTCTCCTGGACGGGCCTAAAGAACCGGCTCGACCGGCTGGAAGGTGTCATCCTGGTCCTGCTCCAGGTGCTGTATTTCGCCTATCTTTTCCTGATGAAATAGGATGTCATTCTGGGAGATCCTGCTGCTGGCCGTGGGCGTTTCGATGGACGCATTCGCCGTATCCATCGGCAAAGGGCTGTCTGCGAAACGCGTGACGCTGCGCGAGGTGCTGACGGTCGGCCTGTGGTTCGGTGGATTCCAGGCATTGATGCCGGTTATCGGCTACTACCTGGGTTTCAGTTTCGCGGATCTGGTCGAAAAGATCGATCACTGGATTGCCTTCGGGCTTCTGGCTCTGATCGGAATCAATATGATCCGTGAAGCCGTCGGAAAAGGGGAGGACAGCCCTTCAGACGCGTCGTTCGGCTTCCGGTCGATGCTGGTCCTGGCCATAGCGACAAGCATCGACGCCCTGGCCGTCGGCGTTTCCTTCGCTTTCCTGCACACCCGTCTCTGGTCATCCATCCTGATCATCGGAATCACGACCTTCCTGTTCTCGGCACTCGGCCTGCTGATCGGCAAAAAAGTCGGCGACCGCTTCCACAAAGGCGCCGAAATCTTCGGCGGCCTCATCTTGATTGCCATCGGCCTCAAGATCCTCATCGAGCATCTTTTCCTTTAATTTAGGCTTTTGCCTCCAGGCTTGCAGCTATCGGTCAAAAACCTTCCGCTTCGCTCCATCCCTCCCAGCTTCGCTGGGCCCCTCCCGTTCACATGGCCACGGGCGGCCATGGGTTTTTGACTCGATAGCTGACGCGCCCTCCTGCAAAAGCAAAGCTGCATATGGCAGAGCCCGGTAAACACCAGCTACCATGGATTTTGACTTGAACGCCTTCCTGCCAAACCCGCAAGCCATTAATGACAAGATAGTTGGTTGTGACGGATGAAATGATCTTTATTCGTTTGAAACTTTTTCCAATAGACGGTCCACTAAATTACAGCGTAGTGAGCGTTCGATCCAGTAGGTGAAGCGGGTGTGGGGGAAGCGGGATTCGTAGGGTTTGGCGCGGAGGTAGAGGTCGGTGCCGTCGGCGATGTCGTGCCAGATGTCCATAAAGACGAAGTCGACTTCGGATGATCTCATCTTATGCTCGAGATAATCGAACGCATCCGATTGAATGACAGTTATTTTATCTTTATTCGGGAATTGCGGTAGAATCACTTTTTCGAACAGCGAGATGACGGCGGGATCGCGCTCGACGACCGTGACGGAAGCGACTTGGGGCTTTTCGCTGACCATGAAAGCGAAATAGCCAAGACCCAGGCCGAAGGTCACTACGCGGCCGGAAGCGGCGTCGACGGCGGCTTGGGAACTCTCAATTTCACTGGGCTTGATAGACATCCATTCGCGGTCTCCCTGGAAGACCGAAGGGTAGGCATACGGCTCGGCAAAATAGCCGATGGCGGGTATTTGCAACAGGTCGGGGGTCAGGATCAGATCGTCGCGCAGAAAAAGTTCGTAGGGTTGATAGTGCTGCCAGCCAAGCCGCCAGTTGCCGATCGTCATTTCCTCGAAGCGGATGGCCTTCCGATACGGATTGTCGAGCCAGGATGAAGGATCGAGCCGCTGAAGCCCCGGAGTGAGGTATCTCTCTTCGATAAAGCGGTCTTCCTCAGAAGATTCCGGATCCAGCCCCAGAAAACCGCTGAGCAATGCGCGGTAGATCACGACCTCGGTGTCGGGACCTGCTCCGGGGGGCAACAGTTCCGCCATCAGTTCCGGCGTGATGGCGCAGGATGTCTCGTTGAGATAGTCGGCGATCAGCCAGCCGACCCGGTGGTTAAGCTGACGGATTTCCATTGGCCAGGATCATCTTCTCGCATTCGACCCGCTCGCCGGCCAGCCACACGAAATCACCGGCCTGGAAACGGAAGTCCGGTTTGGGGCTCATCAGCGACATTCCGTCGCGCTCGACGCCGACCACCATGCAGCCTTTCTGGCGCATATTGGTGTCGCGCAGCACTTTGCCGTCGAGATAGCATCCCTGCTGGAGTTCGAACAGATCGAGTACGAAGTCGTCGGTTTCGTAGGAGACGTTGGCCGCCAGGTTCTCGGCAGCCATGTCTTCCACGAAGCGTTTGACTTCCTCCTGCGTGCCGATGGCAAGCACCTCGTCGTAGGGATAGATATACTCATCGGGGGAAGGAACGAGGATGCGGCGGCTGCCCCGGATCACCTTGGCGATGTTGATGCCGTATTTCTGACGGAAAGGGATGTTCTTGAGCTGTTTGCCCGCGTATTCAGAATTGGGCGAGATGATGACGTTCTCGGCGGCCACGTCGTGACCTTTCATCTTGGTCCGGACGCTCGAAGCGATCGGGGTGCGTCTGCGCTCGTATTCTTCCTTCTGGTTCAGATTGGTGATGAAGCGTTCCTCCAGGCCCGTGAACTGATGCACGGAGCGGCGGGCGATCATGAAGAAGGCGACGCCGGCGAGCACAATCAGCAGGATGCTCCAGTAGGAGAGGGAATAGTGCATCAGCACGGCGGCGATCACAAAGGCGATGGCGATGAAAATGCGCAGGAACACGAGGAAGAGGATCGGCCATTTGTTGCTGTCCTTTTCCTTCATCAGATGGACGGCGGATTTCTTGATATCGCTGCCGTTGACGGCCAGTCCGTAGAGGAAGGGCGACATGACCGCCAGCGTGATGGCCAGGCAGATCCCATTGCGCAAGCCTGCCGCCGCATCGGGAAGGATGCGGACCATCACTTTATCGAGATAAAGTTTCGACCCGAGGAAAATGGCCAGGAGGATGACGCTGTAGAGCAGCACGCGCAGCCCGTAGCCCTTGAGCAGGGACTTCCACTCGCTCTGCTCCTCAGCGCTGGCCTTGCCGCTGTCGGGCGTAGGGTCGAGCTTAGCCAACCACTTGACGGGTAGTTTTTTATAGAGGAACTCGCATACGGGGGTAGCGGCCTTGATCATGTAGGGCGTGGTGAAGGTCGTGATGACGGATACCGCAATGATGACCGGGTAGATGAAGCCACGCATCACGCCCAGGCTCACGCCGAGCCCCGCGATGATGAAGGAAAACTCACCCAGCTGCGCCAGGCTGAAACCCGTGTGGACGGCCGTGTTCAGACCGCGGCCCGACACCAGGGCGCCCAGCGTGCCGAACAGTGTCATGCCGAAGACCGTGACCAGCGTCAGGATGAGAATCGGGAGCCAGTGCTCCGCAATCACTTTCGGGTCGACCATCATACCTACCGAGACGAAGAATATGGCGCCGAACAGATCCTTGATATTCACCACAAGTTTACCGATATGCTCTCCCTCAAGGGTTTCCGAAAGGATCGAGCCCATGACGAAAGCGCCCAGGGCCGAGGAGAAGCCGGCAAAGCTGGCCAGGGTCACCATGCCGAAGCACAAGCCGATGGCCACCAGCAGCAGAATCTCGTCGTTGAGAAACTTGCGCGCCCATTTCAGGAAGGAGGGAATTACATAGATGCCGACCAGGAACCACAGGATCAGGAAGAAGAGCAACTTGGCCAGCCCCATGAGCATCTCGCTGCCGGAGAACTGGTTGGCCGTCGCGATGGTGGTCAGCAAGACCATCAGGACCACGGCGATCAGGTCTTCTACCACCAGGGTGCCGAAAACCAGGGTGGAGTAGGTCTTGTTCTTCAGCCCCAAGTCGGTATAGGCCTTGATGATGATCGTTGTGGAGGACATGGACATCAGGCCGCCCAGGAAGATGGCTTCCATGGAGCTCCAACCCATGGCATGGCCTACCACATTGCCCAGCACGAACATTCCCACGCACACGCAGCCCGCCGTGATGAGCGCGCTGCTGCCCACTTTGAGCAGCTTCTTGAAGCTGAATTCGAGTCCCAGGGCGAAGAGCAGGAAGATGATACCGATTTCGGACCATTGGTCCACCGACTCTGCGGAGGAGATGCCGAACAGACCCAGGTGCGGCCCCACGATGAAACCTGCTACGATATAACCCAGAATCAGCGGCTGCTTGAGCGCTTTGGATATGATGGTAAAGAGTCCGGCCGAGATCAGGATGATGGCCAGGTCTTTTACAAGATTCAATTCTTCTGTCATATTTTTGTTCAGATAGACAGGTAAAGTTAGCAAAAAGATGTTAAATTTGTATTCAGAAACCATCCTATATGAGAAAATCGTTCTTGTTCGTCTTTCTCCTGCTGATGGCCGCCGCACCGATGCGCAGCCAGGATTTCACTGAATGGCAGGACCCCCACGTCAATTCCATCAACCGTCTTCCGATGCACAGCACCTTTGTTGCGGATGAATCCCAGATCCTTCCGCTGACCGGTGACTGGAGCTTCCGCTGGGTCCGGAGCGCCAACCAGCAGCCTGTGGGCTTCTGGCGGACCAATTACGTAGAAACCGGCTGGAGCAGGATGCCCATCCCCGGCGTCTGGGAGCTCAACGGATTCGGCGACCCGGTCTATCTGAACATCGGTTATGCCTGGAGAGGACGCTACAAGAACAATCCGCCCACCGTCCCCGTGGAGAACAACCATGTGGGCACCTACCGCAAGTTCATCCAGATTCCCGCCGAATGGAAAGGCGAGCGGGTGATTATCCACTTCGGCTCGGTGACCTCCAACCTTTATCTCTGGGTCAACGGCAAGTTCGTGGGTTACAGTGAGGACAGCAAACTTGAAAGCGAGTTCGACATCACGGACTTCGTCATTCCCGGCAAACGCAACCTGATCGCCTTCCAGGTCTTCCGCTGGTGCGACGGCACTTATCTGGAAGACCAGGACTTCTTCCGCTTTGCCGGTGTGGTGCGTGACTGCTGCATTTTCACCCGTCCCGTCAAGCATATCGATGACGTGCAGATCACGCCCGACCTCGACGCGAACTACCGCAATGGTACGCTGTCGGTCAATGTGAATGTCTCCGATTTCCGGCGCACCAGTGTGGAACTGACCCTGACCGATGCGGAAGGCAACAGCGTGGCCAATCCGCTCAAGGCTACCGGTGCTTTCGTAAGTGCCCGTTTCTATGTCGAGAATCCGCGGAAATGGAGCGCGGAAGACCCCTATCTCTATAAACTGACGGCCCGGCTCTACGATGGACGCCAGTTGCTGCAGACCCTGCATTTCGACGTCGGCTTCCGTAAGGTGGAGATCAAGGGTTCCGACCTGCTGGTCAACGGCAAGCGCGTGCTGATCAAAGGCGTAAACCGCCACGAGCTCGATCCCGACGGCGGCTATGTGGTCTCCCGCGAGCGGATGGAAGAAGATATCCGGACCATCAAGCAGCTCAATCTCAATGCTGTGCGCACCTGCCACTATCCCGACGATCCCTACTGGTACGAGCTCTGTGACCACTACGGTCTCTATATGGTGGCCGAAGCGAACATCGAGTCTCACGGCATGGGCTACGGCCCCGAAACGCTGGCGCGTGATACGGCCTTCCGCCAGGCCCATCTCGAGCGCAACGAACGCCACGTGAAGCGCAACTTCAACCATCCCAGTATCATCATCTGGTCGCTCGGCAACGAGGCGGGCTACGGCCCCAACTTCGAAGCGGCGTACAACCTCGTACGCTCGCTCGACCCGAGCCGCCCCATCCAGTACGAGCGTGCCGAGTACGCCGGCAAGACCGACATCTTCTGTCCGATGTACGCCAGCCAGGCCTATATCAAGAAGTACAGCGCCGATCCCGAAAAGACCAAGCCGCTCATCCAGTGTGAGTACGCGCATGCAATGGGCAATTCGGAAGGCGGTTTCAAAGAATACTGGGATCTCTACCGTACGCTGCCCAAACTCCAGGGCGGTTTCATCTGGGATTTCGCCGACCAGTCCATCCACTGGAAGAACAACCGCGGCAAAACCTTCTACGCCTATGGCGGCGATTTCAATATGTCGGATCCCAGCGACCAGAACTTCTGCGACAACGGTCTGGTGAGTCCCGACCGCAAATTCAACCCGCACGCCTACGAAGTGCAGCAGGTCTGCCAGGACATCCACTCCACGCTTGTAGCGCCGCATCGTCTGGAAGTGTTCAATGAGTTCTTCTTCCGTGACCTTTCCCGCTACGGCATGCGCTGGGAGTTGCTCCGCAACGGAGAGAAAGAAGCTGAGGGAGAGGTAGATGATGTGAATGTCGCTCCGCAGGGCCGGCGTCAGGTCCACGTACCTTACGGCGATATCGACGGCTCGGCGGAATGGCTGCTCAACCTGAGCTACTATCTGAAGGAAGCCGACGGCCTGCTGGCGAAAGATTTCGTCGTGGCGCGCGAGCAGATTGCGCTCAACGAATATTCGCGGACTATGTCGCCGTTGCGCAGCACAGCCCGTCCGAAGATCAACAACAATGCGGCCCATCAATTCACGGTCCGCAGCCCGAAAGCCACGGAAGATTTCGAAATCACCTTCTCGATGGACGACGGCTCGATCACCCGCTACCGGGTTCGTGGCGTCGACCTGCTCAAGAGCGGGGAGACCATCCGGCCGAATTTCTGGCGCTCTCCGACCGACAACGATTTCGGCGCCTCCCTGCAAAACAAGCAAAGTGTCTGGAAGAAACCCACGCTGATGTACTACAGCCTGTCGCAGTTCGACCGCAACAATCTCCAGGTCATCACCATCGACTACAAGATCGGCGGCACGGACGCGATGATCCGGATGGAATACCGTATCAACGAGCAGGGCGCTATGGAAATCACGGAGACGCTGATCCCGGGCGAACGACGCGATTATCCCGATCTCTTCCGTTTCGGTGTCCAGATCCCCATGCCCAAGTCGTTCGAGCACCTGGAATTCTATGGCCGCGGGCCTTTCGAAAATTACGTCGACCGCAAGAGCGCTGCCTTCCTGGGACGCTGGAAACAGACGGTAACGGAGCAGTTCTACCCTTACATCCATCCGCAGGAAACGGGCAACAAGACCGATCTCCGCTGGCTTCGCATCACGGATTTCGCCGGACGCGGTCTGGAAATCGAGGCTGAGAACGCCTTCTCCGCTTCTGCGCTGCACTATTTCATCGAATCGCTCGACGATGGCGACATGAAGCGCAACCGTCACAGCGAACTCCTCAAGGAAGACGATGTAACGAACCTGCTGATTGACGGCTACCAGATGGGCGTCGGCTGCATCGACAGCTGGGGCGCCACGCCGCTCCCCGAGCACATGCTCCCGTACCGCGACTACCGCTTCCACTTCATTCTCCGTCCGATCTAGCTTTTGCCTCCAGTCTCGCAACTTTTGATTCAAAAACCTTCGCTTCGCTCATCCCTCCCAGCTTCGCTGGGCCCCTCCCATTCACAGAGACATGGGCGTCTATGGGTTTTTGACTCAAAAGTTGTCTCGCCCTCCAGCAAAAGCAAATCCTACGATTAACAACAACAGCTAATTCTGGGCAGCGCCCAGTAGACACAAGCGGCATCAGGCGCTAGCGGAGGCCGTTGTGTGGGCACGTGTAATAGCAGGCCGTAGCGGCAGGTCTGGGGCAGAGCCCAGTAGACACAGATGGCCATGGGTTTTTGACTCGATAACTGACGCGCCTTCCTGCAAAAGCAACAACAATAGCAACTAATTCTGGGCAGAGCCCCAGTTCAAAGTATGATGGGCTGAGCAGTGGCGAAATGGGTGTCGAGGTCGGGGGTGGTGGGGAAGAAGATGTTCAGGGCGGAGGATTTGGGGAATTGGCTGAAGTAGGGGTCGTCCGTCCAGAAGAAATCGACAGATTGTACTTGACCGCTGAAACGCAGGCCGCGGCGGTAAGCCTTCAGGCGTTGTTCGATGCGAGGCAGGACTTTGACGCCTACGCGGCCGTCCTTGAGTTGGACGCGGGCGACGACGCGCCAGACGGGTTTGGCGTTTTCCGCCATCTGTTCGCGCTGCTCCTGCGTAAAGCGGTGGGACACCGTGATGTGGCGGCCGTAACGTTCGTTGATCTCTTTCATCCGGCTTCGGAAAAGCCGGCCATGGGCTGAGGTATCTTTCAGCTGCTTGGAAAGGATCTCATAATGGATCATCTCGTGCAGGAGGACGTCTTCCAGTTCGTTTTCCGGGAGGTCGAACTTCGTGCTGATGCGGATGCAGAAATCGTAGAACTCGAGGCCGCCGAAGAGCTTGCGCCGCTTCTTGTAGGTGCAGGCGCCCAGACTGCGCGTGGCCCGGCTCAACTTGAGCGGGACAGGCTGCAGTCCTCCTCCGAAATAAGCGTGGTTAAACGTTTCGAAACGTTTCTGAAGATCGGGAAGCGTCGCAATCATTGGTTCAAAAATACAAATAATTCATCGCATTCTTGTGCTTTCGCCTTCTATTTCGTAAATTCGCAAAGATAAACTTGTATTTTCTCGAATGGCTCTCAACGCTTTCTCTCTGGATGCTTCGGCCGACGGGTTGAAACTTGCCTGTCTGCAGTCCGCACCCGATGCGGGTAGCAGTGCACCCCGCGGTGTCATCCAACTTGTCCACGGCATGTGCGAACACAAGGAACGCTATATCGCCTTGATGGAGTTCCTGTCGGAAAACGGCCTCATCTGCGTGATCCATGACAATCGCGGCCACGGCGCTTCCGTCAAATCGCCCGATGATTTAGGGTATATGTATGACGGCGGCTGGCAGGCGATGGTGGAAGATGTCCGCGTGGTAAACGACTGGATCCGGGCGCAATATCCCGGTCTCAAGACCATCCTGTACGGACACAGCATGGGCTCGATGGTCGTCCGGTCGTTCCTCAAACGCTACGACGACCGCATCGCGGGACTGATCGTGAGCGGCTGTCCGGTTGATAATCCGGCCAAAGGGGCGGGGAAGGCCCTGGCTGCTTTCTTCGGCCGCACGAAGGGATGGCATTACCGTCCGGATCTTCTCCAGCAAATGTCGTTCGGGGCCTATAGCAAACCCTTCGCTGCCGATGGGCCGATGGCTTGGGTCTGCTCGAATCCGGAGATCCTCAAGTCGTATAGGGAAGATCCGCTCTGCCAATACGTCTTTACGGCCAACGGGTTCTACAACCTGCTGGGGTTGATGCAGGATTGCTACAGCCGCAAGGGATGGGCCGTGAAGAATCCTTCCCTGCACATCCATTTCATGTCGGGCGAAGAAGATCCCTGCCGCGGCAGCGACAAGCAGTTCCGCAAGGCGCTCCGTCTGCTGCCCGAAGTGGGTTATCACAACGTGACTGCGCAAGTCTATCCTCAGATGCGCCACGAAATCCACAACGAAACCGGATACCGGCGGGTCTGGGACGACCTGCTCCATTTCATCGACAATACCCTGAACCCTTCCTAACCGGACTTTTTTCAAGCCATGCTCAGAATCTATTGCAAAAACACCAGAACCTTCAAGCAGTTCAACGAAGGAACGACGCTGGAGGAGATGCTGCCTGAGTTCGAATTCGAACGCCCTTATCCGATTGTTTCCGCCAAGGTGAACAATGTGTCGCAAGGACTTCATTTCCGCGTTTATAACAACCGCGACATCGAATTCCTCGACCTTCGCGATGCGAGCGCCCGTCGCGTCTATTGCCGTTCGCTCTGCTTCCTGCTCTGCAAGGCGACCCAGGACATCTGTCCCGCATCGAAGATGGACATCAAGCATCCCATTTCGAACGGTTATTACTGCGAGTGGCACAAGCCGGACGGCAGCCCGGTGACAGAAGAGGATCTCCGGCGGATCAAGGCCCGCATGCAGGAGATCATCGACAGGAACCTGCCTTTCCACAGACGTGAGGTGCAACTGCAGGAGGCGATCGATATCTTCCGTGAACACGGTTATGAAGACAAGGTCCGGCTTCTCGAGACCAACGGCGAGCCCTATGTCGATTATTATATGCTGGGCGATACGGTGGACTATTATTACGGACGTCTGCTGCCTTCCGCCGGCTATATCCGGATCTGGGACATCATTCTCTACCAGGACGGAATCCTGCTGCAGGTGCCCGACCGCATCAATCCAGACCATCTGGCGCCCTTCGTGGACCAGCCCAAGACTTTCGAGGTTTTCCGGGAGAATTTCAAATGGAACCAGATCATGAACCTGCGCAACGCCGGCGACGTGAACCACGTTTGCCAGGAAGGGGGCGCTTCCGATCTGATCCAGATTTCCGAGGCGCTGCAGGAGAAGAAGCTCGTGCAGATTGCCGAAGAAATTGAACGGCGCTACAACGATCCGGAGCACCCGGTTCGCATCGTGCTGATCACCGGGCCTTCCAGCAGCGGTAAGACCACGGTCACGCGGCGCCTGAGCGTCCAGCTCAAGGCCTGCGGTCTGCGCCCGATCTCGTTCTCGACCGACGATTATTTCGTCAACCGGATTGAAACCCCGAAACTTCCCGACGGCAGCTACGACTTCGACAACTTCGAGACCGTGGACCACCGGGCCATCGAGCGCGACGTGCTCGCTCTCCTGCGCGGCGAAGTCGTGGACGTGCCGGAATTCAATTTCGTCACGGGCCGCCGTGAATACAACGGCAAGCATCTGCAACTGACGGAAGGGAAGGTGCTGCTGATCGAAGGTATCCACGCCCTCAATCCGCAACTGATCCCGCAGGTCCCTTCGGAAAGCACCTTCAAGATCTTTATCTCCACGCTCACCAGCATCGCGCTTGACGACCATAACTGGGTGCCTACCAGCGACAACCGGCTCCTGCGCCGCATCGTGCGCGACTACAACAACGGCTCCTTCTCGGCCCGCGAGACCATCAACCAATGGCCGAACGTCCGCCGCGCCGAAGAGCAGTGGATCTACCCGTATCAGGAGAACGCCGACGTGATGTTCAACTCCGCCTACCTCGTGGAATTCGCCGTGCTGCACACACACGCCGAACTGATTCTACGGACCATCCCGAAGAACTGCCCCGAGTACAGCGAAGCCCACCGCCTCCTGAAGTTCCTCCATTATTTCACACCCGTCTCCGACAAGGAAATCCCCGCCACCTCGCTGCTCCGCGCCTTCATCGGCGGCGGCAGCATGTAGGGAGCGGCTAGATCACGCCGAGAATCAGGTTCCAGAAGAAGAAACGGAGCGTTTTGCCGACCAGCATCAGCAGGGCGGTGAGCCAGGGGTTTGTCTTGTAGAAGCCGAGGGCGATGGAGAAGAGGTCGCCGACGAAGGGAAGCCAGCTGACCAAGGCGAGCCAGACGCCGTAGCGGTCAACGTAGACCTTCTGTTTCTCCAGTTTGGTGCGGTTGACCTTGAACCATTTTTCGATCCATTCCCATTTGCCGAGCCAGCCCAGGCCGAAGGAGGTGAGGGAACCCAGCCAGTTGCCGGCCGAGGCAACGGCCAGGCAGGCCCACGGGTTGGACGTCATGTTGAGCATCGCGACATAGAGGATGTCGGAGCTGAAAGGAACGACCGTGGCCGCCAGGAATGTGCCGACGAAGAGGCCCCAAAGGCCCCACGCGCCAAGGTCGGGGAGGGTGAAAAGGCTAAGCATTCCTATGAGATTCCCGGTCAAGCAGGGAATGACGTTTCCCCGAGAACATCCGGTTGGGGAGTTCGCTGATCAGGATGATGCCCAGGACGATGGCGATGGTGACCTTGACGGCCATGAATCCGCTGCCAAGGGCGAGGCGGAGCTGGTCGGAGACGACGTAGTAGGAGGTCCAGAAGACGCCGGCGCCGGGGACCAGCGGGAAAATGCCGCAAAGCAGGAACACGATGGCGGGGCAGCGGTCGAGGACCGAGAAGTAACGGGCCGAGAGGACAACGAGCATCGTGGCGAAGACAGTGGCGGCCGGAGGTGTAAAGCCGGCATAACGCGCCAGGATCATATAGAGGATCCAACCCAGGACGCCGCAGACACCGCACAGGAAATAATACTTGCGCGGTACACCGAAGAGCACCGCGAAGGCGGCCGTACCGATGAACGAGGCGATGATCTGGATGGTCATGGCGTAGGTGACAGGGTCGACCGTCATGCCCTTGAGCTTGATCATTTCGCCGAAGATGAGCCCGTCGCAGACGAAGGCCAGGGCGACGCCGGCTGCGATGCAGAAAAAGACCAGCATGGCGTCGAGCAGGCGCGTGGCACCGGCGATGTAGTCTTCATTGGCCACATCGCGGACGCCGTTGACGAACGGTACCCCGGGAATCAGCGGGATGATGGCGCCGATGATCATATTGGGGAGGCTGTGTCCGAAACCGATGCGATGGAAAAGGATGCAGAGGGCCGTGACGAAAAAGCCGCCTACGATGTTGCCTACAATCTTCGACATGTGGGGCGCCGTGACGAAGAGCACGAAGAGCCAGAGCAGGATGCCGCAGATGAACGAAGCGGCGCAGTCGAGCAACCCGCCGCCGAAGACGATGCAGAATCCCGCACTGCCCAGGGCGGAGGCAAGCACCTGTTCCCAGACGGGGTGGGGACGCATCGTACGAATTTCTTTCAGTCGGACACGCGCTTCAGCGAGGGAATGCTTCCCGGCAACGATATCACGCGATAATTGATTGACCGCCACCACCTTGTCGAGCTGCGTTCCCTTAAAGGGGATGAACTCCACGTTCGCGTATTTGTTGAAGCTGCTGGTGGTGAAGATGCCGTTGCTCAGCACGAAGAAACTTTTCGAATCCACGCCGTAGTGGGAGGCGATGCGCTCCATCGTCTCCTCGACACGCGAGATCTCGGCGCCGTTCTCGAGGAGGATGTGACCCGCCTCGGAGGCAACTGCAAGCGCCTCAGCGTGCTGCTCTTCCAAGTTTTCTTCCGGATGCTGTAGTTTTTCGGCCATGGCTGCGTCCAATGATAAAATCAAGCTTCGTGCTGCAAAGATAATGTTTATAATGTTTATTTATTAATTTTGCAAGTTAGAATAACGCTGAAGCCTGACTATAATTGTAATATCATAATCACTATTCATTCGCATGAAAAGAATCGTAATCGCAATCGTCGCCTTGACCCTCGGTCTGGGCGCCGTGGCGTCCGCCCAGCAGATGCCGCCGATCCCTGTGGATCCCAACGTGAAGATTGGCAAACTCGACAACGGCCTGACCTATTACATCCGGCACAACGAAGAGCCGAAGGGCCAGGCAAATTTCTATATCGCCCAGAAAGTCGGCTCCATCCTCGAAGATGAGTCGCAGCGCGGCCTCGCGCACTTCCTCGAGCACATGTGCTTCAACGGCACGCAGCATTTCCCGGGCAACGGCGTGGTGAAATACTGCGAGAGCATCGGCGTGAAGTTCGGTGCCGACCTGAATGCTTATACCAGCATCGACGAGACGGTTTACAACATCGACAATGTACCGGTGGCCAAGGTCCCGAGCGCCATCGACTCCTGCCTCTGGATCCTGCACGACTGGGCCGACGGCCTGCTGCTGACCGACGAGGATATCGACGGTGAGCGTGGTGTGATCCACGAGGAATGGCGCAGCCGCCAGAACGCGCAGATGCGCCTTTACGAGAAGATACTTCCCGAGATCTATCCGAACAACAACAAGTACGGTGAGCGCCTGCCAATCGGTCTGATGGAGGTCGTGGACAACTTCCCGTACAAGGTGCTGCGCGACTATTACGAGAAATGGTACCGTCCGGACAACCAGGGTATCGTGGTCGTCGGTGACATCGACGTGGACGAAGTGGAAGCCAAGATCAAGGACATTTTCGGCACCATCGCCACGCCCGTCAACCCGGCAGAACGCTACTATGTGCAGATCGAGGACAATGACGAGACCATTGTCAGTATGGCCGCTGACAAGGAGTTCCCGTATGCCCAGACCTTTCTCTTCTGGAAACACGACGCGTATCCGGTCGAGATGAAGGGCGACATGAACTACCTTGTGTACAAGTATGCGATGGGGATGGCTTCGATGATGCTCAACGAGCGTCTGAGGGAGTTCACCCAGTTGCCTGAACCTCCGTTCATGATGGCCCAGTTCGGCTCGGACGAGGATTATTTCATCGCCAAGACGAAGAAGTCCTATATGGGCATCATCGTATGCGATGAGAACAAACTGGAAAACGCGGTGGCCACTGTCTGGCGCGAGATCCTGCGTGCCAAACGCAACGGATTCACCGCCAGTGAATACGAGCGTGCCCGCTCTGAATACATGAGCCAGATCGAATCGGATTACAATGCCCGCGAGAAAAAGAACAGCGCATCGTATTGCTCCGAGTACGTACGCCATTTCATTGACAACGAACCGATCATGGGTCTTGAGAACCAGTACGCCATCAGCCAGCAGCTTTGCCCGAACATCCCGGTCGAGGTGGTCAACCAGCTCTTCGCCCAAATGGTGGAAGAAGGCAAGAACATCGTAGTGGCCTCGATGCTCCCCGAGAAAGAAGGTGTCGTTTACCCTTCCGTCGACCAGATGAAACAAATGCTCGCCAATGTGGCTGCCGAAACGATCGAACCTTTCCAGGACGAAGTCTCCAATGAACCGCTGATGACCACGCTCCCGAAGGGCGGCAAGGTCAAGAAGACGCAGAAGGCTCCGTTCGGTTATACGAAGTATGTCCTTTCGAACGGCGCGACGGTCTATGTCAAGTCCACCGACTTCAATAAGGACCAGATCCTGCTGCGTGCCTTCAGCGAGGGCGGTATCTCCCTCTACGGCAAGGAAGATGCGCTCACGCTCAAGAATATCGACCTCTTCAAGGAAGGCGGTGTAGGAAACTTCAGCGCGACTGCCCTGACCAAGGCGATGGCCGGCAAACAGGTTTCCGTCCGTCCATATATCGGCAACTATGACGAAGGCGTTTCCGGCAACACGACGCCGAAAGACTTCGAGACGATGATGCAGTTGACTTACCTGTACTTCACGGCCCAGCGTACCGACTATGACGCTTTCAAGTCGTGGCAGAACAAGACCCGCGCCCAGTTGATCAATGCGGAGGCACAGCCCATGACGGCCCTCCAGGATACCTTGAGCAGTACCCTCTACAACGGCAATCCGCTGGCCGTGCGCATGAAGTCGGACGATGTGGACAAGGTGAACTACGACCGCATCATGCAGCTTGCCAAGGAGCGTTTCGCGAACGCTGCCGACTTTACCTTCGTCATCACCGGTGCGTTCGATGAAGCTACGATGCTGCCGCTGGTGGCACAGTATATCGGCGGCCTGCCGGGCAAGGGCAAGGCTGAGAAAGCCCAGTCGCTCGGCATGCGCTTCGCCGAAGGACAGCTCGACAAGGTCTTCGGCAAGAAGATGGAGATTCCGATGGCCGTGGTAGTCTATATGGAAACGGCTGATGGCAAGTACAATCTGAAGAATGACCTGGCCCTCGACATTGCCAACCAGGTACTTGATATCATCTTCACCGAGGAAATCCGTGAAAAAGAAGGCGGCACGTATGGCGTGAGCACGGCCGGCGGATTCAACAACGCCTACCCGAAGGAGACCCAGTCGTATCTGCAGATCGTCTATCAGACGAGTCCCCAGGACTACGAGCGCCTGAACAAGCGCATCGAGGAACTGCTCGTCGAATTCGCCCAGAACGGCCCGTCCGAGGCCAATCTGGCGAAAGTCAAGGATTACATGCACAAGAAGTATCAGGAAAGCCTCCGCGAAAACACCTACTACAGCGGTGCCCTCCGGGTCTTCCTGAAATATGGCGTCGATGAGATCACCGACTACGAGCAGGTGCTGGATTCCATCACGGCCGCAGATGTGGCCGCTGCTGTTCGCGATATCCTCGCGCAGGGCAACCAGGCCAAGGTGATCATGTACGGAACAGAAGAATAGATTTCATTTGTACCCAACCTTATAAACCTTACTGAACTATGAGCCGTTTGCATATCATTGACCATCCGATGGTGCAGCACAAGCTGAGCATCATGCGTGACATCCGTACCGGTTCCAAGGATTTCCGGGAACTGCTGAAGGAGATATCCCTCCTGATGGGCTACGAGGTGACCCGCGACCTTCCGCTGGAAAACGTCGAGATCGAGACCCCGATGAAGCGGATGACCGCCAGGGTCATCTCGGGTAAGAAACTGGCCATCGTGCCGATCCTCCGTGCCGGTCTTGGCATGGTGGACGGCCTGCTGACCCTGCTGCCTGTCGCCAAGGTAGGACATATCGGTCTGTACCGCGACGAAACCACGCACCAGCCGGTGGCTTACTACTGCAAGATGCCTTTCGACATCGACCAGCGCCTTGTCATCGTCACCGACCCGATGCTGGCCACTGGCGGCAGTGCCTCCGATGCCATCCAGATGCTCAAGAATCTGGGCTGCAACAACATCCGCCTGATGTGCCTTGTGGCTGCCCCGGAAGGTGTCAAGAAACTGCAGCAGGAGCATCCGGACGTGGATATCTACGTGGCTGCCCTGGATGAAGAACTCAACAGCGACGCCTACATCCTCCCGGGCCTGGGTGATGCCGGCGACCGTATTTTCGGAACGAAATAACAAACACCTTTCCCAGTCAAGCCGGGAATGAAGTACCCATGATTGGTCTATACATCCTGACAGCAGTCCCGCTCGCCCTGTTCATCGTCTACCTGCTGGTGATGGACTCTTTCAAACTGACGAAATGGTCCACCTTGGTTTCCAGCATCATAGGTGGGATGCTGATGTACCTGCTTTCCTGGCTGATCTGCCGGATCCCGGCCATCGGGGAGAGCACGCTGCTCGTATCGATCGTGGAGGAATTGAGCAAAGGCGCCATCCTCTATCTGCTGATCATACGGCACAAGGTGGGACTGCTGGGGGATGCGACCATCTACGGGTCCGCCATCGGTGCAGGATTCGGCCTGCTGTCGAACATTTTCCATCTGACGGCCCACGGCGGCGCGGATTTCTGGCACACCCTCTTCCTGGGCTGCGAGGCGGCCGTGATGCATATCGGCTGTACCTCGCTGCTGGCCATGACGCTGATGATGGTGCATCAGGGCAAGTTCGGTGAGAACAGACTTGCCAAGGTCCTGGGATCCGTTGTCAGTTTTCTGGCAGCTATCGTGGTACATTACATCCACGCGCTGGAACCCATCAATCCCATCCTCATGACGGCGCTGCTGGTGATCTACTATTTCGTCAGCAAGCGTTCGCTCTTCCAGAAGAATTTCAAGTACGTACACGAATGGCTCGACGCGAGCATCAACAACGAGATCACGCTGCTGGGCGCATTCAAACGCGGGGAATTCTCCTCTACCGAGGCCGGGCAGTACATGCTTACGCTCAAGGAACGTTTCGACCCTGAAACCTTCTTCGACATGTACTGCTATGTGCAGAACTATCTGGAGCTGTCCATCTCGGCCCAGAGCAACCTGATCCTGAAGGAAGCCGGCATGCCGGTCGTGCATGATCCCGCCAGCAAGTCGATGCTGGTGGAAATGGCCGAGCTCAAAGACAGGATAGGCCCGACTGCGGAATACGCACTCAGGCCTATCGTCAAGCGGAACCAGGTCAACCGGTGGGCGATGGAAAATCTGGTTTAGTCAGCCAGTTCTTCTTCCAGCTTCGCACGCAGATCTGAAACGTGGAAGCAGACGGCGGCGAGATTGCCGTCAGGTCTGACCAGAAACATCGAGGGAATCCAATGGAGGTCGTAAGCGACTGAAATTGGATTCTCTTTCCATTTGATCTTGTTGCAGACATTGAGCCAGGCGATTTCGTTCTCCACGCCGTAGTCGATCAGCGACTGGATATCCGTATCGAACGATACGCCGAGGAACTGGACACCCTTGGGACCGTAGTCATTGTAGAGCTGCTTCATGGCCGGCATTTCGGCACGACAGTCCTTACACCAGGTGGCCCAGAAGTCAAGTACGACGTACTGGCCGCGGAAATCACTCAGTTTTACAGGATTACCCGCAATGTCGGGCGCTTCGAAATCGGGAGCGGGCGTACCCATCTCCAGATTCGGCAGATACTGGCTCATGTCTTGCTGGACTTCTTCGGCCGGGGCATCAGGGGCCGGGGAGGTGGTCTTTTTGCGGCCGCATCCAGCGGCAACGAAGAGGACTGCCAGGAGAAGGGCTGTGGAGAGGAAGGTTATTCTTTTCATGACTCGATGGAATTGATGTCGATCAGGTTGTTCAGGATGGCATAGGCCGTCAGGCCGGCGACGGTCTTGATGCCGGTCTTGCGGGTGATGTTCTTGCGGTGGGTAATGACCGTATTGATGGAGATGTTGTGGCGGTCGGCGATTTCCTTGTTGAGCAGTCCCTGTGCCACGCTTTTGAGGATTTCTTTTTCGCGTTGGGAAAGCTCTTCCCGCCCTTCGTCCGGACGGCTCTGCTGCGTGGCGGAAGGATAGCTGCCGGGCGATTCGAGCATGCGCACCATCGGGACAAGCACGTCATCCTCGATGCAGGTATGGTGGTCGAGATCCTGTTCCAGGTGGTAGATCGACAGCAGCACGGCGATGCGCTGGCGGTTGTCACACACATCGGGCAGCGACTTCATGATCAGGTTCTTCAGGTCGGAGAGCGTTTCGTGGATCTGCGCGTGGTTCTCCTCGAAACGGTCGATGGTGTAACTGGTGTTGCGGAAGCCCAGGAGCAGGTCTTTCACGTAGGGGATGACCGTTTTCTCCTCCATTTCAAAATGCCACTCGAGCTCCCGGCGGTAGTCCGAGAAGAAGCGCTGGATGACTTGTTTCTGCGTGGGTGTGCAAGGCGCCGTAAGCTCCTGGAGAGCAGCGGAAAGCTCGACCAGGGATCGGTTTACGTAATAATCGTGCGACTGCTGGAGATAGCGCAGGATATCAGGGACGCGGCAGGCCAGCAGCATTTCCGCAGTCGGCCGGAAAGAGGGAGCGGAATAAACCTCGCACAGCAGCAGGAAGGTGTCGGCGTCGACATGGGCCTTCTCGCAGATCTGTTCCACGCTGTCTTCACCGAAACGTTGCTCGATCCCGAAACGGGAAAGCAGGCCCAACAGGTGGAAGTCTTTTTCCACCAGGTCGGACATCTTCATTTTCCGGCTGAATTTCATAGCGTTTTCACATAGCTGCGGCGCCGCTGGAATTCGTGGGTCTCCATCAGGTCGTCGAAGATGGACTGGACTTTATGGTTGGTCTCCAGCTGCGGGTTTGCGTACATCCGGGTAATGCCGTATTTGTGGCAACTGTCGAGCAGGTATTTGAAGATCAGGAGACTCGCACCTTTACCCTGATACTGGGGAAGGACGCCGATCATCAGTGCGTCGATGGAATCGTTGCTGCGAAGGGCCCGGAGGATATGGATGAAGCCCAGCGGGAAAAGATTCCCCTTCGCTTTGCGGAAGGCCTGGGAAAGCGAAGGGACGCAGAAGGCGAAGCCTGCGACCTGGTCGTCCGCATCGACGATGACCGAGACGAAATCCTTGTTCAGGATCGGGATATAGACTTTCAGGTACGATTCAATCTGCTTGTCGGACAACGGCGAATACTCGTAGAGTTCGGCAAAGGAAGTATTGATCAGGTGGAACAGGTCGACGCCGTATTTGCGGTTCATCTCCTTCATCGACATGCCGGTCACGGGGTGAAGCCCAAAACGCTCTTCCACCAGCGGGGCGAACTGAAGCTGCGGTACTTCGCCGACGGGGATATCCACGATTTTCTGGGTCCAGTCGGCATCCTTGACGAAACCGAGTTGTTCAAGCCGGTCGGGGTAGTAGGGATAATTGTAGATGACCGTGAAAGGGGAGAGGTGGTCGAAACCTTCCACCAGGAGTCCTTCCTTGTCCATATCGGAAAAGCCCAGCGGGCCCTTGATCTTCTTGCAGCCCCGTGCCTTGCCCCAGTCGGCAACGGCATCGATCAGGAGACGGGCCACCTCGAGGTCGTCGATAAAGTCAATCCAGCCGAAACGGACGACTTCCTCTTTCCAACGGTTGTTGGCGTTGCGATTGATGATGCCGGCTACGCGGCCGACGATCTCCTGGTCGCGGTAGACCAGATAGAGCACCTTTTCACAGAATTCCAGGGCGGGATTCTTGTCGCCGAGCGTGTCGCGCTCATCGGAATGAAGGGACGGAACCCAATAAGGACTATACTGATATAATCTTTCAGGAAAAGTGATGAACCGGTCCAGGTCGCGACGGGTTTTCACTTCTTGGATTGAAAGGGTCATTTTGGTTTAGGTAAATTTTCACAAAATTAACGTATTTTTTGCTATTTTTGGCGGATTTTTTAGCGTAAAATTCAGAATACGATATGAACAACTACTTCGATCACATGCTTCCCGCCGACGAAATGGCACGGTTGCATTACCTTCCCACCGTCTCGGAATTTGTCAATTGGATCGAGCGCGAATACGCTGACATGCCCGCGCTTTCAGATCAAGTCAATACTTATACCTACAAGCAACTCTGTGAAAGAGTGGCACATCGCCGCGCCTTCATCGAGGGCCTCGGGCTGGAGAAAGGCGCCAATATCGGCGTTTTCGACCGCAACAGCGCCGATGCCATCGAACTGTTCCTGGCCATTACCTCGGCTGGTTATACGGCTCTGATGCTGCCTTCCAGCCTTCCTGCCCCCGCCGTAGCCGGCTGCTGTGTCCGCTTCGATCTGCAGGCCCTTTTCGTCCGCGACGAATTCAAGGCTCTTGCTGAAGGAGCACCGGCCCGCGTCTTCCCGTGCAGTTCCACGTCTGACGCTGCGGCTCCCGCCGCTGAAGTGGATCCGGATTCCCCGGCTGCCATCTTCTTTACCGGCGGCACCACGGGTGCCCCTAAGGGCGCAGTGCTCAGCCATCGTGCGCTGATGCGCGGCTGCTACAACGCCATCTTCAAACCCGGCAAGGTAATCGGCGTCCACCGCTACATCGCCCTGCTGCCGCTCAGCCACGTGTTCGGCCTGATCGCCGGCACGATGGGTTGCTTCTATACCGGCAACCTGATCTTTACCTGCGAAGACATGAAAGCGACGATCGGCAAGCTGCCCGTCATCAAACCGACCATCCTGATCATCGTTCCGGGCATCTGCGACATTCTGGCCGGCCTTTGCAAGATGTACGGCCCGCAGTTCCTGGGCGGTCAGCTGCGCATGATCATCTCCGGCGCTGCGAACGTTCCGCCTCGTCTTGTGGACATTTTCACCAAGTGGGGTGTGGAGTTCTGCTTCGGCTACGGCCTGACCGAGACCGCGAACCTGACCTCGGCCAATGCCGACGCACTGACCCATCCGACCTCCATCGGCAAGATCTATCCCGGTCAGGAAGCCAAGGTGGTGGACGGCGAGCTCTGGCTCAAGGGCGACAACATCTTCTCGGGTTACTACAAAGATCCCGTCAAGACGGCAGAAGCCTTCTCGGAAGACGGCTGGTTCAAGACAGGCGACCTGGTGCGTTTCGACGAAGAGGGTTTCCTCTACATTACCGGCCGCATCAAGAACCTGATCATCCTGGCCAACGGCGAAAACGTAAGCCCCGAGAGTCTTGAAGAACCGTTCTATGCCGACCCTTGCGTCCGCGACGCCATGGTCAAGGAAGACGACCTGAACGGCACACGGGTCATCGCCGTGGAAATCCTGCCCCAGATGCCCGCTTTCGACGGCAAGAGCTGGGAAGAGGTGGAGCGCTATATGGACGCCCTTGTGAAAAAGATCAACGAAAGCCTGCCCACTACGCACCGCATCATGAAAGTAACGGTCCGCAAAGAGGATTTCAAGCGTACCGGCAGCATGAAAGTCGCACGTAACCAGTAAGATGCCATGACCAGAGAAGAAGTTTTCGAAGGACTGAAAGAGATTTTCGCGGGCGTAAAGCCCCGTCTCGACCTGAGCACCGTCTCCTTTGACAGCCGGCTCGTCAACGACCTGGGCATCGATTCCCTGTCGATGCTGCTCCTTTCACTGGCTTCCGAGCACAAGTTCGGCATGCAGTTCGGGAACACCGAAAAACCGTTCGAAACGGTCGGAGAAGTCTGCGACTACATCGTGGCCGCCGTCAACACGAAATAATTACTGCAACAGATAGCCTGCCGCCTGCAGGATCTTGGTTTTGAGAAGTGGATGCATTGACTCGTGGGATGCGAGGAATGCTTCCACTTCTTTTTGTGCTTTCAGGGAGGTCTGCGGACCCAGGATGCGCTTGCACCAGGAAGCCGGGAAGAAGATGTCCCCGGTGCGCTGGATCTCAGGCAGTATCTCAAGGGCCGGCGCGATGTAAGAGGCCGCTTCATCTCCCCTGAGCGGATGGCACAGCAGGTCAAGCGCTGAAAGGACGCGGGATTCGGGCCTTCGGTTCTCCGCCTGGAGAAGACTGTTGAAAAAGGCTTCCCGCTGCTCCCGGGCAGGCGCTGCCGCACGGCACACAAAGTCGAAGGTGGCGATGCGGTCGGGATGCGTTATGCGACTGCGCTGGATGCGGCAGAGCTCCTCGTATCGATCCGGGAAGCGCAGCATCAACTGATAGGCCAGGGAAGTGTAGTCGTTTTCAGAAAGCGTGAGGCCGGGATAGGGCTTCTGCTGTTCCCAGATTCCGTAGAGCCGGTTGCAATCTTCGGGACTGTCGGCGATGTTCATCATCGACCGGAATGCCTGCAAGCGGATTTCGTGGGAACGTGAGCGGTCGGAAACCAAAGCGCCGAGCGTCCGTACCAGGATCGGCTGTTTTGAGCCGGAGAAACGGACGGCATCGCTTGCATATCCCAGGAGAGAGTTGAAAATCAATGGATTGTTTTCACTGTAGAGCGCTTCTGCCGACCATTTGATGAAGCGGGCGGCATCGATGCGCTTGCGCCATACGTTTTCGTACAGATTCATCAGGACGCCCATCCGGGCCGTTTCACCGAGCTGGTTCCACATCGAATAGCAGAACTCCGCCTCGTCTTCATCCATCAGGAAGCATCCATACGTAGCACCGTTTACGTTGGGCAGCCAGTGACCGCCATGACACTCCTCGAAGCTCACTTCCTGCTGCCAGACATTGCCGTTTCCGAAGGGATCGATCTGTCGGAAGGATACCACATCGGTCTCTACGACTGGCTCATAGAGCGGCATTCCGGGTTCCTTGATCCAGACCCGGCTCCACTCGGCCACGTCGAAGCCGGCCTCCTGTTCGAATTCGGCGATCAGGCCATCCCACGTCGCGTTGCCGTAACCATAGTCCTGCAGGTAACGCCGCAAGCCTTTCCGGAAGGCTTCGGGCCCCATTTTCCGGGCCAGAAAGTCCATTGCCACAGGCGCTTTGTCGTAGATGATATTGCAGTAGATCAGCCCGGCGTTGCTGAGGTTGTCGAGCGGACGCTGGATGGCGTTGGAGCCGACGGTACGGTCTTCCGCATAGGCAGGCGCATAGTACGATTTGAGGTCACCCAGCCGATGATTGATACCGGGAAATGCCGGCCGCACGATCTGTGCGGCAAACCAGTTCGCAAAGACCTCTTTGGTCCAGACGTCGTTGAACCATTCCATCGTGACGTAGTCGCCGAACCACATGTGCGCCGTTTCGTGGGCGATCAGCTGAGCCCGGTCGAGCAATTCGGCCGTCGTGGGCTCCGGTCCGAGAAAGATACGCCGGTCGTTGTAGAGCGTGGCCCCGGTATGCTCCATGCCGCCATACTGGAAATCGGGCAGCACGATGAAATCGTATTTGGCGAAGGGATAGGGGATTCCGGTATAGTCCTCCATATAATCGAGCGCATCGAAGACGAGGCTGAAGACGGCGGGCTTCTGGGCCAGTTTCGCAGGATCCGTCTCGCGGTAGTACATCGATATAGTTCGGCCGTCGCGCGAGGCTGCGTCTCGTTCGAAACGGCCGGCGACAAAGGAGAAGAGGTAGGTGCTCAGCGGCTCGGTCTCCGCAAAGGCGATGCGTCGCCGGCCCGCCTCTGCCGGGCTATCTTCCGAAACGGGCGCGTTGGAGACGGCTACCCAGTTCTCCGGTACCGAAAGGGAGAGCGTGTACCGGGCTTTCAGGTTGGGCTGGTCGAAGCACGGAAAGAGCGTACGCGCCCGGTCGGGAACGAGCAGTGTATAGAGGAATTCTTCCCGCTGATTGAGCGACTGCTTACCGGCGAGAAACGCGATTTCGATGCGGTTTTCGCCCGAAACCGTGTATTTCTTTGGAATTACAATATGCTCGTTTACAACACTTGTCGATAGGTTATTTCCATTAACACTTAAGGATACAAGATGATCGGGGTCCTCGCGAAAATCGAGAACCAGTCCGCCTTTGCGCTCAAGCGTGCAGGTGATTAGTTCCGTGGCGTTCACAGGAGCTTCGCGATCGGCCGTCAGGTCGAAATGCAGGCGGTAGCGAAGGTCGTGGATCTGCTCGCCGCGCTGGCGGGCGAGTTCATAGGATACGCCCGTTTCGGGCAACGTCTGGCAGCCTGTCACAAGGGCCAGCAGGGCCAGGATCAGGCCCAGATAAGCAAACCTGTGCATATGATGACACCGGAAACTACGAGGTCGATCAAGCAGAAGCCCATGATATCCTTGGCGTTGAGCTTGGCAATGGCCAGGGCGGGGATGGCCCAGAAGGGCTGGATGAGGTTGGTCCAGGCGTCGCCCCAGGCGATGGCCATACCGGTCAGGCCCGGATCCACGCCCAGGTCGGCGCCGGCGGTGAACATGATGGGTGCCTGGATAGCCCAGTGACCGCCGCCCGAAGGAACGAACATATTGAGGACAGCCGCGCAAAGGAAAGTGAACAGGGGATAGGAGACCGGTGTGGAGATGTTGATGAATCCGTCGCTAATGACGGTACCCAGGCAGATGCCCGACTTGCCGACGCCCATCAGGATGCCCATGATGCCCGCATAGAAGGGGAACTGGAGCAGGATACCGGCGGCTCCGGAAGCCGATTTCGTGAAAGCGTTCACGTAGGCGAGCGGCGTCTTGTGCAGGATGACCCCCAGGAACAGGAAGATCAGGATTACAGTATTCAGGTCGAGTGAACCGCCTCTGAAAAAGAGTTTGATGACGACGTAAGATAAGCCCAGCAGGGCGATGATCCAACTCAGGAGTCGGCTGCTTTCCATTTTCTCAGCCGGGGTATCGGGCTTTGAAACAGGCTTGGGCTCGTCTTCCGCCAGTAGGGCGGGATCGACCGTAATCACCTGTGTGCCTTTGGGATGCATCAGCGAATTGACCAGCACCAGCGCTGCGATGACCAACGCAACCATGATCAGGTTATGGGGATCGAGTACCGTTGCGGAAATAGGCACGGGATTGCTCAGCGCACCGCGCGTGATCTCTTTCAGCCCGTTTCCCGGTGTTGCCATGGTCAGGGGGATGGATCCGGAGATACCGGCGTGCCACACGACGAAGCCGCTATAGGCAGAGGCAATCAGCAAGCGGTAGTCCACGCCGCGCAATTTGCGGGCGATCTCTTTGGCGAAGATCACCCCCACGATCAGGCCGAAACCCCAGTTGAGCCAGCAGGCCACGGCGGATATGGCCGTGACCAGAGCGATGGCGCCGGCGGGCGTCTTGGGAAGGGAGGCAAGGGCGCTGATCCCCTTTTTGATGGCAGGCGCAGCCGCGAGCGCGGAACCGCAGACCAGCACGAGCGCCATCTGCATGGCAAACGCCAGCAGCGACCAGACGCCGTTCCCCCAATGCTCCACGACTTCCAGGGGCGTCTGCCGGCAGACCGGCATGGCAACGAGGAAAGCGATGATTGTCAGAATGACAGCGAAGATAAAAGGCTCGGGAAGATAGCGCTGGACGAGCTTGACGCACCCGCGGATGATTTTCTGGAACATTGCAGCAAATTTGATAGACAAAGTTACATCTTTTTTCTATCTTTGCGCCAATATTCCGGACATGAAGAATTTCCTCTATTCTAACGGCTATGCAAGTGCCTTCGATCCGCTCGATTCCGTATCGGGGCGCGGTCTCGTGCCGTTGGGAGTCCGCTAACCCTACAAATAATTCAAATACTCGAAATGAAAAGATTGTTTGTCTTGTTTGCCTTCCTCCTGCTTTCATGTGCATTCCATGCACAAGATGTAAAAGCACAGACGGAGGGCACGTTGCTTATTGCACCCCGTATCGATGTCGAACCCTACTATTCCTTCGATGACCATAGTTGGTCGGCGAGTCTCGGATCGACTTCCTTTTATACGTTCTTTGACGGCAGCCTCGGCGAACATCTATCTTTTTCTTTCGGCAACCACTGGCTTGCTTTCAGCGACTTTTCCTTCGACGACACCCGCGCCCTGTACCAGAATACCTGGCGCACCGAATTCACCAACTGGGTCGATTGGGCGAACGTGACCGTCAACTTCAGCGGTTTCTTCCTGACCCTCGGCAAGGACTATATGCGCATCGGTACCCACGAGATCGAAGAATACGACTATCTGTCCCACTGGCAGATCAATTCCGCTTTCTGGAACAACTACCAGGTGTATCAGTGGGGCGGCCGCCTCGGCTGGATGAGCGAGGAAGAAGACACGATGGTCTCGCTGTCCGTGACCACCGACATGATGATGGGCAAGCCCTTCCATAGCCGTAGCATTGATGACTACGCCTTCACCCTGAGCGGTATGCACGATTTCGAGAATGTCGTGCTGCTGGCTTCGGTCTCGCACTGCAACATCGGCTGGCTGGGTGCTGCCGGTCTGAAGATCAACCTCAACGACGCTCTTTCCATGACGCTCGACGGATACGGTTCGGGCGAATATGCCGGAGGTGCCCTTCAAATGACGGCAGGCCTCGGTGAAAAATTCGACCTCCTGGCCAAGGTGGGTTACGACCACGGCAACTCCCATGTCATGGATTTCTGGGGCTCCCGCTTCTATTCCGGCGCAGGCTGCTACTGGTATCCGCTCCGCGAGAACCGCGACCTTCGCGTCCACGGCCTGGCATCCTACGACAGCTACGACCATACGTTCGGTATGTCTTTCGGCCTGACGTATTCCCTGAACCTGAACCTCTTCTAGGAAATGAGCGAAAAAGATATCATCATCCGCCTGGACCACATCTCCAAGTCTTTCGGCGACAAGAAAGTGCTGGATGACATTTCCTTGTACATCAAGCGCGGCGAGTTCGTGACGCTGCTCGGCCCTTCGGGCTGCGGCAAGACCACGACGCTCCGCCTGATCGCCGGATTCGGCAAGCCCGACGAGGGAACTGTCACGATGGAGGGGAAGGTCATCAACGACGTTCCGCCGTACCAGCGCAAGCTCAATACCGTGTTCCAGCGCTATGCCCTCTTCCCGCATCTGGACGTGTACGACAACGTGGCCTTCGGCCTGAAACTGCAGAAAGTGCCGGAAGACGAGATCGAGAAGCGCGTGAAGAAAGTGCTCAAGCTCGTGAGCATGTCGGACTATGAGGACCGCGACGTGGAGAGCCTCTCCGGCGGACAGCAGCAGCGTGTGGCCATCGCCCGCGCACTGATCAACAAGCCGCAGGTCCTGCTGCTCGACGAGCCGCTCGCCGCTCTCGACCTGAAGATGCGCAAGGATATGCAGATCGAGCTCAAGGAGATGCACAAGAAACTCGGCATCACCTTTATCTACGTGACCCACGACCAGGAGGAAGCCTTGACGCTCTCCGACACCATCGTGGTGATGAACGAAGGCAAGATCCAGCAGATCGGAACCCCGATCGACATCTACAACGAACCGGTCAATGCATTCGTGGCTGACTTTATCGGCGAAAGCAACATCCTCAAGGGCAGAATGCTGCGCGACCGTCGTGTCGCCTTCATCAAACACGAATTCGACTGCGTGGACGAAGGCTTCGGCGAAGATGTGAAAGTCGATGTGGTGGTCCGCCCCGAAGATATCTATTTCACGACCGATCCTGCCAAGTGCCAGTTCAAGGCCAAAGTCAACTCCTGCATTTTCAAAGGTGTCCACTACGAAATGTGGGTGGATACCGACACGGGCTACGAACTGATGATCCAGGACTACGACCCGTACGAAGTGGGCAGTGAGGTCATGCTTTATATCGACCCCGATGACATCCAGGTGATGAAGAAGGAACGCGAGGCCAATACCTATCCCGGCAAAGTGGTCGGGGAGGGGAAGGTCCGTTTCCTTGACACGGATTTTGCCTGCGACACCACCGGCTTCGCCGAAGGCGACGAGGTGACGGTGACCATCCGCTTCGAGAAGGTGGACCTGCTCGATCACGAAGAGGATGCCGACCTGACCGGCAACGTGGTTTTCATCCTCTATATGGGCAACCACTACCACCTGACCATCAAGACCGAAGTGGGCGAGAACATCTGGGTCGACACCAACGACATCTGGGACAAGGGCGACTTTGTCGGCATCAAGATCCTTCCTGAAGACATCCATCTTTCCAAACCTGCTGCTGGCAATGAATAAACGGTCGAGCTGGGCGCTGCCTTATTTCATCTTCCTGGTGCTCTTCGTCGTGCTGCCGCTGGTGATGATCGTCATCTATTCGCTGCAGGACGGATCCGGGCATTTTACGCTAAGCAATATCACCAAGTTCTTCACGGATAAGGATGCCCTGAGCACGTTTGCCCTTTCCATCGAAGTGGCCATCGAGAACACGTTGCTCTGCATCCTGATCGGCTACCCGGCCGCCTACATCCTGGCCGACAACAAACTCAACCGGAGTGCAGTGACCGTGGTGCTTTTCATCCTGCCCATGTGGATCAATGCCCTGATGCGGACGCTGGCCACGGCGGAGCTCTTCAACATGGCGGGCATTCCGCTCGGGAAGGGGACCCTGCTCTTCGGTATGTGCTATGACTATCTGCCTTTCATGATCTACCCGATCTACAACCAGCTCAAGAAGATGGACAAGTCCTATTCGGAAGCGGCGCAGGACCTGGGCGCGACGCCCGGCCAGGTGTTCCGTAAGGTCACCCTGCCGCTGTCGATGCCGGGCGTATGGAGCGGCGTGATGATGGTCTTCATGCCGACGGTCTCCACCTTTGCCATTTCGGAGTTCCTGACCAACAACAAGATCAAACTCTTCGGTACGATCATCCAGGAGAATATCAACAACTCGATGTGGAACTACGGTGCCGCACTCTCGCTCATCATGCTGCTGATCATCGGCTTGACGACTGTGCTGCAGGGTGGTGAACAGGCGGAAGAAACCAGTGGAGGGCTCATCTGATGAAAACGAAGAAAGTCCTGGCCAAAGTCTATATCTGGCTCCTGCTGGTCGTCCTCTATGCGCCGATCGTCTTCATCGTGGTTTTCTCGTTTACCGAGGCCAAGAGTCTGGGCAACTGGACGGGCTTCTCGACGCAGCTCTACCAGAATCTCTTCAACGGCAGCATGCAGAATTCCTCCGGACTTCTGGCGGCCGTCAAGAATACGCTTCTGATCGCCCTTGCCGCCTCGATCGTGGCTACGATCCTGGGAACGATCGCCGCCATCGGCATCTATCACCTGCACGGCCGCAAGCGGGGCGTGATGACCTTCCTGAACAACATCCCGATGATCAACCCCGACATCATCACCGGTGTATCGCTGTTCCTGCTGTTCGTGTTCCTGGGTATCTCGCAAGGCTATCTGACCGTCATCCTGGCCCATATCACTTTCTGCACGCCGTATGTCGTGCTCAACGTGATGCCGAAGCTACGGCAGATGAATCCCAATATCTATGAAGCCGCCCTCGACCTGGGTGCCACACCTGCACAGGCGCTGCGCAAGGTACTGGTCCCGGCCTTGCGTCCCGGTATGATCTCGGGCTTCATCCTTTCGTTCACGATGAGTCTCGACGACTTCGCCGTCACCTTCTTTACCCGCGGTACCATCGGCTTGGACACCTTGTCCACCTACATCTATGCCGACGCGCGTAAGGGCGGTCTGACGCCCGAACTCAAGCCGTTGATGAGCATCATTTTCCTGATCATCCTGATCGTCCTGCTGGTGATCAACATCCGTCAATCCAAACAACAAGCATTAATCGATAAGAAATGAAGAAATTCCTGATCCTGGCGGCGCTCTCTGCCGTCCTGCTGTCGTGCGGTGGCAACCGCGAGCAGATCCTCAAGGTCTACAACTGGTCGGACTACATCGACGAGTCTGTCCTTCCCGAATTCGAAGCCTGGTACAAGGCCCAGACCGGTGAGGACATCAAGGTGGTCTATCAGACGTTCGACGTGAACGAGACGATGCTCTCGAAGATCGAGAAGGGCCATGAAGACTACGACGTAGTCTGCCCGTCCGACTACATCATCGAGCGCATGCTCAACGAGGGGCTGCTCCTGCCGTTGGACTTCGCCTCGATTCCGGACGAAATCAACTATATCGACGCCAACACGGCGCCCTACATCCGTCAGGTCTTCCACGAGATCAACCCGAACATCGACGCCAACCTTTATTCGGTGGCATACATGTGGGGTACCTCCGGTATCATCTACAATACGGAGAAGGTAACGCCCGAAGAGGCAGGCACCTGGGACATCATCCGCAACCCGAAGTTCGCCGGCCAGATCCTGATCAAGGATGCACCGCGCGATGTGTACGGTCCGGTGCTGATCTATCTCAAGCAGGAAGAGCTGAAATCCGGTAAGGTCACGCTGCAGGAACTCATGAGCGACTCTTCCGATGCATCGCTCGCCGCAGTCGAAGCCTATCTGAAACAGGTCAAGGACGGCGTCCTGGGCTGGGAAGCGGATTTCGGCAAGGACCAGATGACCAAGGGCCGTGGTGTGGTTTCGCTCAACTGGAGCGGCGATGCGGTCTGGGCCATCGAAGAGGCTGCCGAAGTGGGCGTATCGCTCGATTATATCGTGCCGGAAGAAGGCAGCAACGTCTGGTTCGACGGTTGGGTGATCCCCAAATATGCGAAGAATATAAAGGCGGCCAGCTATTTCATCGACTTCATGTGCCGTCCCGACATCGCCATCCGCAATATGGACGAGACGGGTTACGTTTCCGCCAACGGTGCCATCGAAGTGCTGGAGTCGCAGATAGATGACGAATGCGATCCGATCGACCTGAGCTATTTCTTCGGTCCCGAGGCCAGTGCGGTTCGCGTGAATCCCGTGCTTTATCCCGACAAGAGCGTCATTGACCGCTGTGCGCTCGAGCACGACTGGGGCAAGGATACCGACAAACTGCTGGCCATGTGGTCGCGCGTCAAAGGTGACAACGCCAGCGGGATGACCTATGTCATCATCGGCCTGGCCGTGCTCGCCATCATCGCCGCCATCATCTTCGGCAGCAAGAGCAAGAAGCGTCGCCGCAAGAAGTCGCGGAGATAAGACAAGGACAGTATCCCCGGCTCGACCGGGGATCTTTTTTTGCACCGGAATGAAGATCGCACTCCACGGACACTACGGTTACAGGCGGCTTGTCCGCTCGTCGATTCCGAGCATTGTGATGATGCTCGTAGGCAGCATCTATAGTGTCGTGGACGGGCTCTTCGTTTCGAATTTCGTGGGGACCACGGCCTTTGCGGCGCTCAATGTCATCTGGCCTGCCGTCATGATCATCGGTGCGCTCGGTCTGATGGTCGGCACAGGCGGTACGGCACTTGTTTCGATGACCAAGGGAATGGGGGAGGCGGAGCGCGCCAATGTGCTGTTCAGCATGCTGATCCGCTTTACCATCCTGATTGCGGTCGTTTTCATGATTCCGCTGTATCTGCTGATGGAGCCGCTGGCGCGGGTGCTGGGTGCGGAAGGGGAGATGGTACACCAGTGCGTCATCTACGGCCGGATCTGCACGGTCGGCCTGCCGGGGTTCATGCTGCAGATGTGTTTCCAGTCTTTCTACATGACGGCCGAAAAACCGCAGTTGGGCACCCTCATGTCGATTGTCTGCGCCGTGACCAATATCGCGCTGGATGCCCTGTTCATCGTCGTATTCCACTGGGGTCTGGCCGGGGCGGCGGCAGCTTCGATGACTGCCTGCTTCGTGGGAGGTTTCTTCCCGCTATGGTATTTCCGGAGCCGTTTCAACAATAGTTCCCTGCGGCTGGTCCGGGCTCCCTTCGAGCGAAAACCCATCCTGAAGACCTGCAGCAACGGTCTTTCGGAATATGTCGGCAACATTTCCTGGAATGTCCTGGCCATCTGCTACAATCTCCAATTGCTCAAGATGATGGGGGAGAACGGCGTGGCGGCTTATTCGGTCCTGCTCTACTACGGTTACATCTTTGCCGCCGTGTTCTTCGGTTACAACCTCACTGTCACCCCGATTATCGGCTACAATTACGGCGCGGAAGACAAGGCGGAACTCCGCAGTCTGCTGCGTCACTCGATCTTCCTTCTCCTGGGACTGGGTTCCCTCATGACACTTGTCTCAGAACTCCTGGCCGAACCTGCGGCGCGCCTTTTCGTAGGCTATGATCCGGAGTTGTCGTCGCTGACCAAGCATGCCATCCGGCTCTATATGATCAGCTTCTTCATAGCTGGTGTCAACATCTTCACATCGTCCTGGTTCACCGGCCTGAACAACGGCAAAGTGTCAGCCGTCGTCTCATTCATCCGAAACCTCGTCTTTGAATTGGGCTTCGTTTTCCTGCTGCCCGTGCTCATCGGGCCCGACGGCATCTGGCTGGCCGTGGATGCGGCCGACTTCTGCTGCCTGATCCTTTCCGCCGCGCTGATCCTGGCATACCGCAAGCGCTACGGATATGGAAGATAATTGTTATATTTGTCTTATGGAAAACGCTGAAAATCAATATCGGGGCCGGGAAGTCCAATTGTGTACCGACGGCAAGTATCGCTGGGTCTATGAGATGAACATGCTCACCAACCCCGTCATCTTTCTGACCGTGTTCAAGATCTTTTTCTACATTGTCCTGGGCCTCTGGCTGGTAATCGGCCTTTTCGGTGATCTCATCCATGGCGATGTCCGGGGATTCCTTCAGTTCGGGAAGGTCATGCTGATCATGCTGGCCATTATGGCGGGGCTCACCATCCTGGGTATTCTGGTCCTTTCAGCCATCTATGGCGGAAAATACGTCGTCCTGTTTGAAATGGACGACAAGGAAATCAGTCACATCCAATTGCCCCGCCAGTTTACGAAAGCACAGGCGGTCGGCATGATCGCCGCGCTGGCCGGTTTCGTAACCAAGAGTCCGGCAACGGCCGGTGCGGGCCTTCTTGCTGCCAGCAAATCATCCAGTACATCGGTCTACAGGAACGTACGCCGCGTCGTTGCACGCAGATCATTCCACCTGATCAAAGTAAACCAGCTGTTCAATAAAAACCAGATCTACGTTCCGAAGGAAGACTTCGACTTCGTGTACGAATATATCAAATCCCGTTGCCCTCAGGCAAAGCACTGATTATCCGCTGGAATAGGATAGGGAATCAGTAGTTGTACTTCTTCCAGAGTGCCTGGAGCCGGCGGCGGATTTCGGCTTCACGGGCATTGTTGCCGGGCTCATAGAATTTGTGGCCCTGCAGGACGTCGGGCAGGAATTCCTGATCCACGAAGTTTCCCTCGAAATCGTGCGCGTACTTGTAGTTCTTGTGATAGCCCAGATCCTTCATCAGTTGGGTAGGGGCGTTGCGCAGATGCAGGGGGACGGGGGGCGCGTCGTTTGTACTATTAACAAGAGCAAGAGCTTCATCAATAGCGAGATACGAAGCATTGCTCTTGGGCGAGGTGGCCAGATAGATGCAAGTCTCAGCCAGGATAATACGGGCCTCGGGCATACCGATCTGGTGGACCGCATTGAAGCAGGCCTCCGCCAGCAGTGCCGCGTTGGGATTGGCCAGACCCACGTCTTCCGAAGCAAGGATGAGCATACGGCGGGCGATGAACAACGGATCCTCGCCGCCGGCCAGCATACGGGCCATCCAGTAGATGGCACCGTTGGGATCGCTGCCGCGCATACTCTTGATGAAGGCGGAAATGATATCGTAGTGCTGCTCACCGTTCTTGTCGTACAGCGCGATGTTTTCCTGAAGCCGGTCGGTAACGACTTGATTATCAATGCGTATGGCAGCTTCTTCGGGGAATGACTGGACGATTATCTCAATGATATTAAGCAACTTACGGCCGTCTCCGCCGCTGAAGCGAAATAGAGCTTCCTTCTCGAGGACTTCTATTTTCCGTTCCTTCAGGTAGGCATCTTCGGTCAACGCGCGGGTCAAGAGAGTATCCAAGTCTTTGATGTCCAGTGATTTAAGAACATAAACCTGGCAGCGGGAAAGCAGCGGGCTGATGACTTCGAAAGACGGATTCTCCGTCGTTGCGCCAATCAGGACAATCAAACCGCTTTCTACAGCGCCCAACAGCGCATCCTGCTGCGCCTTGTTGAATCGATGGATCTCGTCGATAAACAGGATCGGGGCGCCGGCCGTAGCGAACATCCGCCCGGACTTGGCTTTGTCGATGACTTCACGGACATCCTTGACACCGGAGCTGATGGCGCTCAGCGTGAAGAATTCCCGCTGCAACTGATTGGCAATGATCCTGGCAAGCGTCGTTTTACCGACGCCCGGAGGACCCCAGAGAATGAACGAAGAAACGTTGCCGGTTTCAATCATTTTCCGGAGCACGGCACCAGGTCCGACCAGATGCTCCTGACCGACATATTGGTCAAGGGTTCGCGGTCTCAGCCGTTCAGGAAGGGGGATAAGCGGAATTTCGGGCGATTTCATCTCTACAAAGATAAAACATTTCTTCCGTAATTCCTACTTAACATAATATAAATTGTGTAACAAATACGAACGTGCCGTGGCTACTCCAGATTATGCCGTTTCAACTGACGGACAATCCTGCGAATAATGGCCTCGATATCTGCGTCTGGCTCGATCACATTGTAGTTTTCCCAGAAATTGTCGTCGGTAAATGCGGAGACCTTTTCGGTCATCTGGTCCTTGAAACGTACACGGGCGTCTCCTTCGATCTTTACCGGTGCTTCCTTATGGTCCGTGACGGCGATTTCAGACATGACCGTATAGTGATTCCGGAAAAGCGAGTGCTTCTTGCGCGTATCAAACTTGATTTCCATCTTCGCATACTCGTAGTACCACTTTTCTCCGTAAGGCTTGTAATTGACGATATATTCCGCGCTGCGAACGTCAAAAATCGTATTCTTGGGACGCTTGAGCACGAAAATGCCGGCTGCGTCTTCCCGTCCTTCGACATTCATCCACATTTCCACACGGCCGATGGCCAGGCTCTCGCTGTCGATGAAGAGCCTGCCGCGGAACTTGATCTCCTCAACTTCCGGCTTCTGGTCGAAGGATACGACGTAGTACATCCGCTCACCGAGATAGTCCACAGGCTCCATGGCAAAATCGTAATACGTCAGGATATCTGAGAGGAAGACGGTTGCGAACGGATTCTTGGCCTGATCGATCTCCAGGATGGATGTCAATCCGCCCTGATACCGGATGAACAAGGTGTCGGAACTGTCGTAGTTCTGGCTGCCGCGGCCTTTGTAGATACCGGCGCGGTCTATCTGGAAGGTCGTGTACGGGGCTTTGTTTATGTCGATAACAGCCTCATTCATAGCTAGATACCTGTTGTTTCCCTTTTTAACCAATTCCCGGTAGAAAGCAGTCATACCTACATATTTGTCGGGATAATTCTGCTTGATGCGGTACAGCGCCGCCAGGACCAGTTCCACAGGATCCTGAGCCCGGATGAGTGCCGGGTTGAGCGTCAGACTGACGGGAGAAAGAATGACTTTGTAAGGATTCTCGTTTGTATATCCTTCGAAATCAGCAATTTTCAGAGCCTTTGTGGCATAGCCCAGATGACTGATCGTCACGACTGCAGTCGGCAGGGTACGCGCATCGACCTTGAGTGTGAAGAAACCTTCCGCATTGGTCACGTTAGAAATATTCGTTCCCGATAGATTGATGGAAGCGTAGTGCAGCGGTTTGCCGGTGGCACCATCGACCACTTTGCCGGCAATCTGAATGAAATCCGGGGTTTCCTGTGCCCGGCCGAGAAGGGGCAGGCAAAGCAGCGCAATCCATAACAGGGCGGTCCGTTTCATGATATCAGCTTTTTATACCTTCAAATATACGAAATTCTTTGATTATCTTTGCATCTGAAGCTGAAAAGCCGAAAATTGCCGAGAATATGGCGAGAAAGACAAAACCGTATCTGGAAAACATTGAAATCGAGGCCACCGCCGCAGAAGGAAACGGCCTCGCGCATGTAGACGGCAAGGTCGTCTTCGTGAAACAAGGAATCCCGGGCGACGTTGTGGACGTGCAGGTCAACAAGGTGCGCAGCGGCTATTCGCAAGGTTATATCGCCCGGATGAAATCCCCTTCCCCACACCGCCTCTCCCCTTTCTGCGCCCATTTCGGCGATTGTGGCGGATGTACGTGGCAGACACTGCCCTACCCGATGCAGATAGCGTTCAAGCAGCAGCAGGTCGTAGACCAGCTTACCCGCATCGGGCACCTGCAGCTACCTGACGTCTCCCCCATCCTGGGATCCGAAAAGTCCGATCATTATCGCAATAAACTGGAATATACCTTCTCGAACCGCCGCTGGCTCCTCCCCGGTGAAGACTGGAGCACGATGGACGAGGTGGACCGCCTGGGTCTGGGCTTTCACGTCAGCGGTTTCTTCGACAAGGTGCTCGATATCCGGGAATGTCATCTCCAGCGTGAGCCATCAAATGCCATCCGCCTGTTTATCAAGCAATACGCAATCGATCACGGCCTCAGCTTCTACGATCTGCGCGAAAACCGGGGTTTCCTCCGCACGATGGTCGTCCGTACGACTTCCACAGGCGAAAACATGCTGGTCCTCTGCTTTGGCGGTGATGCGGAAGGCCCGGATGCACGTCCGGCCCGGGAAGCGTTGCTTGAAGCCATAGCGGCACGCTTCCCCGAGATTACGTCGCTTTACTATGTCATCAATCCCAAGGGCAATGACAACTTCAGCGATCTTCCCTGCACGCTGTATCGCGGTGCGGAAGCCGTGTACGAGCAGATGGAAGACCTTCGTTTCAAGATCGGGCCCAAGTCCTTCTATCAGACAAATTCCTCGCAGGCATACCGGCTTTACTCCGTCGTGCGGGATTTCGTGCGGGAAGGCGTGTCTAACCGTGTAGAAACGGATAAACCGGTGATCTATGACCTGTATACGGGAACCGGTACGATCGCGCTTTTCCTCTCGTCACTGGCTGAGAAGGTCGTAGGTATCGAGTATGTACCCGAAGCCATCGAGGATGCGAAGGTCAACGCCCGGGAGAACCATATCACCAACACCGAGTTCTTTGCCGGCGACATGAAAGACGTGCTCAGCGCCGATTTCATCCGTACGCATGGACATCCCGACATCGTCGTGCTCGACCCGCCGCGGGCCGGCATCCATCCTTCCGTCGCCCACGTCCTCTTGGAATGCGCACCGAAACGGATGGTCTATGTAAGTTGCAATCCTGCCACACAGGCACGCGACCTGGCCGTCTTCGCCGACCATTACGATATCATCCACGTACAGCCCGTGGACATGTTCCCCCATACCACGCACGTCGAGAACGTGGTTTTCCTGATTCATAAAGTGCTTTAGATATGGAAAATATCGTCTTTGGGGGATTGGGGCTCCCGGGATGGATCACCATCGCCACGGTTCTCGCCCTGTTTCTTGTCCTCCTGTTTACCAAGCTGAAGGAAGAAGTTGCCTTTTTGGGAGCGATGGCCGTTCTGGGCCTTTGCGGTATCCTGGACCAGAAGGAAGACCTCGCCGGCTTTTCCTCCGAATCCGTCGTCCTGGTCGGCGTCCTGTTCATTGTCGTAGCCGGCCTGATCCATACCGGCGTCATCCGCTGGATCATGGAGCATTTCCTGGGGACGCCGAAAAACTATCCGGCCGCCATCGTGCGGCTGATGGCACCCGTTGCGACACTGAGCACGATTCTCAGCAACACGACGGTCGTCGCCCTGTTCGTCCAGATTGTGAAAGACTGGGCGAAGAAACTGGGCATCGCTCCGTCCAAGCTCCTGATTCCGCTCAGCTACGCCGCCGGCATGGGTGGCATCTGCACCATCATCGGCACGCCGCCCAACATGATCATTGCCGGTCTTTACGCCCAGAATACCAGCCAGCATATCGGCTTCTTCGCCCCGACGATTCCGGGCCTCTTCTGCCTAGTTGTAGGCATCCTGGCTACGTTGGCTATGCGCCGTCTCCTGCCCGTCCGTGAGAGCCGGGAAGACGGTAACGAAAGCAATGCTGCACCGGAGAAAGCGCCGCAGATCGGTGTGAAGACCGTTGTCTCCGCCCTCATCATGTTGGCGATGATCCTGCTTTCCTCGCTGAAGGTGATGAGCCTGCTTCAGAGTGCGGTCGTGGCGGCGGCTGCGATGCTGGTCTTCCGCTGCTGCACGCCCGACCAGGCCATGAAATCCATCGACTGGAACGTCTTGATGATCTTTGCGGGCAGCGTCGTCATCGGAACGGCCATCCAGAAGACGGGCGTTGCGGAGGCACTTGCGAACGGTGTGATGCACCTGTGCGGCGCCAAGCCACTGCTGGTGATGATCATGATGAGTCTTACGGCAACTTTCGTAACGGAATTCATTTCCAATACGGCGGCCGGGGCCATTTTCTTCCCGATCGTCTATCATGCGGCCGTGACCATGGGCTGCGATCCCATGCCGTTCCTCATTTCGCTGATGATCGCCGTCTCTTCGAGTTTCGCTACGCCCATCGGATCGACGACGCATTTGCTGGTCTATGGCCCGGGCGGCTATAAGTTTTCCGACTTCATGAGGATCGGCATACCGATGAACCTCATCATCCTGGCAGCCAATATCCTCATCGTCAACTTGGTTTACCCGTTAGGATAGGCTGTTTCGTCATGCCCGGCTTGACCGGGCATCTATTTTCCTGTACCAGGTTGAGAACCAGATGATCGCGACCAGGACAGCCACGAAGCCGATGCCGTAGGAGATGTAGAGGTTCAGGCCGAAAGCATTGGGAGAGAACATCAGGAATGCCGTGCAGACCCAGGTCATGAACAGCGCCGGGACCAGGGTGATCCAGTACAGCTTCTTCTGCTGGGCCAGGTAAACCGTCAGTGTCCAGAGCGTGAAGACGGAAAGTGCCTGGTTGGACCAGCCGAACCATCCCCAGAGCTTCTCAAAGCCGGCCTTGTCATTCATCTGCCACATCAGCAGGGCAAATACCAGGGCGAAAAGCGGGATACAGATGTAGAGACGCTTCCGGACGGATTTCTGTTCGAGTTTCAAGAAGTCCGCGATGATCAGGCGCGCACTCCGGAGCGCCGTATCACCGCTTGTGACCGGCGCGGCCACCACGCCCAACAGCGCAAGGATGCCGCCGAAAACGCCCAACCACTCCTTGCAAACCAGATTGACGATGGAGGGCGCGTCGCTGATGGCGTCGGCACCGCCGGCAATCAGCTGGTAAGCCGGTTCGGGCTGGCCATAGAAGAAGTAACTGGCGACTGTGGCCCAGATCAGGGCAACCGCTCCTTCCGTGATCATCGCTCCGTAGAAGATCGGGCGCCCCATCTTCTCACTCTTCATACAACGGGCCATAAGCGGACTCTGCGTAGCGTGGAAACCGCTGATGGCCCCGCATGCGATGGAGATGAACAAGCAGGGAAATATGGGATTGCTGGTCAACGATCCGCCCGGTGTGTTCCGCAGTCCTTCCCAGACTTCCGGAATGTCCGGGAATTTGACGAACAGCACGACCATCAGCGCGACGGCCATAAAGATCAGGGCGAACGCAAATATGGGGTAGATGCGGCCGATAATCTTGTCGACCGGCAGCAGCGTGGCGATGATATAGTAGATGAAGACGATGGCGATCCAGAAACTGTAGCGGCCGAAATGCGCCACGGAGAAAGCGGGCTCCCAGATGCCGCCCAGGATCTTGGCGGGACTGAACACGAAAACAGCGCCGACCATCATCAGCAGGAATACCGAGAAGATAAGCATCACCGTCTTGGTCGTCTTGCCCAGATAGGTGCCGATCAGTTCGGGCAGATTGGCGCCGCCGTTCCGGACGGACAGCATACCGGACAGATAATCATGCACAGCGCCTGCGAAAATGCAGCCGAAAACGATCCAAAGGTAGGCTGAAGGGCCGAACTTCGCGCCCATGATGGCGCCGAAGATCGGGCCCGTACCTGCGATGTTCAGAAACTGTATCATGAAAATCTTCCAGGATGGCAGTACGATGAAATCGACTCCGTCGGCCTTGGAGACGGCCGGCGTCGGACGGCCGTCAGCCCCGAACACCTTCTCCACGAATCTTCCGTAAAAAAGGTAGCCGCAAACCAGCGCGACCAGGGCGAGAATGAAGGATATCATAAACTATGTCTTTTTAAAAGCGTACTCCGAACAAAAAATGAGATTCCAGCATGACGTTGTTGAACATCCCGGTCTTGAGTTTTCCGAAAAGAGAACCGCGCGCCGTCGCGTTGAATCCATAGAAAAAGCGCCCCGTCCAGTGAAGGGCCGAGAACTGTGTCGATCCCACCACATCGAAAACCGACCCTTCCAGTTTTCTCGACGTTTCTTCGACATTGACCCGGTTATACTTGAGCAAGGCGATGTTGGCAACCGTGGAAAAATGCAGCAGCCAGTGGTGCCGCGTCACGAAATTATGCGCGTAGCCTCCACCCAGGCAGAGCATGTTCATCCAGATGGTCATCGTCGGATTGTCGATGTACTCGATCTGCCGGAGGTCTGTGATATTGTTGCGGATGGACAGGCTCAGCAGCGGGCTTCCCGCACTCTTCTTCTGGATCTGGGACTGGCTGAAAGCGGCCGGATAGGAAAAGCGCTTTCCGTTGAAAGCATAATAGGCATCGAAATCGGCTGAGATGTCATTGCAGCTGCCCGCCGGCACCGTCGCGACCAGGGAATCCGGAAGAGCGGTTACGATTCCCTGCAGGGAAGACGTACCGCGGATTGTGGCAGCCATACCCAGCTTGTTGCCATACAAGGATATCGTATAGCAGAAATCGTCGTTCTTCATGCGCTTGATGAACCAGGCAGGATTGATGGCCGCGCCGACAGTCAAATTGTGCCAGGAAACCGAAATACCTTGCGAGACAGCAGGAACGGAGGTCAGTTGGGCCACCGCGCCCTCTCCCTGATGCAGCAGGCTGATGCCGAACAGATTCGAATTGAGGTTGAGCTGCGATTTGAAAGTCCAGCGATACTCAGGAATCTCGATATAGGAAGTGTCGATAGAAGCCTTGTGCTGCCGCTGGTAGAGCTTGTTGTCCGCATTGCGGACCAGCCTTCTTACGCCGGAGGCGGAGGAATCGCGCGTCTGCGCTGCCATGACAGCAGCCAAGAAGAGCACGATCAGGACGGAGAAGATGCGCAGTAGCTTCATAAGCCGATTTCCTTGGCAAAAATAGTGTTTTTTTCTCTACTTTTGCGTGATGGAACACTTTGACAATACGATTTGCGCGCCCGCAACGGCTCCAGGCGGCGCCATTGCGATCATCCGGGTCAGCGGCCTGCACGCCATCCGCTGCGTGGACCGGATCTTTAAGGGACGCTCTCCCCTCTCCTCTGCCCGGGGCTATTCGATGCACTTCGGCTCCATCCTTGAAACAGACGGCACGCTGCTCGACGAAGTGCTTGTGTCAGTGTTCAGAGCACCGCGCTCCTATACGGGCGAGAATGCCGTCGAAATCGCGTGCCACGGCTCAGAATACATTATTTCCCGTATCCTGGCCCTTCTGCTCCAGAACGGCGCGAAAATGGCCGCTCCAGGCGAATTCACCCAGCGTGCTTTCCTGCACGGCAAAATGGATCTCTCCCAGGCAGAAGCCGTGGCCGACCTGGTGACGGCCCGCACCCGCGCTGCACACCAAATCGCCCTCAAACAGCTCAAAGGCGACTTCAGCGACGAACTCTCCAAGATGCGGGAAGAACTCCTGCACATCGCAGCATTGATGGAGCTGGAGCTCGATTTCAGTGAGGAAGACGTGCAGTTCGCCGACCGGACCCAACTGCGGGAACTAGTGGAAAAGGTCCTTACCCACATCGAAAAGCTTATCGAAAGCTTTCATTTAGGTAACGCCATCAAAAACGGTGTTCCCGTTGCGATTGTGGGAAACACAAATGTCGGAAAAAGCACCCTTCTCAACGCCCTTCTCGGCGAGAACCGGGCCATCGTATCCGACATCGCCGGAACCACACGCGACACCATAGAGGAATGCTGCAACCTCGACGGGGTGCTGTTCCGCTTCATCGATACAGCCGGCCTCAGGGAAAGCACCGACACCATCGAACGGATCGGCATTGAGCGCGCCTACGACAAACTCTCCGCCGCTCAGCTTGTGCTCGCCCTGCTTGACCTGACCGCCCCTCCCGCAGAAATGCTCGCCAGCGCCGAAGACATCGCCTCCCACGTTTCAGTGGGCCAGCGTCTCATCTTCCTGCTGAATAAAGCCGACGCCGTACCGGTCGAAACCACTACCCGAGCCCGTCGTACCCTCGCCCAACTCCTCTCCGCTCCCGACCGGCAGTGTTTCATCCTCTCCGCCCGTGAAAAAGTAGGCCTGGAAGACCTCCGCCAAGCCCTCGTCGCAACCTACGGAACCCTTGGCTCCGGCGCAGAGACCACTCTCGTAGCCAACATGCGCCACGTCGAAGCCCTGCAGAACGCCGCCACTTCCCTCTCCCGCGTCCAGCAAGGCCTCGCAACCCTTCCCACCGACCTCCTCGCCCAAGACCTCCGCGAATCCCTCCACCACCTCGGCACCATCACCGGCGAAATCACCACCGACCAGATTCTCGGCGAGATTTTCGGGAGGTTTTGCATCGGAAAGTAGCGGGCCGATTAGCATCGATTATCATATACCACAAAAAGACAGTAAGGCGTTCATTATGAGCGCCTTTTATTGTTTTTGACATCTCAGCGAATTGCCGTTCCTGGCCTTTTTAGACTCGTTTTTTGTACCCTATTTGTACCTCGGCTCTATTGCAAGTCCTCAAGTGGTTCCGAGGTAGTGGAATTCTTTCACAATGGTGCATGATAGTTCACGATGATGCGCATTTTTGGCTCCGTGACAATACACCGTTAAACCACAAAAAACAAATCATTATGTCAACAAGTAAACTTAGGGTCAAGAGAGTCTGTGACTGGTGCGGCAAGGAATTCCTTTCGCAGAAAACAACCACTCGTTACTGCAGCAAGAGATGCGCCGAACTCGCCTATAAGGACAGAGTCCGGCAGAAACGTAAATCTGATGCAGAAGCAGAGATCAGAATCCGGACAAAGGAAGAACCACTACAGAAGATCAGGGATAACCCATACCTTCGAGTCAGGGAAACAGCAATACTTCTTAATGTCTCGGTCCGTACTGTCTATAACCTTATCTACGCTGGTAAACTCAAGGCGTTCAAAATTAGTTCGAGACTCACGATTATAAGAAAGGACGATGTTGATGCCATGCTCTCCAGCATGGACTACAGAAAGACTTCCCTTCCTGCTTCTTTACCGATTACGGACTTCTATACAACCAAAGAAATAATGGATCGCTACGATGTCTCGGAGAGCTGGGTCTACGAAGTCGGAAAGGATAAGGCTATTCCCAAAGTCTTTCAACGGGGAAGAACATACTGGAGTAAAAAGCATGTTGATAAAGCATTCAAGAAAGAGGATACTTATAAGTCAATTACTGAATGGTATAGCGTCAGTGATATAAAGTCAAAGTTCAAGCTTTCGACAGATGCGGTTTATCGCTTAGCGTCCGAGTACATGGTACCCAGGAAAAAGATAAATCGTGAGGTTGTCTATTCAAAGAGACACATCGACATTGCAATGGGCATCGCCACGCCGGAGTCTCTGGAATACTACACAATGCCGGAAGCAATGGAGAAATATCATATGACCAGAGATCAAATCTACCACTATGTTCGGTCGAGAAAGATCTTCAAGGTCCAGGTGGGGAAATATGTCAAGATCTCAAAGAAAGAGCTTGATCAGGCCCTTGCCCCACCGATAATCGCTCCGGTTAAATAGTTATTTCAGGTTAACCGGATATACACTTTTTCACGCTACACCATCAGAGTATGTTTGTACCGCGAATCATCACCACCTAATTATCAACGAGTTGTAAATACTTATTAATATGGGATCGATTTCTCACATTTGTACGAAGGTCACTCTTCGCCAACGCCCAATAAGAAACGGGCGTATCTCCCTTTACCTTGACTACTACCCTGCCGTCCGTCATCCGGTAACGATGAATCTGACGCGACGCGAGTATTTGGGCATCTATCTTATTGAGAAGCCGTGGAACGATGTCACCAGGGCGTATAACGAAGAAATGTTGGAAAAGGCTGAAGCGATCCGCTGTATGCGTCAGACATCCGTAATCAATGACGAGTTTGGTTTTCTGGACCGGAACAAATTGAAGGAGGATGCGTTGGCTTTCTTTAAGAAGTACGCGAATAAAAAAGGAGACAAATATCTCTTTGTCTATGCTCATTTCAAGAAATTCGTCAAAGGAAAATGTACCTTTGGAGACCTAACAATCGAGTTGTGCAAGAAATTTAGCGAGTATCTTGAGACCGCCAGTCAGTTGAAATACAACATTCCGCTTGGCAAGAACTCGGCAGCCAGTTACTGGAGTCATTTCAGGGCTATGCTGAAACAAGCTTATTTGGAAAAGCACCTCAGGGATAACCTGAATGATTATCTAGAGAGTATGGACACAGAAGAAGTCCATAAGGAATTCCTCACCCAGGATGAATTGAAGCGTTTGGCTGAAACTCCCTGCAGGTTCGATGTCCTGAAACGTGCCGCTTTGCTCTCCTGCCTGACGGGCCTCCGAATCAGCGATATCCTTGCTTTAACCTGGGATAACATTATGATGGCGCCGGATTTGGGCTACTGCATCCGGATCAGGACTATCAAGACCGGTACGGAAGCCTTGCTGCCCATCAGCGACGAGGCCTTGGAGTTGTGTGGTACACGGAGTTATGGGATTGTATTCAAGGGATTGACACGCAGTATGACGCAGGCTCCTTTGAAGAGATGGGTTCTTGAAGCCGGCATCTACAAACACATTACCTTCCATTGCTTCAGGCACACCTATGCGACCCTCCAGATAGCCGCTGGAACGGACATCTACACCGTATCCAAGATGCTCACGCACAAAAATGTCGCGACCACCCAGATCTATGCTGACTTGGTCAGTCAAAAGAAACGGGATACAGTAGACCGAATCAAACTGAAGTGATAAAAGTAGCAGAGAGTATCCCCCGCCATCATTGATGCTGCGGGGGACAATAATCTTGAGTCTTACGAATTGCCAAACGAGTAAAAAGCAGTAAATTAGCAGTCAGATAAATCGGAATTTGAATCGCTTTCGTCCATCTCCTTCAAACCTTCCAGACACGGAAAAAGAAAACGCAGCCCCTATTTTTTGTTCAGGCGGATTTCTTCGTGATAGAAATAGTTGACGAT